>Ga0335078_10015030_pt1 | contig 11485 bp, 13 predicted proteins | sample Lox_Sample_32_FD_206711 | JGI IMG/M metagenome (GOLD analysis project Ga0335078, IMG submission 206711) | Soil microbial communities from Loxahatchee National Wildlife Refuge, Florida, United States - Lox_Sample_3.2 | ecosystem: Environmental > Terrestrial > Soil > Wetlands | place: USA...
ACCGGGGGCCCTCTTCTCTTCCGGCTGACCGCCTCGCCGATCTACACCGAGACCTCCGCCTCCGCGATTTCCTGGCCGCCTCGACCGCGACCGTCAATCGGAAACGGATCCAGGCTGCCGCCTACAGACGGCTCCTCGCTAACCGGTTGGAAGCGCGACAGCTGCAGCGGCGCCCCCCGGCCTCGGGGCGTCGGCCCGCTCAAGAGACGAGAGCCGGGCGGTGCCGGCGGCGCTCGCTCCCGTTAGTGCTTGGCGAGTGGAAGGCCACGACCGGTGGAAGGGTTCCTCTTCCGACCCTACCGGCCGGCCCCCTTGCGACCCGCAAGAGGGGGCACGTGCTCCAACTCCAACGCTGACGTGAAGAGGGACTCTCGGACCCAGTGGCTGATCGGCTCTACGTGGTCGAGGGAGCCAGCATCCGTGACACGCCCTCGGGGTGCCAATCACTAGGCCGCCTCGGGCGATGAGGTCGCTTTTGGCACCCGGTCGGCACCCTGGGCTACACAATTCGTAAATACAGAAACTCCCCGGAATCGTATTTTGGTCGTGATTCCGGGGAGTTATTGGTCGGGGCGACTGGATTTGAACCAGCGACCACTTGCACCCCAAGCTCATGAGCACCTTGAACCTATCGAGCGGCGCGAGGAGTTCGGCGAGGACGACGTGAACGCGAGGTGGTCGACCAGGCGATCGGTCTCGGGCCATATGGGAAACGCTGACGGTCCTGTCCGGCTCCCGCTCGACGACGAGGAAAACGAGGTGCGCCCTCGAGGAGTCGTGGTCGGTTCCACCGCTGGCAAGAGCGCGTGAACTCCAGCCAAGCCGAGCGTAGTCAGGGCGTAGCAATCGCCCGCGCAAGTGCGCGATCTTGCTCGGTCGGAAGAGACGCTCTCGAACGCCTAAGTTGCGAAATTCTTAGGAAATTCAGTTGCATGGCATTCAAGAGGTCACCGGTTCGATCCCGGTCGGGTCCACAATAAAAACAGGGGGTTAGGAGAAATCCTGACCCCCTTTTCGTATCGATCGGGAACCCCGGGGGCCGGCCGGGGTCCGACTCGGCGGGAGAAGCTTCAGGTACTGCTAGACAAGCTCTTGCCCGGGCGCTTGTCGAAACGCACCATCTTGAGTGGCGCTTTGTACCCTCGCTTGTTTCCTGCCCTGAACTTGCGGCGAGGGACGAGTTCGTAGGGATCGAAATATCGGGGTATCTCACCGCGAGTGCGTCGGCAAAACCGGTCCATGACCTCCGCCCTTCCGGACCAGTATGCGATTTCCAGGGCATCCTCCCGATCCCAGTACGTGGTCAGCGCCTCATGTGCTGTGTCACGCTCCTTCTGGAAGGTCTCTTTCAGTACACCGAGTTGCGAGCCAGAAATCACGTGACTGAGTGAATGCACCAAGCCGTCCTGGTACATCGAGGACGCGAACGCCCCGTCAGAATCCTGTTGCGTTGAGAGGTGTGTACGCGTGACCACATCCTGCTGCGCCCAGAGGTAGCGCAGGTAGTCATCGCTTACGATGAGGTCCTCGTGCGCGAGACGAGTTGTGATATCTCGGCTCATCGCCACCCCCGACGCTCGAATGATTTGGACCTTCCGCTTGCGCCAGCGAGCAGCCGCCGCAGGTACAGCATCAGGGTCGACGACATAGCAAAGCCTACGAAATCCGCCCAGGCGACGCGTTATCTGGTCGAACACCAACGCGAAGTCCGGATCACGAAGACTGAATCCAGCGAACAAGAACGTCTTCGTCGCGAGAAGGTCCCGAAGCTTGTTGAAGACGAGCTTGTTCGCACGTAAGCAGCGGTCGTAGTCGTCGCGCGTTGCCACCATCGTGTATGGACGCGTTGCACACCCGTGGATCTTTAGTACCTGTCGTTTTGAGTCGTCCCAGAAGGCCACGTCCCGATCCTCAACGATCGGGACGAGGATGTTCAGTTCCCGCTCAAAAAATGGGTCCCAGTTCGTCGTCACGATCCGTGTGATGTAAGGGACTCGTGCGATGTCGCGGTGCATCATGGTGGTCATGGCGTACGCCTCGCCTGGCCCCGCGAAGCGCTCGATGCGATCGAGAATGCGGCGAGTCAGACGATGCTTCTGGCCGCCGTCGACGACTTTGCAGTACCGCTGCATAAGGTCGGGGAACGCCAGGGCGCGCTTTCGCTGCCCCCCAAGCTCGTGCGCGATTTCGTCGTAGAGGGTCGGAGTGCCGTGAGGGCCAGACTCGGTCGAGACACCAGCCCCTGCGAAAAGAACCACGCTCCCCGCCTTGATGTCTTCGTAGAGGGCAACAGGAAGGATCGGCTCGCGACCCTCACATACAGCGCAGTCTCTGTGTTTCGTAGTTTTCGGAGTAGCGCTCCGCATAGGTCCCCTTTGGGGAGTCTAGAAGGGGCCCCATGGTAAGTCCACTGGGGTTAGCTGCGTCCGTCCATATCTAGTCGCCCACACTGGCCCTCGCCTTCAGGTAGCGTTGGACCTGGGTTCGGGCGGTGTAGTAGGCCACGCCCTTCGCCAGAGCGGCCTCCACGAGTTGCTTGCGGGTGGTCGCCGGGTTCGCCTTCTTCATCTCCTCCGCGATGGCCCAGACCACCTTGACCGGGTTCTCGACGGTGCTCTTGGATGCCTTCACGTTAGACCCTTTCGGCTGTCCGAAGGAGTCGCACCTGAATGGGGCGTAAAAGTGGGTGCAGCCGTCGTCGACGGAGTGGGTGGTGCCAGGGGAGTCGGTTCCCGGGGTACTGGCCACAGGGGGCGTCCTCGTCGCGGGCGTCGCAATCGTCGTCTTGGCGACCCAACGCCAGTAGCTCTTCCCTCCGTCGTCGAAGACCTGCTCCACTTCGTACTGGCCCTCGGTCAAGCCCGACCTCTTCGCCCCTCGAGTAGCCGACGACCGGTTCGCGTACTTGTTCTCCGTCATGGTGACCGCTCCCTGGTTCGGTCCGGTGGTCCGTCCACCGGAGACCGTTCACAGGGATAGTCACGCATCGTGAATCGTTTGGCTCCGACCAGGAGTAGTCGAAAGAGGGTCTGATGAACGGAAGGACTAGCACACGGAAAGTGCCACGGAGGTACGGAAACCCATAGGGTTTCCTCCGTGCCCTCCGCCGATTGCACCCGCGGAACCTCCGTGTAACTTCCGCGGAGGTGGTGAAAACCTCCGTCGATTGCGGAGAAGTGGAGAGTAATCCGAGTCGAACCAACAGAAGGGATTAGGAACCGAAAACGCTCAGCTTCATGCGCAAGCGCGACGCTGATTGACCTTCAGGGTCACCCCTGTCTCGGCGACCAATTCGTAATCGCATCACCCCCTGTGGCCATTATCGACCTGCCTTGGTCTCTTGCCCTCAATCGCCTTAACTGTTAGTCTACTCGATTCGCCCAGGTCCGTTCAAGGGCGAGACAGGGCAGGATTTGAGTATCTCGCCCCTCGGTCGGCCCCCGGAACTCTCGCCTTACTCCAAGTGACTGAGACGTATGGTCCTTTTTCGCCTGACTCACTGATAGAATGTCAGAAGGTCACCACCAGCTCGTAGACCGCCAAGGGGGGTGTACACCTCCACGACGCGCGGGGGCGGTCGGCCAGTCACCCTGCTCATTCTTGGAGGTATTTTGGGTCGAGTTGAGGGTCATGATGCCCTCGTGATGCTGAGCATCACCGTGCACGGAGCCGTACCGTATTGCCGGACCGTAAAATACGTACATGGCTTCGTTGCTCCCACCCTGGTTGCCTCAAGCGTCGACTCCTGAAGCTGCTGCACCGGCGGACTCTCCGGCGCCGGACGCCATGCCGGCTTCAGGGGTCGATGGTTCAGGTGAACGCGGTCCAAAGCATGACCCTCTCACCGGCCGCTTTCTAAAGGGTGGTCCTGGGCGACCGAAGGGCAGCTTGAACAAGTGCACCGTCCAGGCCGAGCGACTACTCGAAGGGGAAGCTGAGGTCATAACCCGCAAGGCGATCGAGCTGGCCAAGGCTGGAGACCCGACCGCTCTCAAGCTTGTCTTCGACCGCATCTGTCCGCTGCGAAGAGGGCGGCCGTTGCAGGGTTTCGTGAAGAGGGCCGGTGAAGGCTCGATCGAAGCACTCATTCGCGCGGTCCTCGAGGGCGAAATCACACCGAGCGAAGGCGGCGAGGTCGTCTCGCTCATCGAATCTGCGGCCCGTGTGGCCACAACCCAAGCCCTCGAGCAGCAGAGGCGTGCACAGCTCGAGATTCTCAAGGGCGCCGCCGAGAAGGGGTCGATCTCCGGAGGCGTCATGCTCGTACCGCTAACGACAACGGATGAGTGGGAAACACTGGCTGCTCCAAGCCAGAAGGCGCTTCACGCGAAAGCGAGGGACTAACATGCCAGCTAGATTCTTGGTGAACGCACCAGCAAACGTCGACTTCCTTGAGAGCCTCATGATTGAGAGTGGACTTGACCGGCAGTTCGGGAAGATTCCCGACGACCTCGACCCCATGGTGAGGGCGGATGTGCAGTCTGCCCGAATTCAGCTGCAACACGCGGCGAAGCAGGTCGTAGCCCTTGCCTCCGACCCTACTCGCACCGACGTGGACAAGCACGTTGCAGCGAGGCGGGTCGCAGAAGCGACCAACGCGACGCTCGCGAAGGCGTCCGAACTCGTTTCTCGCAGGGCCGAGCACCAAAGGAGGGATGCGATGGCCAAGGCGAACCAGGATTTTAGTCCTTTAGTAGAGAAGGGCACCCTATACATGGAGGCCCGGAGTATGGTTCGTGAGTGGATGAAAACCAGCGAGGGCCTACAGAAGCTCCGCGAGGCGATGAAAGAGGACCATGACTTCGCCTCAGTCGTTTGGCACTCTCCGCGTCACCTCCTGGGCCTGCAAGCCGAGATTCATTCGAACTTGAAGATGGAAGGTCTACAGGCACGTCGCCCGGACCTGTACGGTCAGCTCAACGCCTCACTCCGGCTCGAGAAGATGGCCCAGAAGATTGGCTCCGTCATTCCGAAGGTGAACGCCAGCTTCTACAACCCTGTGACCGCCGCCCAGGGGGCCAAGCGAGTCGAGGTACCGTAACCTGAATTCTTTCGCCGTGGGTGGCATCACGGGTACCCCCTCCCAACATACCACCGCGGTCCCGAACGCTGTTTATAACCGAAATTTCACGGTGGTAAGTGTAGCCTTAACGGGACTCGCCAAACCGGGTAAAGAACTCCGGGAGGACCACGACAGTCTTCTCGCCTCTCTCCCATCGGATGACGCAATACTCATCCCGAAGCTTCTCCAGAGCGCTCTGGGCACCTTTGAGCACCGTGTCGGGCTTCTTTTCGGAATGGAGTGTCCGAACCCCGTCAAGGCATTGCTTGTAGTCGACTTCGTTGTGCAGGATCCCTGCGCGCGTCATCTCTCGAAGAACTGCTACCACGTCTCCAAGGTAGCCTTTCGGCTCTTCGCACGGGGATAGAGGGGTCGCGTCGTACTTCACGATGCACGACGTCTCCGTCTTGCCGTCTTCGAGTCTGACCTCAACCTGCTCTAGCGGGAACCGAAGGTGCATACCCTCCTCACCGTCCTTCTGCTTCCTGACTACGACCTCAGACTCATTGTCACGTAGCTTCGAGCATTCGAGTTCCGTATCCAATGCCCCGTGGAGCGAACTGGCGCCGCGCATGCCCCGCGTTGGGTCCTTGCCCTTATGATGGACATGACACACGTGAAGGTCCGGATAGCGCTCTATCAATGTCGTTCCACCATTCAGATAGACCGTCATATCCTCGGTTGAGTTCTCGTTCCTCCCGCCATAGTAGCGATTCAGGGTGTCGAAAATGGCGAGTCCTGGGGGCTGCCCGAACTTGTGCTCTACTTCTTGAAGGACGCCGACTATCTCCTTCGTCGACTTCGGGGCGTCGAACGCGTACGGATAGAATTCTACGTGGGGTATCACGTCGGCAGAGAGTTGAGAGGCAAGTGCGGCTACACGTTTCCTCATTCCAAGCTGACCCTCGCCGACGAAGTAGACGACCGGTTTCCGCTTCGTCTCGCGCCCCAGGAACGGAATGCCGAGCCCTACGTCCTTCGCCAACTCGAGAGCTAAGAATGACTTGCCAGAACCGGGAGCTCCATAGATTGATGATTGGGCGCCTTCGCCGAGAAGGTTCTTAACAAGCGCAAGCGTGCATTGCTTCGATGTCTTGAATTCGTCCCACGAAAATAGACGCCGTGCAGCCTTGACGAGCGGGGCGGCAGGCTTCACTAGACCGGAGAGGTCAGCGCCTTGGAACTTGGCTCTCTGTCCTGCTCGGATCTTTCGCAGACATCGGTCCAGGTAGTCGTCATCCTTTGTCGCCTTCTCACGTTGACCCAGGGGCGACATCCGGAACAACCGTCGAACCTGTTCGTTGCTAGGGGAGTAGAAAGCGAACATCGAAAGCAGGGCAAAGTCGGCCTCGGACTGTGAGGGGTAGCCTTGCTCCTGCCGCTTGCCTTGCCACAGGGCTATGAACTTCTCGCCATTCTTAGCGTTTATCGCTCGGTCGAGTATCGTCTCGTCGTCTTCTCTCTCCGGAAGCTCGACCAGCTCGGCGGGCTCAGCGGTGCTCTTACCTTTGCCGCTAAGCCAGTCGAGCCCTTCCTGACCATCCACTATCGGAAGGTTCCTGACCACGTTCCCGGTGCATATCATGTAGCGACCAGAGCTGTATGCCTCGATGCCGTCAGCTCGGTGAATCCCAGCGGACAGCTCTCCTTTGACGATGACGTGCTGCCCCCTTCCCGATGCCGACTGTTCGGTGTAGCTGGCAAACCCTTCAATTATCCTTCGGTGAAGCTCCCTCTGTTCCTCAGAGAGGGGCCTTTCCGGCTTGTCATCCAAGTCGATGAAGCTGTAAGGGTCGCCTTTCGTCAGGACAAACCCGACGTGCGTGTACGTCCCGTTGAGGGCGTTGGTAGCAACGGCGAAGGTCGACCACGTGCTCGGGTCTGTAACGGAAGCTTTTCGGCCGGTCCTCGCGTTGTGGGGGACCTTCGACGCGTCTGTAACGACCCACTGAGGCAAGTCGCGCAGCTCTTGCGGTATGTTCTCCGGGGACATACCGAGACCTACTTGGACGGAGCCGCCTTAGAAGCAATCCAGGCTTCGATGTCCGACACGCGGATGCGAATACATCTGGGACCGATCCTGAATTCGGGTGGTAGGGAGTCACCTTCACGCTTTTTCCGGTAGTAGGTGGGTCTACTAATCCCCACGAGCTCGCAGAACTGACTCACCGACTTCATTGGGGGAAGCTTTTCCGTATCGTCGCTCACGAACCTCTCCTCTCGACGTCAGAAAGTGACGTCTCACTAAATGAACTAACAGTGAATAATACTGTAGAGGATCGGTCCGAAACCAGCGGCTAAAGGAAGCCTTTTAGAAGCCGTTTAGGGGTTTCTCCGCAAGCTCGCCGGGCTTCAAATCTCCTAGTCTCCCAACGAGTCGCTGAGCCTGTTGCTCACCGAGGGTGATGAAGGAACTGAAAGAAGGTTGGGCCACTCCAAAAGTTGCGGCAAGTTTGTCGACCGCTGGATGCGTTGGTGCCTCAGGGGGGTCCGGAGGAAGTTGCTCCCATGGCGGAGGACGGCCTGATGAAGGGGCCGGTTCCGGCTTGCCGTTCGGGTCCCAGAACAGATACCCGGTTGGCTTATGTGTCGTCGGGCTAACGAACTCGATCGCGGACTGAAGTGCGTCCCTTTGTCCCGTAAAGACATCGCTCACCCGCTCCGCGTCTTCCTCTACCGTTAAACCGTTTAATGCTGCCGCGCGCTCTCTCCGGAGGTTCCCCACGAATGTGCTGGAGACCCCCGCCCACCTGGCGATAACTGTGTCGAACTCGTTCGACCAGCCCGGATCGTCGAGTAAGAGATTGACCTTCTTTCTCTTGTCGGCGCTCGTGACGCGCTGACCATGTGTGTGGTTAGCGCCGACGGAGTACAGGAGGGCGTCACGACGTGTCCCAACGTGCTTGACGGACTGAATATGAGGCTGTCTGGTTTCCGTTTGAACGATCCTTGCCGCCTCGACCCTGTGGAAGCCGTCTACTGCCGCGTAGGGTTGGTCCGGAGGTGTCCAGTCACCCGTGAACACGTCGATCGGGGGGAAAGAAGCCCCGCGGCGCATCTCGTCCGCGTACTCCTCGACAAGCTTTGGATCGACCGGACCCGACAGCGCACGCGTCTGGAGGGTCTCGTCGACGAAGATCTCGTCCAACATAATCCGCTCGGGCTCGGCCAAGGTCGCCCCTCCTACTTTAGCCACCAGAACTCTTCGTTCTGCTCGCCCGAATACTTGCGTACCGTAAGCCTGAATCCACGGCCTTTGACCAGGGCGAAGTTCACTTCGTCCCAGCCCTCTCTGTGCAGTCGGTCCGACTGGCTTCTGACAAAGACTCTGACTTCAACGGGTAGTTGGTCCTCGGTGAGTATCTTGGTCTCCCCATCTTCCTTCGTCATCTCGAGCAGTATTGGAAGTTTCATACGGTGTCCCCTGGCGGCCAAGGGAACCTGGCACAGGATCTACGTTCGACCCCGAACTATTTAGATGATGTCGTCTGAGAGTGACAATGGCTCCCAGGCGAAGAAGAATCGTCGCAGGCAAGTTGAGGGGTCAGAAGGGCGGAGACGGTAACGATCGTTCGTCTACGGCCATTCTTCTTCGCATAGAGGCACGAACGATGGCGGGGCTGGCATCCCCGCCGACACGCTCAACCGACCAACCCAAGAGGGCTCTTGGGCACCTGTCCAGGCGGGAGGTTGAGACCAGGCCACCCGTCACCGCGAAGAACCCTCGCCCCGGGGCGTCCGGTGCAGGGGTGGGGCCCACAGTACCCCAGCATGAAGCCAACGAAATTCGGGGGTTTTTCTAAGCCGTCTGGATGACCCGGAGGGTGGACGTCAGGTCCCCGATGAACGCCGCCCACTTCGTGACCGCCTCCATCGCCTCCTTGTCGAAGTGGTGCCAGGTGTACGTCGCTGTTGTCGGGTCGGACGCACGGGGCACGTGACCGAGAACCCGCTTCCGGACCTCGATGGAGTAACCCAAACGAGCAAGACCGCTGCCCACCGTTCGACGCAGGTCGTGGATTCGCCACTCGGCAACGGGTCCGCGAAGTTCCTCGGACATGAAGCGGTCGCAGTTCTCCTTGGCTCGGGTCCAACCCGAGATTCCCGTCTCCGCGTTCGTGGTGAATACGAACGGACAGACCTTCGGTTGGGCGTCGACGATGGTTTTGGCAGAGGAGGAGAGGGGAGCCCTGAAGTCGCGTCCAGCCTTGAGACGTGTTCCCGGCATGGCCGCCCAGTCGCCATCGAGCTCGTCCCAACGGAGGTAGGAGGCCTCGTCCCGACGCATCCCGGTCAGGAGGAGGAAGCGAATGGCAGAACCGAAGGTGCCTCCCATGCGTTGCGTCGCTCGCCACAGGGCAGCGATTTCTTGGTCGGTGAGGATGCGGTCACGAGGGATGGGCTTCTGGCGAGGGGCAACACCGATGACCGGGTTGCCCTCAACCACCTCCCGTTCGATGAGCCAGTTGAAGAGGCGGCTCACGTGTGCCCTGACGAGGTTCGATTGGTAGGGCGTCTTCCTTGCTACATCATCCAACAGGTCGACCACATCGCGACGGTGAATATCCTTGACCGGGCGCTCACCCCAGACCGGAACGACCAGCCGGTCGAGGACCTGCTCCATCTCGTGCCACGTCTTGTTCTTGGGCTTCGCGTACTTCTCGATGAACTCGTCGACGCAGGTGTCGAACCGGTTCAGCTGTGCCTCTCGCTCCTCTTTCTTCTTCTCCTCGACTGGGTCCTCCCCACGCTGAGTTGCAGCACGTAACTCCCACGCTCGCTTCCTTGCCTCACCGAGTGAGAGTCCCGGGTACTGACCCAAGGTCAGCCTGCGCAATCTTCCCTTGCGTTGGTACTTGAACGAGAAGGACTTGACGCCGTTTGCAGTGACACGAAGGACGAGACCTGGAGTGTCGTCGTGAATCTCCGATCGTCCCTGTGCAGGTGGTTGCAACTTCTCAACTCCAAGGGCTGATAGTCGCGCCATATCTTGCTCCCCACGGATAGTCCCCGGGGCCGTTTGGGGGCTTGGTCATTGGTGATATTGTGTGAACCGTACTGATACCAATTGTAACGGTATCAATTAATATTGGCAATAGGATACACAAACTTATTAGATGCCGGCGATACTGTATGACTCACGGTGATGCTTACTTATGGTGAAATGGCATTCAAGAGGTCACCGGTTCGATCCCGGTCGGGTCCACCATAATCATCAATTATTAATAGATGTTAGCGAGCCATCCGGGCGCGCCTGGGTGGCTCGCGCCATGTCTGGTTTGTCTTGCCCAGGTTCTGCTCCAGACCCTTGCGGGTAGACCTGCCCTCGCGCGGCCAGGATCAGCGGACCGGTCGACGCCGCCAACGCGCCCGGCGACAGTCTCGTAAACGTGCGGAACTCGCCTGAAGAGGTCACGCATGTGCGATCTCGTCGGAGTGGATCCTCTTGGATGTCGCGGCGGGTGCACACGTTGACGAGGTGCTGGGGAGGATTCTCACATGGTGATGGTGTACGCCCTGCGCCGGCACACCCGGCCCTCGTTCGCTCTCAGCGCGGATGGACATCGCCCGGCACCACGCTCGACTTCCCGGCCGAGGAGCCGGTCTTCGCGAGCGGGGACGCTTCGGTCGAGCTCGACGGCGTGCTGCTCTCGAAGCTCGCAAGCCGTGCCTCCTGCGCTCGACGAGGAGCCCGACAACGGTCACCTTCCGCGCCGCGCGGCCATGTCACGCTCACGCCCTTTACGCTCGCCTGATGTGCCGAAACAGTTCGGGCCGCCCCGCGCTGAGCATGGCCGGCGCGAGCGGGCCTCCCCGCCGCCCGGGGGTTACGGGAAGGTCACCGGGGCCTGCCACCACCATACGGCGAAACCGACCAGGACAACGCTGCCAATGAGGATGATGCCGCCCCAGAACTCCTGGGGTGTGAGCGGGTTTCGCAGGGCCATGAAGCCGGGCACCTACCTAACGCGATCGCTCCAGTCCGCGGGACTTGGGGTTTGCCCCTCCTGGGCGGGGGTCTCGACCCTCGATCCCCAATGTGCTAAAGGGCTGCCCTTTTCTTCACTAAGCTGATAGTGGAGATCGAAGTCAGCGAGAGCGGACCGCTCCACCTCGGCCTGCAGTGAACTCGTGCCGAGGCCCACCTCGCCCGAGCCCGCTGGCGTTCCCGGTGGCGAGGTCTCGGATGACGTGTGGGCTCGCGGGGAGGCCCTTCATGACCAACCCCCTCTCCCCCGAGACCCAGGCGCTCCACGCTGACGTGGGCTGGAGCGCGTGCCGGACGTGGCGCCGCCCTAGCCTGAAATCCCATCGGTTATGCGGGCTTAACGCGAGTCGGCTTTCCAGGGCTGGCGTTTCTGCTGCGCTGGGCGGAAACGGTTAGTCTTACTGTAGACGAGTAATAGTACGCCACCGAGTCAT
>Ga0335078_10015031_pt1 | contig 11485 bp, 12 predicted proteins | sample Lox_Sample_32_FD_206711 | JGI IMG/M metagenome (GOLD analysis project Ga0335078, IMG submission 206711) | Soil microbial communities from Loxahatchee National Wildlife Refuge, Florida, United States - Lox_Sample_3.2 | ecosystem: Environmental > Terrestrial > Soil > Wetlands | place: USA...
CCACCGCGAGCCTGGACCCGGGGAGCAGGCGCAGCCTGTGGGCCTACCTGGCGCAGGCCAGGGCCACCTTCGGCACCACCGTGTTCCTGACCACCCACTACCTGGAAGAGGCGGAGGCGGCGGACGCGGTGTGCGTACTGGCCGGGGGCCGGATTATCGAGCGCGGCACCCCGGCTCAGGTCAAGGCGCGCCAGTCGAGCCCGACGCTGGAGGACGCCTATCTGCGGTTGCTCGAGCAGGCCGGGTCGTGAGCGTCCAGCCTGGGTCCCTTCCGGTGCTGAGAGGTCCATCGCATCAGCTTTCCGGGCTGCTGATCATCGCGCAGCGCGACGTGATCAAGCTACTCCGCGACCGCCCGCGGCTCGCCGTCAACCTGGCGTTCCCCGTCCTGCTCATCGGTGGTCTCGGCAACATCCTGCAGCCTACCGTCGGCCAGGTCACCGGCCTTAACGCGGTGACGCTCGCGTTCACCGGGGTGCTCGCCGCCAGCCTGTTCCAGTCGGCCGCGGCCGGCATGATCTCGATCGTCGAGGACCGGGAGAACGACTTCTCCCGCGAGCTGTTCGTGACGCCGGTATCGCGGCTGACCCTGGTCGCGGGAAAGGTGGCCGGGGAGACCCTGGTCGCGCTCTGCCAGGGGATTTTCATCACCGTGTCCGCGGTGGCGTTCGGCGTCCGGATGTCAGGGGGACACCTGGCGATGCTGCTGGCGCCCGGCCTGGCCTGCTGCCTGCTGGGCGGCGCGTTCGGACTCGCCACCGTCGCGGTGCTGCCCAACCAGCGCTCGGCGGTGCAGATCTTCCAGTTCCTGATCATCCCGCAGTACGTGCTCGGCGGCGTCCTCGTTCCGCTGTCCGGGCAGCCGGCCTATCTCGACGTCTTCGCCTGGGCGATGCCGCTGCGTTATGCGGTCGAGCTGAGCCGGGCGGCGTATTATGCCGGGACGCCGGGTTACGCCCGGGTAGTAACGGCGGGCCCGGCGCTGGACGTGCTGGCCATCGCGGGGCTGACCGCCATATTCATGACCATGGGAGTGCTGGTCTTCGACTACCGGGAACGAACCCGCTGACGTCAGGCGCGATCGAGGACGCGGGTGAAGGCCCGCAGGTAACGCGGGTCACCCTGCTGCTCGCGCAGCAGCCAGTATTCGGCACCCCAGAATAGGTACGCGTCCAGAGCAGATGGTTCCTGCCGGTTCCACCGCATGCACTGACTGTAGTTCTCGATCACGTGCTCGGGCAGGCAGCTGTACATGGCCCGGTCCTGCGGACTGGGCGGAGTGGTGACCGCCTCCCACGGCTCCGCCTGGCCCTCGTCGATGATCAGCTGACGTCCGCTCGCGGCGGCCCAGCGCAGCAGCTCGCGCCGCCGGCGCATGGCCCCGATGCTGCCGGCCAGGTAGACCGTCCGCCCGCCGCGGGCCGCCAGCGCGTGCCGCGGGTAGAAGTCGACACCCACGATGTCGGCCAGATGCTGTGCCACGGCCAGCGAATCGCCCTGGTCGCGGGTGCGCCACCACTGCTGCGCCCGCACCGGCGCCGATGTCGGGAGGAAGCCGTTCATCATGACCGGCCTGGTCGGATCGGCCGCGCGGACCGCCTCAACCTCCCGCCTCACGAAGGCGGCCGACAGGCGCCATGAGTGCTCCATGCCGAGCGGGTCGACGGCATCGTGCTCGACCTGCCATGCCACGACCGCCCTGCGGTCGCGGTACCGCTTCACCACGCGCGCCGCGAATGCCGTGCTCGCGTCGAGCAGCGACGAGTGGGCCCCGGGCTCGACCAGCGCGCCCTCGCGCAGCGGTTCGGGCAGATGGTGGCCGGGAACGAAGAACTCCGGGTAGCCGAACGTCTTAACCGGGCCGACGCACACGATGATCTGCTTTCCGGCCTGCTCGGCGGCGTCAACCTGCCGGTCGAGCTCTCCGGTATCGAAGCGACCGGGCCCGTCCTCGATGCGATTCCAGTAGGCGCCCAGCCTGATCAGCTGGAATGGGTAGTCCAGCAGCGTCGCCAGGGTGGCCGCGGGATCAAGCCCGAGGGCCTCGGCCTGCAACGGCCGGAAACTGATCCCGATCTTGGCCCGCCCGCGCGGCTCGACCGGGACCCGCTGCCAGCGGTCGGTGAGCGGGCGCGCGGCCCGCGCGATGCGGATCTGCGAGGCGACCTTCGCGAGGGCCCCGGCCGCGCCGGCTGCGCCGGCCGTCAGCGCGGCCCGGCGCAGCGCCCGTGCCGTGCTCGCGGCCCCGGCTCGTTCGGCATCATCCATGTCGGCCCGCCTTCGTGCCGGCGAGGCCTGCCCGGGTATCGGCGAGGCTGGCCAGCAACGCGGCCACCGCGGCGGCGGCACCCGGCCGGCCGAGCCGGGACGACGCGGAACGCATCGCATCCAGGGCGGCCGGATTCCGGCGCAGCTCACCGAGCTCACGGAGCAGCTGCCGTCGCCGCGGCGCGTGCCGGCCGGCCCCGGCCGCCGTGACGAAGCGCGCATTGCCCTTCTCCTGGCCCGGCAGGTGCGAGGTCAGCAGGAGCGGGGCGCCGCAGCAGGTCGCCTCGGCGATCGTGCCCGGGCCGGCCTTGGCGATGACCACGTCGGCGCAGCGCAGCCAGTCGGACATGTTGTCCACGAAGCCCAGGACCTTCAGCCGCCCGCGTTCCCGGCTGGCCCGTCCGGCGAGCCGGCGCTGGAGCCGGAGGTTACGTCCGCAGATGGCGACGACGTCGATGTCATCGGATGACCCGAGGATGGCGGCGACGCGCCTGGCCATACCGCCTGAGCCCTCGCCCCCGCCGGTGATTACGGCCAGGAAACGCCGCTCGCTCGTACCCAGCGAGCGGCGCAGGTCAGCCCGCGCGCCGTCGCACAGCGGGCCGCTCCGGAAGCCGGAGCTCACCGGGAGCCCGGTTTCCAGGCAGCGGTTCGCGGCGAGCCCGTCGAGGCGGCATCGCCGTCGCGTGGCAGCGGAAGGCACGGCCATCCGGTCGGCCCGGCCCAGCTGCCACGCCGCGTGCGACGTGACCAGGTCGGTGACCACGGTCATCACGGGGACAGCCGGGGCTTGCCGTCGACTGACCCTGTCCGCCACGCCGCCGGTGAGCGGGTGGAACGAGACGATGGCCGCCGGCTCGCGCGCCGCCACCGCGTCGGCCACCGGACGGTCAGCCAGGCTCAGCAGCGTCCGCTGCAGCAGCCGCATCACGTTCCGGGAATCGCAGGCGTGGTAGACAGCGCCCCACCCCCACGGAGCGAGGCGGATCAACGGACCGTAGAGACCCGTGACCCACCGGAGCAGCCGCGAGGAGCCCGGCCCGCCGAGCGGGTCGCACAGCACCGCGTCGAACCGGCCCGGATACGCCTCCTCGAGTGCCTCGCCGACCGCCCGCGCCGCGCTGCGATGCCCCCCGCCGGTGTCGGCCACGAGGAAGAGCAGGGACACCCGCGGCGTCAGAAGCCGTTCTGGCGTCGCGACGCTGGCCGGAAGCGGTCCGGCTGCCTCACCAGCCGGGCGGGAATCAATCAGCACCATGAGTTCATCGTCACCGCGCGCCCGGGGCACTGTCGTCAGCTCCGGGGACCCTTCGGGCTGCGTCAGGGAGATGACTGCGCCCGGTCCGGCCTACGCCAGATGCAGTAGGTGCCGGCCCGGGTTCGCGCGCACCGACGGTTTTCCTGCCCGGCGACCCTAATTCACTCGGAGCAGGACACCACGCGATCCGTCTGTCCAGGGACTACAGGGTTCTGTCCGCCGGGCTGACGACGCCGGGCCCGGGGTGGCACATCATGTGAGCTGGCCTGGGCGAACAGGAGCCCGCTCACGGCCTGGCGCGCAAGGAGAGCGAGCATGGCGATAGGCGGCGGACGCGAGGATGCTCACGGGCCACCGCTGGCCAGCCGGACTGATGATGAGCCTGGCGGCGTCACCCTCGGCGTGGCGTCCTACCTGCACCGCGATGGCCGCATCCCGCTCGGCCGGGTCCGGGAGATCATCCGCTTTCCGGCACAGGGCGCGGAGCCCGTACCCCAAGGACGGGCCGGGAGGAAGGGATCGCTATGGCCTCCTGGTCGGCCGACGGGCCGCGTGCGCCCGCCGCCCTTGCTCCGCGTGGCGGGAACCCTAAGCCGGGATGCCGCCGCCCCGCGCGGCACCAAGGACGGCCCGGCACCCGCATGGGTGCCGCGCCTCACCACGCCCACCCTGCGTGAATATCCCGGCTGCTCACTGGCCAGGATCGCTTGCCAATCCTCCGACCTGAACGCTATCAGCAGCCAGATATGCGCACATTATATTGATAATTTAGTTTTAAGTTCCCTATAACTCCCCATCATCATGTAATATCGAATAAACGTTTTCAACGGGCGAGGACACTGAGTGGAGGTGCGGCGAACATGCTCAAGGCCTATCGGTTCGCCCTCGATCCCTCACCCGTCCAGGAAAGAATGCTGCGGTCGCATGCGGGCGCGTCCAGGTTCGCGTGGAACTGGGGACTGAGCAGGTGCATCGAGAGGTATGAGGCCGAGGGTCGCTGGTATTCGGCCGTCGACTTGCACAAGCTGTGGAACAAGACCAAGAAGGCCGACCCGGCGCTGGCCTGGTGGAACGAGAACTCCAAGTGCGCCTGCCAGGAAGCCTTTCGCGACCTGGACCGGGCGCTGCGGGACTTCATCAAGTCGAAGAAGGGCCACCAGCATGCTCGCCGCGCAGTATGAGACGATCGTGTGCGAGGATCTGAACGTGGCCGGATTGATACGTAACCGGCGGCTCGCCCGCGCGATCAGCGACCAGGGGTTCGGTGCTGCCCGGCAGATGCTCGCCTACAAAGCCACGTGGAACGGTGGCCAACTGATTCTGGCCGACCGCTTCTACCCCTCCTCCAAGATCTGCTCGAGTTGCGGCACAGTGAAAGCCAAGCTGGCCCTGTCGGAGCGAATCTACCGGTGCGCGTCTTGCGGCCTGGTCTTGGACCGGGACGTGAACGCCGCGCTTAACCTGCGCAACCTCGCCGCCAGTGGGGCGGAGAGGCGAAATGCCTGCGGAGGGACGGCAAGACCCGGGTACACCGGGCGCCTCCCAGCGAACCAGGAACCCGGCACCCCGATGGGGGCAAGACCGGGACCGCCGCCTGGCAACGGGCGGCTGCCATCAGCAAGCTGAACAATGCTCACTGACAGGCAACGGTGGCACGCGTTATCGCTGGCGAGGCGGGCGGGCGGCGACTGACCGTCCCCGACGGCCGGGATACCAGGCCGACCAGCGACCGGGCCAGGGAAGGCCTGTTCTCCACGATCGTGTCGATGCTGGGTTCGCTGGCCGGGGCACGCGTCCTCGACCTGTACGCGGGATCGGGCGCGGTCGGCCTCGAGGCCCTGTCCCGCGGCGCGGGGCACGTGCTGCTGGTGGAGCATGGAGCCCGGGCCACGCGCGTGATCAGGGAGAACATCGAAGCGATCGGCCTGCCCGGTGCCGTGCTCGCCGCCGACCGGGTGGAGCGGGTGCTGGCCCGCGGTCCTGAGGGGGGCCGGTACGACGTGGTGTTCGCCGACCCGCCGTACGTGCTGGCGGACGCCGCCGTATCGCAGGTCCTGTCGATGCTCACCGGGCAGGGCTGGCTCGCGCCCGGCGCCCTGGTGATCGTGGAGCGTGCCACCAGGTCCGGCCCGCTGAACTGGCCGGACGGGTTCGTGCCCGATAGATCGCGCCGATACGGGGAAGCAACCTTCTGGTATGGCCTGACCCCGAAGACCCCGAAGACCCCGAAGACCCCGAAGACCCCGAAGACCCCGCACAATAATCAGGCAAGTCCTTGACCACGGATCACGGCCGAAGAGCAGGAGGGGAGTCACTGCGTGCGACGCGTAGTCTGTCCGGGATCCTTTGATCCCGTCACCAACGGTCACCTCGACATCATCAGCCGCGCGGCGGGCCTGTACGACGAGGTCGTCGTCGCGGTGCTAATCAACATCACCAAGCACAGCCTGTTCACGGTCGACGAGCGCGTCGAGATGCTGGGCCACGTCACCAGCAATTACGGCAACGTCAAGATCGAGCGGTTCCACGGCCTGCTCGTGGACTTCTGCGCGGCCAACGGGATCAGCGCGGTGATCAAGGGGCTGCGGGCCGTCAGCGACTTCGAGTACGAGATGCAGATGGCGCAGATGAACTACCGGATGGCCAAGGTCGAGACGCTGTTCATGACCACCAACCCGCTCTACTCGTTCCTGAGCTCCAGCCTGGTCAAGGAGATCACCAGGTACGGCGGGGACGTCAGCGGCCTGGTCCCCGAGATCGTGCTGTCCCGGCTGCGCGAGCGCCCGGCCGAAGAATAGGGGGACGAAGCAGCAGGGCGTACGAAGAATTGGGGCGGACGAGTAGGTCCGGGCCGGAATACTGGCCCGAGGCGCTAAGTTGGGAATACCGCGCTCCGCCGGTAGGCTGTGCGCTCGGTTTCCATTCGCTCGAACGAGTACACTGTCATGCCCAGCACACGCACACATGCACCCCGAGGGGCGCTTGTCTTCGACATGCGCCAGCTTGGCCGTCAGGCGGGGTCCGCGCTTACCCAGACGCGGATCGTCCCCGCGCCGGACGACCTGCGCCTGGAGCTTATCGGAGTACCGGCCGCGGCCGATATCCCGCTCGAGGTCAGGTTCGAGGCGGTATCCGAGGGCGTCCTCGCCACCGGGACCGCGATCGCGCCGCTCGCCGGTGAGTGCGCGCGCTGCCTGGCCCCGCTGACCTCGTCGGTGACCGTCGGCTTCCAGGAGCTCTACCTGTACGCCGAGGGCCGCCACGACAAGCACGAGAAGCACGACAAGCACGACAAGCAGGAGGAGCAGGACGCCGGGGAGATCTACCACCTCGACGGCGACCTGCTCGACCTGGAACCCGCCTTCCGTGACGCGGTAGTGCTCGCGCTGCCGATGTCACCGCTGTGCCGGGACGACTGTCCCGGGCTGTGCGCCGAGTGCGGCGTGCCACTCGCCGACGCGGGTCCGGGACACCGGCACCATGCGGCGATCGACCCGAGGTGGGCGGCCCTGCAGCAGCTGAGCGAGCAGGGCAACGACAAGCATCAGGACCGGCGCGCCGGCGCCATCGACCTACAGGAGGGCTGACGTGGCGGTTCCCAAGCGGAGGATGTCCCGCAGTAACACCCGATCGCGACGTTCGAACTGGAAGACCAGCGCACCTTCGCTGGTGAGCTGCCCGCAGTGCCACGAGCCGAAGCTCTCGCACGTGGCCTGCCCGACCTGCGGCACCTACCGGCGGCGCCAGGTCATCAATCCAGCCTGAGGAGGCTGGGCCTGCCCAGCCGCGGTGGGCCGGTCCCGGGCCAGATACGGGGGTTATATCTCGCGCCCGGCCGGGCATTATCAGCGAGTGCTAGGAGGAGGACGCGTTGGGCGTCGTGAGCCGGTCCTGGGACGGCGGTGTGAACGCCGGAAGAGACCCCGCTGAGCTCAGGCACGCCCTCGGCGTGCCCATCATGCCAGCCTCGCTCGAGCGCGCCCTGACGCACCGCTCCTACGCCTACGAGAACGACAACCCGCCCACCAACGAGCGGCTGGAGTTCCTCGGCGACTCGGTGCTCGGCCTGGTCGTGACCGACACCTTGTACCGCGGCTACCCGAACCTGCCCGAGGGGCAGCTGGCCAAGCTCCGCGCCGCGGTGGTCCAGATGGGCGCGCTGGCCGAGGTGGCCCGCGAGCTCAGCCTGGGCGCCTACGTCAGGCTCGGCCGCGGCGAGCAGGTCACCGGCGGCCGCAACAAGCCCTCGATCCTGGCCGACACACTGGAGGCCGTGATCGGCGCGGTGTACATCGACTGCGGCCTGGACGAGGCCAGGGCGCTGGTGCACCGCCTGTTCGACCCGGTCATCGCCAGGTCGGCCCGGCTCGGCGCCGGCCTGGACTGGAAGACCTCGCTACAGGAGCTCACCGCGGTCAAGATGCTCGGCGTGCCCGATTACCAGGTCGAGGAGAGCGGCCCGGATCACCAGAAGTCGTTCCGCGCTACGGTCAGGGTCGGCGGCCAGGTGCTCGGCGCCGGACAGGGGCGCACCAAGAAGGCGGCCGAGCAGCAGGCCGCCGAGGCGGCCTGGCGGGTCATCACGGCCGAGTCGGAGGGCCTGGCCACGAAGAACGGCAACCAGAACGGCGACCTGCGCGACGACAAGGGAAAGCCGGAGCACTGAGGCGTGCCTGAGCTGCCCGAGGTCGAGACGGTCCGGCGTGGCCTCGAACATCACGTGGTGGGGAGGACCGTCGAAACCGTCCGCGTCCTGCACCCGCGCGCCGTGCGCAGGCAGCCGGCCGGCCCGGCCGAGTTCGAGTCCGGCCTGGAAGGGCGCACCCTGGACAGCGCCCGGCGGCGAGGCAAGTACCTGTGGCTGTCCGTGGGCGAGGACGCCCTGCTCGCGCACCTGGGCATGAGCGGGCAACTGCTCATGATCGAGCCGGACCAGCCGCTCTCCCCGCACGTCAGGATCCGCTTCGCGTTCAAAGACGGCGGCCCGGACCTGCGCTTCACCGACCAGCGGACGTTCGGCCACATGTGCGTGGTGAGGGACGGGGCCGAACTCCCCGGGCCGATCGCCCACATCGCCCCCGACCCGTTCGAGGCGGCCTTCGACCCGGCCGGCCTGGCCCGGCGACTGCGCACCCGGCACACCGGGGTCAAGCGCGCGCTGCTGGACCAGTCGCTGATCAGCGGCGTCGGCAACATCTACGCCGACGAGGCGCTGTGGCGGGCCCGGCTGCACTGGGCCCGGCCTACCGAGACGCTGAACGGCCCGGAGGTGAGCTGCCTGCTCGCCGCGGTCCGCGAGGTGCTCGGCGAGGCCCTGGCGGCCGGCGGCACGTCGTTCGACGACCTGTACGTCGACGTCAACGGGGAGAGCGGGTACTTCGAGCGGTCGCTCGCGGTCTACGGCCGGGAGGGTTTCCCCTGCCTCCGCTGCGGCACGCCGGTCCGGCGTGACCCCTTCATGAACCGGTCCGCCTACACCTGCCCGCGCTGCCAGCCCCGCCCCCGCCGCGCCCGGCTCTGACGCGCCCGGCTCTGACGCGACGCCCTGACCAGGGCGTTCGGTTACGCCCCGTAAACGTCCAACGGCGAAATTAGCTTGTTATGGTGGATACGGTATATACCGGGCATCTGCTACGCCCTCAACTTGACCAGCCAACGCCTAGATGGGACACTGGTTGCTGTTGGTTGCGCGCGCGGTTCCGCGCGTGTTAAGTATGTGCCCACTCTGGTCACTCAGCGTGGAGGACCTTTAACAATGGCGAAGGCTCTATTCGGCCACGTCGGCGGTCCCGATCCCCGCATGGTTTCCGAGATGCGCCGCCTCCAGCAGCGAGTACGCGACCTGGAAGCTGAGCTTGTACGGCTTCAGGAAGAGAATGACTCGCTGGTTGAGGCTGGCCACGAGGACGTGTTGGTGCCGGATCGCGAGCCCGCGTACGTTTAACGCGCGCAGGCGGGACGCGGCTAAAAGCGACAGAGGCCGAGCAACTCGGCCGGACAACAGGGAACGGATCAGGGGCGCCTTTGGCGGCGCCCCTCTTCGTTGTATATCTGCCCGTTATATGTCAATAGTCACACGGGCATCACGGTTTTGACCGCATTAGCACGGCATCACGGCCGGGGACATCCGGCTAGTCCGGCATGCCTCCCACCCACCTCCGCTTCCCCTGCCCGCGGCACGCGAGTCATCCTGCAGTTCGCCGTTTCGAACCCTTCAGGGCGGTAAGGTGCGGGGGAGCGAAAAGAAGGGGGCAGCTTGTACCTGAAGAGCCTCACTCTGCGCGGCTTCAAGTCCTTCGCCTCCGCCACCACGCTCCGCCTCGAGACCGGCATCACCTGCGTGGTCGGGCCGAACGGCTCGGGCAAGTCCAACATCGTCGACGCCCTGTCCTGGGTCATGGGCGAGCAGGGCGCCAAGTCGCTGCGTGGCGGCAAGATGGAAGACGTCGTCTTCGCGGGCACCACCTCCCGGCCGCCGCTGGGCCGGGCCGAGGTGACGCTGACCATCGACAACACCGACGGCGCCCTGCCCATCGACTATTCCGAGGTCACGCTCAGCCGGCTGATGTTCAGGTCCGGGCAGAGCGAGTACGCCATCAACGGCAACCACTGCCGCCTGCTCGACGTTCAGGAACTCCTGTCCGACTCCGGCCTGGGCCGGGAGATGCACGTGATCGTCGGGCAGGGCCACCTCGACGACGTCCTGCACGCCGGCCCGGAGGCCAGGCGGGCCCTGATCGAGGAAGCCGCCGGCGTGCTCAAGCACCGCAAGCGCAAGGAGAAGGCGCTGCGCAAGCTGGAGGCGATGCAGGCCAACCTGACCCGGCTTGTCGACCTCACCGCCGAGCTGAGCCGGCGCCTCAAGCCGCTGGGCCGGCAGGCCGAGGTGGCCAGGAAGGCCGCGGTCATCCAGGCCGAGTTGCGCGACGCGCGGCTGCGGCTGCTCGCTGACGACTACGTGACGCTCGCCGCCGACCTGCAGCGGGACGAGGCGGACGAGGCTGCCGTGCTGGCCAGGCGCGCCGCCCTGGAGCAGGAGGTGGCGCGGGCCAGGGCGGGGGAGAACGAGCTCGACCAGGCCGCCCAGCAGGCCTCGGCCGTGCTGGCCCGCGCGCAGGAGACGTGGTTCGCGCTGTCCTCGCTGACCGAACGGCTGCGCAGCACCCAGCACCTGGCCGCCCAGCGGCACACGCTGCTGACCGAGGCCACCGAGCCGGAACGCCCCGGACGCGACCCCGACGAGCTCGACCGGCAGGCCGACGAGCTGCGGGAAGAAGAGGAGACCCTGAACGAGCGGCTGACGGCAGGGCGCGAGGTGCTCGCCGTCGCCACCGCCGAGCGCGCCGCCGCCGAGCGGGAGCTCGCCGCGGCCGAACGCCGCCAGGCCGAGGGGGCCAAGGCCGCGGCCGCCCGGGCCAGCCGGGTCGCCCGGCTGCGCGAGCAGGTCGGCGCGGCGGACAGCCGCACCGTGGCCGCGCGGGAGGAGATGGACCGGCTGGAGGTCTCCGCGACCGAGGCCCGGGAGCGCGCCACCCTGGCCCAGGACGAGTTCGAGCAGGTGCAGGATCAGGCGGGCGGGCGCGACGAAGACCGTAGCGAGCTGGCCGCCGAGCACGAGCAGGCCGCCGCGACCCTCGCCGAATGTACCGAACGGGCCAAGGTTCTCCGCACCGCCGAACGTGAATCAGCTCGCGACCTGGCCGCCCGGCGGGCGCGTGCGGAAACCCTGACCGAGGCCGCCCGGCGCGGTGCGGACGCCTCCGCGGCGCTGCTCGCCGATCCGGCCAGGTTCGGCGGCGTGGTCGGCTCGTTCGCCGCGCGGCTGCGCGTAGCCGAGGGGTACGAGGTGGCCATCGCCGCGGCGCTGGGTGCCGCCGCCGAGGCGGTCGCGGTGGCCGGCCTGGACGCGGCCGCCGAGATCCTGGCCACCCTGCGCCGCGACGACGCCGGCGGCGCCTC
>Ga0335078_10015032_pt1 | contig 11485 bp, 8 predicted proteins | sample Lox_Sample_32_FD_206711 | JGI IMG/M metagenome (GOLD analysis project Ga0335078, IMG submission 206711) | Soil microbial communities from Loxahatchee National Wildlife Refuge, Florida, United States - Lox_Sample_3.2 | ecosystem: Environmental > Terrestrial > Soil > Wetlands | place: USA: Florida...
CTTGGCCGAGCAGTTGTTCGGCGCCTTGCTCGCCGAGGATGGTGCGGCTGTCGATCTTGGAGGTGACCTGGAACGAGATGCGGGTCGGGAAGTTCGCCTTGATGGTGCCGGTGATGACGTCGACCGATGGACGCTGCGTCGCCAAGATGACGTGGATGCCGGCGGCGCGCGCCATCTGCGCCAGGCGCTGGATGGCGCCTTCGATGTCCTTGCCGGCGACCATCATCAGGTCGGCCATCTCGTCGACGATCACGACCAGATAAGGCAGCGGATCGAGCTCGAGCTCTTCCTTCTCGTAGATCGCCTCGCCGGTCTCCTTGTCGTAGCCGGTGTGCACGGTGCGGGTGAGCGTCTCGCCCTTCGCCTTGGCTTCGGCAAGCCGCGCGTTGTAGCCGTCGATGTTGCGCACGCCGAGCTTGGACATCTTCTGGTAGCGCTCCTCCATCTCGCGCACCGCCCATTTCAGCGCGACCACCGCCTTCTTCGGATCGGTGACGACGGGCGTGAGCAGATGCGGGATGCCGTCATAGACGGAGAGCTCGAGCATCTTGGGATCGACCATGATCAGCCGGCACTGGTCGGGGCGCAGCCGGTAGACCAGCGACAGGATCATGGTGTTGATGGCGACCGATTTGCCGGAACCGGTGGTGCCGGCGATCAACAGATGCGGCATGCGGGCGAGATCGACGATCACGCTCTCGCCGCCGATGGTCTTGCCGAGGCAGAGCGGCAGCTTGGCCGCGGTCTCGTTGTATTCGGCACCCGAGAGCAATTCGCGCAAATAGACCTTCTCACGCGTCGGGTTGGGCAGTTCTATGCCGATGGCATTGCGGCCCGACACCACGGCGACGCGCGCCGACACGGCGCTCATCGAGCGGGCGATGTCGTCGGCGAGCCCGATGACGCGCGACGACTTGATGCCGGGCGCGGGCTCGAGCTCGTACAGCGTGACCACCGGGCCCGGGTGCGCATTGATGATCTCGCCGCGCACGCCGAAGTCGCCGAGCACGCTTTCCAGCGCCACGGCGTTGGCGTCGATGACGTCCTTCGACAGCGTGGAGCGCTCGGAGGCGCGCTGCGCCGTCAGGAAATTGAGCGAGGGCAATTGATAGCCGCCGGCCGAGCGGCGGGCCGGCGCGCGCGCGGCGGCGCGGCGGCGCGTCGCGGGCGGCGCGTCGTCCTCTTCGTCTTCGTCGGCGAATGTAGGTTCGGCAGCCATGGCGGCGCGGGCATGGCTGTCGAAACGCGGCTCCTGCCGCGGGCCGGTGGCCGGCAAGTTATTGAATTTGGCGGCGCGCAGCGGCGCGCGCGGCGCGCGGCGCAACAGCCGCCCGGCGCGCGCCTTCCAGCTCAAGAGCGCATGCGCGATCATGCCGAGCCAGGCCGAGGCGTGATCGCCCTCGTCCTCTTCGTCTTCATCATCCTCGTCGTGCGCCACCGCGCGTTCGGCCGCGCGCTTGCTGCCGAAGCCGCAAGCGAAGGCGATGGTCGCAGCGGTGGCGAGGCCGTACATGAGGCCTGCGGTCAGCAGCGACAGGCCGTGCAGCGGGTGGCCGATGAGCCAGGCCGGCGCGCGCAGCAAGGCGTCGCCGAATACGCCGCCCAAGCCGGTCGGCAGCGGCCAGGAGCCGACGCGCGGCAAGGTCGAGATAAAAGCGGCGGCGAGGAAAGTGGCGAGGATCCACAACAGTCCGCGCCATTTCTCGCCGACCGGACGGTGCGCCAGCAGCCGCCAGCCGAGCAAAATTTCCGGCACCAGCAACATCACCGCGGCGAGACCGAGCAGCTGCATCGCCAGATCGGAGAAGATCGCGCCGGGGAAGCCGAGCAGATTATGGATCGGCGCTTGCGTGGCGTGGCTGAGTGAAGGGTCCTGCACCGACCATGTGGCGAGCGCGATGGCGGCGAGGAAGGCGAGCGTGATCAGCGCGAGGCCGGCGAATTCGCTCAGGCGCCGCCGCAGGATGTCGCGGAAGTGCTCGGTGACGAAAGCGACGGCGTCGAGGCTGCGGTCGATCGCGGGCATATTGTTACCTCAAGACCGCGACGAGGCGATGCAGCGCCTCCGCCGTGGTTGCCTTGTCCTGCACCATGGCGACGCGGATATAGTCCGCACCGGGATTTGAGCCGTCGGCCTGCTCGCGCGCCAGATAACGGCCGGGCACCACGCGCACGCCGGCCTCCTGCCACAGCCGCTTGGTGACGGCTTCGCTGCCGCCGTAGTGCGACACGTCGAGCCAGAGAAAAAATCCGCCGGCCGGCCGCTTGTAGCCGTAGCGGTCGCCGATGATCTGGTCGGCGAGATCGAACTTGGCCGAGTAAAGCTTGCGGTTCTCCTGCACATGCGTCTCGTCGCCATAGGCGGCGACGGCGACGTGCTGCGCCGGTCCGGGTACCTGCGGCGCCGCGATGTTCCGCAGCTCAAGAAAAGCCGCGAGGAAGCGGCGGTCGCCGGCGGCGAAGCCGACGCGCAGGCCGGGCAGGTTCGACCGCTTGGACAGCGAGTGAAACACCACCGTGTTGGCAAAGTCGGGTCCGGAGGCTTCCAGCATGCCGGCAGGCCGATGCTCGCTATAGATCTCGCAGTAACACTCGTCGGCGAAGACGAGAAAGCCGTGGCGGCGTGCGAGACCGGCCAGGCGTTCGAGATAAGCGCGGCTGGCGACGGCGCCTTGCGGGTTCGACGGCGAGGCGAGATAGAAGGCGACGGTGCGCGCGAGCAGTGCGTCGTCGAGTGCATCGAGATCGGGCAGGAACGCGCTCGCGCGTGTCGACGGCATATAGACCGGCTCGCAATCGGCGGCCTGCGCGCCGGCGCCATAGGCGGCATAGAACGGATTGGGGATCAGCATCGCGGGCTTGCCGGCGCGGGCCGGGACCCAACGTTTCGCCGCGATCGCGCCGAGGAACAGACCCTCGCGCGTGCCGTTGAGCACCAGCACTTCGCTTTCCGCATCGACCGGCCGCGGCAGCTGGTAGCGGCGGTTGAGCCATTGGGCGACGGCGCGGCGGAACGACTCGCCGCCTTTGTTGGCCGGATAGCGGCCGAACTCGTCGAGATGGGCGGCAAGCGTGGGGCCGACGAAGGATGGGATCGGATGCTGCGGCTCGCCGACCGATAGATTGATCGGCGGCTTGCCCGGCGCGATGCCGGCGATCAGCTCGGTCAGGCGCACGAACGGCGAGCGGCCCTCGACCGCCGGGGCAGGAATGGAAGGCTCGCGCTGGGCGGTCATTGGCGGCATAGGGCTAGGTGGCGGGAGCAGCCCGCGGCAGTACTCTAGGCGCACATTAAATAGGGCGAGGTTAAGACCCGATTAACCATCGGGCATCGAATGCGGAACCGTTGAACCGGCATTAAGGCTGCAGCTCTAAGGTGCCCTCGTTTTTGACCCGGGGGGAACCAATGAGCGACCACATCGAGCACTTGCAGTGGATTTTGGCCTTTTGCGGCTGCGGGCTGTTCCTCGCCGCTGCTTTCGCCGGCCTCGGCTTTCCGATGACCATGGTTGGCGGCTGATCCCGATAAGACCGGATTGGCCGAAAAGCCCGGCGCGTGGCGCCGGGCTTTTCGTTGTGGACCGCAAAAGAGAGAGGCCCCCGGCTCTTGCGAACCGGGGGCCTCGACGGAAGGGACAGTGCCGGGTTTCCGCCCCTACCGCTAGCTTGTTGCCTTACTGCACGATCTCGCCGTGCAGCGCGAGGTCGAGACCGTCGCGTTCCACCTCTTCGGTGACGCGCAGGCCGATGATCACGTCAATGATCTTCAAGATGATCAACGACACGATGGCATCGTAGAAGAACACGATGCAGATGCCCTCGATCTGGTAGAGGACCTGCACCGCGTTGCCTTCGATCAGGCCCGGTGTCCCGCCGTATTCGTTGATAGCGAATACGCCGGTGAGCAGCGCGCCGACGATGCCGCCGACCGCGTGGACGCCGAAGCAATCCAGCGCGTCATCGACGCCGTGCATGCGCTTGAGGCCGGTGACGCCCCAGTAGCAGACGACGCCTGCGGCGACGCCGATGACCATCGAGCCGACTGGGCCGACGAAGCCCGACGCCGGAGTGATGGCGACGAGGCCGGCGACCGCGCCGGAGGAGATGCCGACAACGGTCGGCTTGCCGCGCGCGGCCCATTCAACCAGCATCCAGGTGAAGGCCGCGACCGCGGTGGCGATCTGCGTCACGGTCATCGCCATGCCGGCTTGCAGACCGGCGGTGACCGCCGAACCCGCGTTGAAGCCGAACCAGCCGACCCACAGCAGCGAGGCGCCGATCAGGGTCAGCACCATGTTGTGAGCGGGGCCGGTATCCTTGCGTTTGCCGAGCATGATCGCGCACATCAAACCGGCGACGCCGGCGTTGATATGCACGACGGTGCCGCCGGCGAAGTCGAGCACGTGGACCATCGCGTCGGAATTTCCGGACGACAGCATGCCGTCCGAACCCCAGACCCAATGCGCGACCGGCGCGTAGACGAAGATCGACCACAGGCCCATGAACCAGAGCATGGCGGAAAACTTCATGCGCTCGGCGAAGGCGCCCGCGATCAGCGCAGGAGTGATGATCGCGAAGGTCATCTGGAAGCACATGTACACGGTCTCGGGGATCGTCACGGCGAGGCCGTTCGGATTGCCGGCGCCTGAGGAGATGTCGCTCAGGATGCCCTGCAGGAACAGGCGACTGAGCCCGCCGATGTAGGGCGAACCCGGCGTGAACGCCAAGGTGTAGGTAAGGATCGCGTAGACGATGGTGACCAGACAGGTGACGGCGAAGCTCGTCATCACCGTGTCGCCCACGTTCTTCTTGCGCACCATGCCGCCGTAGAACAGGGCAAGGCCCGGAACGGTCATCATCAGCACCAGCGCCATGGAGGTGAGCATCCAGGCGGTGTCACCCGAGTTGGGCGAGCACTTGGCGGTGACGGCTTTCTTGGGATCCGGATCGCTGGCGCAGGACGGCGTCGGCGCTGCCGCCGGAGCCGCCGCGGGCGCCGGCGCCGGAGCGGGCGCCGCCGCAGGCGCAGCCGGAGCCGCGCCGGGAGCCGGCGTCTGGGCGTACGACGTACTATACGTCGCCAGGCTCAGAAACAGGCTGAGCAGAACTCCAAGAGCGAGAGCTGCAAGCCCCGCACGGGAGGATTTCTTCAACGTCATGGTCTTACTCCTGTCCGAATTGTTTTGCGGTGCGGGTGACTAGAGCGCCGCAGCGTCGGTTTCGCCGGTGCGGATGCGCACCGCGCTATCGATGGCAAAGACGAAAATCTTGCCGTCGCCGATCTGACCTGTTTTGGCGGCTCCGGTGATGGCGCCGATGACTTTGTCGACCTGGTTGGTCGCCACCGCCACTTCCACTTTTATTTTCGGGAGGAAGCTCACCGCATACTCGGCCCCACGGTAGATTTCCGTGTGGCCCTTTTGACGCCCGTAGCCCTTGACTTCGGTGACAGTTAGCCCTTGCACCCCGATGGAGGTCAGAGCGTCGCGGACCTCGTCGAGTTTGAAAGGCTTGATAATGGCCATGACGATTTTCATGGATTCGATCCCCGCTTGAGCCCGTTTTGTACATTCACGCAGTGCGGGCGGGTTCACTGAGCCGGGCCCACAAAGCAAGCTTCGCAGGCATGGCCGCGCCAGGAGAATCAAACGCCGTGCCAGATGCCGGACTGGGCCGCATCTGACTGATTCGGTGAACGAATTTTTACGATCGAGACGAGGGGCCGAATGCCTCGATGAGCCTTAGCCCAATCTCGCGCCAAGACTCAGAAGGCCTGCTTAATTTTTAAGCACGCCTTCGGGGAGATAAAATTGCAGCCCCAAGCGGGGGGTTCGGCGCAAAATTCCGCTATTGCAGCGCTTCGCCGTGCTGGGTGACGTCGAGGCCCATCACCTCGTCCTCATGGCGCACGCGTAGCGGCACAATGGCGCCGACCAGCTTGAGCACCACGAAAGTCATAATGCCCGACCACGCCAGGGTCACCAGGATGCCGACGAGCTGGGCCAGAACCTGCCGCGGATTGCCTTCGAGTAGGCCGGATACGCCGCCCGGCAATTCGGGGCTTGCGGACAGGGCGCCGACCGCCAGCACGCCGGCGAGGAAGGTGCCGGTCAATCCGCCGATGCCATGCACGCCGAAGACATCGAGCGAGTCGTCGTAGCCCAGCTTGAGCTTGAGCCAGGTGCAGGCCCAGAAGCAGACGCCGCCGGCGATGACGCCGATCAGCACGCCTTGCATCGGCATGACGAATCCGGATGCCGGCGTGATGGTGCCCAAGCCCGCCACCGCGCCAGAAATCATGCCGAGCACCGAGGGCTTGCCGCGCGTCCACCACTCCAGCGCCATCCAGGTAAAGGCGCCGGCGCTGGCGGCGAGATGCGTCGAGGTGATGGCGAAGGCGGCGCGCGCATTGGCGCCGAGCGCGGAGCCGCCGTTGAAGCCAAACCAGCCGACCCAGAGCAAGCCGGTGCCGATCACCGCCAACGTCAAATCGTAGGGCGACAGATTCTCGCTGCCATAGCCCCGTCGCTTGCCGATGACGTAGGCGGCGACCAGGCCGGCGATGCCGGCATTGAGATGCACGACGAGGCCGCCGGCAAAATCGATCACGCCGTATTGGCCGAGGAAGCCGCCGCCCCATACCCAATGCGCGATCGGTACATAGACCAGCAGCAGCCAGAACACGCAAAACAACAGGAATGCCGCGAAGCGGAACCGATCGGCGACCGAGCCGGCCACCAGCGCCACGGTGATGACCGCGAAGGTCATCTGATAAATCATGAACAGGACTTCCGGGATGGTCTTGGCAAAAGGCGAGATCGAATCGATGGTCATGCCGTTGAGGAAAACGCGGTCGAGCGTGCCGATATAGGCGCCGTCGCCGGTGAAGGTCAGCGAATAGCCAATTACTGCCCACAGCACGGAAACCAGGAAGGTGGCCGCCATGCACTGCGCCATGGTGCCGAGCACATTCTTCTTGCGCACCATGCCGGCGTAGAACAGCGCGAGGCCGGGGATGGTCATCATCAACACCAGGCCGGTCGCGCCCATCATCCAGGCGGTGTCGGCGGCGTCGATCTTGGCGGTTGCCGCGAAGGCGGGCGAGGCCATCAGAATCGCCGCGACGCTGATCACACTAGCGAGGCGTTGGTGCAGCCGTGTCATTTTCATTTCCCCCAGCAAGAGACTTGGCATTAGTCGGATTGGCTCCGTCATCCTGAGCTGCGAGCGAAGCGAGCCTCGAAGGATGATCGGCCCGGGCGAGAAGCTGCTACAGCGCGCTATCGTCGGTTTCGCCGGTGCGAATGCGCACGGCCTGCTCGAGCGGCGTGACAAAGATTTTTCCGTCGCCGATCTGTCCGGTCTTGGCGGCGGCGGCGATCGCTTCCGTCACCTGGTCGATGTGGTCGCTGGAGACCGCGACCTCGATGCGCAGCTTGGGCAGGAAATTCACCGCGTATTCGGCGCCGCGATAAATCTCCATGTGACCTTTCTGCCGCCCATAGCCCTTGACCTCGTTCACGGTCATGCCGTGCACGCCGATGCGGGTGAGGGCGTCGCGCACCTCGTCGAGCTTGAACGGTTTGATGACCGCAATGACCAGCTTCATGATTGTCCTTCCCGGCGAAATCTGGCTGGCGTTCGATCTACCCGGAAAGCCGGGCTCCGCCCTTGATTTAAGTGGAGGAGCGGACTTTTCTCGATCGAACGCCGAAGGGTGGCCCGTGCGGCGGGCTGCCGCACAGGGTGTATTGCCTAGCGTATCGACAGTTGGATCAAAAATTAAGCGGCATTCTTGCCGTTTCCAAAGGCAATCGCCGCGCAGGTGATCAGTCTAGGGCAGTACTATTGTCCTACTTGCCGCTCCGTCGCGCCGGCGAGGCCAAGCTCGTCAATGAGCGCGGGCAGCCGGGCGCGGGCCTGTTGCGCGGTCGTGCCGGGCTCGATGCGCGGGTCGTAGAGCAGCGTGAGCAGGGCGCGGTCGTAGACGGTGAGGTAGCCGACCAATCGTTTCTGGTTGAGCGTGGTCCAGGGGTTGTGCTGGTCGTGGTTCGACAGACCGAAGGCGTGCAGCAATTCGTGATAGGCGCAGTCGCGGAAGACGCCGTCGCCCTTGTCGACGATGACGAAGGATATCGCACGCTCGATGCCGCCGCCCGGATCCGACTTCACGCTGGTCATGCATTGCGGGTCGGTGCGCGCGATGAAAACCCGGGCGACGCGGGCGCCGAACACGCCGCGGAGCGCCGGTCTGAAATCTCGTTCGTCGATCAGATGCACCTCGATGTCGGCCGCCGCCGCGTCGGACACGACGGTCAGCCGCAGGCTGGGCACTTGGTCCGCGAAATCTTCGAGCACGTGGCGCATGGCTGCGGCGCGATCGACGCTGCCGGCGGAAATCACTGCGGCGCGGATCGGATGATCGAAGCGGCGGATGCCGCGCGGCGCCGCGCCGATGTGCAGATCGGAGCCGAACGAGAGCACGAGAAATCCGCGCGTCAATTCAGAAACGGTGAAGCGCGTGTATTGCGGCGGCGCGCTTGGCAAAGCGCCAGGCGGCGCTGGCTGTCTGCCGGACGCGGCGAGCGCTGCCGCCGCCAGCGACATGAGAAATACGAAGGCCGCGAAGAATCGCTTCATGATCTGAATTAGGGGGCGTTGCGCCGCCGGACCAGGCCTTCTTGCGCCACCGAGGCGACCAGCGTGCCGTCACGGGTGAAGATCAAGCCGCGCGAGAAGCCGCGCGAGCCGTGCAGATTGGGCGAATCCTGGGCATAAAGCAGCCACTCGTCGGCGCGGAACGGCCGATGCAGCCACAATGCATGATCGAGGCTCGCGGCCATGAATTCCTTCTCGAACAGCGTGCGCCCGTGCGGTACCAGCGCCGTATCGAGCAGTCCCATGTCGGACGTGTAAGCCAGCACGCATTGATGGATCGCCGGATCGTCCGGCAGCCGGCCGGTGGTTTTGATCCAGACGTTGAAGCGGCCGTCGGGATATTTCTTGCCGAGATAACGCTCAAACTCGACTGGGCGCAGCTCGATCGGCCGCTCGCGCTCGTAGTAGCGCCGTACCGGATCGGGCATCGTGGGCAGGATTTTTTCGCGCACCTCGGCTTCGCTCGGCAGTTTCTCCGGCGGCGGCACGTCCGGCATTTTCGCTTGATGATCGAGGCCGGGCTCGTCCGAGTGGAACGACACCAGCATGGAGAAGATCGGATGGCCATGTTGGCGCGCGGTCACGCGCCTGGTTGTAAAGCTTTTGCCGTCGCGGATGCGGTCGACGTCATAGATAATCGGCACCTTGGGGTCGCCGGGCAGCAGAAAATAGGCGTGCATGGAATGCGGCGGCCGGCCTTCGACCGTGCGCACCGCGGCGACCAGCGCCTGGCCGATCACCTGGCCGCCGAACACCCGCTGCCAGCCGGTTTGCGGCGAACGGCCGCGGAACAGGTTCACCTCCAGCGGCTCGAGATCGAGAATTTCGAGCAGGTCTTGGACGGCGGAGGTGCTGGAGGTCATGTTTAGGACCGGTTTGTCGTCGAATACGGACCCCAACCTGCTATGCTGGCTCAAGATTTACAAGGAAGCCGCAACGAAAGTCCCATGCCGAAGGCTCTGAACGACCACCAAAAAAAGATCGATCTGGTGATCGGCGGGGCGGGCTTTGCCGGCCTGGCGCTGGCTGTCGCCCTGCGCGAGGGGCTGGGCGAGGCCTTCGCGGTGACGGTGGCCGATCCGGCGCTGGCCACCGCGCCGTCGAAAGATCCGCGCGCCTCGGCGATCGCGGCCGCAGCGCGCCGGCTGTTCGAGGCGATCGGCATCTGGGACGCGGTCGCCGCCGATGCCCAGCCCATGCTCGACATGGTGATCACCGATTCCAAGCTCGACGACGCGGTGCGGCCGACCTTCCTCAGCTTCGGCGGCGACGTGGAGGAGGGCGAGCCCTTCGCGCATATGGTCGAGAACCGCCATCTGATCGACGCACTGGTGAACAAGGCGAAAGTAATCGGCGTCGATTTGCGCGTGGACGCGGTTGCCGGTTTTGCACCGGCGGTGAATGCGATCGACGTCGCGTTTGCCGGCGGAAAGACGATCGCGGCGCGCCTTCTGGTCGGCGCCGATGGCGCCAAGTCGAAAATCCGCGAGCAGGCCGGCATCGCCACGCACGGCTGGAATTACGATCAGTCGGCGATCGTCTGCACCGTCGCGCACGAGCGCGATCACAATGGCCGCGCCGAGGAGCATTTTCTGCCGGCGGGGCCGTTCGCCATCCTGCCTTTAACAGGCAAGCGCTCGTCGATCGTGTGGACCGAGAGCGCGCGCGAGGCGGAGCGCATTGTCGCGCTGCCGGATGAGGACTTCCACGCCGAGTTGGAGAAACGCTTCGGCCTGCATCTCGGCGATCTCACCGTGATCGGGCCGCGCCGCGCCTTTCCGCTGGGCCTGTTCACCGCGCGCTCGTTCATCGCCGAGCGGCTGGCGCTGATCGGCGACGCCGCGCACATTATTCACCCCATTGCCGGGCAGGGGCTGAACATGGGGCTGCGCGACGTCGCCGCGCTGGCGGAAGCGGTCGCCGATGCGGCGCGGCTCGGCCTCGATATCGGCGCCGCCGACGTGCTCGAGCGTTACCAGCGCTGGCGCCGCTTCGACACCATGACCATGGGCGTCGCCACCGATGGTTTGAACCGGTTGTTCTCCAACAGCTCCGACGCGCTGCGCCTGGCGCGCGACCTCGGCCTCGGCGTGGTCGAGCGTCTGCCGGCGCTCAAGCGCGTGTTCATCCGCGAGGCGGCGGGCTTTACTGGCGACGTGCCGAAGCTGCTCAGGGGCGAGGCGCTATAGTTCCTCTGCTGTGCAGCGGAACATCGGCGTCCGGCTCACGACAGCGGAACGCTGCCAACCTGCTCCTTGAATGCCTTGCGGCTCGAGATCGCGGCATACCAGCGATCGAGATTCGGCGTCGGCGGCCGCTCGGGAATGAGCTGCACGTAGCGATAGATCATGATGCCGACCGGGATGTCGCCGTAGGAAAAGTTCGGGCCGGCCAAGAACGCGGTCTTGCCAAGCTGCGCGTCCATCATCTTCGCGGAGGCGATCGTCTTCTCCTTGCCGGCGGCGATCGCATTGGCGTCACGCTTCTCCGGCGGCGTGCGGACCAGGCCCCAGAACACCGGCGTAATGGCCGGGCCTATCACCGACAACTGCCAGTCCATCCATTGGTTCGCCAGCGCCCGCTGCTTGGGGTCTTTGGGCTCCAGCACGCCGGTTTTGTCGTGCTTGCCGGCGAGATAGCGCACGATGGAATTCGATTCCCACAGCAGGAAGCCGTCTTCCTCCTCCAGCGTCGGCACCAGGCCGTTCGGATTCATCGCCAGGTATTTCGGCTCTTTGTTCATGCCGAAGGCGCCGCCGATGTCGATGCGCGTATGCTTAAGCCCGAGCTCGCCCACGGCCCACATGGCCTTCTGCACGTTGGACGA
>Ga0335078_10015033_pt1 | contig 11485 bp, 8 predicted proteins | sample Lox_Sample_32_FD_206711 | JGI IMG/M metagenome (GOLD analysis project Ga0335078, IMG submission 206711) | Soil microbial communities from Loxahatchee National Wildlife Refuge, Florida, United States - Lox_Sample_3.2 | ecosystem: Environmental > Terrestrial > Soil > Wetlands | place: USA: Florida...
GTCGGCGACGGGGGTGACGGGCTGATACTCGGCGAACTGGCGTAGCCCGGGCGGCATCGTGGCCGTGGCCACGAACCCGCTGCCGAAGAAGGGCAGCAGCAGCAGGATCATCGGGGTGTTGCTGGCGGTCTCGACGCTCTTGGCGGCGAGCCCGAGCGCAACTGCCAGCCAGATGAGCGCGAACGCGAACAGGGTCAGGATCCCGATCGCGGCGAGCCATTCGAGCGGCCCGGCGCTGGAGCGGAACCCAAGAACGAATGCGAAGCCGATCAGGATGCCGATCCCGGCCAGGGTTTGGATGAGGCTGCCGAGGACGTGCCCGGTGAGGACCGAGGCGCGGGCGATGGCCATCGTGCGGAACCGGTCGATGATGCCGGTGGTCATGTCCGTGGCGACCATGATCGACGTGCCCTGGACGGCCGAGGCGACGGTGATGATCAGCAGCCCGGGGACCACGTAGTCAAGGTAGGCGTGGCGTCCCTGGTGCGCGCCCAGGCCGGCACCGAGTTGGCCGCCGAAGACGTAGACAAACAGCAGCAGCAACACGATCGGCGTGCCGACCAGCATCAGAGTCAACGACGGATAGCGCATCTGGTGCTTGAGGTTGCGGCGCAGCATGACCCGGGAGTCGCTGAGTGTGTAGGCAAGAGTGGTCATCGCTGTGCTGCTCCTTGCGGTACGAGGTTCTCTTCGGGTTGGCCATTGACGTGACTTCCGGTGACATGACTGCCGGTGACGGCGAGGAACACGTCATCGAGGTCCGGGGTGTGGATCGATAGGTCTTCGACCTCGACGCGGGCGTGGTGCAGCTCATCGAGCAGCTCACGGAGAGAGTCCACGGTGCCGTCTGCCGGAACCTGCAGAATGAGCTCGTCGAGGTCGGGAGCAGCCGCCGGGAACAAACCGGCCGCCGATCGCAGAAGGTCTGGACGCGCGAAGCGGAGCCGCACGTGCCCGCCGGGGATCTGGCTCTTCAGCTCAGCCGGGGTTCCTTCGGCGACGATCCGTCCGTGGTCGAGCACCGCGATCCGGTCGGCCAGCTCGTCGGCCTCGTCGAGGTACTGGGTGGTCAATAGGATGGTGACTCCGGCTGAGGCGAGCCGCCGGACGATCTCCCACATGGTGAGGCGGCTGCGCGGGTCCAAGCCGGTGGTGGGCTCGTCGAGGAAGATCACCCGGGGCTCACCGACCAGGGTCATCGCCAGGTCGAGTCGCCGTCGCATCCCGCCCGAGTAGACCGACAGCGGTTTGTTCGCGGCGTCGACGAGGTCGAACTGCTCCAACAACTCGGCTATCCGCCGCTGCCCGGCCTCGCGGCCGAGGTGGCGAAGATCGGCCATCAACCGCAGGTTCTCCGCCCCGGTGAGCAGGTTGTCCACGGCGGAGAACTGTCCGGTGACCCCGATGACCGCCCGTACCCCGTCGGGGTCGGTGACCACGTTGCGGCCGACGATGTGCATGGAGCCGGAGTCGGCCGGGATCAGGGTGGAGAGGATGCGGACCATCGTGGTCTTGCCGGCCCCGTTCGGACCCAGCAGGGCGAGGATCGAGCCCTCCCCCGCGGTCAGGTTGACGTTGTCGAGGACGAGATGGCTGCCGAACGACTTGCAGACGTCGCGCGCCACGATCCCCGGCGGACTGGTTTGGTTGGTCATCGTTTTCTCCCTTCTCGGTGAGGATCCGTCGCCTTGGGGAGCTCGCCGGCGGCCTGCAGTGCCTCCCGCCGCTCGTGCCACTCCTGCTCCAGCAGTGGAAGCCGCTCGACCAGGAAATCCGCGAACGCGGCCCACTCCAACAAGACGGCTCGCCGCTCGGGCGGGGCGTCCTCCAGGACGCGAAGACCCTCGCGCGCCAGGTCGCCCTGTTCCTGGTATTCGGAGAGGTCGAACCCCGTCGCATGGCGCGACGACATGTCGATCCGCACCCGGTCCAGGCGTTCGCCCGCGGCCCGCGATCGACGGATGAGCCCGAGCGTCTCCAGCGAGTTGACCGCGCCGGCGATAGCGCTTCGACTGGCGCAGCGTGGGGCTCGTCCGGCTGGACTCGCCGGCGATCGCGTGAGCTCGTGCTTCGGGGTTACGAGGCTCGCGGGGGGCGCGGAGGCCGGCGCCTGGCCGACCGTTGGGGTGCCCGGGCGGTCGTGGCGCGCTGCACGAGGTGAGTCGGGAACACGATCCGGCTCGGTCGGGACTCGCTGGTGCGCTCGACCCGGGCGATCAGGAGCCGCGCCGCATCCCGCGCCATGTCGGTGAGCGGCTGGCGGACGGTGGTCAACGAGAAGGACTCCCAGGACGCCATCGGGATGTCGTCGAAGCCGACGATCGAAAGCTCGTTGGGCACGTCGATCCTCAGCCGGCGCGCGGCGTCCAGGGCGCCGAACCCCACGACGTCGTTCACGCAGAAGATGGCGGTGGGGGGATCGTCAAGGGACATCAACTCGCTTGTCCATTGAAAGCCGCTCTGGTGGGAGAACTCGCCGGCGCGGCGCAGCGAGGGGTCCAGGGCCAGCCCGTGCCGCTTCAGCTGCTCGCCGAAGCCGGCCTCGCGGTCACGGCTGGTCGAGGTGTTGGCGGGACCGGCGATCATCGCGATGCGGCTGTGTCCGAGGCCGGCGAGGAGATCGGCCACCATCATCGCCCCACCTCGGTGATCGGCCATCACCCTGTCCACCCGGGGGCCGTCGGCGTCGCGGTTGAGGAGCACGGTCGGCACCGGCGATCGGCTCAGCATCTGCGAGACGCCCGGGTCGATCGTGACGGACAGGAACAGCGCACCGTCGGCACCGCCACTGGCCAGGAAGACCTCGATGCCGCCGTCGCCGCGCGCGTCCGTGCGCTCGTTGAACAGAATCATCCGATAGCCCGCGCGACCCAGTTGCTCGTGGAGCGCCTCCACCAGCTGGGGATAGAACGGATTGGTGATGTCGGCCACGACCACGGCGATCGTCTTGGTTCGCTGGGTGACGAGACTCCGCGCCGAGAGGTTGGGCGAGTAGCCGAGGCGCTCAGCCACTTCCAGTACGCGCGCGGCGGTGGCGGGATCGACACGCGGATCGCGGCGGAGTGCGCGCGATACGGTCGATTGCGAGACACCCGCCTCGCGGGCGATGTCGTGGCTGGTGGTCTTCAGTCGAATGCGCGGCATGGCAGGCCGTGGCGTCCTTGACGGGCTGAACCGTACCGGTTATGGTTCGGTTTGACTACGTAGTCATGGATTGTGCAGACGCCACCGATCTTCGCGACTACGAGCAGCGCGAGCTGGCTGAGCGCGTCGCTCCGATCCTCGACGCGGTACGGCGGCGGGGAGACCGGGCGCTGGAGCGCGAACCGGCCCGCCTGAGCGCGACCGAGGTCCTCCGGTGCGTGGACGCGCTTCCAAGCAGCGTCGTCGACGACTTCCGGCTGGCCCATGCGCCGATGCGTCGCTTCGCTGAAGCGCAACGGGCGGCGATCCCCGAGTTTGAGACCGAGGCGCTGCCCGGCGTCCGCTGCGGGGTGCGCCACGTGGCGGTCGCCTCGGCCGGCGTGTGCCTGCCGGCGAGGCCGGACGGCATCAGCCTCCAGGCCGCCCAGGGCGCGGTGATCAGCGCGCGTGCGGCGGGCGTCGAGCGCGTTGTGGCGTGCGTCCCTCCTGCGAACGACGCCCGACCGAGCGGCGGGAACGTCGCCCGCCCCAACGCCCTGTTGGTCGGCGCCGTCGCGCTGGCCGGCGCCCAGGAGATCTACCTGGCGGGCGGCGTCGGCGCGCTGGCCGCGCTCACCTTCGGCACCGAGTCGATTCCGCGGGTGGAGACCGTTATCGCCGCCGAGGCCGGAGACGGTGGAATGGCCGAGGCGCGTCGTCAGCTGGCAGCGATTGGCACCGGCCGTCTGCGCCCCGGCATTCTGATCCTGGCCGATGACGACGCCGATCCCCAGGTCGTCGCCGCCGACCTGATCAGCGCCCATGGCCTCGGCCCGGAATCGCGCGGCGTCTTGATCACGACCTCGCCGGTGCTCGCCGCGCAGGTGTCGGGGGCGGTCGAGCGCCAGCTCGACCTGCTCCCGCACGGCCATGACGGCGCGCACGCGTGGCAGGAGCGGGGGATGATCAGCCTCGCCGCCGACGCTGCCGCGGCCTGCCGGCTCGCGGATCGCCACGGCCTCGAGTGCGTCGAGCTCATGACCGGCGATCCTCGCTGGTACCTGAATCGGCTGCACCGCTGCCGGCATGTCTTCCTGGGTGAGTCCTCCGGCGCGGCCCTCGCCGATCACGTGCTTGCCCCGGCGAGTTCGCTGACGCCCGCCGTCGACACTGCCTCGGTGGCGACGTTCATGCGCGCGATCAGCTACCGGGAGGGCAGCGCCGCCGACGATGGCGCGTCCGCGCGGCTGCGACGTCTGGCCGGGCTCGAGACCCAGGCGCGGGCGTGCGAGGCGCGGGCGCGAGGCCGGCAGCCGGCGCTCGCGGCCAACTGAAGCAGTCACGCGGTCGTTCATACGCGGTCCCGGACGCGCTGCTCCCGGCCGTACACGCCGACAAACAGCAGGATCAGTAGGCCGATGAAGATCTCCTGGACGGCGAGCCCGGCGCCGTGGCCGATGAGCAGGGTGGTGAACAGGATCATGATCAGCGCCCCCAGCACGGTGCGCCAGTAGTCGCCGCGAGCGCCGACGAGCGACGTGCCTCCCACCAGGACGGCGGCCAGCCCGAGGAACAGGTACGGGTCGCCGACGCCGGCCTCACCCTGACCGGTGAAGCCGATCAGGACGATCCCGACCATCGCAGAGGAGATTGCGCTGACCGTGAACGCCCCGATCCAGACCTTCTCGGTCTTGACCCCGGACAGGTCCGCCGCTCGTTCGTTGGCGCCGGTGGCGTATATGCGCCGGCCCGTGACGGTGAGGTGCAGGACGATCCCCATGACGATCGCGATCACCGCCCACAGCACGATCACGGGCGGGATCCCGATCCCGAACACGGTCCCGATCGGCGAGCTGAAGCTCGTCAGCCATCCGGGGGGTGAGCCGCTGACCTGGCCGCCGCGTGTCCATCCGAGCGTTGCGCCGGTGACAATCGCGCCGGTGGCCAGTGTCACGATGAGCGGTGGCACGCGGAAATGGTGGGTGACGAAGCCGTTGACCACGCCGACCACGGCGGCGCCGACGAGCACGAACGCGATCGCGAGGCCGAACGGCCAGTGTTTGCCGGCCAGCAAGGTGGCCACGAGGTTCGCGCCGCTGATGATCGCCGGCACCGACAGGTCGATTCCACCGATCAGGATCACCAGCGTCTGGCCGGCGGCGGCGATACCCAGGAACGAGGCGAGGATCAACGTCGTGTACAGCGAGCTCTTGGTGAAGAAGCCGCTGATCGTGGTGCCGGTGACGACGAGCAGAACGATCACCGAGAGGATTTGGAGGACGGGGACCGTGCGCCAGATGCGCCGCGCGAGCGACTCCTCAGGCACGCCGCTGGAGGCCGCTGCCCCGGCGCTCAGCGCCGCGCCCGGGCGGTCATCCCTCGCCTCGACGGTCATGGCGCCGCCGCCGCGCCGCTGAGCAAGCGCGCTCCGAGCAACACCGCGATGAACAGGACGCCGCCGTAGGCGACCTGGATGAAGTAGGCCGAGGCATGCAGATTGGTCAGCAGGTTGCTGAGTAGGAAGATGCTCGCCGCGCCGATCGCCGACAGGAGCATGCCGCCCCGTCCGCCGGCCAGGTTGGTGCCGCCAAGCGCCACGGCCGCGAGCGCGACGAGGATGTAGTCGGTGAACACCTGCGCATCAGCCGAGCGCACGAGCCCGGTGAGCGCGATGCCGCCGATCCCGGCCACCATCCCGCCCAGCGCGTAGGCGGAGATCCTGACCGCGTCGACGTTCATCCCGGACGAGAACGCGGTGGCGTCGTGGTCGCCGACCGAGAGCAGCGCATCGACGTACGGGCTGCGCCTGAGCGCGAACCACAAGAGCAACGGCGCGCCTACGGTCAGCAGCGCCCCTGGCACCGGGCCGATCGAGCCCGCCAGGTGGTTGGTCCAGTTCGGTCCGGCGGTGACGGGGTTCGGGACCAGATGCAGGTCGAGGCCGGACAGCACGAAATACGTCCCGAGCGTCGCGATCACGGGGGGGATGCGCAGCCGCGCGATCATGATGCCGTTGATCGCGCCGACCGCCGCCCCGATCGCGAGCAGGATCGGTACGGCGAACTCGGGCCCGCCCAGCACGGTGCCGAACAGCTTGGTGACCAGGAGGATGTTGGTGAATCCCATGAGCGGCGCGATCGACAGATCGATCCCGCCCCGGCCGCTGAGGAACGCCGGCGTGCTGGCCATGCCGGCGATCGCGAACGGTGCCAACGTGCCCAGCGTCGGGGAGATCTGGCCGGGGCCGAGGAAGTCAGGCCGGACGATCAGGTTCGCCACGATGAGGACGGCGAGGAGCGCCACCGCGAACGCGGACGGCCGGTACCGGACATACTGGAAGGCCCGCGCGGTCATTCGTGCTCGGCCCCGAAGTACGCCGCGACCAGGCGCGGGCGCGAGAGCTCCTCGCGCGAGAGCTCGGTGAACACCTCGCCCTCTCGGAACACGAGCACCCGGTCCATCAGCTCGATGAGCTCGAGCACCTCGGTCGAGAGCATCACGACCGCGACGCCCTCGGCCGCGGCGTCGCGCAGGACGCGGTAGATGTCGCTCTTGGTCGCCATGTCGACGCCGCGGGTCGGGTCGTTCAAGAGCAGGATCCGCGGATGGGTGGCAAGCCACCTCGCGATCACCACCTTCTGCTGTGTTCCTCCGCTGAGTGAGGTGATCGGATTGGAGCGATGGCCGGTCCGGATGTTCAGCAGACGCGTGTACTCGTCGAAGCGCTTGTCGGTGGCGCGGCGGCGAAGAAGCCCCCGCCGGCGGTCGGCCTCGAGCGTCGTGACCTGGAAGTTCTCGAGAATCGAGCGGGTCTCGAAGATCGACTCGTCGCGGCGATCGCGTGGAACGTACGCGATGCCGGCCGCGCGCGCCTCGGCGGGGGAGCGCAGCGCGTGGGATCCCGGCCCGGTGAGGCACTCGACTTCACCGGCGGGCGGGGACACGCCGGCCAGCACGCGCAGGAAACCATCCTGCCCGTGTCCCTCCAAGCCGGCGACGCCCACCAGCTCTCCGGCTCTCACCTCCACGTCGATCGGCTTCGCGCCTTCGCTCAGGCAGACCCCGCGAGTACGCACCAGAACGGTGTCGCGCACCCGGGTCTGGGCGGCGACGGCGGGGCGGATCTCCTGTCCGGCTTCCTCGACTCCGGTCATCAGCGCGACCAGGCGGCGGGGGCTTGCGTCCTCGTGCGCCAGCGTGGCTACCGTCCGGCCGGAGCGCATCACCGTGACCCGATCGGCGATCTCCTCGACTTCGTCCATCCGGTGGGAGATGAACAGGATGCTGGTGCCGGCCGCTCGCAGCTCGCGCATCACGTCGAACAGCCGATCGCGGGTGGCGACGTCGAGCGCCGAGGTGGCCTCGTCGAGGATCAGGATGCGCGGCTCGCGGACGAGCGCCCGCGCGATGCACACGGCCTGACGATCGCTGAGTGCCAGCCGCCCGGCGACAGAGTCCAGCCGCGGATCGTCGATCAGGCGGGTGAGCACCGAGCGGCCACGCTCCCGGCGGTCCTGCGCGGCGACCCGCCGGCGCAGTAGTCCGTCCCGGCCGAGCCAGATGTTGGTCAGGACGGTCTGCTGCGCGACGATCAGGATCTCCTGAAAGACGGTGGCGACGCCGACCGCCTGGGCCACTCGCGGCGAGGTCAGGTGCGGCAGCGACTGCCCCATCACTTCGAGCGTCCCGCGGTCGGGCCGATGCACGCCGGAAAGGATCTTGACCAGCGTGCTCTTCCCCGACGCGTTCTCGCCCATGATCGCCAGCACCTCGCCGCGGCGCAGCTCGAGCGAACAGTCCCGGAGCGCCTCGGTGGCGCCGAACGACTTGGCCAGCCCACTGACGCGAAGAACCACGTCCAAGCCGCTGGCCGACGCGCTATCCGGGGCGGCGTCGGCCAGAGACTGTTCGGGGCTGTCGCGCATCAAGTGGACGATGGCAGCTTGGGAGCCGGCCAAGAGAATGGCCGGCTCCCGCAGCACGCCGCTAGCACGCTGACTTCACCGTGGGGGTTGTCGTGAAGTACGTCTTCAGCAGCGGGGTGATCTGAACCGAGCACGGCGGTCCGTCGCCGAGCGCGTTGGTCGACTGAGTCCAGCCGGGCTCGATCCATTGGCTCAGGCTGGCGTTGTCGATCACCGGGGGCGCGTACGGAATGTCGGTGATCTTGACGCCGTGGCCCTGCAGCATCGCCAGGGCGGCGGCCATCGAGTAGGTGCCGTCCTTGATCGCGGGGATCGCGACGCCGCTGCCCTTGTAGCCGTTGGCCTGGTTGGCCTTCCAGTAGACGAGCGATGCCGCGGGGGCGCCGATGTCATCCACGGGCGGGACCGGCCGGCCGACCTGGTGGAACGCGCTGAAGACGCCCGGGGCCATATCGGAGACCTGGAACACGCCGTCGATCTTGCCGGGGTGCGCCGACAGGAACGTCAGCACCTGGGTCTTGGCGATCGTCGAGTCGAACTTGCCGACGACGGTGCCGACGACGTTCGTCCCACACGCCTTGAACACCTGCTGAGCGCCCTTGAGGATGTCGGTGTCAATCGACAGGCCGGGGATGCCGTCGACGATCAGCACGGTGCCCGTACCGGTGCCCATCGCGGTCAGGAGACCCTTCGCGCCGTAGTACCCGAGCTGGATCGGGTTCGGCTGGAGGTTGACCGCGTTCTTGTCGGTCGACTGACCCAGCAGGCTGATCACCGGGATGTTCTTGCTCGCGGCCTGATCGATCACGCCGTTGAGAGCGGTCGGCGAGCCGAGCGTCGAGACGATGAAGTCCACGTTCTGCTGCACCAACGAGCGCATCTGCTGGATCTGCGTGGCGACGTCGTTCGGCGTCGGCGGGGTGGTCGTCACGATGCCCGAGACCAGACCTGGATTCAGCTTGGCCTCGTTCTTGAGTCCAATACCCACGTCGACCGCGTTGAGGTTGCCCTCGTTGTTGGACATGCCGATCTTCCACGGCGGCCCATGGTTCGGCTTGAAGTTGGCCCACGGGCTCTTGTACACGGTGCCGGGGTAGCCGCCCATGGCATCCTTGGCCGCGCCGGTCAGACTTGCCGCGACGCCGTCGGGATCGTTCGGAAGATTCGAGGGAGTCGGCGGCACGCACGACGGCGTGGTGCCCGAGGAGGCACTGGCGCTGGCAGCGGTTGCCGTGCTCGCCGTGGTGGACCCTCCGCTCGAGCTCGCGGCGGTCGAGCTCGCGCTCGATGCGCTCGATGAGCTTGACGAGCTGCTTCCGCACGCGGTAAGCACGCAACTGAGCACGACCAACGCGCCAAACGCGCGCATGGGGCGCCATCCGATCACACGCATCTCCACCTCTCTCGGTCGCTGACCCACGATCGGCGGCGACACGCAGAGCCGAGCAAGGGCCGAAACGAGGCGACCGTATCCGGCTGAAAGTCTGCTGTCAAGTCCGATCGTCTGACGATCTGGTTAGGTTTCCGTTATTGCGGCCTTCTGAGTCGTCGGCGGCGCCAAGCCGTCCACTAATCGCGACAAACTGGCGGAAAGACACGGAGTCGCTGGCGCGTGGTCAGGATTCAGGCCCCGAGCACTCGATCTCCCTGGACCTATCGGCTGGTCTGACAATCGGGTTGAAACGGCCTCGAATGTCCGTTAGCGTAGGGTCCACGCGTTGGCCGTGACCGGATGACCGCGTTGAACACCCTCGCCAAGTACCGCTTCCCAGCTCCACTCGAGGTGCCGGCGCCGGCCGGGGCTGAGGGCTGGCAGGAGATGTACTCCCCGTATCTGCTGTTCTCCGAGGAGAACGCGGCCTGGGAGGCGTCCCAGTTCTGGTACTGGGATGGGATGCATCGGCCGGACGTCGAGTATCCGTTCGACACGGTCGTGCACGAGGCGTACATGATGTCGGTCGCGGCGGTGGTCTCGCGACTGTTCTCGGTACCGGGGGCCAAGTCAGCGGCCAGCCGGGTGCTCAACGGCCGGCTGTACCTGGCGGACATCCCGTTCGACGACCCGAGCCAGGAGCAACGGCGGATCGAGGGGTTCATGCGCCGCGGCGGTCACTACTTCGAGCACTGGCCGGAGCTGAGCGAACGGTGGGTCACAAAGGTCGAGGCGCTCACCGCGGAGCTGGCTGCGCTCGAGGTCCCCACGCTCCCGGAGCTGGAGGACGAGCGCGTCGTGCTCGAGGGTCGCGGCGTCAACTCTGGCCACCGACTACTGGACGAGTTCGTGCGCACCATCCAGAACCTGTTCCTCGTCTACCAGTACCACTTCGAGATGCTGGTGCTCGCCTACGTGGCGCAGATAACCTTCCACGAGCTCGCGCGCGACTCGTTTCCCGGCATCACCGAGCAGACGATGGCCAAGCTCACCGCGGGCGTCCAGCTGCGCCAGTTCCAGCCCGACGAGGAGCTCAAGCAGTTGGCCCGGCTGGCCATCGACCTCGGCGTTGCCGATCGGGTCCGCACGGCAAGCGATCCTGGGCCGGCCATCGCCGAGCTCGCCCGGGAGCCGGCCGGCGCCGAGTGGGTGTCCGCACTCGAACGCGCCAAGGATCCGTGGTTCCACGTGTCGACCGGGACAGGCCTGTTCCACACCGAGCGGGCCTGGATCGACGACCTGTCGGTGCCGTGGGCGGCGATCGGCGGGTACATCAACCGGCTCGAGCGAGGCGAGCGGATCGACCGCCCGCACGACGAGCTCCTGGCCGAGCGCGACCGGTTGACGGCCGATTACCGCGAGCTGCTGCCCAGCGACGCGCACCGCGACGTGTTCGACCAGAGCATCGGGCTGTCGCGCACGGTGGCGCCGCACCTCCAGGATCACAACTACCTGATCGAGCATCGGCATCACACGATCTTCTGGAACAAGATCCGCCAGTTCGCCGACCGCGTCGTGAGCGCCGGGCTGCTCGACGAGCAGGAGGACTTCTTCTATCTCAACCGGTGGGAGGTCGGACAGGTCCTGTTCGACGCGGTCAACGCGTGGGCGCAGGCGTCCCCGGGCTTGGGTCAGCGGTGGCGCGCGACGGTCGCCCGGCGGCGCGAGATCGTCGAGGCGCTGCGCGACTGGACGCCCGAACCGGCCGTCGGCGCCACCCCGACCGCGCTCGGCGGGTTGCTCACCGCCCAGTTCGGGATCACGATGGACACCGTCGAGGCGTGGCTGCAGGCCGACGCCGACGAGGGCGACGAGCTGCAGGGCGTCGGCGCCTCGTCCGGAGTGGCCGAGGGCCCGGCGCGCGTCGTGCTCCGCACGGGCGACCTCGAGCAGGTCCAGGACGGCGAGGTCCTCGTTTGCCCGGCCACCGCGCCGGCGTGGGCGCCGGTGTTCGGCCGGGTCCGCGGAATCGTCTCCGACGTGGGCGGAATGATGTCCCACGCCG
>Ga0335078_10015034_pt1 | contig 11481 bp, 9 predicted proteins | sample Lox_Sample_32_FD_206711 | JGI IMG/M metagenome (GOLD analysis project Ga0335078, IMG submission 206711) | Soil microbial communities from Loxahatchee National Wildlife Refuge, Florida, United States - Lox_Sample_3.2 | ecosystem: Environmental > Terrestrial > Soil > Wetlands | place: USA: Florida...
CCGTATCGCCGGTGGCGATCTGCGCGCTGTCGAGCGATGCAGTGACCTGCGCCATGGCCGGCCCGATCGCCGCACAGCCGATGATGAGGAAAAGGAGGATCTGCCGAGCGCCCGACCTCAATCGCCGTCCTCCGGGTTGCCGTTATCCTGTTTCATCATGTGCTCGATGAGGAACTTGCGCTGCAGAAGACCGGCGGGGCTGTCCGGAATCTGGCGCAGCCACTGATCGAGCGCCAATTGCTTTTCGGTTTCGGGCTTCTGTCGCGGAGTCTCGGTGCCTCCCGCGAGCAGACGCCTGCCTCCGGCCTCACTTCCCGCGCCCTTCGGCAGCACTCCGGATGAGCCGTTCTGCTGCGCGCCGGGCGCCTGGGACGTGCTGCCGGTGCCGATGCGCTGGCGCTCGCGACGCGCATACGCCGCGGCGAGTGCCGCATCGCTCTGCGCCTCATCGGATGAGTCCTGCGATCCGCCCGAGCGCGGGCGGGCATTGCCGGGTCGAGCGCCGTTGGATCCGGAATCGGGACTGCCGGAGGACTGCGGACCGGATGTGCCTGAGGAGGAGGAACCGCCCGACTGCCGTGCTGCTGATCCGCCGTGCTGCGATCCGGCGCCGGAGGACTGCGACTGCTGGCCGCGCGAGCCCGCTCCGTGACCGCCCGGACGGCCGTTGGGGGATGCCGAGGAGGAGGGTCGCTGTTGGCGTAGCGCGCGCTCGACCAGATCCCGGTTGTGGCGGATGTCCTTATCGGCCGGGTCCTGCTCGAGCGCGGCATCGTAAGCCGCGAGCGCCGCCTGCAACTGCCCGGATCTGGCGAGCGCGTTGCCGCGGTTATATTCGGACTCGGGATCGTCGAATGGGGCGAGGAGCTTCGCCGCTTCCCGATAGCTGCCGGCTTCGAGGTCGGCGTAAGCGCGCCGACGCGGGTCCTCGAAGCGGCGAGCCGCGGCAGCCGGGTCGCCGGCCTCGAGCAGCGCCTGACCCTGTTGGTCCGGCGTTCGCCAGAGATCGGACCACGCGGTCCGCGCATCGGTGGCCTGCGCGAGCGTGCTCAGGGTGAGCGCGCAACCGCAGAGGGCGGCCGCGGCCGATGCCATTCCCCTGGACCTCATATCCATCCGCGCCTCGCCACGAGTGCGCCGAGCAGAAGCAGCGGCGGCAGGAGCCACACGCCGTCGTTGAGCCAGCTCGCGAGTCTCACGTGCGGCGCGGCAACGCTCGAGCTCATATCGCGCGAGCCCGCAGCCTGCAGCGCGGCGATCAGGATCGGCATGCGGCGCAGCGAGACGTACCGGCCGCCGCCGGCCGCTGCGACCTTCGCGAGCAGATCGGCGTCGAGCCGTGTCAACACCACCTGCCCCGGCCGGTTGCGCACGTACCCGCCATTGCCATCGGGCTCCGGGGCGCCGCTCGCCGTACCGACACCCACGACGTTGACGGCGATGCCTTCTCGCCTCAATCGCTCGGCTGTCAACAGGGCGCGTGCGGGGTCGCTGAACCCGTCGGTGAAGACGATCACCTGCCGATCCTGACTCGGTGAGGCATGCAGGAGGCGCGCGGCCTCAGCGAGCGCCGGCGCGAGCCGGTCTCCGGACTCGGGCATCAGACTCGGTGCGAGCGGCCCGGCGAGGTTGCGCACGGTCGCGACATCGCTCGTCAGTGGCGCGACGGTGTAGGCATCTCCCGCGAATGCGATGAGTCCGACGCGGGCATCGTGTGCCGCCGACAGCAGATCATCGATGCTCAAGCGCGCCCGCGCGATCCGGCTCGGCCTGACGTCCGCGGCATCCATGGACGGTGACAGCTCGAGCGCCGCGACCCAGGCGGCCGGCGCGCGATAGGCCGGTGTGATCTGACGCTGCCAGGTGGGACCCGCGAGGGCCAGAACCGCGAGGGTCCAGAGGAGTCCGAAGAGGAGCCACGGGGAGCGTTCCGCGCCGCCTTCCTTGAGCCGCAGGAGATTCAGGAGCTCGCCATCGAGGAGCCGCGGCCAGGCGCCGTCGCGTCCCCGGCGTCGGGCCGACCAGAGCGCGAACGCCAGGAGGGGCGGGAGGGCGAGGAGCCACCAGGGGTGAAGAAAGTGAAAATGACTCATGAGATCAAAACCGCTCCGCCATCAGCCAGGTGGCGGGGACACTGAGGAGGAGCGCGATCGCGAGCGGCCAGGTGAACCATTCGGCGGCGGGCCGCAGCCACTGCTCGTGCCCCGCGGTCGGCTCGAGCTCGTTGATCCGCCGATACACCGCCTGCAGGGCCTGCGGATCGGTCGCGCGGAAATACTCACCGCCCGTGATGCTCGCGATCTTCTGCAACAGTCCGACATCGAGGTCGCTGTTGCCGCTGGTGAGCCCGAAGAGGGACGGCTGCTCGGCCGCTCCCACGCCGATGGTGAAGATGCGCAATCCCACCTGGGCTGCCAGCCGCGCCGCCTCGAGCGGCGGTATGACCCCGGCATCGTTGCCGCCATCGGTGAGCAGAATCAACACCGCCTGGTGCACGGGCGGCCCCGCGGTCCGCTCGCGCTGGCGCAGCTCCTTGATCGCAAGCCCGATGGCATCGCCGATCGCCGTCTGCGGGCCCGCGATGCCCACCACCGCCTCGTTGAGGAACTGGCGCACGGTGGAGATATCGGTGGTGAGCGGCGCCTGCAGGTAGGGACGCGTGCCGAAGAGAATGAGGCCGATCTGATCCCCCTGCCGCTGCTCGATGAAACGCCCGGCGACGACCTGCACCACTTCCAGTCGACTCGCGCCGCCCATGTCCTCCGAGGCCATGGATCCGGAGCAGTCGATGGCCAACATGATCTGCCGGCCGCTCGTAGGTACCGGCAGGGGTTGGCCCAGCCATTGCGGGCGCATCGCGGCCAGCACGAGCAGCGCCCAGGTCGCAGCCAACAGCGCGAGCACGCCGCGCGGCAGTGTCGCCGTCGCGGTGGGCGCGGCAACCGCTGCGGAGAAAGGCAGATAGAGCGCCGAGCCGCCCGGCTCCGCGGGGCGGCGCATCCGCAGCAGGATCCAGGGCAGCGGCAGCAGCAGCGCCATCCACGGCCAGGCCAGATGGAACATCAGCGCCGCTCCGGGCGCGAGGCTCGGGTCTTTCGCCGCGCGCCGCGCACGAATGCATCGGCGCCCGACATCCAACGCTCGCGCTCATCGCTCCCGCCCCCGCCGAAGGCGTTGGAGAGCAGGGACCGGCCGGTCTCGCCCGCGAGCGCCGTGCCGCCGTGGTCGGCGACGAAGGTCAGCCAGGCATCGCCCGTCAGGCGGGCGACGCGTGCGCTGCCGAAAACTGCGAGCGCGAAGCGACGCAGAACGCTTTCGATGGCGCGCGCCCGCGCGGCGGGATCGGGCTCCGCCGCGCGAATGGCGCGCAGCTCGCGCAGCGCCGCGCGCCGGCTGCGGCGGTAGGGATCGCGCCACCACCACACACCGGCGGCTGTCGCGCCGAGGAGCAGCGCCGCCGCGAGCCACCAACCCGGGGCGGGCGGCCACCAGAGCGGCGGTGCCGGCGCGTGAGCCGGTGAGAGTTGGGAAAGCCAGCTCGGAGTCATGCCGCCGATCGCCGGGCTCGCAGCAGAGGTTGCAGGACGCCCTCGACCGCCTCGCGCGTGTCGAGCCTCACGATCGGGGCCGCGTTGCGTTGCGACAGCGCGGCGAGCCGCGCTTCCCGTTCGCGCCAGACCTGCCGCCAGCGCTCGCGTGTGCGCGCCCCCTCGAGAATACGCAGCCGTCCCGGGAGCCCCACGCGGAAGCGCCCGTTCGGCAAGCCTTCCTCCTCCAGCGCGTCGCTGATCCAGAAGAGCCGCAGATCGGCGTGAGCGGCGAGCGCCGTCCAGAGACTGTCCGCCTCCGCCCGCAGGCCGGCGAAGTCGCTGAGGGCGAGGATCTGGCTGCCGGGGCGCGCGAGCGGCAGGAGCGCGTGCAGCGCCCGCTCGAAGGCGAGCGGCGCGGGCTCGCCGGGAGCCTTCGGCTGTGCTTCCAACAGCGCTTCCAACAGGGGCAATACGCCCGACTGACGGGCACGCGCGGGCAGGATGCGGGTCTGCCCGTCGCCATGCGCGATCACCGACCCGACGCGATCGCCGCCGAGTGCGGCGACCCAGGCGAGCATCGCCGCGGCACGCACGATCAGCGCCGATTTCAGCTGCCGTCGGGTGCCGAAGAAAAGACCGGGCTGCAGATCGACGAGCAGCCATACGGGCCGCTCGCGCTCCTCGCGAAAGAGCTTGGTGTGCGGCCGCCCGCGGCGCGCCGTCACGCGCCAATCGATGTTGCGCGGATCATCGCCCGCGACATAGGGGCGGACTTCCTGAAATTCCAATCCGAGTCCGCGTTGCGCGCTCGAGTGCGCGCCGAGCAGCGTCGTGCGCGCGCTCTTGCGGCCGTGCAGCGTCAGTCCGTGCGCGGCCCCGCGCAACGCCAACAGCTCACCGAGATCCGGCACGATCATGGCGCGGGGACCCGGCTCAACAGCTCCTCGATGCAGGTCTGCGCCGAAATACCGCGCGCCTGGGCGGTGTAGTCGAGCAACAGCCGATGACGCAGCGCATCGGGAGCGATGGCCTGCACGTCCTCCGGCGTGACGAAATCGCGGGCATCGAGCCACGCGAGCGCGCGCGCGCCGCGCTCGATGGCGATGGCCGCCCGCGGGCTCGCGCCCCAGCGCAGCCATTCGCGCAGCTGCGCGCTGTAGGGCTCGGGCCGCCGCGTGGCATCGACCAGTGCGGCGATGTAGTCGGCGACCGGCTCCGAGAGGGTGAGGCCGAGCACTTCGCGGCGGGCCACGAACACCGTTTCCTGGGAGACGCGATGCTCGGGCGGCGGCAGCTCCCGCCGGGTGATCGCTTCGCGGCGCGCGAGCGCCATGATTTCGAGGGTCGTGGCGCGATCGGGGTAATCGACGCGCGTGTGCAACATGAAACGATCGAGCTGCGCTTCGGGCAGCGGATAGGTGCCTTCCTGCTCGATGGGATTCTGAGTCGCCATCACGAGGAAGAGCTGCGGCAGAGGATAAGTCGCCGCTCCGACGCTGATCTGCTGCTCGGCCATGGCCTCGAGGAGAGCCGACTGCACCTTGGCCGGGGCGCGGTTGACCTCATCGGCCAGTATCAGGTTGTGAAAGAGCGGTCCGCGCTGGAAGCGGAACACGCCTTCCTCCGGCCGGTAGACATCCGAGCCTGTCAGGTCGGCGGGCAGCAGATCGGGCGTGAACTGCAGGCGTTGAAAATCGGCTTCGAGCGCATGCGCCAGCGCCTTGACCGCGCGCGTCTTGGCGAGCCCGGGCGGCCCTTCGACCAGCAGGTGCCCGTCGGCGAGCAAGGCGACGAGCAGCCGCTCGACCAGCGCCTTCTGCCCGATGATCTGGCTGTCGAGGTAGTCCCGCAGCCGCAGGACGGCCGTATGGGCGGCGCTGCCCGTATGGGGTGTCTTGGTTGCCAAAGGGCTCAGGCCAGCAGTCATCGTCGGTGTCCTCACTTTCGCTGCACGAAGCAGTAGCACGCCCGGGACCGGTGCGGCGTGCGGGTGCGCACCGCTGCGGGGCGCGCCCTGCCGGCCGGCTTTCAGCGCCGGATCACCGCTCCGATCCAGCTCCTCCCGAAGCCGGGTTGACCACCGGCCGGCGGCTCGGGTTCCGTGAACATATTATGCCGCCGCCGCAGGCCACGGCGATCCGGCGCCGATCGGCCGACGGTCAGGCGGCGAGACGGCGCTCGGCGAGGCTCGCCAACAGCGCGGCGCCCGCGGGCAGCGCCTCGTCGTTGAAATCGAAGGAGGGATGGTGCAGGGACGGGCTGGCGGCCCCCTTGCGGCTGCCGAGCCAGATGTAAGCCCCCGGCACCTGCTGCAGCATGAACGCGAAGTCCTCCGCGGTCGCCGCCGGCGCATCGACACGCAGTGCCTGCCCGAAGAGCGCGCTCGCCGCATCGAGCGCATGCTGGGCGCAAGTCGCATCGTTTACCGTCGCCGGATAGATGCGGACATAATCGAGCGCAGCGGTGCAGCCGGCCGCTTTCGCGGCGAGATCCACCCATTCGCGCAACGTGGCTTCGAGCTTGTCCTGGACCGCCGGATCGAAGGTGCGAACGGTGCCGTAGAGCTGCACCTCGCCCGGCAGCGCGTTGAATGAGCTGCCTCCCTGGATGCGGGTGATCGACAGCACCGCGGTCGCCGTCGGGTCGATGCGGCGGGAGATGAGCGTGTGCGCGCCGGTGACGATCTGCGCCGCGCACAGCACGGTGTCGGCAGCCAGATGGGGCAGGGCGGCGTGGCCGCCCGCGCCGCGCACCGTGATGGTGAAGCGGTCGGAGGCGCCCATGATCGGGCCCGCGCGGGTGGCGATAGTGCCCGCCGGCAGCGTCGGCCAGTTGTGCAGCGCGTAGACCTCCGCGCAGGGAAAGCGCTCGAAGAGCCCGTCCTCGATCATCGCGCGGGCGCCCGCCAGCCCCTCCTCGGCCGGCTGAAAGAGCAGGTGCACGCGACCGTTGAAGCGCCGCGTCTCCGCCAGATAGCGCGCCGCGCAAAGCAACATCGCCATGTGTCCGTCGTGCCCGCAGCTGTGGGCGACGCCCGCGTGGACGCTCGCGTGCGGCGCGCCGGAAGTCTCCTGGATGGGCAACGCGTCCATGTCGGCGCGCAGGCCGATCCCCCTGCCCGAATCACCGGCTGCGATCACACCGACCACCCCGGTCCTGCCGATGCGCTCGTGCACCTCGATTCCCCAGCCCCTGAGCAGCCTCGCGACCACCGCGGCGGTGCGGTTCTCCTCATAGGCGAGCTCCGGATGCCGGTGCAGGTCGCGCCGGACCTCGCGCAGGTCCGCGGCCAACTCCTGGATACGTTCGAGAAGGGGCGCCGGCTGTGTCGGAGCGGAATGGCTCGGGGACATCGGTGAGCTCACGGCGGCGAAAGAAGCGATTGTGGCACATCCCGCCGCCGCGGCGTACTGGCGCTCCCCGCGACCGGCGCTCTGGCTCTGCCGATGTCGCGAGGCGTTCAGCTCACGGCGTGAGGCGCTGCGGGCACCTGCTCGGTCGGCTCGGCGATGATCACGTGCGCCACCTTCGGGCCCGCCCAACGCTCGATGTCGTCGATGACGGTGAAACCCGCCGGCACCACGATGAGGGTGAGGGCAGTCGAGGTGATGAGACCGCCGATCACCGCGATCGCCATGGGGGCGCGGAAGGCGTCGCCGATCGCGAGCGCGACAGGCAGCATGCCGGCGACCATGGCGACGGTGGTCATGACGATGGGGCGGGCGCGCTTGTGGCCGGATTCCAGCAGAGCCGTCATCCGATCCTTGCCGGCCCGCATCTCCTCGATGGCGAAATCGACCAGGAGAATGGAGTTCTTGGCCACGATGCCCATCAGCATGAGGAAGCCGATCATGACACCGAGGGAGAGCGGGTTATGGGTCAGCCAGAGCGCGATCACCGCGCCGCCCAATGACAGCGGGAGCGAGGAGAGAATGGTGATCGGCTGCAGTACGCGCACGAAGAGGAGCACGAGCACCGCGAACACCATCAGGATCCCGGTCATCATCGCGATGCCGAAGTCGGTGAAGAGCTCGTTCATGAGCTGCGCGTTGCCCGTATCCACCAGGCGCACGCCCTGCGGCAGGTGATTGAGCAGCGGCAGGGCGTGGATCTCCTTGAGCGCGGTGCCGAGCTGGATGCCGTTGAGATCGGCATCGATCGCGACCCGCAGGCTCTGGTCGTAACTGTTGATGGTCGTCGGTCCTTCGCCGAAGCCGAAGTCGGCAACGGCCTTCAGGGGCACCGTGCCGCCGCTCGAGGTTGGAACCGGCAGGTTCTCGAGGGCGCTCAGATTCTGGCGCGCCGAGCGCTGCAGGTCGACGAGGATCGGCACCTGACGATCGGGGAGATTGAACTTGGCGTCGTTCTGCACGAGATCGCCCAGGGTGGCGATGCGGATGGTGTCGCTGATGTTCGCCACCGTGACACCGAGTTGCGCGGCGAGATCGAATCGCGGGCGGATCAGGATCTCCGGCTGCGGCAGGTCATCGTCCGAACCCACATCGATCACGCCCGGGAGCTTGCGCATCTGCTCCATCACCTCGCGGGCGGTGCTCGCGAGCAGCGGGAGATTCTCGCCGGTCAGATCGATCGTGATGGCGTGGCCGTCGGAGGAGCCGTTCTGGGTCTGGAAGTTCAGGCGCGCGTCGGGAATCGTCTTCAGGAGCTTCAGCACCCGCACTTCCCATTTCTGCTCGCTGATGTGGCGCTTGCTGCGCGGCAGCATGGTGATGTAGAGGTCCGCGTTATTCAGCGAGTTGTTGTCGCCGACCGACTCATCGACGTTCGTCACCTCGGGCTGGCTCGCCACGATCCGATAGGCGGCGTCCGCCACCTTCTTGGTGTCATCGAGCGAAACACCGGGCGGGAGCTCGATGTGCAACGCCGGGCTGCCGTCGTCGGAATCCGGAACGAAGGATTGCGGGATGTGCATCAAGCCGACGATGGAGGCGGCGAAGAACAGCGTCCCGCAGGCGATCGTCTTCCAGCGGTTGCGCACACACCAGTGCAGAACCTTGAGGTACCCCCGCATGAAAGGACCGTCGACGTGCGCGGGCTCCGGCTCGGATTTCAGGGCATAGGCGGCGATGACGGGCGTGAGGAGGCGCGCCACGAGCAGGGAGAAGAACACCGCCGCGGCCACCACGAGGCCGAACTGCTTGAAGTACTGGCCGATGATGCCGCCCATGAAGCTCACCGGCATGAAGACGGCGATGATGGTGGCCGAGGTCGCGATCACGGCGAGGCCGATCTGGTCGGCGGCATCGAGCGCCGCCTGATAGGCGCTCTTGCCCATGCGCTTGTGGCGCACGATGTTCTCGATCTCGACGATGGCATCATCGACCAGCACGCCCGAGACCAGCGACAGGCCGAGCAGGCTCACCTGGTTGAGCGAGAAGCCGATCCAGTGCATGAACGCGAAGGTCGGGATGGCGGCGAGCGGTATGGCGAGCGCGGAGACCAGCGTGGCGCGGACGTCGCGCAGGAAGAGCCACACCATCAGCACCGCGAGAATGGAGCCCTCGATGAGGGCGCTCATGGCGGAGTGGTAGTTCTGCTTGGTGTAGTTGACCCGCGTGAAGATCGTGCTGACCTTGATGTCGGGGTACTGCTTGTGAATCTTCGCGAGCTCGCTCTCGACGCCGTTCAGCACTGCGACGTCCGAGACGTTCTTCGCCTGGAAGACTCCGAAGGAGATGGCGGGACGGCCGTCGAAGAGCTCCACGCTGCGGATCTCGGCGGAGCCGTCGCGCACGGTAGCGATGTCGCCCAGGCGCGCGAACCGCCCGCCGGGTAGCATGATCTGGGTGTTCGAGAGCTGACGGACCGTGTCCGCGCCGCCCAGCACGCGGATCAACTGCTCGCCGTCGCCCAGGTCCGCCTGTCCCCCGGGCAGGTCGATGTTGAGATCCCGCAGCTGATCATTGACCTGTGTGGCGGTGATGCCGAGCGCCTGCATGCGCGCCGGGTCGAGCTCCACGTTGATCTGACGATTGACACCGCCGAAGCGGGAGACCTGGGCGACGCCGGGCACCTTCAACAGCTGCTTGGTGATGGTGTTGTCGATGAACCAGGAGAGCGCCTGCGGGCTCATGGCGGGGTTGCTGACGTCGTAGTACACGACCGGACCGCCGTCGACCCGGATCTGCTGCACCACGGGCGGCTGGATGTCGGCCGGCAGATCGACCTGCACCTGAGTCACCATGTTGCGCACGTCGGCAAGCGCCCGATCGATCGGCGTGCCGATGCGGAACTCGATGTCGGTCTCTTCCCCGCCCTGCGAGGCGGTCGAGTAGATGTGGTTGATGCCCTCGATACCGGCCACCGCGGCTTCGACCCGGCGCACGATCTGGGTCTCCACCTCTTCCGGGGCCGCGCCGGGCTGGCTGATGTTCACCGACACCATCGGATAGTCGATGGGCGGGTTCAGCGTGACCGGCAGGCGGATGAAGGCCACGATCCCGGTGAAGAGCAGCACCGCGAACAGCACCATCGGCAGCGCCGGATGGCGGATCGCCCAGGCGGAAATGTTCTTCATGACTGCGGGTCCGTCGTCGGCGCGACCGTCACTTTCTCGCCGCTGTGCAGGAAGCCGCCGTCCATCGTCACCACCCGTTCCTGTCCCGACAGGCCCTGCGCAATCACGACCCCGGAGGGCACGACGCTGCCGACTTCCACGGGGCGCCGCTGCACCTCACCGTCGCGGCCGATCACGAACACGTACGATCCGGTGGTGTCGGCCATGACGGCGGTCTGCGGCAGCACGGGCCGGTCCGCCCGGGCGAGCGTCACGCTCGCGCGCGCGAACGCGCCGGGGCGCAGCGCGGCATTCGGTGCCAGGGCGATGCGGACTTCGCCGAGGCGGCTCTGCGGATCGATGGTGGCGCCGAGCAGCCAGATACGGCCCGCGAACGGCTGCGGGCTGCCGATGAGATAAACGGCCGCGGCCTGGCCGACCTTAAGATTGGCCATATCCTGCTCGGCGACCTGACCGATCATCTCGACCTGGCCGGCGTCCTCCATCTGAAAGAGCGCCGGTCCCCCGGAGACCGCGATCTGACCGACTTCCGCATTGCGTGTGAGGATGATGCCATCCGTCGGCGCCACGATCCGCGTCAGCGCTAGCTTCGCGCGCATGACCGCGAGCTGCGCAGCCACCACTTTGATGTTGGCTTTGTCCATGATCGAGGCGGCCTGGAGCTTCTCGATGTCCTGGGCCGAGAGTCCCCCCGAGGGACCCACCGCCACGCCGCGCTTGTATTCGGCGGCGGAGAGCGCCGCCTGGGCGCGAGCCTGCTCGAGCGCCGCGGTGAGTTGGGCAACCTGCGGTGCCAGCACGGAGTCATCGATCTTCGCGAGCAACTGACCGCGCCTGACGCGATCGCCCACCTGCACGTACACCCCGACGATTCTTCCGGTATCCCCGGAGTCGCCGATCGGCAGCTCGTGACGGGCTTGGACGGTGCCGGTGAAGTTCACCTGCGAGGCGACAGGCTGCACGCCCGGCGTGACCACGCTCACGAGCGGAATGGAGGTGCGCTCCGCCAGCGGCACGATGGCCTTGGGCGCGGTTGCCCGGGTCATCCAGTAGGCCGCGCCCACCGCGAGCAGGACGGCGACTCCCATGGCGCCGAGCAACCACGTGCGCCGGCCGCCGGGTCGGGCGGGCCCGAACGCCAGCACCCGGGCGCGCGGCTCGGGTTCCGGTACCGACACCTCGGCGTCGAGATCTTCTTTCGGCTGAGCTCCCATGTGACCTCCTATACCAGTCCGACGCCCTTGGGTACGCGCACGACCACGGTTCCCGCGATCTTGTCGTGCCAGGCTTGATGCTCGCGATCGACCGCGATCCAGATGAAACCGAGACCGGCGATCACCAGCGAGAGAAAACAGCCGAGCGCGCGGACGATCGCGGTTCCCCAGTCGAGCGGCCCACCGCCGATGCGCACCA
>Ga0335078_10015035_pt1 | contig 11481 bp, 5 predicted proteins | sample Lox_Sample_32_FD_206711 | JGI IMG/M metagenome (GOLD analysis project Ga0335078, IMG submission 206711) | Soil microbial communities from Loxahatchee National Wildlife Refuge, Florida, United States - Lox_Sample_3.2 | ecosystem: Environmental > Terrestrial > Soil > Wetlands | place: USA: Florida...
GCGGAGTATTGACAAGACGCTCAAGCGCAAGGTGACGTGGGGAATAGGGGGCAAGAGGTTGGGGAAAATTCGAACGCGGCTTCAGGAACTGCTTCAAATCGGGCTGCACCAGCGGTGGACCCACGTGCGCCATGGGCGCATTCGGAATCGGAGACGATTCTTGCGCGCAAACGTAGAAAGTTGATACGGCAGCAAGAAAAATAGCGGCCACCTGCTTCGGCGCGGGCCACGATGCAAGGCGTTGCATAGGCGTAACTCCCGGTTGGTATCGGTTCATTGGATCAGGAACGATGACGAATGTAGAAAACCCTGCTTAAATTGTCCACCAGCAGGACACTTGGCCAGGGCCGGGAGCGGAGCTTCGGTTCCGTTCTGCCTGAAGGGACGGGCGCAGCCAGGCAACTCGATGGGCAACCCGGTCGTTAATCGTGGCCAATTGCGAGTGGCTGTGCCATCATATCCGCATGAATGATCCCCGCAAGCGGGTCGCCGGTGGAGACGGGCCGAGGGAAAGCACGGCTGTGCGGGCCTTTGTCCGGGTCGCGGCGCATTTCGGCAAGACACTCAATGCCCAGCAGCTGATCCGCGCCCATCCGTTTGATACCCAGGAGCCGGGCACCGCCATCTTGATGAAAATGGCGGAACAGATTGGCCTTCGCGGCAAATTGATGAGGATCAAGCGAGGCGAGCTGGCGAAGCTCGCACCCATTGTCCCGGCGATTCTTCTGCTTCCCAATGGCAGGGCCGCCGTGATCGATCGCGTTCAGGAGGGATCGGGCGCCACTTGCGCGCTGATCGATGACCTGGAATCCGAATCCGGCCTGAGTGTTCTCTGCGACGAACCGCGCCTCTTCGGATTCTGGTCCGGCGACGTGATTTTCTTCAAGCCTCGCTGGCGGGTACCCGAGGAGGAGCGTCCATTCGGATTTGGCTGGTTCTTCGTCCAGGTTCTGAAGCAGCGAAAACTGTTTCGCGACATCAGCATTGCCGCGGTCTTTATGAGCATCCTGGTGCTTTTCCCGCCCATTACTTTCATGATCCTGATCGACCGCGTGCTGAACAACCGCAGCATGTCGACTCTGCTGGTGCTCGGATTCGCGCTGGTTGTATCCACCGCTTTTGAAACCCTGCTCGGTTACCTGAGGCGCAGCCTTATCTGGATCACCACTTCACGAATCGACGGGCGATTGAATCTGCACGTTTTCGATAAGTTGATGAACCTGCCCATGTCTTTCTTCGAAAGCATGCCCACTGGAATGATCAATGCAAAGATCAATCAGATATGGCACATTCGTCAGTTTATGACGGATGAGCTCTTTGGAACGGTGTTGGATAGTGTTACGCTCCTGGTTCTGCTTCCGGTGCTGTTTCTCCTGAATTGGAAGTTGGCGTGCCTCGTCGTCTTTCTGGCGCTCTGTGTTCTGGGTGTCTATGTGGCGTTTTTGCCGTCGATTCGGCGGGCGACGGGCAAGGTGATCAGTCGCGAGCAGGTCATGTGGGCGCATCAGGTGGAGACCATTCACGGCATGCGCACGGTCAAGTCGCTCTCTCTGGATGGATTGAAGCGGAGTCAACGCGACGCCCGAGTCGCCGAAGTCGTCGAGGCCCATCAGGAGCTTTACCGTCTTGCCAACATTCCGCAAACCATCGTCACTCCGTTGGAGCGGCTGATCTATGCCGGCAGCTTCTTCATCGGTTGTTACATGGTTTTGGCGGACCCTGAGGGAACGGCGTGGAGCGGCGGAGCCATCGTGGCTTTCTCCATGCTTTCCGCGCGGGTCGCGGCTCCAATCGTATCCCTGGCTGGAGTGCTTCAGAGCTTTGAGCAAGCCAGCGGCGCGCTGGCTGAAGTGGCATCGGTGATGAATGTGGCGCCGGAGGCCGGGCGATCCGGCACCGGTCTCAAACTGCTCATCGAGGGCCATGTGATCTTCGAGGATGTTCGATTTCGGTATAAACCGGGCACACCGTATGCTCTCGACGGAGTATCGTTCGAAATCCCGAAGAACACGATCTTTGGCGTGATGGGTCGAAGCGGATCGGGCAAGACGACCGTGACCAGGCTGTTACAAGGCTTAAACAGGGATTATGAGGGCATGATCAAGATCGATGGAATGGATCTGCGCGAGATCGACCTCGATCATCTGCGCTCCAATATCGGAGTCGTTCCACAGGAGAATTTTCTATTCAGCGGCACCATTCGAAGTAATATCAGTGCCGCCCGTCCCAATGCCACGTTCGAAGAGATCGTGAGAGTCGCCCAGCTCGCCGGAGCCGAAGAGTTCATCGAGCGCTTACCGCACGGCTATGAGACGGTGGTTGAAGAAGGCGCGGCCAACTTTTCCGGGGGCCAGCGTCAACGGCTGGCCATTGCCCGGGCGTTGCTTGTCGACCCGCCAATCTTGATTCTCGATGAGGCCACCAGCGCCCTCGACGCGGAAAGCGAGGCGATCGTCAACGCCAATCTTCTGCGCATTGCTCAGAATCGGACGGTCATCATCATCTCGCATCGGCTCTCGGCGTTGGCCATGGCCGACTCCATACTGGTCCTGGAGCGCGGCAGATTTTACGCGGTAGGCCACCACCAGAAGCTTCTTGTCAGCTGTGATATTTATCGTTCTCTGTGGTCACAGCAAAATCGTCATTTGGAAGCGGAGGTGCCAAATGCAGATCGTGAGATCCCCACGCAAACCGTCTGACGCGGCCCTCGTCGTCACCTCGTTTGAGTCTCCCACGGCGGAAATCATTGCGCGGCATTATCCCTTCAAAGAAAGAGCTGCGCTCTACGTAACGGTGGCGCTGGTCGTAGCCGTATTCGTCTTTATTTCAATCGCGCGGCTCGACCGGGTGGTTGCCGCGAAGGGCCGGGTGGTCCCCACCGGCGGGGCACTGACCGTGCAACCTCTCGAGAAGGCCATCATCAATCGGGTTTTGGTCTCGGTCGGCGATGTAGTGAAGAAAGGCCAGGTGCTGGCCACTTGCGATCCAACTTTTGTGCAGGCCGACCTTGCTGCTGCTCGGGAAAAGGTTGCAAGCCTGGAGGCGCAGAAGCGCCGCATGGAATTGGAGGAGGCTGGTAAGTCATTTCATCCCGATGCCTCCCGACCCAGTGAGGTCTTCCAGTCCTCTGTCATGCAACAGCGCTCAACCGAGTTCGATGCCGGCGTGCAGGACTTCGATCAGAGAATTCGCAGTGCCGAAGCGCAGATCGCCGGATTCAAGCAGAGCATCGCCGACCTCCGGGCTCGGCTCAAGATCGCAAAAGAAACGGAAGATATGTATGCCAAGATGGAAAAGGACGGAATCGCGACGCACCTGGATCTGATCGGGATGCAGGATAAGACTCTGGATATGACCAATCAGTTATCGGAGCAGGAAAGCAGTCTCGCTGCCGCGGAGCACCTTCTGGAATCGCTGAAAGAGCAGCGAAAAGTATTTGTCGACAAGTGGCACGACGATAATCTGGACAAACTGACTGTCGTTCGCGACGACTATCAACAGGCGGTTAACGACCTTGCCAAGGCCGAAAAGATGAGCCAGCTGGTCAATCTCGTATCGCCGGTGGATGCAATCGTGCTCAAGATTCCCAGCTTGTCCACGGGCGGCGTAGCCATGGATGCCGAGCCGCTGTTCAGCTTGATGCCGGTCGACACGCCGATTGAAATCGACGCGCACATCGATACTCAGGACAGCGGATTCGTAAAGACCGGTCAACGGGCCAGGATAAAATTCGACGCCTATCAATTCCTGGAACACGGCACAGGGGAAGGCGTGGTCAAGACCATCAGCCAGGACTCGTTTACAGAGGTGGATGACCAGGACACCGTTTCAAAGAACGACAGCAAGCCGAGCGGAGCCCCGTATTACGATGCCCGCATCACACTAACGGGCCTGCATCTGCATAATGTTCCGCCCAATCTCCGCGTCATTCCCGGCATGACGCTGGAGGCAGACATCGTTGTAGGAAGCCGGACGATCATATGGTATTTGTTTGGCGGCGCCCTTCGCTCGGGAGCCGACGCCATGCAAGAACCGTGATGTTGGCTCCTGTCCCACGGCGTTGAGTGCGGCGAAACACGATTGCACCCATACTTAGCTGGTGCCCTGAGTCTGAAATCCCGCCGCCATTCCAATAGTGCTAAACGGGTCCTAGTCAGAAGGCGCTGATGAATCCCTGATGGTGTAGACCGCCGTGCCGATTGGGGACTGCCTGTGATTCGGCGCCGTCGCTATCGCCTTGAGCGTCTCCGACTTAGAAACGGTAACCGGTCCGTTGTACTTATTCGATTGTGGAGTCGGTGCAGTCCCGTCTTTTGTGTAAAAGATCATTGCTCCCGAAGCCTTGTCGCTGATGGTAACGATCACAGCTTCGGAGGATCGTTCACCCTTGGGCGAGAAGGTGGGAGCGGGCAACGGTGCGGGCTTAACGGTCAGGGTGCCGTCTTTCACGTCTGGCGTGTAGTTGGCTGCGGAAGAGCCGGACATCATCGCCGTGATCGGATACTTTCCTACCGGCGATTCTTCCTTGGCCTCGGTGGTGTAGGCGATCGTGATCTTGTCGCCGCTTAGCATACCTTTGACGGTTCCAGAGAATGCCGGGTTCGGTTCGTCATAGAATCGACTCGAGTTCTTCACCTCAATGATGAGCTTCGCCTTGACGATGGTCAGTTCGCCGCCCGTCAGCTGAATGGCGTAGTTAGTGGCCGCAGGGCCGGAGACCGTCGCCGTTATCGGATACACACCAACAGGCGAAGTGACCCTGGCAGTGGTGCGGTACGTGAGGGTCATGTTGTCGCCATTCTGTAAGCCCGTAATATTGCTGATGAATATCGGGTTCGACGTACCATAGACCTTCGCTGCATTGTCAACTTTCACACTGAGCACCGCCGGTTTGACGGTCAGCATGCCATCGACATAGTTGAAGGTGTAGTTGGCCGCCTTTAGCGGCGCGGTTGAGAAGCTGATCGGGTAAGAGCCGGGAGGTGAGGCGATTGACGCCGTTGTCGCCTCCCTGGGGTCTCCCGACACTAGTGCGGCTGTTTCACCTTTGACGAAGCCGGTGATCGTGTAGGTGAAGGTCGGGTTGACTGCACCATAAATCCGTGTAGCGTTGCTCGCTTTCACGGTCAGCGCGGCCCTGGCCACTGTAAGGCTCTGCGACATGGGCGTGGCCGCCGCATAATCGTTGTTGCCGGCCTGCGAAGCCGTCACCTTGACTGCACCTGCTCCGGTGATCGTCAGCATCGATCCGGACAACTTGGCCGGGCCGCTCACCGCATAGCTCACTGCCAGGCCCGAGTTGGACGTAGCCGCCAGCAGGATTGGACGCGTTCCGTAGGTCAGGCTGGGCGGCGCCGGGAAGGTGATCGTCTGGGCCACTCCTCCCGAAATGGTCAGAGTTCCGCCGACGAATGTGAAGAAGTAGTTGGCCGCCGCCAGAGTCCCCTGCGTGATCGTGATTGGATAAATTCCGGCATCCGATCCCTGCGTGGCGGTGGTGCTCTCAGCCGGAGCGCCGCTCAGCACCGTCGAGGTGTCGCCGTTCACGAACCCCGTCGCGTTGTATCCGGTCAGCCCCGAAATGGGCTGCCCGTAAGGCAAAGTAAAGTTGTTGGCAGTCACCGTGAGTGGCGCCTGCGCCACCGTGAAGCTCTGCGACACAGGCGTTGCCGCCACATAGCCTTTGTTGCCCGCCTGCGAAGCCGTCACCGTCACCGTGCCCGCCCCGGTGATGGTCAGCGTGGAGCCGGACACCGTTGCCGGGCCGGTCACCGAGTAAGTCATGGCGAGGCCCGAGCTGGCAGTCGCCGTCAGCGCGATGGGAGGCGCTCCGTACGTCACGTTGGGCAGTGCCGGGAAGGTGATCGCGTTGAAGAGCCCATAGACGTTGACGAAATCGGTCGTGCCCACATAGACCTTGCCACTCACCACCGTGGGCACGGCGAACTTGACAGAATCGCCCGCCGCGTCACGATTGTTCGGCGCCTGCGTGCTGTTCCACAACTCGTTGTTGATATTGGTGGCATCGAAGGCGTGAAGAATGGCTGGGCCGACGCCCGCACTGGACGAGATGAAATGCGAAGCATCGACGACCCATAGGATGGCGGTACCCGCCGTTGTGCCGTTCGAAGAGATCGACGGGGTCCCGCCGGGGTAGGGAATTGCTGTTGTGTTGTTTGAAATCTGCTTGAAGTTGGGACGTCCGTTGACGAGAGGGATCGAGCTCATCGAATGCTTAGCCCCTGCGAAATACAGAGTGTTGTTCCAGTAGGCAGGCAAGCCGAACAGGCGGCCGATCCATCCGGAAGGGGTCTCTTCCAATATCTCGGGATCGCTGGTGGTGCAGTTGTTACTGTTTTCAAAGTGGCTGTTGCCGGTTGTCATCTGATCGCGGTTCACAACGTAAACGGCGCCCTCTTTGCCCGAAGTTACAAGGATGTGGGGGTTCGCTCCCGGCTGATCCGGAAGTACCAAGACGCCGCCCGATCCAAGATCGAGGTCCTTGGTTGACAGACAACCCTCGTCGGAAGGGGTGAAGTAATCCTGAAGAGACAACTGCCCTCCTGCAGTGCCGAACTTCATCAGCGTGTCGCCCAATTCGATAGGCGGAACATTGGTCGTATCGAAGGAACCGTTGCCGCTCGACGTGTAGATGTTTCCGCTCGGATCTGCCGCGATTCCCGCTCCCGACTGCCAGAATCCGCCCATCCCTCCGTTTGGCGTCGTCACAAAAGCGCTCTGTTGTGTGAAGGTTGCGGCATCGTACGCGAAGAGCCATCCGTGATAAGGCGAGAAGTCGCAATGGGAAGCGAATCCGAGATAGATCGTTCCATCCAGCAGCAGCAACCCAGGGCGATTGAGCTCATGAAAGCTATCGAATGCCAGTTGCCCGTTGGCAGAGCCGTCGCCCGTACCGGAGACGGTGGCGGTGATGACAACTGGCCCCTGGGGCTTCTCGGCGCCGGTCGTAAGATCCAGCGCATGCAGGCGGTGAAAGTAGTTCGTGCCGTCTGTCGACTTTGCTTCTAAGTAGATGGTGCCGGACTCCGGATCTATCACCGGAGTGCTCGTGATTCCGATGTATGGCTGCAGGTCCTTGCACCCGATGGTCGTGAGGCTGGGGACTGCCGTCTCATTCGAGCTCGCGCCATGGAGAGTGTCCACCATGTTCGCACTCCACAACGGAGCTGCCGGCGCATCCGCATCGAAGGCGTACACATTCTCCTGCTCGGTGGCCACGATCAGGACGTCGTGCGTGGTTCCGTTGATCGTGACATTGGGCACAAACAGCGGCTGCGCGTAAACCTGGCCCTGAACCGGAAGGCTGAACACCAGTCCGAAGTCATTCACATTCACATTGGAAGTGTTGAGTAAAGTCTCGTTTGTGTTTTGACCGGTTCGGGCGTTGTCGTTGTGTTGCGTCAAAACGCTCGGTTGTCCAGCCGCACGGTGAGATGCGAAGACCATCGCAAGAGCGAAAAAGCCTGTGAGTGAGAGCCGCTCAGCGAACCGGATAAGGCGGAGATGACAGCGGGTAAGATAGCGAGCCCTCATGCGTACAACTTTCTTCACTGTGCGCTCCTCAAGAAACAGAAATACTTTTTAGACGGCGTCGCGAGCCGGACGGAGGGCTGGGAACAATCAAACGGGAGGCGCAGCCTTGTCGCAAAAAAGGGGCTCAACCGGAAATACGTTGCATTTTAGCGCGTTACCGTAAACTCGGCAATCCGGTTCAATCCGGTTTTCTTGTCGCCAACGCCATAGCTGTTTAAGAGCAGATTGTGTGCTGAGTTGAATTTGAATTCAGGATCGGCGCTCGGTATCCAAAGGTTGATCCGGTAATGTCCAGGCTGAAGCGCGGGAACCAGGAGCCGCTCTTGAAAATTGCCCGACTTCCCTGTTACGAGCCCGGCGAGATTCACGTTCGGCAGAGGCCGGCGGATGAAGTTGTGTCCGGCATCGTCGTCAAAAGCGATATAGACCGGACGAGCGACTGAAATCGGAACGCGGTCCGTTTTCGTGAACCGGAGTTCGAGACGCATCCAATTGCTGTCTTCCGTTTTGAATGACAACTCGGCGCGGTCCAGAGCGATATGCGGCTCGCCGAAAGATGGAGCGGATCGCAACGGTACCTGCGTGTAATCGCAGGCGATGGCGATGTCGCGCGTGCCGTTGACCCGGCAGCGCGGCTGGGCCCCGGCTTGAGATGAAATCGGAGGCGAAGCGGGCGAACTAATCTTCTCTTGTGCCGCTCCGTTCGTAAAAGCGATGAATGCGGCGCAACAAAAGCAGGCTTTCGCCTTGATATTAGTGAAAGGCCGGACCATCACGGCGAACCGTCGGGCAAGGAGCTTGTATTCGTCTCCTTTTTTGTGATCCAGGTCGATCCTCTTCATTCGTCTTCCGCTAACGCAATTCCTGAGTCACTGTGTCCGAAAGCCTCGACATTTGAGTCGACGCGACGCCAAGGAGCGGCGACCTCGTACTGAAGCAGAACAGCCACACCAACTCAGGAATTGCTGTAGCGCCGGGAAGGCGGCCGCTTTTCCCCCGCACGCGCAACATTCGGCTTGGAATGCTCGACCTTCGCGCATGAGCAGAAGCATACTCCAGTTGCCTCGTCACAAGCTCCAGTTTGGCGCCGAGTCCCAGACGAATTGCGCTGTTCGAACCATAGTGGCTCGATGGACTGAATCGTTTCCCATCGGGCGAGTGAAATCTGAGTGCTTCCACCGGGAGGGCGTGGCATCGTCGGTGCCCGCCAATACGAAATTCCGGTTAGTCCCTCCACTTTCCAAAACGGAGCACATCGATCGAAAGTTTGGCCGCATTCGCCTTTGCGGGACCTTCCAGTGCCGTGATCGCGGTGTTTTGCGGAAATCGATAGGAGCCAATCAGGATCACGGGTTCCAAGGCGTGCGCGACCTGGCCAATATACTGCTGGTAGTCCGGGCAGGCGCGAGCGTTGTCTGCCGTGACGGTTTCGTCTAATCCGGGATGCTTACCAAAGCAGGCATAATATTGTGTCGCCATCTCGATCGACTGGTGATGAGATCCGCGATAGCCATAGGGGCCGTATCCCGCGATCCTGAACATTTCCGCCGTATTGTACAACTCCGCGAGAAGACCCAGGGTGTAGCCGAATGCCTGCTCCTTATTGGCGTTTCGGTAGCGATCCTCAATCTCCCCGGGTGCAACGATAGAAGTCTGGAAAGAGTTCTTGCTGCTGAGCCTGTCCGGCCCGGAGTTCTTGTAGCACGCGATCGGTTTATCCGATTCGCCGTAAATCGCCCGATCGAAGTATGCAGTCCACGGGATTGGCAGGCGAATTGAGCGGTCGTCGCCGAAGACAACCGCGTTGAACCTGCGCTCATCGTCGAGGAGCCGGGCAATCGATATCATGCCCATCAGGGCAGCCCCCGTGTGATTGCTGTAAAGTTCGCAGACCGTGTCGGGTTTATTGAGCTGGGGCACGTTGAATCGAAATTGCGATGCCTCGACGATCAAGTCGAACAACGCAGAGTGAAATGAATTCAGGGCATTGACCTCGCCCGGACTCAAGGTTCCAAGAGATTGCAGCAGATCCTGAGCTTCCACGGAATAGACAACGCCTCGCCCCACTTGCAACCCCGCGGCGCTCTGGAAATAGGGCTCGTACTTCCCCTGGTCGTCGCAGAATTGCTGGGCGCTCCTCAGGAAGTGCCCCTGGCGGTCGCGGAATCCGCGATTGGCCCAGGACAAGAGAATCTTTTTTGAAAGCGCCGCGGCCTGTTCCGCCGACGGGGAGCCCGGAGCGGGATGGGCGCCCGCCCTTACCAGGGCCGCATACATGGCCAGTCTCGCCGATACAACGGCCGCGCCGGCGGGCGGTCTCAATCCAGCCTTCGATTTCAGTGCGGCGCTCATCTGCGCCTGACTGCGCGTCTGGCCCACGTATCCACTCTCAGCCTCGAAGCTGAACGAGTGCAGATAGACATCGAGATCGCAGCCGGCATAGGCGGCATCCCAGTCCGTGTCAGAGTCAAGGTCTGCTCTGACCTGCCGGGTGAGCTTGGCGAACGCCTGCTCGGAGAACGACCCCGAAGAGTTGACCCGGGCCGCCACATCGTTCAATTCCGCTTGCGTCGTAAAGACTCGCGGATGCTGCATCGAGCTCTTGTACGCGCCTGCCATGGACGCGTGGATTTCGCCGACGGATCGAACGACGCGGGATTCCAGAGATTCTGCGGGTCTGCTTCCGTCCATTTCCGCCCCACTGCCCCCCGCGTCGGCGGCATGGAAATATGCGGATTCCATTCCGCTTTGGGCAAAAGCGCCCCAGGATACACAAAGGATCCCAACCAGTACTTGGATGAGCCTGCACCAGGTCCTGTTCATAACTTTCCTTTCACAATCCGACACACAGCGGTGCGATCGAGGTTGTCATGGAAGGGGAATTCCCGCGGCGAGGCGAGAGTGCCGAAGTTGAAGCTGTCCCTGAATGATCTGTATTCTAGTGCCCTCGCGCGGGTTTGCAACCAAATTCAGCGGGCATAGCCGGAATCCCAGCGCAATCCCAGGTACACAACTCGTTCTCATTCGGGTGGTTGCGGCCGCCAATTCATCCGGGAGAGGAATGGTATGATGGTCGAACTAATCTCCCCATTGAAGGAGCCAATCTTTGCGGGCTGGATTGCAGATTGAGAACTCGGGTTTTCTTCGCGCATGGGTCGAACAAGACGATCCCACAGAACTCCGCCCGGTCAAGCTGCTTCTCGATGGCGAGGTGTATTGGTCGGGATTCCCGCGCAGGCTCCAGCATCCGCAATTCAATCCGGAGATCCCCCGAACGCCGTGCGGTTTATGGGTTGTGCTGCCCGTCCCCAAGACCAGGCCGCACGTAATTCAATTGGACCTCCTGGTCGAGGACGAGATCCTGGCTCGAACAACAGTTGACCTTTCCCAGCGTTATCTTGGATTTGTTGACAGAGTCGAGCTGGCTCCGGAAGGTCTGATTGTTGAAGGCTGGGCTCACGATTCGAGCCGCCCTCTGACCCCGCTGGAGCTTGAAGTGTGCGCCGGCCATCGAACTCATCCATTTATTGCGAATCGTTTTCGCGATGACCTCAAGAACGGGAGGATCGGTCTCGGCAACCACGCCTTTTCGGAACGGGTGCGCCGCTCCTTTCTAGCCGGGCTGGGATGCGAGGATGTACGGGTCCGGATCGCCGGAAGCGAGATCGTACTGCCGGCCTCGGACTACCTGCGAAGAGCCGATCGTGTCGCTGCCCCCGCGCCTGCCCCGCTTGGGGCGGAACTGCCCGGCGCCGATCGTGTTCTATTGACCCACGTTTCCGAAGCGACGCCGACGGCGAAGATCATTGGGAATTGCGACAACATCGACAGCCAGGAGGTCCGTGGCTGGGCGATGGACGTTGAGAACAAAGACCAGCCTGTGGTCGTGGATCTGCTCATCAATAACTTCGTCGCTGCCACCACGGT
>Ga0335078_10015036_pt1 | contig 11481 bp, 11 predicted proteins | sample Lox_Sample_32_FD_206711 | JGI IMG/M metagenome (GOLD analysis project Ga0335078, IMG submission 206711) | Soil microbial communities from Loxahatchee National Wildlife Refuge, Florida, United States - Lox_Sample_3.2 | ecosystem: Environmental > Terrestrial > Soil > Wetlands | place: USA...
CCTCGTTTTGCGCGTGTTCCCAAGACGCGCAAAGGGGCGCGGTTTCCCGCGCCGCCAGAGAGGAAGGAACTCGCTAGCTTGACGCGGCGCGGGTCGCCTCGTTTTGCGCGTGTTCCCAAGGAGGGAGAAAACCAATGCAAGCACGAATGAAGAATCCGGCCATGATCGTTCCTGGCGCCATGCAAGCCCTGCTCGCCCTGGGTTCGGCGGCGAAAGAGGATGTGCCAGCAAGGACTATCGACCTTGTCCACTTGCGCGCGAGTCAGATCAATGGCTGTAGCGTGTGTGTTGATTTGCACGCGCGTATCCTTAAAAGGGCCGGCGAAACCGATGAGCGCCTCTTCGCCGTGGCGGCCTGGCGGGATGCGCCCTACTTCACGGACGCCGAGCGCGCGGCGCTGGCGCTCACCGAGGCTGCCACTCGTCTGAGCGACCGGGCGGATCCTGTGCCCGACGCGATCTGGGATGAGGCGGCCCGGTACTACGACGAGCCGGCGCTGGCTGCACTGATCCTCAATATTGCCGTGATTAACGTCTGGAACCGCCTCAACGTCACAACCCGGCAGGTGGCGGGCGAGTGGGCGAAGTCAGCAGAAGGGAACACGCTGGTCGAAAACGCCTCCGCAGCGGCCTAAGTAACGATTCACCAACTAACAGAGATAAACTAACAAACACAAGGAGACTATCATGCGATTTCTAAGTATCTACAAGACCGTTGAAAGAACCGTTCCTCCCTCAGAGGAGGAGATGTGCAGGATGGGCAAACTGGTGGAGGAGGCGATGAAAGCCGGCTTCCTGCTTGCTACGGAAGGGTGCCTGCCCAGCGTCAAAGGCGCGCGAGTGCGCCTCTCGAATGGCAACCTCACAGTGACCGACGGACCGTTCACCGAAGCGAAGGAGGTGGTCGGCGGCTTCGCGATCCTTAAGGCAGACTCGAAGGAAGCAGCCATCGAACTCACTAAGAATTTCCTGAAGAATGCCGGTGACGGCGAGTGTGAGCTGCGGCAGCTTTACGAGGCCGGCGCGTCGGCCCAGGGCGCGTCAAGGTCCTGACCGTCCCTGTGTCGTCTTTCGATACACATCGCGCCGTCGACGCAGTCTGGAGGATCGAATCGCCGCGGCTCATTGCCGGCCTTGCGCGCATCGTGCATGATATCGGTCTGGCCGAGGACCTCGCGCAAGATGCTCTCGTAGCCGCTCTCGAGAAATGGCCAAAAGAAGGCATCCCGGACAAGCCCGGGGCCTGGCTGATGGCCGCGGCGAAATACCGTGCCACCGATCTTTTTCGCAGAAACAAGCTGCTGGAACGGAAACATGAAGAACTGGGCCGCGAGATCGAGGCGGACCGTGAGCGAGCCGTGGCGGATCTGGATGATGCAATTGACGACGATATTGGCGATGATCTGCTGCGCCTGATCTTCACCGCCTGCCATCCGGTCCTCTCAACAGAGGCGCGGGTCGCACTCACACTCCGGCTGCTCGGTGGACTGAAGACCGAGGAGATCGCGCGCGCATTCCTCGTCCCGGAGCCCACTATCGCCCAGCGGATCGTCCGCGCCAAGCGAACTTTGGCCGCGGCGCATGTCGCTTTGGAGATTCCGCGCGGCGCCGAGCGAAGCGCACGTTTGTCGTCCGTGTTGGAAGTCATTTACCTGATTTTCAATGAGGGCTACAGCGCGACCGCGGGTGATGATTGGATGCGGCCTGCGTTGTGCGAAGACGCGCTTCGCCTGGGGCGCGTTCTGGCCGGGCTTACGCCGGAAGAGGCGGAAGTCCACGGCCTGGTTGCGCTGATGGAGATCCAGGCTTCGCGGCTTCGGGCGCGAGCCGGGCCGTCCGGCGAGCCCGTTTTGCTTCTCGACCAGAACCGGGCGCTCTGGGATCAACTCCTCATCCGTCTCGGTCTGGCGGCGCTCGAGCGCGCCGAGCGGCTGGGCGGCGCGCTGGGGCCCTATGCGCTTCAGGCTGCCATCGCTGCGTGTCATGCCCGTGCGCACACGCCTGAGGAAACCGACTGGGAGCGCATCGTCGCGCTTTATGATGCTCTCGCGCAACTTGCGCCATCCCCTGTGGTGGAGTTGAATCGGGCCGTCGCGGTGGCCATGGCGTTCGGCCCGGCAGCAGGGCTGGAGCTTGTCGATGCACTCACGCGGGAACCTTCGCTTAAGGGCTACCATCTTTTGCCCAGCGTGCGCGGCGATCTTCTCACCAAGCTCGGGCGAGCCAGTGAGGCGCGCGCCGAGTTCGAACGCGCAGCGTCACTCACGCAAAACTCACGCGAGCGCCGGTTACTGCTGGAACGTGCCCGAAAATGTGGCGGCGCACGCACTGAATCACCTTAAAGCCTAAATGGCGACGCACCTTCCGGCCCGTACCAGCCGTATTCCTTAGCGCTTCCGTCGATTCGCCAGCGGCCGGGCGTGGTGGTCTCCATCCAGTCGAGTGGTTCGGCAAGCTCGCGCGGTTGGGCGGCGGCCGCAAACGCGCGCCGCAGGGCCTGTTTCGACGAGACGGTGACCGCCGCGGGATCGGGGGAGACGAACAGGGCGGTTCCGCTGCGCGCGACCAGATCGAGCCACTGCGTGGCTAAGTCCCAAGGCACTTGTGGCGTGATTGGGGCGCAATCGGCATCCAGATCGAAGAACGCGCGGTGCTGCGGACCGCGGAATGCCAGCGTGTTGACGCCCATCCGCCGCGTGCGCTCGAAGTCGCGGCCGCTGGTGTCGTCGCCGGTCCGCTGTAACTCGAACAGACCGGCGGACAGGTGCCCGAACGTGTTGCAGCCGATGATCGTGGCCGCGCCGGCCGATTCGCGGATTGTGCGGTAGAGCGTCAGGGCGATCTCAGCGGTCGTGCGGGAACGGTCCGCGAAATGCCAACCGGAATCCGTGAGGTCCGCGCCCATCGCGAAGCCCCAACGGCCCAGCAGATCGTAACTGGTGTAATCGTGCTTGATCAGCTCGAACCCCCATGCGGCTATGCGGCGGATGTCCCGCCGAACGGTCTCCAGATTCTCCGGCACACTCGGATCGAGCGTGGCATGCCGCTCGCGGGCGTGCGGCCTCAGTCGCGCGGCGGGAGGAACGTCGGCGGTGGTGTACAGGGGACGCAGCCAGATACCGGGACGCACGCCCTGCCGTTTGATGGCCGCCGCCAGTCCCGGCATGTCGGGGAAGCCGGCGTTGCCGCGCTCCCATGGACCGGCCGTGTTAGTCACCGACCAGCCGTCATCGATCACCATGAACGGCCGGTTTGGTCCGTTTGGCGCGAGTTCCGCCATCAGCCCTGCATCGCGTTCGATGGCCGCCGCCGAGCAGTTGCGCCCATACGCGTAATACCAGTTGTTGCCGCCGTACACAGGCGCGGCGGGCAGGCGCGGCTGCGCGCACAGCAGGCGGCAGAAACGGCGTGCGGATTCGAACGGGCTTTGGCCCGGGGCCCCCCGCCGGATTCGCACGGCGGCCGCTTCCAGCGTGCGTGGTCCCAGGCGAACGGCGGAGCCTCCGTTGCGCAGGTCGAGCCACAGAGAAATGCCGGCGGGATCCACCTGCCAGAAGGCGAAACATGCCGCTCCCGTAGCCACGCCGTAACCGTGAGTGGCGCGGCCGTCGAACGCCAGGAAATACCAGGGCAGCACACGCTCGCCGATCACCTCGCCCCATTCCAGGTCGCCGTAGCTGCGCTCCCACTGGTCATTCAGGATGCGCCAGCGCTCGGGTACGGCGGCTCGCCAGCGAAGATGCAGACGGAGCAGCGGGGCGTCCGGCGCTTCGATCCGGATGGGCATGCCGTTCGCCGCCGGCTCGATATGAACGGACATGCCGGCGCCGGTCCATCGGCTGCCTTCGCGCGCGAGTGAAAGGGGGCCGCCTTCAAGAAAAGCTGTGGCGAGGTCGGGTGGCCGCAGAATATCGACAAAAGTGCTGGTGCTACGTACGGTCTGCGCGGACGCCGCGGCGGGCAAGCCGGCCGAGAGCGCCATCAGGTCGCGGCGGGACAGGCCGCGGCGGAAAAGCTCGCGTGGGTTCACGAATCCATTTTGCCAAGGATGGGTGTACAACGGATGCAGATCTCAATCGCGAAGCTCAGTGTGTCCCTGCTGGTGTCCCGTACTTCGCCCTCCGCATCAGCCAAACCAGGGGAGAGGCCACCGCGAGCAACACCGCAATGATGCGAAATCCGTCCAGGTAACTCAGCACAGTGGCGGAACGTTGCACTTCGTCGTAGACGATTCGTAGAGCACCGTGCGGGGCGCCAGCCGGACTGACTCCCCCCCGCTCCAACACGTGCGTAAACTTGGAGAGCGCGCCAGACAGTACCGTCGAAGTTCCCGCCAGGTTCCCGGCAAGCAGCACCTGGTGAAACTGTTCGCGCCGCGCCACAATGGTCGTCAGAATTGAGATGCCCACAGCCGAGCCGACATTGCGGCTGAACGCGATCAGGCTCGTGGCATATCCCATCTCCTCGGGCTTGATCGGATCGACCGTGAGCGTCGCCAGCGGCACAAACAGGAAGGAGAGACCCGCGCCCATCACCACTTCCGGAATGACGAAGTTCCAAGGTCCGGCATTGAGGTTCAACAGTGAAAACTGCCACATTCCGACTGCTGACACCAGCAACCCGCAGAAGATCATCCCGCGCATGTCCCAGCGCTTGCCGATCAGGTATCCGGCCACGGGCATAGCGACCATGGTGGCAATGCCGCGCGGCGCATTCCACAGTCCGGCTGTCACAGCCGGGAAGCCGAGCAGCGTCTGCATGAACAGCGGAAGCAGCACAATGCTCCCGTAAAGGCCGAAAAACAGGATCAAAGAGAAAGACGAGCCGACGGCAAAGGTGCGATGGCGGAAGAGCCGCAGACGCACCATCGGTTCGACTGCCCGCAATTCCCAGATGAAGAAGGCCACCAGGCCCACCACCGCGATCACGGCCATAGTAACGATGAAGTGTGAAGCAAACCAATCATCCTCCTGGCCCTTATCGAGCATGATCTGGAGAGCCGCCACGCCGGTAACCAGCATGCCTACGCCCCAATGGTCGATCTTGCGTGTCGTACGGTGGAGGTACGGCGGGTCGAACACAAACGCCTCCACCAGGATGAGTCCCAGCACGCTGACCGGCAGGTTCAGGAAGAAGACCCAGCGCCAGGAGTAGTCGGTCGTGAGCCAACCGCCGAGCACGGGCGCGATGATCGGCGCCACCACGATGCCAACGCCGAACAACGCCATCGCATGCCCGCGTTCTTCCGGCGGAAACGTTTCCAGCAGAATCGCACGGGTGGTGGGCTGGAGCGATCCGCCGGCCGCACCCTGCAGCACGCGGAACACGATCAGCCACGGCAGCGTCGGAGCCAGCCCGCAGCAAACGCTCGCCAGCGTAAACCCTATCACGGCGAGGATCAACAGCCGCTTTCGTCCGAAATAGCTCGCCAGCCAGCCGGAGAGCGGCAGGATGATGGCATTCGAGACCAGGTACGACGTCAACACCCACGTGGCTTCATCCACCGACGCGGAGAGATTCCCGGCAATGTACGGCAGACTGACGTTGACCGCCGAAGTATCGACCAATTCCATGATCGCGCTCGCCATGACGGCGGACGCCACCAGCCAGCGGCCGAGCTTCGGGTTCTGTTCGAGTATCGCCCTCGACATCTACTTTCATCGTACCTGGATGTGGGATTTTTGCTAAGGTTTATGTGCGATTTGCGACTTTAGTCGATGGACCGCGGACACCTGCTCGGGAGAAAGACGGGATATCTCGTTCTCCACTAACTTGCCGGCCTCAGGCTGCCCCTGATCGGCCGCCAGTTCGAGCCACGCAACCGCCTGCACGTAGTCGCGTTCCCGCCGCTCGGCGCCAGACAGCAGCAGTTTCCCCAGACGCAACTGACATTCCGCGTGTCCTGTAGCCGCACACAGGCGGAAGTTGCGGCGTGCCCGGTCCAGGTCGCGCGACGCATCCTGCGAAAAGTAATTGCCGAGATAGAACTGTGCGGAGTAACTTCCCAGCCGCGCGGCATCGCCGATCATGTGCACGCCTTTCGCCGTATCTTTTGCAACTCCCCTCCCCTCACAGTAAGCGGAACCTAAGTCGAACAGCGCCGGCGCGTGATGCTTTTTCGCCGCCTTGCGAATTAGTTGTTCACCGCGTTGGGCGTCCGGCGCGATGATATCCCCTGCCTCCAGCAGCTTGCCGAGAACATACATCGCGGGCGGAAAATCATGTTTCGCCTGATCTTCAAGCGTTTTGACCGCCTGCTTCCGGCGCTTTTCGTCGTGGCTCCTCAAGCCGGCCAGCGCCACGTTGAAATGCATCCGCCGATCCTCTGTCCGGCTGTCAAAGTTCCGGCCTCCCAAGCGGAAATTCACCTCGATGGTCGCCAGGACATTGACTGGCTTCCCATCCTTGAGGCCGGGAACAAATCGCCACCTCTCAATTGCTTCCTGAGCTTTCTCGTCCAATCCAAATCCCAGCGGACTAATTACCGAGATGTTAGTCAGCTTGCCCGTCACATCGACTACTACCTCGAACACCACCGTACCTTGTATGCCCGCCTGGCGCGCCTCAGGTGGATACTCCGGCTCCTCGCGGTAGATCAGCTTCGGAGGTGTGACTCCCGGTCCGATTCTGACCGGAGCGGCCGATTGCTCGGTATCGTCTGGCAGACAGCAGCCTGCCACAGCAAGCAACCCCAGAGCGGTGGGAAGCAGAATAGAGGGTAGTCGCACTAGCCTGGTCCCTTGCAGGTTATCACAAACAAACGGCCCAGTCACCGTCCTGTCCGAATGTTGTTGTATCCTGACCGGGTGGAGAGAACTCGATGAAAGTCGCATACCTGTTTGTAACCTCCGGGCACACAGCAGACTACAAGCTCGGCAAGATGATCCTGCCACAGTTGGAACGGGGCACGCACGGGGTTGAAGTCGTAGGGATGTTCTTCTTCGACGACAACGCGTATGTCCTGCGAAAAGGAGATCCCATTGGAGAGCGGTTGGCGAAGGTCGCAAAAGAAAAGAACATCTGGCTAGGCGTCTGCGATATGTGCGCGCTGGATCGCGGTCTCGCCGAAGGAGAGCCGGTGTGGTGCTACCCCGATCGGGCCAGCGGCCGGCCCACGGGAGCACCGGACAAGATCCAGCTCAAAGATGCCATCGACGGTTTGCACGTTGGCTGCTTTCCGGATGTCTATGCAGCACTCAGCGGCAATCCTCCCGACCTGGTGATCAGCCTTTAGACCGTGACAATCCGGCCCATGCATCTCGAAGACATCCCAGCTGGTATGCATCTCTGCCGCCTCAGCCGTTGGAACCAGGTTGAAGATGACTGGCGGGTCTTCCTGGATTCTCCTGAAGGAGGCGGCCTGCTCGCCGAACGCGATGGCATCCCCGCCGGCACCGTGGCATTTCTGCGCTATGGGCGGAGCTTTAGCTGGCTCTCCATGATGCTGGTGCATCCAGATGCGCGCGGTGGCGGCATCGGCACGCAACTGATGGATGCCGTGCTCGAGGCTCTCGCGGGAGAAACGTGCATGCGCCTCGACGCCACGCCGCTCGGCGAGCCGCTTTACCGGCGCTTTGGCTTCCAGGGCGAATATGAATTGGCGCGGGCCACGGTTACCGTGCCGTCCGCCTGTGCAGAGCTGTATCCGGAGAATGCCCGCCCCATCGGAACCGGCGATTTCGCCGAAGTGTTCGCGCGGGACCGGGACGTTTTCGGCGCCGACCGCAGCCGGTTGCTGTCTTCCTTCCACCGCCGCGCACCCGATCTGGCGTGGACACTCCGCCGCGGCGGCGCGATTCTGGGATACTGCTTCGGAAGGCCCGGCTATTTGTACCGGCAGATCGGGCCGGTGGTGGCCGAAAATGCGGGTGTAGCGCGGGATCTGGTCTCCTGCTGCCTCGCCGGCCAGCCGGGAGCGAAATTCGCCCTGGATGTGCCGCGGCGCGCGCCGGACTGGATGGCGTGGCTCGAATCGGTAGGATTCGCAGTGGAGCGGCCGTTCCTCCGGATGTGCCGAGGGCCGGCGCCGTGTCCCGGACGTTCCGCGCACGAGTTCGCGATTGCCGGACCGGAATTTGGTTGAGATGATGGAGTGAAAGTGACTTCTGTCCCGGAGTTGGAAGACGAACTCTCGCGTCCGAGCGACGCCGATTGCGCTTTCATGCGCGACCTTACGGGTGACACCCTCATCCTCGGCGCCGGCGGCAAAATGGGGCCGTCCCTCGCACGCCGGGCGCGGCGCGCGGCAGACCAGGCCGGCAAGCCGCGGCGGATCGTGGCCGTCTCCCGTTTCGCCAGCCCGGAAACGGGACGCCAGCTTGCCCAGTGGGGCGTTGAGGTGATCGCCTGCGACCTCCTGGAACGCGGCCAGGTGGCGCGCCTTCCGGATTGCGCGAACCTGCTGTTCTTAGCCGGGCGTAAATTCGGGTCCACGGATAACCTGCCGCTGACCTGGGCGATGAACACGCTCGCGCCGGCCTTCGTTGTGGAGCGCTTCCGCGGGTCGCGCATTGTCGCGCTCTCGAGTGGCAATGTCTACCCGATGTCCGCTGCCGGTGTCACGGAAGCGACCGCGCCCGCGCCGGTCGGAGAATATGCTCAATCGGTGCTCGGCCGCGAGCGAGTGATCGAATACTTCTCCCATCGCGATGCCACGCCGGTGAGCATCATCCGCTTGAATTACGCCGTCGACCTGCGCTATGGCGTGCTGCTGGATATCGGCCGCCGCGTCTGGCAGCGGCAGGCGGTGCCGCTGGACATGGGTTCGGTGAACGTCATCTGGCAAGGCGATGCGAATTCGATGATCCTCCGCGCGCTGGCACTGGCTTCCACTCCCCCGCGGATACTGAATGTCACCGGACCCGAGACGCTGGGCGTACGATCGATCGCGGAGCAATTCGGAGACCTGTTCGGCATCGAGCCGCGGTTCGAAGGGCGCGAGGCGGCGGATGCCCTGCTGAACGACTCTTCGCTGTGCTGCCGTTTGCTCGGGCCGCCTGCCGTGAACGCGAGTCAACTGATTCAATGGCAGGCGGCGTGGATCCGCGCCGGACTGCCGACGCTCGACAAGCCGACTCACTTCGAGGTGCGTGATGGCGTCTTCTAAGGCCGGTTTCGACTGGCGGCAACGGCTGCGCGAGGGCCTCGTGATCCCGGCGCATCCGTTGGCCTTATCCGCCGCGCGCAAGTTGGATGAGCGCCGCCAACGCGGGCTCACCCGCTACTATCTGGATGCCGGCGCCGGCGGAATCGCGGTGGGCGTGCACACCACTCAATTTGCCATCCGCGAGCACGGACTCTACGAGCCTGTGCTCGCACTCGCGCGCGAAGAGGCCGGCGCCCGCGCCGTGGTGAAGATCGCGGGCGTGTGTGGCGCCCGGGAGCAAGCGCTGCGGGAGGCCGAATGCGCCGCGCGCCTGGGCTACGATGCCGTACTCCTGAGTTTCCGATCGTTCGCCGGCGCCGGTACGAACGAGCTCATCGAGCACGCGCGCGCCGTGGGCGAGGTGCTGCCGCTGGTGGGATTCTATCTGCAGCATGCCGTAGGCGGGCGGCTGCTCGACGCGGATTTCTGGCGGCGGTTTGCCGCGCTCTATTCCGTCGTTGCGATCAAGATTGCCCCATTCAACCGCTACCAGACGCTCGACGTGCTTCGCGGCGTGGCCGAGTCGGGGCGCGCCGCGGAGATCGTGCTTTATACCGGCAATGACGATCACATCGTCCTCGACCTGATCACGTCTTTCCGTGGCCTGCGCATGGCCGGCGGTCTGCTCGGCCAGTGGGCCGTATGGACCCGGCGGGCCGTCGAGATGCTCGAGGCCATTCACCGCAATCCGGAAGCGCCGGAATGGTTGGCAATAGCCGCGCGGCTCACGGACGCCAACAGCGCCATCTTCGATGTGGCGAACGGCTTCCGCGGCTGCATCGCCGGAGTGCATGAAGTCCTTCGCCGCCAGGGCCTCCTCGACGGTATCTGGTGTCTGGATCCTGAGGAAGGACTTTCACCCGGCCAGTCCGCGGAGATCGATCGCGTCTGCGCGGCATACCCGGAGTTAATGGACCCATAATTGGTCCCGTGATCTCAAACGCAGGCGGAACATATGTGCTGGCGCTCTCGTGCGCCGGCACTCACCGTGTTCGTATCGGCCGTCTGGGGTTCCTTTCTTTGCAGCCGGGCTGGTACCTGTACGTCGGCTCCGCATTCGGCACGGGCGGCCTGCGTGCCAGGATCAACCATCACCAGCGCGTGGCCCAACACCCGCATTGGCATGTCGATTATCTGCGCCGGCGGGCGCGGCCGGCTGCCATCTGGTATGTCGCGGGGGAGCGGTGCGAACATGAATGGGCCATGAGTATAGCCGCCATGCCCGGCGCGACCATGCCAATGCCGGGGTTCGGCTCTTCAGGCTGTAACTGTCCGGCGCACTTGTTCTGGTTTGTGGATCTACCATCAACAGCGATACGGTGTTATCGAAAGTTAATCAGCAAAGCAATACTTACTTGCTGACTAACCATCGATAGGAACAACTGCCCGCACATTATTCGGCTATAGTGTCTATGGTGCGATTCCATTGGATCAACTGAGACGAGACCTCGCCGAAATGACCATCCGGCTCCTCGCGCTGCCACCCGGTGCCACTCCTGGCGCCGCCGCCCTGGCGGAACTGGAGAAGCTCGCTAGCCAGGTGCTTCGTGAGATCGCGGCACTGAGAGCGAGCGCAGAACCCACCGTCGGCGAGAAACGCGGTCTGTGGCGCATTCCTCAGGACCACTCCCTAACCTTCGGCTCGTCGCGCGGTTCCGCCTCGCATTAGTCAGCGGTGAGGCCCCCAGAAAATCTGCATGTCCTCTATCTCCGCCGAATGCGCATACAACCGCGGTAGGTCCAGCTTCTCCGTCCACGTAGCGTCAGCCGGAACCTCCACCGTGTCGTACACTCCCGCCCGTATGCGCCGGTCGAGTTCCGCCTGCGGGATTACGTGCAGCCGAGCCGCCTCATCCGGCGACAGAGCCAGCTTGTGGGAATCGGCCAGTTCCATCCCCGGCGGCACCCGATGGCGGGTCAGGAAGTAGATCGACTCATCGGCCAACAGCCGCGCTTGTGGCGGAGCCACTTCCTGCACTTTTGCAGCTACCCGCTCGACGTCCGCCCAGGTCAGGTCGTTCCGCCCATCATAGATCGCTTTCGCGAGGCACGAGCCGGAGATCAGCGCGACCGCCAGCACCGGCCAGAACGGGCGCTCCGGCGCCGCCAGCCGTGATCCCGCCCAGTAAAGCCCGGCGCAGGCCGGTATCGCCAGAAAAGGCACCGCCAGCAAATAGTAACGGGTAAACGTTGGAACCGCCGTAGAAATGTGCGCCATCAAAGCCAATCCCAGCCAGCCGCAAAGATAGAATTCGCGGCGGAGCGCCCGGTTCCAGGCCGAGTGCTTCCACACGAACACCAGCCCGGCGACGGCCAGCAGCCCCAGTATGAGCGCT
>Ga0335078_10015037_pt1 | contig 11481 bp, 11 predicted proteins | sample Lox_Sample_32_FD_206711 | JGI IMG/M metagenome (GOLD analysis project Ga0335078, IMG submission 206711) | Soil microbial communities from Loxahatchee National Wildlife Refuge, Florida, United States - Lox_Sample_3.2 | ecosystem: Environmental > Terrestrial > Soil > Wetlands | place: USA...
CATCTGGCGCGGGATCGCGAGATCGCGGTCAAGGCGAAACTTGGCGGGGATGGGTGAGAAAAGATCGTCCACCGAATGGACGCCGATCGCCTTGAGCATGGCCTGGCGGTCAGTTGGAGACTTGGGCAAATATCTCATAGGAACCTTTGATTGGATGAATGCAAGTGACGAAACGATTGAGATGGCTCAGGGGGAGCCGGAATTTGATTGCAGAGGCCGGAGGTCAGACCGTAGAAGCAAGACCCTGCGCTTCGGATCGCGGCGATGGAAGCACAGGTTCTTACTTCTGCATTCTGCAATCTGACTTCTGCAATGCTTTTCAGTGTCCTGCCTCTTCGCTTACAAATTTTTCGTAGTCGGCGGCCGAGAGCAGACCGTTGAGTTCGGACGGATCTTTGAGGGCGATCTTTATCATCCAGGCCGCGTGCGCGTCTTTGTTGACTTTTTCGGGTGAGGTAGCCAGTTCACCATTGACCTCGGTGACGGCGCCGGAAGCGGGGGCGTAGAGGTCGGAAACGGCCTTGACCGATTCGACCGTGCCGAACGTTTTGCCGGAGGTCAGCTCGGCGCCAACTTTGGGAAGCTCGACGAAAACGATGTCGCCGAGCGAATCCTGGGCGTGCGCGGTGATGCCGATCCTGCCGTCGGCTGAAATCCATTCGTGCTCTTTGGTGTATTTGCGGTCGGTGGGGTAGGACATTCGCTTCCAGCTCCTGGCAATTTTGTCTTGCGCTATTCGCTATTCGTGGTTCTTTGTTTTGCGCAGTGTGTACCCTTGGGTTCAAGTCTTTCTGGGACGCTTATAAAAAGGTGTCGGGACAACCTGCGCTTTGACTCCCTGGCCACGGATTTCGACCAGGACCGTGGTGCCAATCCCGGAATGAGAGGGGGGCACGTAGGCGAGCGCGATATTCTTTTTCAGAAATGGGGCGGGCGAACCGCTGGTGACGTAGCCGATTTCGAGGCCGCCGGCGTCGAGAACTTTGTAGCCATCGCGGGCGATGCCGCGGTCGATCATCTCAAGCCCGACGAGGGTGCGCTTCAGGCCGGCGGCGCGAGCTTTCTCGAGCGCGTCCCGGCCGATGAATTCGGGCTTCTCCATTTTGCACCAGCGGTCGAGACCCGCTTCCCAGACATTGATCGTGTCGGAAATTTCGTGGCCGTAAAGGGGAAGCTTGCCTTCGAGGCGCAGAGTGTTGCGAGCGCCGAGGCCGCAGGGGACTGCGCCGAATTCTTTACCGGCTTCGAGCAGTCCGAACCAAACATGGGCACTGATGGCCTCGTCGGAGGAAATATATATCTCAAATCCGTCTTCGGCGGTGTAGCCGGTGCGCCCGATCAGAGTTCCGGAATCATAGAGCCGGTCGCTGCCGCGCATCGCCATGGTGCGGCCCTGAGTAACCCAATAAAACTTGAGCGATTTGTAATCGGCGTCGATCCTGAGTTTTTGAAACGGCGCGCTGAGCTTATTGGCCGGAACGTCGATGAAATTGCCATTCAGTTTTTCCATCAGGTCGGCGGCCTTCGGTCCCTGGATGGCAATCTGGGTGTAGTCATCGGAGAGATTCTGGACCAGACAATCGAACGGGCGCATGTTTTCGCGAACGTTGCTGTACACCCAGTTGAAATCTTTTTCGCGCGTGCCGGCATTGATGACGAGCAGATAGTCGTCGACGCCGAGCCGGTGGACGATCACGTCGTCGACAAAAGTCCCTTCGGGATAGAGCAGAGCGGAGTACTGTGCCTGGCCGATGGCGAGCCTGGAAGCGTCATTCATCGAGATATGCTGCACGGCATCGAGCGCACCGGGCCCGGCGAGGCGGATGTCGCCCATGTGGCTGACGTCAAAGATACCGACGCCGGTGCGGACCGCCAGGTGCTCATTGACAATTCCGCAGCCGATGGCGGCGGGATACTCGACGGGCATGTCCCAGCCGTTGAACTCGACCATCTTCGCGCCCATCTGGCGATGCACGGCGTTCAGCGCAGTTTTGCGGACAACTCTCGATACGTCAGGCGGAATGGTGGGCACAGCGGACAAAATTGACCTCAGACTGTATTCAGCCAAACACAACTGGTGGAACTGTTTAAGGTAACATCTGCGCGCAAAGCGCGGCAAATGGATTGCCTTAGTGGTAGTGGCTGAAGGGGAGATTCAGCGGGTACCGCGTCAGTATTCAGATGGCAGAATTTGGAATCTTCCCCCGGGGACGCCGACGACATGGGTTCTTAGTTGTGGCGTCCTGGTTGGGACTTCCTGGTTCTGGCTTCCGGGTTCTGACTTCCGGCCTGGTGCCTCGCATTACCTCCGTGACGTTCTCCGGATGCGCGGTCCAGCCTAGACTTGAGGCATGTCCAGCAAGCCGGCCAGCCGAATCATTTGCATGCAGTGCGAGCAGAGCGAAGCGCGTTGCGCGTGCGAGAAATACTGCGTTCTCTGCCAGTCACAAATCGACATTCGGCTCTGTACCGACGGCCTTATGTATTGCGAACCCTGCCGCCGAGCCTGCGACTACAACGTTGCGGAGCCGGGAAGCCACTCCTGACGACGGCAGTGGATCGGGCGGTCTAGCCCGCTGCCGCTCCCTTGTTCTGCAAAGCCTCCTGGTCTAGAGCCTGCTGGCCCGCGCGGGCAAAACTTTGCTATTTCGTGATCACGCCGCAAGCGATGCGATCGCCGGAGTTTCCCGATGGATCGGTTTTCTGGTCGTCCGCTTTTGCGTGGATCACGAGGGCTGTTCCTCCGTTTGAAAAGAGAGAGTGGCTGTCTGCGCCCAGATTGACGTCTTTGCTGTTGCTCTTTACTTTCGCTTTGCCATTGGCGTCGACGGTGAAATTGGCGTGATCGCCGGCGTGATGACCTTCGGGATTGTCGAATCCGTGCTTCTTGTTGTCGGGATTGAAGTGCGGGCCGGCGGACTTGAAGTCGGGCGCGGTGCAGGCGGCAGTCTGGTGGAAGTGGATGGCGTGTTCTCCGGGCGGGAGATTTTCGAGATTCAGCTCGATTCCGATTCCTCCGGACTTTTCTTCCCACAACATTACCGTGCCGACGCTTTTGCCTTGCGCGTCCTGCATGTGAACGATGGTTTTGGCGTAGCTCGCGGTGGCGAGCATCAGGATTAGCGAGAGGGCAAGGGCTGTAGTTTTCATGGTGGGAAATTATAGAACAGCGGTTGTGCTGCAAGCTTCCGGCGTCAGCTTGCTCTCCCGGAATTGGAGTTCGCGGAAATTGGGCGGTGGACGGGCGGGCCGCCACGAGAGCCGGAAGCACGCCCGCGCCAGTTCAGCTTGTACATACGGCGCCGCGGCTCGCTTCAGATCGATTCAGACCAATTCAGACTGACTCCATGGACGTTTTTTGGATTGCGGTGCATGATCGCTTTGTTGTCGGGCGAAATTGATCTTCCCCGAGATTTTCATCTGACCAAGGAGAGGCTTATGAAAAAGCACACTGCAGCACTGCTCATCCTGATGCTGGCCGGACTGACGGGGCTGGTGAATGCGCAATCGAGACCGATGGTTAGCGCCGAAGTACCCTTTAATTACATTGCAAATGGCAAGACGATGCCGGCGGGCGAATGCCGGGTCAGAATCGACAATGACGGGGCGACGATTCTGTTGATCGCCAGCGAGGGCCGGCAAATTTTCGCGCGGGCGATGGCGAATGACTCAAGCAAAGCGGCCGAAGAGACGACGCTGGTGTTTCACAAGTACGGAACCCGATATTTCCTGGCTGGGGTGAAGAGCCGGGGACAGAACCGCAGCTACACCTTGCCGGTGGGCAGCCTGGAGAAGGAACTGCGGGCCTCGAACGTCGAAGAGAAAGACGTGATGCTGGTGGCGTCTTTGACGACGTTTGGCAAGTAGTTCGCGACGCAGTCAACGAGTTGCGCACACGCGCGCGGGGGAGCGGGGCTTGGGGCCCGTTCCCTCGTTTCATTTTGTCTGCGTCTTTTCCGGATCGTCGCTTCCCATCACCCGGGATTTCATGCCGTTGTCAATTGGGTAGAATGGCGCAATGCCGGAAAGCAAGCCGAACATAGCAAGAACGCTCGCCCAGGTTGGGTTATTTAAAGAACTCTCCGAAGCAGAGTTGTCGTTTCTTGCCCTCCGAGCTGTGCCCCGCAAATTCTCTGCCGGTGAGATCGTGTTCAGTGAGGGCGAGCCTTGCGCAGGAATGTATGTGGTCGAATCGGGGCATGTCCGCATCTTCAAGACATCGGCGGCCGGGCGGGAACAGGTGCTGAGCATTGACGGGCCGGGCGGGTCGGTCGCGGAATTGCCGGTGTTCGATGGCGGGAACTATCCTGCCTCGACTTCCGCCGTGGAAGATTCGACGTTGCTATTTATCGCCCGGCAGGACTTGCACGCCTTGTGCGTCGCGCATCCGCAGGTTGCCTTGAAGGTGCTGCGGGTGATTGGAACGCGGCTGCGCAAGTTGATCGGCATCATCGAAGAACTCTCGTTCACCACGGTTCGCAATCGATTAGCGGCGTTTCTGGTGCGCCTGGCGCGGTACGAAGGCAAGCGCGTTGAAGCAGGCATCGAAATCACTTTGCCGGGAAGCAATCAGGAACTGGCGGCGCAGATCGGGACGGTGCGCGAACTGGTGTCACGGAACCTGAGCCGATTTCAGGCGGAAAGACTTATCCAGGTGGATGGCCGGCGGGTGGTGATTGCCGATCTGGAGGCGCTGGAGGCGGGACTGGACGGGGAGTAGTGCCATCTGGCGGGAAGACGACCACTGGGCCACATGGCTTTCGCGTCCACGGGAATTCCGGCATTTGTGAGTTTTTCCGCCCTGTCAGGCTCTGCCGTGACAAAAGTCATCGCCATGACTTCCCTGCTCTCTTAGAGTTGCGGTCATCAGCAGCGTGGCTGCAAGAGGAGAGGCAAATGACTTTGACCGCCGGCAGGACGGTACGCGATTACGCGATCGGGACACCTCAGACAATTCCAGTTTTCGAGAAACTGGGCATCGATTATTGCTGCGGAGGGAATCGTCCACTGGACGAAGCGTGTACCGTGGCCAACTTAAAGATTGAAGAGGTATTGCGCTCGCTGGAGTCGGCCATCGCCGAACCCAGCCGTCCCAGCGCGCAGGAGTTGCAATCGGGGCCGCTCGCCGAGTTGATTTCACATATCGTTCGCACACACCACGTTTTTGTGCGTTCCCAGATTTCAGAGATCGGGCGGCTGTTGGAGAAGGTTTACAGCAAGCATGGCGTGAACCATCCGGAGATTGGGGAGATTCGCGAAACGTTTGCAGGCCTGGGCGGCGAATTGACGACGCACCTGATGAAGGAGGAGAACATTCTGTTTCCCTACATCGAGCGTATGGAAGAGTCGGCCCTACAAGGGGAGCCGATACTTCCGCCGAGGTTTGGTACGGTGGAAAACCCCGTGCGGATGATGGAGCATGAGCACGACGATGCCGGCGCGGCGCTAAGAAAGCTTCGGAAGGCCAGCGGAGACTACACTCCGCCGGCGGATGCCTGCACCTCATTCCGCGCTCTATACACAGCTCTGACGAACTTCGAGAAAGACCTGCACCAGCATATTCACCTGGAGAACAATGTGCTGTTTCCGAGGGCTCTGGCGATGGAGAACGGGGCGAAGGGCTAGCGCATCGGGCGAATAGCAGTGCCGCTGAACTCGTGGGCGGAAGGGCAACGGACTCGGCTCTTCCGGTGTGTGCGTGAGGACCGGGTTGTCCATCCTGGGCCCCTTGGCGCGAGACGCGCTGCAATGGGACAATAGAGGATATGCGTAAACCTCTCATTGCAGCGGTCCTATTGGCCGCCGGATCGATGCTTGTGGCCGAAGGCGCGGCGCAGCAGACTCCGGCAGCGAAAACACCTACCGACACTACCAAAGCGCCCGCCAAGAAAACGACGGCGGCGGGCACGGCCGCAGCGGCTCCCCTAACTTCGCGCAAGCAGAAGTTCAGCTACGCGCTGGGAATGAATATCGCCAACGGTCTTGGAGCGAACCTCAAGAAGCAAGGCGTTGAAGTCGACTGGAGCCTGGTGGCTCAGGGTCTCAAGGATGCCGCAGCGGGCGGCAAGACCCGGCTGACGGAAGAAGAGGCCAAGACCGTACTCAATGAAATGCAGAACGAGGTTCGCAAAGACCAGCAGGCCAAGATGAAAGAAGCCGGCGAGAAGAACAAGGCGGAAGGCGAAGCCTTTCTGACGGCGAATAAGAGCAAAGAGGGCGTGAAGACGCTCGACAGCGGGCTGCAATATAAGGTTCTGACCGAAGGCACCGGACCGAAACCGACTGCGACCGATACGGTGGTTTGCAACTACCGCGGAACGCTGGTCAATGGGACGGAGTTTGACAGTTCCTACAAGCGTGGAGAACCGGCGACGTTTCCGGTTTCTGGAGTAATCAAAGGCTGGACGGAAGCTCTGCAACTGATGCCGGTGGGGTCGAAGTGGCAGCTCTATATTCCTTCGTCGCTGGCTTACGGCGAGCGCGGGGCGGGAGCGGACATCGGTCCGGACGCGACGTTGATCTTCGATGTGGAATTGATTTCGATCAAGCCGAAAGAAGACGACAAGGCCAAGGATCAGGCGAAGCCGGAGGACAAGAAGCCCGAGGACAAGAAGGAAGATAAAAAGTAAAAGGGTCAAGAGGTTCGAGCCGCGAGCTTCGAGCAACCCGGCCGGGATGCTCGGGCTCGCGGCTCTTTTGGTTTCAGAATTAATGCGAAGAAAACTACTCTCCGCTACGCTCCCAGATACAGCACGTGGACGTACACACCTAGCCTGACGTTATAGGCCAGGTACCAGCCGATGTGGTCGGGATCTTCGTAGATGACGACGTCGTCGGTATCCCAAAGCCAGTCATTGCAAAATGCCAGGTCGTAGGGCGCGACTGAGAAGTAGAATCCGCCGAACCAGAAGCGATTCGGGCCGCCGCCACCGAGCCTCCAGATGTGCTTTCGCCCGAAGCCTCCGGTGAAGTGTCCATGCTCCCACGGACGATCGAGATGGTAATGGACGTCCGCCGGGCCGGTTTCGTGGCCCACCCAACGCTTGCCTTTCTCCACGTGCGGCGCGTTGGGATGGCCGGGGTGATCGTTGAAGTGACGATCTTCGTGCGCGGGTGGTGAGTTCTTCACGCGATCCGGGCCGTGGGAGGGAATGTTTTCCTTGCCCCCTCCGACTTCAGGGCGGCCGCCGTGCTGTGCCAGCGCTGAGAGAGAAAACACGAAGCAAACCGCGAATATGCCAATCAGCTTTTTCATATTGTTCACCATAGTTTGTTCACCAAGTTCGTTCGGGTGGTGGTGCGGTCTGAAAAAATGCCGTTCCTCAGGGGCGCCGCAATGAAAGAACGATGCGTACGGCACCGCTGAAGCCGTGCCCTTTCACAACCGGATTCAAGATGCACTACTCCCGATCGCTCACGACACTTGAATTTGAATTAAGGTCCGCACTTCACTTCTTTCACAGAAGGTAACCCCGATTTTGCCGCGATGTTTCGTAGGGCGGAATGGGGTTCAGGCGAATTGTACACGTTGGCCGGGCGCAACATTCGCCGTGGAATGGTGTTGCGCGGAATCAATCGCGGTGCAGGAGGTCGAGCTATTCATAGCGGAGGGCTTCGATGGGATCGAGGCGCGAGGCGCGGATAGCGGGCAACATGCCGCTGACGAGGCCCACACCCATGAGAACGACAACGGCGATGAACAGCGTCATGGGATTGATCACGAGGCGGACGTCGCCGGCCTCGGCATATTTGGCGACGGCGCTGTAGAGGGTGAGCCGGCCGACGGAGAGCGAGACGGCATAGGCGAGAACGATTCCCAGGATCCCGCCCAGTAAGGTGATGGCGAGAGCTTCGGCGAGGAATTGGAGGAAGATGTGGCGGCGGCGCGCGCCGAGCGCCTTTTCGACGCCGATTTCGCGGGTGCGCTGGGTCACGGAAACGAACATGATGTTCATGAGGCCGACGCCACCGATGCCGAGCGTCAGAGTGCCGATGATGCCGAGGAGGATCTTCAGGCCGATGGAGATAATGCGGAACTGATGGAGCTGGACCATGAGGTTGAAGACCATGAGGGCGCGCCGGTCGGATGGGTTATAGCGATGCTGGTCGGCAATGGCGTTGCGGATGTTCTGCTCGAGCTGCTCGAATTCGTTGGTCTCGTAACTGATGAGAAAGGACCCGAGATAGTGCGTGTCCATGATATCGCCGAGGGTCGAGTAGGGAATGAAGACGAGGCGGTTGATGTTGTTGTCGCCGGCCTGCATTTTCGCGCCGTAAATGCCGATGACCTCGAAGCTGATGCCATCGATGCGAATGCGTTCGCCGATGGCTTTTCGTCCGGAGAAGAGTTTCTCTTTGGTCTCGGGGCCGATCACGGCGACGCGGGCGCGCTGCGCTTCATCCTGGCCATTGTAGAAGCGTCCCTCATCCATGGTCAGGGCGCGGATGTCAGCGGTGAGCGGGTACTCTCCGACCAGACTGAAATCGAAAGAGCGGTCTTCATACTGCATGGTGGAGGTTTTGCCGTTGCTGGGGGTGATCTGGGTGATTTGGGGAATATTGGCGGCGAGCATGTCGATGTCATCGAGGGTGAGGCGGACCTGGGCGCCGGCTTTGTCTCCACCGGCCTGCATGGAGGTGCGGCCGGGCACGATGAACATCATCTTGGTGCCGAAGGAGGCGAAGATGTTTTCGCAGGCGCGGCCGAAGCCGTCGCCATAGGCGAGCAACATGCAGACGGTTGCAATTCCCCAGGCCATGCCGAGCATGGTGAGGGCGGTGCGGCGCCGGTTGTGGCGCATCGCGTTGTAGGCTTCGGTTAAGAGATCGGAGAGCATAAGACCGATTTTGCAATTTGGTAATTTTGTAATTTGGTAATTGAAAAACCCGCGGAAAGTTGTAATCCGGCGGGGAAAAGCGACCACCGGGGCTAAAGCCCGGGTTGATTTCGCGTGCTTTACGCGGCCCTTAAGGGCCGCTCTTCCACGGTAATCCGGGCATTCGTGATTTTTCCGCTAGCCTGTCAGGGTTTCAACTTACCCGATTACAAAATTACCAAATTACCTAATCTCTCTCACTCTTGCCGGAGGGCCTCGACCGGTTCGAGGTTGGCGGCTTTGCGGGCGGGATAGAGGCCGGCGGCTACTCCGGCGAGAGTCAGGCTGCCGATTGCCAGCAGAGCTGTCATGGGAACGAGACGGGGCGGATCGAATCCGGCAGGTCCATTGAAGTTGCGGACGGCGAACATCAGTCCTCCGGCCAGGGTCATGCCGATCAGGCCGCTGACCAGAGTGAGCAAGATGCCTTCGGCGAAGAAGTGGAGCATGATGCTGCGCTTGGTGGCGCCGAGAGCCTTGCGCAATCCGATTTCGCGGGTGCGCTCGGTGACCGCGACCAGCATGATGTTGATGACGCCGATTGCGCCGAGGGTAAGCGTCACAAATCCGACGGTACCGAGGAACTCATCCATGGCGCTGAAGATCATGCCCATGCTCTGGGCCTGCTGGACGGTATCCCATCCTTCAAAAGCATTGGGGTCGCGATAGTCGAAGCCATGGTTGCGGGCGACGACCTTGCGCACTTCCTCTTGTGCCAGGAGATGGTCGTCGGCGGTGACGGGCTGGTAGTTGACGAAAGAGATGGCGTCGTATTCGTTGCTCTCGCCCTTGAGGGGGAAGGCGCTCTTCATCACCTGGAAGGGAATGTAGGCGCGCATGTTGGTGGAGTTCTCGTCGCCGCGGCCAACGCGCTTCAGGGTGCCGACGACTTCGAAGCGGTAGCCGTTGAGCAAGATGAAGGAACCGATGGGGGGGCGTCCGGGGAAGAGATGGCGGGTCATCTCGTCGCCGAGCACAACAACGTTGCGCTTCTGGGATTCGTCGAGATCGTTCAGCCAACGGCCCTGCAACAGCGGGAGAAAGCGAATGCCGTTGTATTGCGGCTCGGCTCCGGTGAGTTGGCCGGAGGCGCTGGCAAACTCGCTGACCGCGTGAATATCGGCGGTGAGGATGGGGACGACGGCGCGCACGTGTGGGGCATCGCGGCGCATGTCGAGGTAGTCGCGGTAGGTGAGGTGATAGTAGCGGGCCGAAGTCATGCTTCCCTGGACAACGGGAGCGCGACCGGGAAAGATCATCATGATGTTTTCGCCGAACTCGGATAGGTTGCGCTTGTTGCCGGAGCGGAAGCCTTCGCCGAGGCCGACGAGGAGAAGGAGAGAACCGACACCCCAGGCGATGCCGAACATGGTGAGAAACGAACGCAGCTTATGCGCCCAAAGGGTGCGGAAGATCTGCGCGAAGACATCGAGGACGAGATGCATGGGACCGGGCGACGCTGGCTGATTCCAGCGTCTGCTAATTCTAGCGAATGATGGGATAACTCGTCAGTGATTTATCGGACAAACAGCAATCCTGCCAGCACACCGAGAGTTACGATTTCGATGAGGATGGCATAGAGCGTGAGGCGTTTGGCGCGGTCGAACTTTGCCAGGAGGCGGCTCATGACCAGTCCGACGAGGACGGCGGGGGAGGCGAAGAGCCACTCGAGGCAGAGTTCCCCTAGGATGGATGTGCTCTGGGCGACGGCGGGAATGGCGATGATTCCGGCGGAGAGGGGCAAGGTGAGGCTGACGCCGACCATGGCCTTCGCGTAGCCAATCGAGAGCGCTTCGGACTGGCGCACGACGATGGCCAGGAGAAACGTTGGAAACAGCAGCATGCAGACGATCATCAGGGCGAGCATGACGTCGCCGAAGCCGTACATGCCGCCGGCAGCGGCGACATCCTGGGGATGGCGGACGTACTGGAGGTAGCGCAGGGCGACGAGAATGCCGGAGACGGCCACGACCGCCACATAGATCGCGGCAACAATGCCCAACTGCACACGCAGAGGGATCGAATTCATTGAGGGAATTGTAGCCTTTAGACGCAGTATCTCGTGATGACGAGATATATCCCTGCCGCTCCCTTTGCGGTTGTGAAGGCAGTTCCGCTTATGAAGACCATCAGCAGGCGAGCTGGTTGCGGGTGAGCTTGATGCCCGTCAGATTTCCCAGGATGGTTACGGCGATGTGCTCGGTCTGGAAGAATTCTTCGGCGGTCTGCTGGAGATCGGCGGCGGTTACCGATTCGATGCGCTCGATCAGTTCGTCGAGGGTGTAGAAGCGGTCGTAGTACATTTCCTGCCTCGCCAGGTTTGACATGCGCGCCATGGAAGACTCGAGCGACAGCATGAGGCTGCCTTTGAGCTGGTCTTTCGAGCGGCGCAATTCTTCTTCCGGAACGGGCGTTTTTTTCAGGTTGGCGAATTCGGCGACCACGCTTTCCACGACTTTAATCGCGGACTCGCGCGAGGTTCCGGCGTAGACGCACATGGAGCCGGTGTCGCGATAGGGATTGAGGTCGCTGTAGATGGAGTAGGCCAGACCCTGGCGCTCGCGAATGTTCTGGAAGAGGCGAGAACTCATGCCTCCGCCGAGGA
>Ga0335078_10015038_pt1 | contig 11481 bp, 11 predicted proteins | sample Lox_Sample_32_FD_206711 | JGI IMG/M metagenome (GOLD analysis project Ga0335078, IMG submission 206711) | Soil microbial communities from Loxahatchee National Wildlife Refuge, Florida, United States - Lox_Sample_3.2 | ecosystem: Environmental > Terrestrial > Soil > Wetlands | place: USA...
CGCCAGTTTTATCAGCGCGGGATCGCGCAAAGTTACCGCGCCAAAGCATCCGATCAGGCTGCAGCTCGCCAGCGGCCATAGAAATGGCTTTCTAAGTCCTGTGAAGCCTGTTCCGAGTCCACCCAATAGTGCCGCGATCATTCCGGCGGTCGGCAAGACCGCGGTGAGTGCGGAGGCCTCGCTGAGGCCAAGGCCCCGATATTCGCGGAAGAACTGTGGCAGGAAAGTCGTGTAGAGCTGAAAAACCCACATCACACCAAACAAGGCGATCGCGAGTAGCATTACATCGCGCATGCGGACCACTTCGCCGATTACCGACGGGCGATGCTCCCTGGTCATCGCGGCTTCCAGTTCCGGGTCCTTCCGTTCATGGCCAAAGAGGGTCCACAGCAGAGCTATCACTGCGGCCCCGAAGCCATAGTAGCGTAGTACCACCATCCACGATGAGCCTACTGCGACATAGATGGGGACCGTTATGGAAAAGATAGCGGTAATGCCGATATAGGCCCCGACTGCGTTGACCATATTTATGTATGGCCACTCCTTCTCGCCGAACCACTGCATCAGATAAGCCCCTGGCGGTCCGATGGTGATGCCATAGCCGAGGCCTTGAACAATCCGGCAACTCATCAGGGTAGCGAATGTCGAGGAGTAACCACTGAGGACTTCGCCGGCCGCCAGAATCCATATGCCGGTGAGCATTGCGCCACGGGCTCCGAGCTTCTCCATGAACACTGCGCCCAACATCGAGAAGATCCCGATACATAGCGCGATGACCGAAATGATCAACCCGGCCTGACCCAGGCTTATGTGCAAGCTTTTAATTATAGGATCCAGAATCGGTGCAGGAGCTAACAAGGCACTGGTCTGGCAGAACAGCGCAAGCACCGCGAGGACTTCTATGACCCATCGGTAGCTGGAGAGAGCTTTTGAGTTTGCGGTGTGGGTCGAGCCCCTGGGTGCTGTGCTCATCTTTCAGCTGCTAGTGTGTGGCCTTGGGTGGTTGAAAGATCGGGTGTTGGTCTTGTTCGAGGTGATTGAGCCAGCCTTCGGCGTGGGCGCGGGAGGCGGAGTAGCCCTTGGCTTTCTCGAAGTAGGTGCGCGCGGCAGCAGTCTGCTTCTGGTTGTAGCTGGCGATGCCCATCAGCAGGAGCGCGTCGCCGGGGCTCTTGAGCCCGCCGCGATCGATCGCGAGGCGCAGGTTATCCGAGGCGTTGGGCCAGTCCTCGCGTTGCACGTAGACCTGGGCGATGCGCAGGTAGTTGTCGCCGGTGGGTGAGAGGTCTGCGGCGCGGCGCATCGGCTTGAGCGCCTTCTCATAATCTTTGGAAGAGAGCCAGCAGTTGGACAGCAGGTTGATGTTCTGGAGGTTGGACTTGACCTCGCCCTTCTGCATCGCCGCGCTCAGCACCTCGCCCGCGCGATAGGGGATGCCGGCCTGGATCAGGAACTGGGCGAGTCGAATGGCATTCTCCTCGCCGGTGAACCAGCCGGCGCGATAGGGCAACTCGATCGCGACCGCGGCATCCGAGGTCGCTCCGATGGTGGAGTCAAGTCCGGCCAATTGCAGCCAGTAGCTTTTGTTGGTGGGGTCCTGTTCGATGAGCCGCTTGACGGTTGCGATGGCGGGCCGATACTGCTTGAGCTCGAGTTGAATGGCCAGCAGCAGTTGCAGCCAACTGGCCTGCGGATGCGCGCCGCCCAGCTCGACCGCCTTCTGCGCCGGCGCCAGCGCGGCATTGTGGTTTCCCATCTGATAGTAGGCCACCGCCAATAGATGATAGGCCGCGGAGTTGGGGTTCTGCGCGGTCTTGAACCATTCCTCGAGCGCCTCGGCGCCTTCCTTCCACTTATTCTCGACCAGGTACAGTCGCGCGAGCTGGAAGCGCGCGGTCGAGGCCTCTTGATCGTTGAGTCCGCCCGAGGCGATCGCGGCCTTAAGATGCTCGCGCGCACCTTCGTAGTGCGACTGCATCTGCTCCGCCGCGGCATAGAGCTGCTCGGCGCGACTGCGCTCGTAGGGCGAGAGACGATCGATGCTGAGATCGTTTAGTTCGGTCTCGGCCTGCGCGTAGTGCTGTTCCTGGATCGCAGCGACCGCGTTCTTTAGATGGCGGCCTACATTGGGGTCCATGATCGCGCCGGCCTTGGGCTTGTCGCTCTTGTTCTCGTCGGCAAAGGAGGGTGTGACCGTCCCCAATGCTATGAGCATCAACCCCAGCGCCGCCGCGGCTCGGTATCGCTTCACTTACCCCTCAGCCTTGCAACTTGAATGAGAGTTTAACCTGGACTCCGCGGCGCTCCACCGCGACACCGTTTTCCACCTTGGGCTCATACTTCCAGCGTGAGATGGCAGCCACTGCGGCATCTTCGAAGTAGCCCTTGGGCTCCGCATCCAGTGCCACCGGCGACTTCACAGTCCCAGCCGCGGTGATGGTGAACTGCACCAGCACCCATCCCTGGATACCGCGGCTTTGCGCCTTGGGCGGATACTCGGGATTGATCCGCACCAGTGGGATGGCATCCTGATCGATGCCGCCTACGTTGATGCTCTGCGGCAGAGTGCCGCCCATTCCCGCCCCCACATCGAGGCTGGGCGCAGAGACCCGAAAGCTCGCCGTCACCGCCGCGCCGGCGTTGCTGAAGCTCGCCTGCGCGATCTGCGGCGTGACCGGCACTTCGGAGGGCTTCTCGAACTTGGGCTTCTCCTGATGCTTGATCGACGCGACATCGGTGTCGTGCTGCAGGCGGGTGAACTCGATGCGGGTGGCCTTGATCGAATGCGCCTTGAAGTGCACGTTGATCAGCGCCCACAGGGCCGAGAACAGCGAGCTGGTCACCACCAGGCCGAAGAACAACGCGATCGGAAAGCGCAGCCAGGATTTCACTGCTCGCTCACTCGCCGGTGTTTGGGGTCGCGCCCAGCGCGACGTCCTTGATCCCGCCCTGATGCACCTGGTCCATCACCTGCGCCACGATCCCCGCATGCGACTGCTTGTCGGCCACTACCACCACGGTGTCTTCCGGCCGCTCCGCGTGCATCCGCTCGATCAGGGTGCCGATGTCGCGCAGATCGACCCGATGCTTGTCCATCCAGATGTCGCCGTTGTCGCGCACCGCGATCAGGATGTTGCCCGACTCCTTATATTCCGCGGTGTCCGCACTCGGCATCGCAACGATTACGCCCGCCTCCTTGATGAAGGCGGTCGCCATGATGAAAAAGATTAGAAGATTGAGCACGAAGTCCAGCATCGGGGCCAGTTCGATCCCATGATGCTCGCCTTCCGCGCCGTGATGCTGTGCCTTCATAACTCCTAGCCGCTGGTGCCGAAGGTGATGTTCTGGATCCCGCCCTCGTGGACCTGGTCAACTACTCCTACTACCCACTCGCTTAGCGCGTTCTTGTCCGCAATGATCAACACTCCGCTGGTCGGCTTGGCCGCATGCAGCCGCTCGATATTGGCGCGCACCGCGCGCGGGTCCACCACCCGGTCTTCGATCAGGATCTGCCCGCTCGCCAGCACATAAACCGCGATGTCGGAGGCGCCGCTCTTGGCCGCCTGCGTCCCGCTCGGCCGGTTCACCATCAAGCCGTACTCCTTGATGAAGACCGCGGTCATGATGAAGAAGATCAACAGGTTGAGGCAGAAGTCCAGCATCGGCGCGAGGTCGATGCCGTGGTGTTCTTCCGAGATGCCTTGTCGGCGATGCTGTAGCCGCATAACTTCCTAGACCAACAGCCGATCGTTTAACAGTTCGGTCTCCCGCTTGATCCGCGAGTTGAAGTAATGCACCGGGAACAACCCGCTGATACTCACCGCGAGCCCCGACATGGTGCAGATCATTGCGTGCGAGACCCCGCTCGCCATGGTGCGCGCATCCGCCGAGCCGCGCAGCGCCATCGAGTCGAACACTTCCATCATGCCGCTCACCGTGCCGATGAGTCCGAGCAGCGGGGAGAGCGGCACCAGCACCCGCATCAGCGGCAGGTTGGCCGACATCGCCGCGTTAAGCCGCGAGATCATCATCTTGCGGATCTGGCGCGCGCTCCACGAATGATGATCGTTCGAGTGGTTCCAGCGCTCCAGGGTCTCCTCGGTCGCGTCCGGCAGCACCTGGGTGAAGTACCAGTAGCGCTCCAGGATCAGCGTCCACATCAGCACCCCGGCCAGGAAGATCCACATCACGAAGGGACCTCCGCCGGAGACCAGTTCTCGGACCGCGCTCAGCGGTGTGCTTAGCCAATCAAGCAGCACGCAACTTACCCTTGCGCTCGATGTTCTCCGCCAAGAGCCCGGTGCTCTGCTCGTCGAGCACCTGCACGATCTGCTTCGACATCGCCGTCAGCCCCGCGTTGACGAACAGCAGCGGCACCGCCACGCTCAGCCCCAGCACGGTCGCGATCATCGCCTGTCCGATACCGGCCGCCATCAGCTTCGGATCGCTCGAACCCGATTCCGTGATCGATTGAAAGGTGATGATCATGCCGATGACGGTGCCGATCAGTCCCAGCAGCGGGCCCGCCGCAACCGCCAGCCGCAGGAAGGCCTGAAAGCGTTCCAGCTTCGGCACTTCGCGCAGCACCGCCTCGGAGATCTTAAGCTCCGCCACTTCGGCATCCGCGGCGCTCTGCGTCGGATCGCCCTTGAACGCGAGCAGCACGCGGCCGAGCGGATTGTCGGCGCTCGGATGCTCGAGGTCGTCGAGTTGTTTGCGCACCGCCATCCGCGCGCTCAAGAGAAAGAAGAACTGGTACGCCGCGCATAGTGCGCCGATGACTCCGACTGCGATGATCACATAGCCCACCGCCTGACCGCGCTGGATGCGCTCCCACAGGTTGGGCCGCTCGACGTAGAGGTTGAGCAGCACGCCACGCGCCGGGTCCACCGCCGCCAGCACGTAGCCGCTCTTGGCCTCCTGCAACGCGCTCGCCGCCTTGGTGAACTCATGCGGTGGCTGACGGGCCAACACCCGCAGGCTCTTCTCATCCGGCAGATAGGTCAGATAGCGCCCGTTGGACATCGCGATGAACGGGCCGATGCGGACCACCTCGGCATCTTTGGCCGAGCCGTCGTCCTCGACCACCTTGGTGTGCAACTGCGCCACCACTCCCTGCTCGGTCATCTCGCGCTGGATCTCGAACCACATCCGCTCCAGCTTCGGGGTAGACGGCAGCTCCTTGCTCGAGGCCATCTTGCGGAAGAAGTCCTCGCGGTCCGGAAACTGCGCGCTGATCATCGACTGATCGAGCACCGTGGAGAGGTCGCCCGCGACCTGGCGCGTCACCCCAAACAGCTCGCCCAGATTACCCTCGCGATCCTTGAGCTGTGCTTCCAGCGCGGTGATCTGCTTGTCGTTGGCGTCGTACTCGGAGGATAGCTGATGGCTGGCGTTGTCGAGCGCCTTGCCCTCCTCCTGCGCCTGGTTCAAGAGTGCCGCCTGATGGTCGCGGTCAGCTTCGAACTTGCGCTCGCGCTGTGCGTTCTCTTGTTCTTCCTGGGCGTGCAAGTTGCGGGTCTGTTCCAAAAGCTCCTGCAGGCTCTGCGCCGCATAGCTCTGCCGACCACCAAGCATCAGGCCCGCGAGCAGCAGTATCGAAAGCGCTCCGGAAATCGTCATTCCTCGATACTTCATTGCGGCACCTCGCTACCCTGATTCTGCTGCGGCACTGGCGCGTGCACCGGGATCCACAGCAGGTCCGGCGCGCCCTCCTTCTTCGCGATGCGGATCGCCTGGCGCGCGTTTGCCGCATCGCCGTCGTCCTCCACCCACTTCTTCTGATCGATGTCCCAATAGCCGGTCTCTTTGCCGTCGGGAGTCTGATACAGGAGCGCGATCCGGCCCACCCGCAGAAACTCCACGCTCTTGGCGGCGCCGCCCTCGCCGAGCTTGCCTTCGTAGGCCTCGATGGTGCGCCCGTATTCGGTCTCGATCTGGTAGGCCTCCAGGATGCGGCGGTACTTCTCCGAGCTGCTCACGTCCGCGCGCTCCATCATCTGCTTCAGTCCCGCCACCCGCTTGGTGCGCTCCTCGAGCAGGAACGGCACGTCGAGCTGCACGAACTTGTCCAGCGTATCGATCATGCGCTGCATCAGCGGCAGCACGCTCTGCTGGGTGGTGTTGATCTCCCCCAGTTCCTTCTGCACGTCGGCAATCCGCTCGCGCTGCGACTTCACTTCCACCTCGAGCTGTTCGTTGTACTTCTTGAGGCTCTCGTTGGTCGCCAACGCCGCGCTGTATTTGGTTTCCAGTCCCTGCGCCTGGTCCGATAGCTGATCGATGTGCGCCTGCGCCGCCGCCGCCTTCTTGTTCGCCGCCACCTGCTCGTTCAACACCAGCTCCAACGTCTGCCCCCGCGCGGGAGGAATCGCTAGCGACAACAGCACCAGCAAAATCGCGCTTGTTGTGAATGACTTCATCACATCACCCGTCAATTGGTTCGAACAACGGCAGTCGCCAAAAGCTCGAATTCCGTGGCCAAGCTTCCATTTCAACTGCGCAATACTCTCTGATAGATAGAATCACAATCAGCCTCAGAAGCGATAAAGTGCATCTTTAGCGCCGCGGATTCGGATTGTTTGCTTGCCAGAATTTCGCTCACGAATACCATCGGCCTTCACGATGAAGCACTCCGCTGGCTTCGAAGTGCTCAGGCGGTTAAAACTGGCGCTACAGAAACCAATCAGGTTTGAATCCGGTTCAGGAAACCTGATCGATAGTTTAAGGGCGGCAAGGATGTCAAGAGAAACGGTGGGCCGGCCCACACCGTGATGGAGAGTTGTCGATTGATCGTGGTCGGAAGGACTCTTAAGATTCTCGCGGAGGTGTCGATTTTGGTAAACAGGACGTCTGCAATAAATGCGCACCGGCGCAATCATCGTAGCCCCGGCAAAGCTACCGAAACAACTGCGCTGCGCGGGCGGCGAGCTGCCATTATCGAGTCGATGCTCCGCTATCTCTTGCGCAAGAAGGCGTCGAGCGGCTCACTGAATGATTTAGCCAAGGCTGCGGGTATGTCGGTGAGCCATCTGCTCTATTACTTCCCGAATAAGGAAGCCGTCCAGCAACAACTGGTCTCCGCAATAATCCAGCAGATGAATAATGAGATGAATGCGTACCGGTTCGCGCCGCCGGAAAAGCGTATCCAATTGCTCGCGGATTATTTCTTCGGAGGGCCCTCGATTCCGCCCGCCTATCGATCGATGGTGTTAGAACAGATGGCTCTCACTATGAACAACGCAAAATATCGCACCGAAGCAAAGAAGACGACCAATGCTATGCAGGCTTACCTTCGCGATTTGTTTCGCGACGCTCCTATGGCTCCAGCCACGACCATAGATGAGGCTGCCATCGTAGCAGGATCAATGTGGATGGGACTTTTTATCACCTCGTATTATTACGCTCCTCTGACGAAGGAACGCGCCCGGAAAATATTCGCTCGAACGCTTCTGCAGTTAGGAGGATTGGAAGAGAATCCGCAAGCAAAGTCCAGCCAGTCAGCGCATTCGGCCTAGAGGTGTCATCGGCGCGAGTAAGGTTTTGCGGCCGGGTGCCATATAAAACCGTGGCACTCGGCCGCCCTCGGCGCTGTTTCGCTGTTTCGCCTATCCTGCCGCCGCCGTCAGTAACTCGCGATCGATGACCGGATCCGGTGTTCCGGAAGCAGGTAGGGGGCGCGACCCCGGTTTGCACTCGAACGAATCGACGATACCGACCTCTCTGGCGGTTTCGCGCAGTGCGGGAATTACTTCCTGGGCAAGTAATCGCATGGAGGTGAGCCGAGCTTCGCGTCCGATCGGCCCATCATTTTGGCAAAGTCCCAGCGCTCCAGGTTTAATGATTCTGATGAGGCGCTGAAGCTTAGGTAGAATGGTTTTGGGAGTACCGACCAGCAGGAAGCCATTCTTACGGGCATTGTCGAAAGAGTTGCCGTAGTATGCTTTCTTGGCGTCCTCGATGCTGGTGGTTTCGTTGACCTGCGACAATGGAATCAAGGTCGCGCCACGGGCGAATTTGCGGATAGTTTCTCTGGAGTTGTAGCCCGGCAGTGACATCCATTCAGGACGTCCATAATTGTTCCAGTTGCCACCAAACATATCGAGGCGGCCTAGCTCCTCAGCCTTTTCCTCTGTCTCGGCCACAAAGACCTTCTGCATAAAGCCGAAGCATTCCGGCCCCGCCTGGAAGCCCTCCTCTGCGGCAACCTTGGAATAGAGGTTCCATAGCTCTGCGGTGGCTTCGGTGGCAGTGCCAAGCGCGACGTACGGATAACGCCGCTTCGCAGCCCATATGACCGACTCGGGACTTATGATGCCAGGAATCCAGATCTGCGGGTGCGGCTTCTGCAACGGAAGCACCCATGGATCCACGAAGCGATAATGGAAGTGCTTGCCCTCGAACCGAAAAGGTCCGGGCTTGGTCCATGCCTGGAGGATCAACTCATGCGCTTCGTTGAAGGACTCGCGATTGTAGACCGTGGGCGCGCTGTTGAAGACCGATTCACACGGGGTGCCCCGGATCCATCCTGAGACCAGGCGTCCTTTGGAGACGAGATCGATCATCGCCAGCTCTTCCGCCAGGCGGAGCGGATTTCCCACCACCGGCAACGGATTGCCGAGCAGAACGATCTTAATTTTCTTAGTTGCACGCGCAAGGATGGACGCTTCGACATTCATCACCCCAACCATGCAGAACGGCGTGCCATGATGCTCGTTCAAGGAAACCGCGTCGAAGCCCAACTCCTCGGCGTAGATTTTCTCGTCAATGTATTCGTTGAGCAGCTGGCTGCCGCGCTCTGCATCGAAGAAGCTGTTTGGAAGTCCGAAGAAGCTGCGCCGCTTGATGATCTCGTCCTCGGGAAGTCCTACGTACGGACGCTCCGAGAAATACATGATTTGCATGCTATGTCCGCCTCCTAGCGCAAAAAGTTTCGTAACTGTTCAACGAACTCCGCGGTGCGCTCGATCTCAGGATGATGTCCTACGCCACGCATGACTACTAATTGCGAACCTGGAATTGCGCTCCTATATGCTTCGCCGGCGCTGACCGGAACTATCTTGTCCTCGGAACCCCAAATCAGCAGCGTGGGGACATTTGCGATAGCGGGTAGCCGGAACGGCAGGCTATCGCTGTACATGTAGGGCTTCCATGCGATGCGGGCGGTCTCCGAACGCGCGTCCTCCCACATCTCGATTAGCTCGAGAGTATCCTGGGGACCGCCATAAAGCGTCGCGAACTCAGAGTTGTTCTCCCAATCGGGAACCCCGGCCTTCAGATAGTTGCGAACGGTGCAATTGTAAAGGTCGAGTATCTCACCTTGGGGCGGCCGAAGCCCGGTCGGCGAGATCAGCACAATTCTTCGGAATAGATTGGGATCCGCCACTGCGATTTCCGCCGCCAGCCAACCGCCGAGCGAGAAACCAATTACGTCGATCGGCGCAAGTCCCTGCTCGCGGATGAAACGGGCGTAGGCCGCCGCGAGGTCGCGAATATCGGAAACCCACTCGAGACGCGGAGTGCGCCCGAAGCCCGGATGCCCCGGGACTATGAGGGTATGGTCGCGCGCCAGCAACGACTCCCAGTTGAGCCAGCCGGGATATCCCAGTTCGTCATGCAGAACGAGGAGCGGTCTACCGCTTTTGGGTCCCTTAATGATGGAAAAATCTGCGCCGGCAGTGCGCACCTTTTCTTCATGCCATCCATTCTCGCTTGGTTGCGCCATCAATTGTTCTCCTGATGCCTGGCCTCCGGGTCAGACCGCAGCGCGCTGCTCGTGCGGAAAAACGTTCTAAGCGTAGTAGCCTCGAAAGACTGGTCTTTGTCAAGAGTGTCTTGAGGGTAATTTAAATTCCCTGACTACGATTCAAGATGCGGTGCGATCTCCTCCGGAGATCAAGTTTGCATGTCATCATGCTCAGACGATCAGGTAGGTTAGGTTATCTTATGTGGGGCTGGACGGATTGACCGAAGCGATCGAGAAAACGCGCGAGCGTGTCGGCGTCCGGCGCAATTGGGGTGATCAGCAGTTCCTCAATCCCTAGTGCAGCGTAGCGGTTAAGGTAGTCCCGTATCTGCTCCGGTGGGGCGAGCTTGCCCTCGATGTAACCGCCCGTCTCTGTCCATCGATCGGCAAACCCGATGTAAACGCGATGACTCAGCGTAAAGTTCGCGAGCGAGCGATTGACGCGCTCCGCTTGTTCGCGCAACCATTCAAGCCGCTGCGCCACTTGCTCCGGGGTCATGCGCGAGCCATGCCATCCGTCGCCCAATTCAATCGCACGGCGCGCGGCGCGCTTGCTCAGCCCGCCGATCCAAATAGGGATTTTTCCCGAGGGCGGTCGCGGGCCGAAACGCATCTCCGAAATAGAAAAGAACTCCCCATTAAATTGCGGAATTTCGTTTTGCCAAAGCGTGCGGATTAAACGGATCGCCTCGTCGGTATATTGGCCGCGTCGCTCCCAGTCGGCGCCCAGCACATGAAACTCGCGCTCGAGCCATCCGCTGGCGAGGCCCACGATGAGCCGTCCGCTGCATAGCCGATCGAGCGTCGCGAGTTCCTTGGCAAGATGAAATGGATTGCGATAGGGGACCACCAGGACGCTGGTCGCCAGGCGAATCGTTCTGGTGACCGCGGCCACATAGGCGAGTGTCGTTACCGGTTCGAGCATTTCAACCGAAGGCAGCGGGCTTCCGGCGACCGGCACCACGATGTGATCACTAACCCATAGCGACGAATACCCTTCATCCTCTGCGCGCCGCGCGATCCGCGCCAGGTGCTCGGGATTTCCGGCTAGTCCCACTTGCGGCAGATGAGGCCCGAGTCTCATGCGAGTTGGACTCCTATAAAGCAGTCAGATTCGAAAGAGATATTCCGTCCGACCGAATAGCGAGCGGCTCGGAGACAGCCTCAGTGATGCGGCAGTAACTACGCCTCTATCCACTTCGGCCGCGTCCATCCGTGTAGCAACTCCTCGACGGTAAAACCGGGTTACACCACATCGCCGAGTTTGAAGCCGCCTGGCGAGGTTGGGGCGCGTTGACTTCCAGGCATGCGCCGCTTCCCTGGCGCAAGGCTCCAGCGTCGGGCGGGTAGCTTAAATCCACGATCTCGCACCTTCTGACCCAATGAGAGCGCCGTGCGGGCGCCATGAGTCAAGGAACCGCCGCCGGGTCGAAGCGGATGCTCGTCAGTAGATTCGGCGGTCGTCCCCTTGTCAAGCGCATTTTGATGATCAATAAGAATATTTTAATACTAATCAAAACAAGAATCGGACCATGAGTTTTGCTCTGAGTATAAATCGGGCTGACCGGAAACGATCCCGGACCGCTGGTCGATGGAGAGAAGCACCATGACGGAAGGTGAACGTGAATTTCTGCGCGAGTTCGAGGCCTTTCTCGCCAATCCGCCCGGCTCTATTGAGGAGACCCGTAAACAAATCGATATCATGGCTAAAAAGCGCGAGAAGATCGCCGGAACCCGCG
>Ga0335078_10015039_pt1 | contig 11481 bp, 12 predicted proteins | sample Lox_Sample_32_FD_206711 | JGI IMG/M metagenome (GOLD analysis project Ga0335078, IMG submission 206711) | Soil microbial communities from Loxahatchee National Wildlife Refuge, Florida, United States - Lox_Sample_3.2 | ecosystem: Environmental > Terrestrial > Soil > Wetlands | place: USA...
CGCGGAAGTCAAGTCAGCCCTCGTGCAGACCGCCGACCCCGTCGTCGACTCGCAGGGCGTCGAGGTGCCGACGACCCGCGAAGGCGGCGGCATCATCGACGTTCCCCGCGCCGACACACCGCTGATCTTCGCGGCCCCGACCGGCCTGTCATTCGGCGAGCTCCGTCCGAGCCAGACGGCGAGCCGTGACGTGGCGATCGCCGACGCCGGCGGCGGCGCGGCGCCCTGGTCGGCGAGCGTCGTCGTGCAGCACGGTGATGCATCGGTGACGACGGCGCCGCAGGTCGCCGCGCCGGGCGTCCTCACCGTCACCGCGACCGCCGGGGCGACCGAAGGTGACGTGACGGGCTTCGTCGTGCTCACCCGCGGCACCGACATGCGGCGGATCCCGTTCTGGCTCGACGTCGCCAGCCCGATGCTGGCGCGCGACCGCGCCATCGCGCTGACCACGCCGGGCATCGTCAAGGGGACGACGGCCGGCGCGCCGTCGCGCGTCTCGAGCTACCGCTATCCGACCGGCGGCTCGACGTACCCCGGGCCCGAGCGGGTGTATCGCATCGCGGTCAAGGGGACGCCCGCCAACTTCGGCGTCGTCGTGCTCCGGGGGCGGGTGACTCCGCTCGTGACCGAGGCCGGCAACGAGGACCGCCTGACCGGGTATCCAGGCCTCCCGGTCGACATCAACCCGTACCGCAGGACATACGGGAGCCCGCGGCCGGTCGCCGGAGCGGTGCTGCCCGCGGCCGGCGCCTACGACCTCGTCCTGGAGACGACCCCGAGCGCCCGGCCGGGCCCCTTCACGATCCGCTGGTGGGTGAACGACACAACGCCGCCGAAGCTGCGGCTGCGGCCGATGCAGGGCGACGACGCCACGATCGCCGCCACCGATTCCGGGTCGGGCGTCGATCCATCCTCGATCACCGTCTTCGTCGACGGGAGCAGCACGGCCGCGACCTGGAGCGCCGGCCTGCTCCACATCCACCTCACGCCGGGACGGCACAAGCTCGTCGTCACCGTCGCCGACTTCCAGGAGACGAAGAACATGGAGGACGTCCTCCCCAACGGGCAGGGCACGTCGGTGACGCCCAACACCGCCACGCTGCGCGCGACCGTCGTCGCCCGTTAGCTCCGTCTAGCGGTTCTTCGCGTCGCGCGGATCGATCGTCGGCAACGCGGCCAGGTCGCGCTCGACGTCCCGTGCGAACTCGTCCGCATCCGATTCGCTGTGGACGATGCGGAGTTGTGACTTCCTGCGTGCACGCTCACGGCGTTTGCGTCCGTCGACGCCGAACCGCCGTGCGAGCCGGGGCCACTCTGCGACCGCCAGGAGGACGACGGCGGCTGCGATCAAGACGACACCGACGACACTCATGGGCCATAGGATATCGGCGCCGGCCGGTGCGAGAATGACGGGAATGCCGCGACTCGGCACGGCGCTCGCCCTAGCGGCGGTGGTCGTCTCGGCAGGCTGCGGAGGCTCGCAGCCGACCGGGCACACGACGACGATCACGGTCTTCCGGCTCGCAGGCGGCGCCCTTCATGCCGAGCGCGCCGAGGTGCCGGCGGCACGTTCGACCCCCGCGGCGGCACTCGGCGCGCTCGGCCTCGATGTACCCGTGAAGGTCGTCGACGGAACCGCACACGTGTCGATCGACTCGCTCCCGGCGCAGCGGGTCGCCGAGGTCGTCTACACCCTCACCCGGCTGTCCGGGATCCGGCGAGTCGACGTCGCGGGCCGCACCGGCCTCACCCGCGCCGACGTCGCGGCGTACGTGCCGCCGATCCTGATCGAGTCTCCGGCAGACGGTCAGCGGCTCCCTTCGACGTTCACCGTGCGCGGAACGGCGAGCGTGTTCGAGGCGACGCTCGTGGTCGAGCTTCGCCGCGGGGGTGCGGTCGTTCAGCGCCGGACGGTCACTGCGACCGAAGGCGCGCCGTCACGCGGGGCGTTCTCGACGGTTCTCCACGCTCCGAGCGGCGGTGCGGCGACGGTCGTCGCGTTCGCGCCGAGCGCAGCCGACGGTTCGCCCCAGCACATCCAGCGCGTGCCGGTGACGGTCGGCTAGCCCGGGCAGCCGGGCCAGCCGGGAGGCGGTTGCGGCTCCGGTTGCGGCTGCGGGAAGTGCTCCGGGCGCGGCGTGGCGAAAGGCGTCCCTTGGTCGCGCTGGGCGACGCTCGGCGGGAACGTGAGCGTGGGCAGCGAGGTCTGGCCCCCGGTCGCTGGCGATGCGGTCGGTTCGGACGTCGGCGGCGGGGTCGGCGTGGGCGTGGGAGTCGGCGTGGGAGTCGGAGTCGGCGTGGGAGTCGGGCTCGGCGTGGGAGTCGGGCTCGGCGTGGGAGTCGGGCTCGGCGTGGGCGTCGGAGTCGGCGTGGGCGTCGGAGTCGGCGTGGGCGTCGGGCTCGGCGTGGGCGTCGGAGTCGGCGTGGGCGTCGGGCTCGGCGTGGGCGTCGGCGTGGGCTTCGGCTTCGGCTTCGGCTTCGACACCGGCTTGGTCGGCTTCGTCGCCGGCTTCGTGGGCTTGGGCGTGTGGCTGCTGCTACCGGCGCTGCCAGGCTCGACCGTCTCCGTCGGCGGCGTCACGACGTGCACCCGCCCCACCGTCGTCGTCGGTGGGTGGTAGGCGATGTAGACGGGCGCTGCGGCGGCCGGGGCAGCGGGCGACGGAAGCGTGTGGTGCCGGATGAGCCGGCTCGAGGCGCGACGCTGGGCTCGCTGGACCGGGCTCGACGGTGTCACGGTCACGGCGACTACGCGCGAGGATGGCGATGCCGGCGCAGCCGTCGGCGGGGCACCGGTGGTCGTTGCCTCGTGCCCGCTGGGGCCGATCAGCGCGCGGGCGATTCCGGCGACGCCGACCGACGCCGCAACGGCTACGAAAGTGTTGATCCGGCGCATCAGGTCGGGGATCTTCGCAGCGGCTCCGGACGCCGCTCGAGCTCGCCGCCCGGGCCGCCGGGACCGCTGACGACGACGTTCTTCCCGGCCTCTTTCGCCGCGTACAGGCACCGGTCGGCCTGATGCATCAGTTCCTCGAGTGTCTCGTTCTCGGCATGTGCGGCGACCCCGAGGCTCAAGGTAACCGGAATCCGGTTGCCGCCGACGACGATTGCCGCGCCGGCGATCGCCACCCGGATCCGCTCGGCGAGCCTCACCGCTCCGTCGAGGGTCGTTCCAGGCAGGACGACTGCGAACTCCTCCCCGCCGAGCCGCGCGGGGACGTCGAGCTCGCGCACGCTCTCCCGGAGCACGCGTCCGACGACGCGCAGCACCTCGTCGCCGGCGGGATGGCCGAAGCGATCGTTGACGGTCTTGAAATCGTCGAGGTCGCACAGCACGAGCGAGGTGGTCTCGCCGGTGCGCGCAGACCGCGTGAGCTCGTGCGCGAGTGACTCGAGGAACTGACGCCGGTTCGCGAGCGAGGTCAGCTCATCGGTGACCGCCTGTTCCTGCACGAGCTCGTGCAGGTGCGCGTTCTCCAGCGCGATCGCGGCCTGCGCGGTGATCCACTCTGCGGCCTCGCGCGCGTCCTTGCCGAAGGACCCGTCGCCGGCAGCGAGGACCATCGTGAGCGTCGAGTCGTCGAACGCGTCGCGAAAGCCGATCCGCATCTGCTCTCCGGTCAGCGAGCCGCCTCGTTCGTCGATCCGCTTGTCACCGCGGAACAGCGCGCCTCCCGCTGCGTGCGTCGCCTCGATGGCCGACTCGAGCATCACGGCGAGCAGCGCATCCGGGTTGTGGGTGGCGGCGAGCGTCTCACCGACGAGAGAGACGGCGTCGCGCACCGCGCGCGCCGGGGCAGCGGTCCGGCGCGGCCGGCGCTGGGCGAAGACGAGCGCGAGCATGAACGAGAGCAGCCCGATCGCGAGCAGCGGCAGGAACGAGAGGCCGCCCCACGACTTCGCTGCACCCACGATGTTCGTCGGCGGCTTCGTGTCGACGAGTTGGCGGCTGACGGTTCGCGAGCCGTGAGCGATCGCACCGGTTGAACCGGCCCTCGGAATCAGCCGGTTGCCTGCCTGGAGGTTGAGCACGTCCTGGTGATGGAGCTTGGCCTCGGCGGCCGCCTGGTCGACGAATGCCGTGTCGAGGACGACCGGCGCGATGATCCGGCCGAGCGGGCGGGAGCCCGAGTAGACGACCACCTCGCGGCTGGGCGAGCCGGGCGGCGGCTTCGTCCCGACCGTGCCGTTCTGCAGCGCGAACAGGACGTGGCGCCGCTTCGCGACGGCCTCGAGCGTCGAGACGTCGTGGTCGAGGATCGCGCGGACGACGGCAGGCGACCCGGCGACGGCGGCCGCGCGGCCGGCGGCGGCATCGATTCGCTGGGCGAGCAGGGCACGGGCGGTCGTCGCTCCGTTCCGCAGCCGATCGTCGGTCGACCGCGCGGAGATCCCCTGCGCGACCGTTGACAGCGCCCAGGCCGCGACCATCGCGATCGCCGCCACGGCCAGCGCGAAGCCGACCGCGCTGACCGGCGAGGACACCCACGCTCGAATGCGCCCGACGGGCGATTGTCCGCTCACAGTTGACCACTCCCGAGTGTGCCGCAACGTTCGGGCTCCCCGCCCGGTCCGCAAACCACCATGGTCGAGCCTAGAGGAGTGCACGGACGTCCCCCGAAAGGGGGATACCGTGTCAAGCATGCTCGAGCCGGCCACGCATCGTGCGGACGTTCTGACCACCGCCATCGGAGCCGTCAGGACGTGGCAGGGCTCGACCGCGGCCGCCGACGAGCATGCGTTCGCGGTCGCAGCGCTCGCGATCGAGATCGCCGACGAGCTCGGCGTCGCGCGCGACCGGCGGTTCACGATCGCGGCAGGCGCACTGCTCCACGACATCGGCAAGCTGCTGCTCGACCAGCAGGTGCTCTGCAAGCCGGGCCCGCTGGACGACGACGAGCGCTCGCACATCCAGACGCATGCCGCCGCCGGCGCCGCATCGCTCGCGGACGACGTCCCCGAGACGATCCGGGCGGTCGTGCGGTTCCATCACGAGCGCTGGGACGGATCCGGGTATCCGGAAGGGATCTGCGCCTCGGCGATCCCGCTCGAAGCACGGATCGTCGCGGTTGCGGACGCATTCCAGGCGATGCTCGAGGACCGCCCCTACAGGCACGCGCGGACGCAGGACGATGCCGTGCACGAGGTGCTCCGCTCGGCCGGGACGCAGTTCGACCCCGAGTGCGTGCAGGCATTCGTGCGCGTCGCCGGAACAGCGCCTTCGCGCAGCCTCATCTAGCCGAACGTCCGGGGCTGCTCCGGCGCAGCGCACCCAAGCTGCGACGGTCGCGAGCCCGCCGGCAGGGGGGAAACGAGGGCACGCACGGCGATCGCGACGGTGGGTGGCGGCAGCGCCCTTGGGCGCGCCGCCGCCCACTCGTTCAACCCGTCCCGAACCAGCCCTTCGTGCAGTGCGAATTCACCGCCTGCGGTGAAAGTGCGTGCATGGAGGTCTCCGTGCTGAAGATCGCGCTCACCGTCGCGATCGCGGGATTCGCCGCGGCCTACGCGGCCGTCTTCGGCGACCGCTGATCCTGCGGACATGCTGGGGGCGACGCGAAGGCTCCTCCCCCTCGCCTTCGCGCCACCCCGGAACATGTCGCGGGCGAGAAGCTACGTCCGGCACCGGACGACATCGGGAGCGAAGATGGCCCGATGCTGGACGTCCGGCCGCTGACCGACACCGACCGGGCCTGGGCCGCACGGGTCGAGGCCGACAGCTGGTCGACGCCTGTCGTCGCCCGCCTCGGCGAGCTCGTCGACCCGACGGTGCTGCCCGGCTTCGTCGCCCTGCTCGACGGCGAGCCCGTCGGCCTCGCGTCCTACGCCGTGCGCGGCGACGCGTGCGAGCTGGTTACGATCCGCAGCCTCCGGGAGGGCCGCGGCGTCGGACGGGCGCTCTTCGACGCGGTCCGTGGTGCGGCCGTCGACGCCGGCTGCACCCGTCTGTGGCTGATCACGACCAACGACAACCTGAGGGCGCTGGAGCTCTTCCAGCGGCTGGGAATGGATCTGGTCGCGCTCCACCGCGATGCGGTGACGGCCGCCCGCCGTGCGCTCAAGCCGTCGATCCCCGAGCGCGGCGCCCACGGCATCCCGATCGCCCACGAGCTCGAGCTGGAGCTCCGGCTGCGGTCGAGCGAGCTCCCCGGGTTGGACTCGAACCAACAACCCTCCGGTTAACAGCCGGATGCTCTGCCAATTGAGCTACCGGGGATCAACAGGCGGCGGACAGTGTAGCCGCGGCCTCTGCGAGGTCACGCCGAGATCGATGCGGCGCGCTCGCGCAGCTTCGCCAGCGCCTCGGTGAGCTCGCCCCGCTGGTCGACGGGCACCGACCGGATCTCGAGCTGCAGCTGCCGCTCCCGGAGCCGGAGGAGGAGCTCCGTGCCGGTCGCCTCGCCGATGCCGTCTGCGTCGGCGTAGGCATCCAGCTCGGCCAGCAGGCCGATGCCTTCCCGGTCGAGGGGCGCCCCGGCGACGATGTGGTTGCGGATCGCCCGGTGCTGCGGGTCGTAGAAGTGCTCCTCGCCGAGCTCGGCGAGGAGCGGGCGCAGCTGCGGATGGCGAAGCACGCCGGCGAGTGCGCTGCGTTCGAGCTTCGTCCCGGCGTCGAGCACCCGCCGCGACGCCGGAGCGGCGGCGCGAGCCGTCGACCCGCCGGCACGCAATTGCACCGTCATGCCGAGCTTGTCGTTCGCATACCGCCATGCGTCCTGGCGCTCGGGTGAATCGGATGCGCCGTCGAGCAGCGTGCGCACGACCTGGAACGCGGACTCGCGGCTCTCGGCACGCTCGATCTCGACCCGGACCCGGTAGAGCAGATAGGGCTCCGCCTGTGCCAGCTTCCGCTCGAAGTCGGTCGGATCGTCCGCCGGATCGACACCCGGCGGCAGTGCGACCACGCGCACGTCGAACCCGTGGCCGACCGCGAGCTCCATGCCGCGCAGCGTCGCCGACTCGCCCGCCGCGTCGCCGTCGAACGCGAGCCAGAGGCGCTTGGTCAGACGTCCGAGCTCGGCCAGCTGCCGGTCGGTGAGCGCAGTGCCCATGCATGCGACCGCCGGGACGAAACCGGCCTGGCGGAGGGCGATCACGTCTGGGTTGCCCTCGACGATGCACGCGCGGTCCTCCTTGGCGATCGCCGCCCGCGCGAGATCGAGGCCGTAGACGATTGCGCCCTTGTGGAACAGCTCGGACTCCGGTGTGTTGACGTACTTCGCGGCGAGCGGATCGTCGTCGTACAGCCGCCGTGCCTGGAAGCCGACGACGCGTCCCCGCGCAGCGGCGAGTGGGAAGAGCAGCCTGCGCGCGAAGTAGTCGCCGCCGTTCCGGCGCAGCAGCCCGGCCGCACGCAGCTCCTCGGAGGTGAAGCCGGCAGACGCCGCCTTGCGTGCGAGCGAGTTGCCGCCGAGCGCGAGACCGAGCCGGAACTCCCGGCAGATCTCCTCGCCCAGCCCGCGCCCCTTCAGGTAGTCGCGGGCCAGCGACCCGGCCTCCGTCTCCCAGAGCGTGCGCGAGTAATACGTCGCGGCCTGGTCGAGCAGCGCATAGAGGCGTTCGCGCCGTCTCCGGGCCGCGTCCTGGGCGGGTGAGCTCTCCTCGTACTCGACGGGGACGTTGAACCGCTCCGCGAGCCACTCCACCGCGCCCGTGAAGTCGAGTCCCTCGGTCTCGCGCACGAACGTGATCAGGTCGCCCTTCGCCCCGCAGCCGAAGCAGTAGTAGAACTTGTCGATCCCGTTCACGGAGAACGACGGCGTCTTCTCCTCGTGGAACGGGCAGCGCCCCATGTAACGCCCGCCGCCGCCCTTGCGGAGGTGTGTGCGCGCCTCGACGAGCTCGACGAAGTCCGCCTTCTCCTTGACCTGCTCGACGGTCGAATCCTTGAAGCGCGGCATCAGCGATCGTCCTCGAGGCTCGCAGCGTAGGCGAGCGCGAACCGGTCGGTCATCCCGGCCACGAACTCCACGATCTCCTCCGACGAGTCGCCGCGGCGGCGCAGGTGAGCCACGATCCGGCCGATCGTCTCGCGCGCCCGGGCGTGCTCCGGCCTCGTCTCGGGGCCGAGGTACACGCGCTCGAACATGAACGAGCGCAGCGACAGCATCGCCGCGCCGACCTCCTCGCCCTGGACGATCTCTCCGACCGCCGCCGACTGCTCGATCAGGTCGTGAACGAGCGTGTCGATGCGCATCGAGCCGGTCGGACCGAGGATCGCGATCTCCTCCCGTGGGAGGTCCTCCTCGTCGAGGATCCCGTAGCGGATCGCGTCGTCGATGTCGTGGTTGATGTAGGCGACGCGATCGACGATGCGCACGACCTTGCCCTCGAGCGTCTGCGGCTCCTGCGGGCCCGTATGGGTGAGGATCCCGTCGACGACCTCGCGGGTGAGGTTGAGCTTGCCGGCGATCCGCGCGGACTGCTCGTTGTGCCGGAAGCCGCCCTCGATCAGGTCGTCGAGCGCGGCCTCGCCGGCGTGGCCGAACGCCGGATGGCCCATGTCGTGCCCGAGCCCGATCGCCTCGGTTAGATCCTCGTTCAGCCGCAGTGCGCGTGCGACGACCCGCGCGATGCCCGTCGTCTCGAGCGTGTGGGTCATCCGTGTGCGGTAGTGGTCGCCCGCAGGGTCGATGAAGACCTGCGTCTTTCCCTTCAGCCGGCGGAACGGCTTCGAGTGGAGAATGCGGTCGCGATCGCGCTGGAACGGCGTCCGTACGCTGCACTCCTCCTCCGGTTGCTCCCGCCCGCGCGTTTCGTACGAGCGCACGGCCAGCGGCGAGAGTGCATGCTCCTCGAGCTCGCGCATCCGTGACGCGAACGCTTCGGCGACCGTTCCGGCGACCTCCGGCATGGAGCCAGGCTAGATGATGACCGGGACAGTTCCGCCGTCGGCGCTCCACGCGGCGCCGGTGACGTAGGACGAGCGCTCCGAGCAGAGGAAGACGACGACGGACGCGATCTCGGCCGGGGTGCCGAGGCGGCCGAGCGGCCGGCCCGCGGCGACCTTGGCGAGCACCGTCTCGCGGTCGCCCTGCTGGTCCGCGAGACCGCCGTCGCCGATCCACGCCTCGCTCGAGGTCGGGCCGGGCGTCACCGCGTTGCAGCGGATGCCGTCCTTCGCGTGCACGTCCGCGACGAGGCGGGAGTACGAGAGGAGCGCCGCCTTCATCACCGAGTACTCGGGCAGGGTTGCGGACGGCCGCTTGCCCGAGGTCGACGAGACGTTGACGATCGCGCCTCCCCGGCCGGCCATCAGCGGAAGAGCGGTGCGTGTCGCTCGGACGGCGCTCATCAGGTTGAGCTCGAAGGACTCCTGCCAGTCCGCGTCCGTCAGCTCGGGGAGCGAGCGGATCGCGGTCCCACCGACGTTGTTGACGAGGCAGTCGACCGCGCCGAAGTGCTCGTGCGCCGCGTTGACGAGCCGCTCGGGCTCGCCGGGCACCGCCAGGTCCGCCGGCACGTGCAGCTCCCCGATGCCTGCGGGGCGGCGGCCGGACGTGACCACCCGCGCGCCCTCGGCCTGCAGCTGCCGCGCGACCTCGAGGCCGATCCCACCGGTCGAGCCGGTGACGATGCAGACTTTCCCGCCCAGACCGAGCTCCATCGCGGCGCTACGTTAGCGTGATGACGACGATCCTCCTGGCGCGGCACGGCGAGACCGAATGGAACCGCACCGGCCGCTATCAGGGTTGGGCCGACCCGCCGCTCAACGAAACCGGGCGCGCTCAGGCCCGCGAGCTCGCCGAGCAGCTCCGGTCGACGCCCTTCGACGCCGTCTACTCGAGCGACCTGCAGCGCGCCCGCGAGACCGCGGAGATCGTGGCGGAGCCGCACGGCGTGCCCGTGATCGTCGAGCCGGGGCTGCGCGAGGTGAACGTCGGAGCCTGGTCGGGCCTGAACCATTCCGAGGTCGAGGCGAGGTTCCCGGACGGCGAGCGGCCCGGCGGCGAGAGCCGCGAGCAGCACACGGCACGCGTGCTTGCCGCCGCGGAGAAGATCGCGCGCGCCCACCCGGGCGAGCGGATCCTGCTCGTCTCGCACGGCGGGACGATGCGCGCGATCCGCAGCCACGTCAGCGACGAGCCCTTCCATCCGATCGCAAATTGCGGGGTTCTCGAGCTCCATTTCCGCGACGACCGGCTCACCGCGGCAATCGGATAGGTTCCCACGGAGCCCAGGTGGAGGACTACACCAACAAGTACAAGGGCGAGCAGGTGGAGATCGCCCTGTTCGGCGGCGAGTACCAGGACGGCGTGCTGACGGCCTACTGCTACGTCGAGGACGTCGCGCACGTCGAACTGAACGGCCACATCCTCATCCCGCTCCAGAACGTCGCGTCGCTCCACTGCTCGAGCCGCTGCGACGCACCTGAGCCCGACTGGCCGCCGCGCGCCCTCGCCGAGGACGACGGCGACGGCGACGACGACGGGTAGGGGGACGCCGTGGGACGCCGGCTGATCGTCCTTCGCAACGTCCTCAAGGTCTGGGCGGTCTTCATCGTCTTCGCAGGGCTGTTCGGCGCGGCCGGCTGGGCGCTCGGCGACTACCGGCTGCTGCTGCTCTTTCTCGGCTCGGCCGTGCTGGTCGCGGGCGCGCTTTACTGGTACGCCGACCGGATCGTGATGGGAATGGTCGGCGCACGCGAACTGCTCCCGGGCGAGGCGCCGGCCCTGCACTCGCGGGTCGAGTCGCTCGCGGGCCGCGCCGCAGTGGTGAAGCCGAAGCTCTACGTCCTGCGGGACGGCTACCCGCGCGCCCTGTCCGCCGGCCGAGGCGCGGGGGGCGGCAGCGCACTGGCAGTCTCGGTCGGGCTGCTCGGCTCGGCGTCGCCCGCCGAGCTCAACGGCGTGATCGCACACGAGATCGCGCACCTCCGCCATCGCGATGTGCTCGTCCAGACGATCGCGGTGGTGATCGCAGGGTCGATCGTGGACGTCTCGCGCCTGGGCGGGTTCCTCCAGCGTTCCCTGCTGTTCGTGCTCGCACCGGTGGCGGCCGCGGTCGTCCACCTTCTGCTCTCGCCCCGGCGTGAATACGAGGCCGACCGTCTCGCCGCCGAGCTCTGCGACTCACCGCACGGGCTCGCCGACGCGCTCATGCGCTTCGAGGCGGCGACGGAGCTCGTCGCATTCGCGGCGCCCCCGTTCACCGAACCGCTGTACACGACGAACCCGTTCGCCGACGAGCGGCCTGCGTCGCTGTTCGCGAGCCACCCGCCGGTCGCCGAGCGCGTGAAGCGGCTGCGCGCCCTCGATCCCGAGTGGCGCGAGCGGCTTCGCGCCGCCTGACGGCAGCGCGAAGCGGCCCCCTCTCCGGAGGCCGCAGTTCGCGAGAGGAAAATGGGCGGCGTCCTACTCTCCCGGGGGCTTGCGCCCCGAGTACCATCGGCGCTAGCGGGCTTAACTTCTCTGTTCGGAATGGGAAGAGGTGTTTCCCCGCCGCTATGACCGCCCAAGTTGTGAGGTTCCGCGATGCCCG
>Ga0335078_10015041_pt1 | contig 11480 bp, 10 predicted proteins | sample Lox_Sample_32_FD_206711 | JGI IMG/M metagenome (GOLD analysis project Ga0335078, IMG submission 206711) | Soil microbial communities from Loxahatchee National Wildlife Refuge, Florida, United States - Lox_Sample_3.2 | ecosystem: Environmental > Terrestrial > Soil > Wetlands | place: USA...
GCGCTGATATCACCGAGGCAAATCGCCGGCAAGCGGAAGCGGAGAAGAAACTCGCTGATTCCACGATTGTCTTCCAAGATCGTCTCGCGCAACTCGAAGCGGATTATCAATCTGCTGTCCACTACGTCAAAGGAACTGAGAAGATGATCCGGCGAATGAAAGACGAATTGACGAAATATAAATCTCAAAACGCTTTCTTACAGACGGAGTTACACGAGCTCAAGCGGCAGAGTATGCGTCCAGATGACACGTGGGAAGCGGAGAAAGAGCGCATGGTGAAAGAAATGGAGGCTCTCCAAGTGTCGCACAAGTCAGAAGTTGCCACTGCCTCAGAACAAATCAAAGACTTGCAAGCCAGGCTGGATCAACACGCCGAAGAACGGGACGCTCTCAAGATGAAGTTGGCGGATTTACAGAAGGAACACGAAACTGCCGCCGCGAAATCACGACAACTCGAGCAACAAGCAGGCAATAAACCACAACTCGAAGAGGAGCTGGTAAGAGCACGGGAAACGGCGAAACGATTAGAGCAAGAAAATCAAAAACTAGAATCACGCGCCATGGAAGCAGAAGAAAAAGTTTCATTATTACTTGATCAAGTGGAAAACAGCGTCGACACATATCGGCAGAGTATTGGCACGACAAGACGGACGGACGGCAATTCGCCTCCAATCTCCCCGCGATCGTCGAGTGTCGGCAACCGCACATCTCTCGCACTGGACTCTCTCGCTCATGAACTTGATCAACTCCGCTCACACTGGGAAAGCAGTACAGCTAAATATCGTTTATCAACAGCTTCCTCCATAGGACGAGACAGTCCAACTCGCCCAACCGGTCTTGGTTTGCGAACATTTGATCTCTCAAGCGATAGAGTCAACGGCATTCATGACGATATAGGCCTATCGCGCTGGCGCGATGAGGACCTTCCTTCGCCACACGTCCGTCAAGTCACTGCTTAAATCTTTTCTATTTCCATTTTTTGCTTTTAGATCGGCGGGCTATTCAATGAAAATAGTTTCTAATTTCTTGCGACTTTTAGATTGTGGAGCGGGTGAGAGGTTTTGAAATCGGTTTGTAAAATTTGCATACTGGACTGGTATTTTCCATAGTTTATATCCCAGACAATCAATATGATATTTACATTGGGCATGATCAATCCAATGCTGAGATGTGAGAAGTCGTCAGACCATAAACGACCAGGCGAGGATCCGAATCCACTTCCGGAATGAGAGATACATTTGAGTATCCTCGGGACAATAAACTCCTGAATTACTACCCGATTCTTCCGAATACATGAAACTATGCCTGCTCACCCATAAATGCGCCAACCTTTCTTGCTAATGCCAACAGCTGTGAGTATCCTAACAAATCGTGCCTATTCAGTATCCTCGCAAACTATTCTATTTTCCAATGAAATTAAACAACAAATTTCGAAAGACCGGGATAAGCTGAAATCAATGAAGGACATGATGTCTCCGAAGAAACGACTCGACATTTCCGGTAAATGTCGTCGCCATTGGCAAAGTGCCTGGATTTTTATCGGGTTGACCGAGATGAATGCCTTCATTAGCACAACCATGCGGGCCATACCGATTGCTTTTCCGTCAAGCAGGACACATCCGCCACTCATCCCTGGACAGGTAGAGATATTGTACCGAATGATGTGCTGCAAACTCTCGCGACAGACACCTCTCGAAAGTGTAAGATGGCCGGTTGGAAGTAAAGCCTCCGCATCACCCCGTGCCTTAAAGTCATCGTCCGTCAACCCTCCATGGTCTGTAACCCATGCCAACTGAATTGCGCCGGGATAGCCGATAACCGAAATTGTTGATTTGGGACTCGGGACTTTAGACGTAAGAGCCAGCCACTGATCTTCGGGAACCAGATGAGAACCGGAGTCGAGAATTGCAATGTCCATGTAGTTGCCGAGGTCATCCACCGGATGGTAAATTCTCTCGACGACGTCGCATTCAATAGACTGCATTTGCTTTCTTGCAAGCTTAAAGGGACTTACGACCGAAAGTCCGGGAGCGCTGACTCTTATTTTGATAGTGGTATTCTTATCCTGGCTGCCTTCGACGTTGTGCGCCGCTGTCAAAAGTCGAGTTTCCGAAATAAAAAATGCAGTGCCCCAGAATGTTTTCTTGGATCCGTCACGCCTCATCTCTTCAATACAAACCATAGAAAGGCATTTGGCCATCTTGATTATCGTTTCCGTTTCTTCCTCAGTTATCGGTTCAGGCACGCTTGAATTAACTCCATTCGCGGAGAGAGATACTCTGATTTTGTAGGATCAGGTGCTGGTCCGTTTGTGAGGACCAGCTTCTCATCCTCGACCACCGCAGTACTTCCGACAACATGACCTTCTTCCAACTGCAGACACTCTAAATCATATCTCGTGGGCCCCAAATCAACAGCAACATCCATATCCTCCATTTGGTCTAACCTGGGACCTCGAGGACTGTTGAGCTGAAAGAAACTCAGAACAAATCGCCATGCCTTGGAGAAGTACATTTTCAGCATCGAGGTGCACTACAATGCAACATCTTATAGTTGCTGAAAATCGTAATGCTGACGTATGCTAACGGCAACAGGTGGCTCGAAGTGTTGTCGAAGCCCAAAGAAAGTGGCTCTTCCTGAATACTCCATAACTTTAAAGTTCTCGAGGTGGTGTGACACGGTCCTTGCACTTCTATTGGGCGGAGAAGTCGGAAGCAATGCGTAAGCTGTCGTGGGCGCCTGAAGCCTAATTCAACTAACACCCCCACCGCAACTCTTTGATAGGAATACATGGTAATGCATGCAGGAGTACAAAATCGGATCTATGCATTACAGTGCGCGCGATAGGATTTCTTTCATCTCATGCAGTGTGGTTCTTTAAGGGAAGAAACTCCACCTTAGTTTAGCGCGTTCCTCCGGAGCAACTGAATCCAAAGTTGGAGAAATTAAATAACCAACTTCAGACTTCCGTGTCACAAGTGTTGACGCAAGTGCTTCTCGGTTACGAGGTTGAAACTTTGCGCCCTTACCGGGGGCAAGAAGACTGGGGCTGTGCATATGAACCTTGTTTTCTTTTGCGCTTCGTTAATTGGCTGAGAGGCGCTATCCCGACACGAGCATTCAAACTTATTTCAAAAGACCGGGAGCGCAGAGTCTAGTGACTAGAGATGTGTTAAATACTTTGCAATGATTTGGAATTTCTCAAATTTTAGAGTTTGGTGTTGGCGTTGTCAGTTGACATTGAAATTGGGAGGATATATTTCGCATATACACATTCATCATCATCACCATCATATATCTATATTCTTTCAATAGAGCTTTGCTTCTTCATCTCTAAGTCCCTGAGCTTGCCGTCAGCGTACCTATGTAATACACGCCTATTCAGGGACGATTCCTACTTTAGCGGGATAGGCAGGCGCTAGAAAATTTACAATTGCTATTGATCCTATAAGGGCCAAATATGTCGGAGCATTTGCAATTATATTATCATTTTTGGACCCGAATTGATCAATCAATCAGTTGCTAATAAATACCCGTGTGAATTCTGTAAATTCGGACTTCTCCCTTCATCATCTGACGTAACGCCTCACAAAATACATTTCACGCCACAAGGGGAGCTATCGACCTGGTTGCCAGACAAACTTCCAAACAACACGAAGCGCCATTCTATATTTGTTCTCCGCTTTGAACAGTTATCTCAAATCGTCAGAAAGTAATATATGGTAGATGAAGATATATCCCAAATGTATATTCATATAGCTACTTCGGGGATCTACACCACGACTGTGTGTTCGTGTGAAAGTGATTCTATGAGCAAACCGGTGATGAAACTCAAGAGATTGACACCTGATTCTGACTCCAGACCCCAGATCTCACTCATTGCTTGACAATTATCAACTTGTTTCCAGTACTCCAGCATCATATCCTTGTCGAAGGAGTCGAACAGAGGCGAATGTTCAAAAAGCGACTCGATCTTAGTGGCGATTATCGCATGTTCTACCCGATAAGCTATGAGAAAAGATAGGATTGTATACCCCCAGGTTTCGACGCGGGAGAGAAAATCAGGCCGGCCATAAAAAGCCCCGTAATTGGAAAATTCGATTCGAATCTTAATGATTCCGCTGAATAGGGAAGAGATTCCATGGACTCGGTAAACGCTTGGATGAAGTTGCGGGCAAATGGTTCTGTGGATACCACAAGTGATTCTATGAAGCGAATAAGTGGTACCATGGACTTTTTGAACTCACAGGCAAATAGTGTTGTTGACTCAGCAAGTGATTCGAAGAATCCGAACAAAATTACCGAGAATTCGGCAAGTGGTCTCGTGAACCCGACAAACGATTTCGTGGACGGGATAAGTTCCATGAGCTCATCTGTGGCAGGTGACTCGGGCCACTTCACCCACTCTGAAAGTGATGCCGCCCAGGTGGGAAGTGGTTCAATGAGCTTGATAAATGATTTCACGATCTCGGCCTCGGAGGTGGGTATCGGAGGAACGGACATGTCGATCATATTTTCCGCGTCGCAATGGTCTAATAATCTCTCGAGGTCGCCTCCTATGTACCAGCTTGAAGGTTCTGCCACATCTTCCCCTTCGTCCCTGTCTGCGGCTGATGTTTCGCGGCCATCTGATGATCCGGGTTCGTGAACACTCCATAAACGATTGGAATACCTTGAGAGTGCTTCGCTCAAAACCCATATCTCCTCAGCAACGGAGTAGATTTCTTCGCCCTTCTCCATTTCCTCAAAAGTAGTCGAAATGAACCGAATAACTAGGTTCGCCGCATACCCTTTGCAGCAGTCGTGGTCTTTATATTTTATATTCGATAATTTTATTCTTTCGACGTCACTCTTAACCTCAATTGATGCCACTTGCAAATAAGCTGTAGTAGCTTCTGGTGACGTAGGAAAGTCGACTTTCATCTTATCACAACACCAGAGCAAAAGAAGAATGACCTGATCGCCATAATCGTAAGCGCAGACGTTCCGCAAACCTTGTTGATCCCGCAGAACCATGGAAGCCAACCAATCTACCCCTTCGACTGTTTCTTCGTCCAGCATGCATGTTTGGCGGATACGCGACACAAGCAGTGAAAGATATCGTGAAAGAGCAACTTTCCAGACGTCGAAGAGTGGTTTTAACCTGGATGGAGCGAGAGACCGTTGGAGTGTGTCAATAAGGAACATAAGGCCTTAAAGCATGACAGGATTTCGGTAAGATCCCATTGGAAAAGTGTGAGGGTCCTGGTCAAAATGTATAATGCGATAAAACTGCGTTCGTCGAGGTCTCGAGAGCTCATCTTCTGAAGCGTAGTGTAACACGCATGAAAATATTTTGGGTAGATTGTTTTTATCTCTGTGTCGTACCGCTCGAAGAACAAAGAAGAAATCATAGCCGAAATTCGAATCGCCTTTGAAGATACCACGAGGGTGTTTCTATCGAGATCAAACGGCCAATTCATGTGGAGGGTTTGTATCTCGCCGGGGATGAACTTCCAAGTACGCTCGTATTTCATGTACCGGTGAAGGAGATTGTCATCGATTTCTGAAATTCGTTCGATATCAGGAAAAGGAGAAACAGGCTTAAACTGGATCACTGAAGTCATCGGAACATCTTGTGCAGTACTTGGGGCGATTCTTCTCGAAGCATCGATCCTGGCCCGGACGGTTGGGGGTTGAAGTTTAGCGCCGCATTGCCATCCGTGCATCTTACACCTCTCGCAATCCTGGTCTACATTTCCGTAAATACACTAAACTTCAGACTGGCTCATGAATTGAATGATACCTTTCGTCGATTTCTGCGGCAGTTGGCACAAATCGGACGTCCACCGCGTCCGTAGATATTTTGAGTTTGCAATCTCGCGGTGGCTCTGCGGCGGGTTCTAGGTGAAGTCAGTTATTGATCGAGGAAGTGCAGTACCGCGTACGGGGTCGAATGGTTTCGATATCATCAGTGTTCATGGCAGTCCCAAGATCATTATCGACCGAAGCATCAAGGTCCATGGAGTCAGGTTGATGCAATCGAGGATACGGTTCCATGTTCGCAACTACGTGCTGAGGGGGTATTCCGGAAGTTCGAAGGCCAAACTGTGGTCCTTATGATAGAAGTTGACTTGCGTGTCTTGAATCGAAGTGGGGAGGATGGGGCCACTTTATAGGCTTCGAAAGATGGGGGGCCAAGGAAGACGCGAACTAATCGCTATACAAAAGAAAATCAGTTGAGGCGGAAGCTTATCGCCTAGTGTCATGAGTAAGTAGTTATTATTTTCCCTATTTCGGCAGCTATCACGTGATGTTTGCCGAAGGCACAATTTTATTGGCCGAAATTACGGCCAATCATCTGGAGCCTTAGCCCAAGGTTTCAAAGTCGCACAGAATTGTTCCCCTCTTAGATTTGTCTACTTACAACCTTATTATCATTTGTTTCCTATTGAAATCGACTTATTTATGAAGAGTTTCCAGCAACAGTTTGTAATCAGTAAGACAGTCACGGGGTTGCAGTGCCACCCGCTGTTTTCTGGAGAGCAGCCGACGCGAGATGGAGCGCACTTGGACAACGTGCAGAGAAATAGCCGCTTATCCGTCAATAATGGCTACATGGTATTTCGGAGAGAACTCTATCAGAATATGCATATCTCGAGACCCCCGCTTCTCCAAACAGTCGCGAATTATGGTTGAGGATGAGCGCCTTGACGATCATAAGATTGTAATTTCAGATCGTCAAGTGAAAAGAGCACGTCGCTGATTCCAACAGCTGTATTGCAAAGATGCTGTTTGACGGCTGAAATAAAACCGTGTGAGATAGTCAACGCATAATATCATATCCATTGTTCTCATCAGTTATCTCAAGATACTAGGATATCATACCATGCAAATATATTCTGTTGATCCTCTGTCTGTATCCGACCCCTTGATTCAACAATTGACGTTGGAAATTTTCCTAAGCACGGAGCGATATCTCAAGGTTATCTCGTTCCTCTCGGTCCATGAATCAAAAACATCGGCCCTAATCCCGATCATTTCAACTTTTGGTAACACAAAACTTTTTTTTGCCGTGTGCGACTGTAAGCCGTACTTGTGATTTCGAATTTAGTTCAATGAATATTTGGAGTACTCGGAATATTTAAAGAGTGTGTGTGCGGCGGCGCGGCCGGCGCTAATTTGGGCAAACGAACAATTGATTGATCTGATCACCAGGGGCCGATTCAGGAACGGTGGCTACGACCTTCAGTCACCGCAGATAATTTAACCGACTTCGGACGAGCTTCAACTGGCTTTTGATAAAACACTGCCACCCGTTCGATTTTGAAATATGTATTGCTCCCAGGGGGCACAAGCATAGTCCATCGTGACACAGGAAAGCAAAAGGTTCGCGTCCGGTCGTATATTTATAAAGAGGATGACGACGACTGTCGCTCGTCAAGTTGAAGATGCTTCGATTTCTCTTCTTTACTTTGATTCTCTTGGCTGTTTCTACCAATGCATTCTCTCACAATGATGAAAACTATTTAATGAGAAGGTGAGATATTTTTTGATATATTTAAATTGACGTTACTAGGGCATTGAACATATCGACCGTGACTGTAGCAAAAAGCACGCGAACAATTACGGTGAAGGAAAAGACTACCACCACGGTTACCACATGTCGGTCCACGGAGGCCCACATCTCTCCAGCCACAACAGTTATCGTCACTGTCACGTCCGCCGCGGCTAATGCGGTCTTCAATATTTCAACAGTGACAAACATCGCCACCACAACTTCGACGGAGACAGTGACGACAGGCGCACCCACCGTTAACAATCCCACCCTGCTAACAACAACTTCAGCAGCTTCCATCATGACACAGGTTCAAATCCTTCTGTAAGCGACCAATTAACAAGTAGACCGCCCAGCCAGGTTGTAGCTGCCCCCTCTTCTCCAGCGTCATCAACACCACAGCGCTAGTTCTTGCTTCAACACCGAGTTCTGCATTTGACTTCCTCACTGGAGTCCCCGTATTCGACCTTTGCTCTTGCTGTCTCGCTTGTGCTTCAGATCCTACTTGTGTCGCGTTCACGCTTCAAAATGGAGGATGTTTCACGGTGACCGGTGAAACGTTGGGCGCGGCGTGTCCCGGGATTGCGCTGTTGAATGATCCGCAAGCAGCGCAAGAGCCTCTTGAATCATGGGGAGTTGGGCCATGTGGAGTATTGTTGAATTAAATGAATACGTTGGTGGCAGCGGCGATTGGAGCCATGTGTTCGGGCGTTGTGTTGGTTAGTAGTAGCGAGCTTGTAGCCATGCGGCAGGTTGTCGCGCCATGGAGGTATAAAACATGTAGAGTTAATGGAAAAACCATCTCGATTATAGCGTAGCCAAGTAGAAAAGTCTCGATTTAGAATGATTCTATAAGGGTCATTGAATACGTCATCACTGGCAAATATTACAGTACAAAATCGAGGCAGCGAGTGAACCGGTCTGACATACTCTCATATCACCGAAACTCGCGCAGTCCCATCTTGGTCCTTCGCAGCGTTGAGGAGTTATTTCAACATATTCGAAGTTAATATCACGCGCATGAATATCGAACGGCGAATTTCTTTCTTCCCGGAGAAGAAGTAAAATATGTGCTAGAAATTAAGCGCTAAGCTTCAACCAAACGTATGGCGCATTTAACTGTTTTCGCAAAATGGAATCCTTTACTACATGCCGTGCCCACTGGGCTATAGAAGAGCCTCTGAAAAGTATTTCTGCATAGCTCCTACCAATCTGTTCTAAAAACGACTTTCGTACGACCAATCACTAGGCCCGGTACCAGGTGCGGGGACGAACGAAATGATTCTATGAGGAAATCGATAATGAACCGCAAAAGATTTACGCCTGATTTTGACTTAAGAGCCCAAATCTCGCTCATTGTTTCGCAACCATCAACTTGTTTCCAGAACTCCAGCATGTCCTTCATGAGATGCAAATTCAGCGGCAATTGTCCAATAAGCGAGTCGGTCTTGGTAGCGATTATCGAATATTCTATGGGATAAGCTATGAAGAGAAGCGGATGATATACCCACAGGATTCGTTGCGGGAGAGAAAATTAGACCTGCCATGAAAAGCCCTGCGATTCTAAACGTCGATATGGTTTTATTTGATTGCACTGAGATAGGCATTGTGGCAGATCTGGAGACTCTAAAGCCGGGGGGGTTAGAGTGTTCCTTACCGTCTGATGATACCCCGTTATCATCTGACGACTTGGATTCGGAAAGTCTGTCGCGATCGCCCTCAAAATTATTATGGGGATCCCAAGTTGCTAATGCGTCACTAAGAGCCCACATCTCTCCAGCAATAGAGTAAGATTCTTGGCCCTTCTGCGTTTCCTCAATAGTAACAGAAATAAACCGAATAATCAAGTTCGCTGCATATCCGCAGTGGTTGAGGTCATTTTTCTCTGCATCCGAGAGTGTTATCTTTGCGACGTGATTTTTAACCTCGGCGGACATCACTTGCAGACAAGTTGAGATTTGTGGTGGGGTATAAGAGACGTTTTCTATTCGACGACAACACCAAAACAGGAGGAGAATGACTTGATTACCGTAATCCTCAGCATCGTTCATCAAGCCTACTTTGCCTCCCATAACCAGGGAAGCCAACCAATCTGCCACTGCGAATGTTTCCGCATCCATCATACCTTTTGGAAGGATACGCCATACGACGTATATAAGAAATTGTGAAAGAGCAATTTCCCAGGCACGGAAGAGTTGTTCAGTTCTGGATGGCGTCAGAGACTGCTGGAGAACGTCAAGTAAGGAACGCAAGGCCTTGAAACATGGCAGGATTTCTGCAACATCCCAGGGTCGGAAAGTTGTGATAGTCGTGGTGAAAATGTACAATGAGATAAAACTCCGTTCGTCGAGGTCTCGTTTGCTCATCTTTTGAAGCGTATCGTAACAGGCTTGGAAATACCTTGGACCAATTGTCGTTATCACTCCTCTATCGGCCCTTTGGAACAAAGATTGAATCATAGCCGAAATTCGAGTTGCCTTCGATGAGACCACGAGACTGTTTTCGTTGAACTTAAACGGCCACCTCTCGTACATGAATAGCCATGTGTTGATGGCTTTGCAAGGTTCAACGATATCCTTGCCTCTGGACAAGTATCGCCGAAGGAGATCGTCATCGTATTCGGAAATCCTTTCCTTGTCAGGAAAAGGAGATAAGCGTTTCAACTAAATTACCGAAGCCATCAGTGCATCTTGTGCAGAACTTTGATTGAGTGTTCCTGAAGTCTCAGTTGGCCTGGACTGTCGGTGGAAGAGTTTAACGTCGCATCGCCATCCTAAGTTCTTACACCTCTTGCAATCCTCGTCTTTATTTTCATAATCGCACTAAACCCCTGAGATTGGCTCACAACGAAAGGATACCTTTTGTCGATGTTTGTGACAGTTGGCACATCTCGGACGTCCTGCACGTCCGTGGATATTCTGAGGTCCCAATCTTGGGGGTCCCGGACGGCGAGTCCTGTTAAAAGTCAGTTATCTTGATTGCGAAGAAAGGGGCACCACCGGGGGCGTAGAGTGCTCTCAGAGTTCTCCGTAACAACAGGGGGATCGGGAAGCGAGGTGGCGTTGCCAGGGACTTGAGTATCAATGTTTAAGGCGGTGCCGCCAACCGATGTATCGATGTTCATGTCTCGAGTTGAGGAAGTCGACGATGTGATTCCGTGTCAGCTATATGCCAATGGCAAATGGAAACTGGCTCAGTGCGTGTTTTGTTTCCTGGAAGCGGGGAGGAAGGAGCCATTTTATAGACCTGGGGGGAGTTGGGGTTTTGATAAGAAGTCAATCGCGAAAATAGAGAAAACAAAAGCTTAAATACCTCCGCCACATGATATAGTTATTCTACTGCTCTGGGAATATTTAAGCGCCACATGGATGTTTCCGGAAGACACAATTGGTTGGGAAGGCCAAGGCCAGCTGTGGCTATCCGAGGACGGACCCGGTCCGGACGCTGGCAATTAGACACCTCTCGCTGCTTATTTCAACGAGAGGCTTGATTGAACCAAACATATTTGAATGCCGCTGAATCCACAGGACATTCATATTCTTTGCTAAATCTAAATGGCGAAAACGCAAGTTTGTCGTATCTGTATAGAGGGGATATTAAAAAGGGCTTGGATCGTTATTTTCACATCACCTAGTCATCATGTTTGGGTCATAGGGAAAGCATAAGTTGATGAAGGCACTCGCATCGGTAGGTACGTGTCGTGCAAATGAAATAGGTCTGATATCGTTGTCGATCCAAAAACGATGGAGTCCATCGTCTCATGGGAGTCGGACAATGGGGGAGTTCAAAAAGAAGGATGATACTGAAGACTTGCAAGAATGTCAAGAATTTGGATAAGCCTCCGCTGCGTCTCACTCTGGAAACTTGGATTGACCAGACGATGTCGAGATCCGTGCTATTCCAAACAATTGGATCCGCGATGCGTGTGGAATTGTCCACATCA
>Ga0335078_10015043_pt1 | contig 11480 bp, 4 predicted proteins | sample Lox_Sample_32_FD_206711 | JGI IMG/M metagenome (GOLD analysis project Ga0335078, IMG submission 206711) | Soil microbial communities from Loxahatchee National Wildlife Refuge, Florida, United States - Lox_Sample_3.2 | ecosystem: Environmental > Terrestrial > Soil > Wetlands | place: USA: Florida...
GTGGCCGTTGACCATGTCGTACCTGACCGTCATCCGGGTGCGCGCCCAGCCCTGGCCGTAGCCGACGAGCTCGATGCCGAGCATCCGCGAGGCGGCGTCGGTGGCGAGCATCGCCTCGACCGGGCCGGCCGCAACCGGACCGGTCTCCATGGGTCCTGGCTGGCCGGCGGGCTGCGCCACTGAGTCTCCCGTGCTCGTAATTCCTGAAGGTGCGGTCAATGATAAGGCGCACATGCGACGGGCCCTGTATCGACAAGCCGACGCGCCAGAGTTACGGTCGCTAAGGGTGTTGCCGTCGCGAAGGGGAGCATGCCGATGACGGGCCCGGCCGCTCTCGACGCGGCTGACAAGAACACCACGCAGGCGGCCACGGCGACCCGGGTGCCTGCCCGCCCCTCGGGCACGGAGGCCCCGGGCCCGCCGTGGCACCCGGGCCCGGGGTGGCCGTGGCGCCCGCGCCCGCGCCGCAGGCGATGGACGAGGACGACGACGACGAACTTCTTGGGATGGACGAGGAAGAGGGCGACCTCGACGAGGACGACCTCTAGCCGACGAGCTCGTGCAGGCCGGCGCGGAGGAATGACGGGCGCCCGCCCGCACGCGCCTAACGGAGGTGACGGATGGCGGTACAGGTGTCGACAGGGGCCGAGGTGCTGTGCACGTTCGGCGACGCGCCCGCGGTCTTCGCCGCGTCGAGCGAGAACGTCACCGCGACCACGCCGGCCGGGGTGATCACCGACGTGGAACCGGAGAACATCGCGACGTTCGGCATGTGCTCCGCGCCGACCAACCCGGAGGTGATCGCCGCGACCAGTGCCGCCTTCGGCGTGCCCACGCCCGCGCCGTGCGTTCCTGTGCTGATGCCGTGGACGCCGGGCGCGGAAGCCGTGACGATCAACGGCGTCACCGCGCTCGACGACGAGTCGGAATGCCGGTGCGCCTGGCTCGGGGTCGTCACCGTGACCGACCCGGGGCAGGCGCGCGTCACCACGGAGTGACCCGCTACCGGGTGACGCTGTTCAGCGACTCCCAGCCGGGCAGTTCGTCGGGGCGGTGCGGCAGGCGCGCCCGCCCGACGAGGACGTTGCCGGTGACGGCGGCCTGGTGCCGCCCGCGGCGCCGCCTGGCGAGCAGGACGAGGCTTCCCGCCGCATCTTCCTCCTCCTCGGCCTCGGTGTTGACGATGACGTTCGCCGTCACCGCGCCGGACCGCAGCAGGTAGAGGCACGCGGCGGCGCCGGGGCACGGACCGCCGCGCAACTGGTTGCCGGTGAGCACCAGCGACGCGGCGCCGTCCCGTGCCGCGTCGAGCAGGACGAGGCCGGGTGCGTCGCCGGTGCCGATGACGTTGCCCGCGATGCTCAGCTCGCAGCGCAGCGCGGCCCCCTCCGGGACGGCGACCCGCTCCGGCCGCGCCCGCGTCGTCCGCGCCCGGCCGAACGTGTCGAGGAACCGGCGCAGCCAGCCCTCCCGCTGCGCGGGCGCGGGCGGGCGGTCCCGCACGGACCCGGCCGCCTCCGCCGCCCCGGCCGCCTCCGCCGTCGACAGCAGGTGGAAGAGCTCGCTCGCGTCCCGCTCGTCGGCCGTGCTCGGCGGCTCGAGGCGGCGCGCCCGCCACGCGTCCTGCCGGTCCGTTGGCCGCCCCTCCTCGGGCCGCTCGTCATCGGGCCGCCCGTCCTCCGTTATGGCGAGCGGCAGCGCCCGGGCGAGCGTGGTCGCGTGGAACAGCAGCGGCTCGGTCAGCACGCTCAGCCCGGCTGTCACCAGGTCGCGGTAGGCGGCCTCCGCCTGGTTCACCAGCCGGTCGAGCAGGGTGAGCACGTGGCTGGCGTGCTGTGTCACCAGCCAGAAGCCGGCATGGCAGTCGCGTACGGTGTTGCGTTCCACCCGGATATCGCCGAGCTGCCCGATGGCCACCATGGCGGCGGTGAGCCGCGCGAAGGTGTTGCCGTCGAGGACGGCGTCGTCGAGCAGCGGAAGGGAAAGCGAGCCGCGGGGCCGTGCTTCGTCGCGAGGCTCCCCGTCCCTGCCGGGCTCGGGCAGTGGCACCGCGAGCGCGGCCGGCACGTGGACCACGCCGACCGCCAGGTGATGGCGGTCACCGGCGGCCCCGGTGTCCTCGCCGGCCCGCGGACGGCGCGCGTGGCGCAGCGGCTCGCTGCTCGCGAACGTGCAGCGGGTGACGCGCAGCCCGCGCACTTCCTCCGCGCCGAAGATTCCGGCGCCGAAGAGCTCCTCGTGCCGCGGGTGCTCGCCCCGCCCGCCCGGCCCGCCCCGCCCGCCCGGCTCGGGAAGGGAGAAGACGAACCGGCAGTCGTCGACCGACAGTCCGGTGCAGCGGGCCGCGTGCAGGCCGATGGAGACGACACGGGAGCGGTGCCCGTCGAGCAGCAGGCTCGCCCGCTCCGGCAGGTTCAGGTAGGTCTCCCTGTCCAGGTAGAACCGGGTGTGCGCGGGGTGGACCTCGATGCCCTGCAGTGAGAGGCCGTCGGCCTCGGTGGCGATGATCATGCCGAGCAGGAAGCGCTCCGCCGCTTGCGGCTCGGCGCGAAGGATGACGCCGGGCGCGACCGCCCTGATGGTGAGCCGCCCGTGCCGCGGCCCGATCCGCAGCGGGCGCGGCAGCAGGTACGTCCCGGGTGCGAGGCAGATGGTCGCCTGGCGGCCACGGTGCGCATGGGCGTCGATCGCGTCCTGCAGCCCCCAGCCGCCGCCCACCTCTTCCGGCCGGAGCTGAACCGTGCTCGAGCCCGCAGCGCGCTCCTCGCCTGTCAGCCTGCCGAAGCGGGGCACGCAGTCCTCCGCCCGCGGCGCGCCCGGCCGCCAGCGAACGAAGGCGACCGGGGTCAGCCACTGCCGCGGCCCGTCGGGCGGCTGCGGCTCATCGACGATGCGCTGCGGGTATACCAGCCCCTTGGCGTCCTGCCCGACACCGGGCCTGACGGCGATCATCCAGTAGGCGCCCACCGGGTACCGCTCCGCGCCGTCACCGTCCGGCCCGTCCGGCCCGTCCTGGTCGGGAAGGCCGGTCAGCCGGACGCGCACGCCGGAGCCGCCGAGCTGGTGCTCCTCCCCCGGCGTGCAGCGGACCTCCCCCTCCCAGACGCGCAGGAACAGGGGCAGGCCCTCGGCGGGCTTCTTCAGGTACTGCGGCGGCAGCTCCGCGTCGACCGCGATCTCCCTGCTGTCCGGGTCGTAGGCCACGGCGACCCGGGTGACCAGGCCGGCCGGGGCGGCAGCGTAGTCGCCGCCGGCCAGCAGCGCGGCGCTGCGCAGCACCTCCACGGCCTGGTGCTCCCGTGGCTGGTGGTACGCGTCGACCGGGGCGGTGGCCAGCCGGAGGATGGTGCGGTGCCCGCTTGGCGCCGCGCTCGACAGCCGGTAGAGGAACGAGGCGTTGTCGTAGCCCCACACGAGAACCGGCACGCCGTCGTCATCGACGCGCGCGACCTGAACCCGGATCAGCTGGTTGTTCGGCCCGAGGTAGCCGCCGTGATCGGCCGGCTGCTCCGCGCCGTCCCCGAGGTGGCCGGTGACCTGGAGCCGGGCGGCGGGCCGCAGCGACCTGGTGGCCTCGTCCACCACGAAGCCGCGCGGCCGCCACTGCTGCCCGACGAGCTGGCCCCACGCGTCCTCCCAGGTGCGGGCCGCGGTCGGGTAGCGGATGAGGCGCCGCACCAGCCGCAGCCGCTGCGTGGTGTCCGGGCCGCCCAGGGCGACGTCACGCAGCGCCGGGTCCTCGACCGCGCCGACCTCCTGCTCTCGTGCCAGCAGGTAGAGCAGCTCATGCGGCTGCTCGGGCACCGCGGGGTCGCGCCACAGCGGGTCGCCGTCCCGGTCGGCCCAGTCGGGCTGGTCGCCGTAGCGCAGGTCACGGGCGGCGTGCAGCCGCTGCCCGCCGAGGTAGATAGTGCCCGCGCCGATCACCAGGTCCCCGGTCGGCTGACTCCCGGTCGGCTGGTCACCGGCCGGCTGGTCCCCGGACTGCTGGTCACCGGCCGGCTGGTCCCCGGTCTGCTGGTCACCGGCCGACTGGTCGCCGTCGAGCACCGGGGTGACGTGGTAGCCGCGGTCGGGTGAGCCGGCCCGCCCTACCAGGTCCAGCGTCCGCGCCTTGACCTCCGCGGCGGCGATCGCCCCGGCCTCGTTCCAGTCGGCCTCAAGGGAGACCCGGCCCTGCTGCGCGATCACGCCGTGGTAGCGGCGGCTCGGGTCGTAGCTGAGGCGCGCGCGGTCACTGGTCATCGTCGACTCCCGGTCCTTCCTCAGGTCACATGAACGATCGTCGGCACCAGCCCGAAGGGGAGGTACTCGTTGTACTTGACGCGCAGCGCGCGCTCCTTCGCGGGCACGGCCTGCGCGGGGAACGCGCCGAGTTGCGCGCCGGCGGAGCTGCCGGACAGCAGGCCGCGGCCCGCCGCACCCGGCTGTACCGCGGCGATCGCGCGGTCCGCGGTATCGAGCAGCTGCCCGTACCCCGGGTGCCCGAACGCGGTGCTTGTGAACAGAGCGGCGCCGCCGCTGAGCCAGACGGCGTTGAACCGCGGCGGCAGCCGGCTGCCGGACAGCGCCGCGCTGTACCGGAAGCAGCCGTCCTCGGTGTCCTCGGCCACGGTAAAACCGTGCAGGATGCTATCCGTCGCGTGCAGCCGGCTGGCGTGCACCCGGCCGAGCACGGTGGCCCGGTTCAGCCGCACGGTGGCCTCGGCGATCGCGAGGGCCGCGGGCGCGAGCGCCAGCGGGTAGGCGTCCTCGAGCAGCAGCCGGTTGAGCAGTTCTCTCTCCCGCCCGCCCCGCCCATCCCGTTCATCCCGTTCATCCCGCGCGAGCAGCGCCCGCGTTTGCGTGCTGAGCTGCACGCCCGCCCATCGGCCCGGGCGGTAGATGTCCCGGCCTGCCACCGTGTTCAGCGCGTCCGCCAGGGCCTGCCTGGCGGACGCGGGCGGCTCCTGGCCGGTCAGCAGCCGCCTGCGGGCGGCCGGCGGGATCTCGCCGCCCGCGGTGCGCCAGATGAACGCGGACAGCGGGCCCTGCTGCGCGCGGGGCCTGGCCGGCTCCGCCCGGCCGGGTGACAGCTGGTCGTAAAGCAGCACGGGGTCGAAGATGTCCGCTGCGGCCCAGGCGGGCCCGGCCGAGGTGGGGAAGCCCTGCAGGATGCTGTCGGTGACCACCACCCGCTCGGCCAGCCCGCCTGCCCTGGTCCGGACCGGGCCGAGCACGCTGCGGTCGATCTCCAGGCAGCGGACAACGTCGGGCGGGCCGGGCGCACGGCCCGGTGCGGCGGGCCCGGGCTCGATCCACACCCGGACGGGCAGCAGCGGGCGCCCGTCAACCGACGTCCCGACCGTCAGGTCCGGCTCGCGGATGGTGCCTGCTGGCCCGTGCCGCCGTCGGCGGCGGGCGGCCGCGTCCGGCCGCTGGTCGGCCGCGCCGCCGGCGCGCGTGCCCGGGTCGAGGGTGCAGCCGGTGATCCTGACGTGCTCGAACGGGCCGCGCAGCACGATGTCGCCGCCGCTGACGAACAGCCCGTCGAGGACCAGCCGCGCGCCCGCGCCGCCGTGGAACACCCACTGCGTGCGCTCGCCCGGCTGGTCATGCGGCGTGAGCCTGACAAGCGGCCGCTCCCCCGGCCTGGCGCGGACGGTGAGCGGCGCGGCCGGGGCGGGACCGGCGGCGCAGGCCACGTCGGCGACGGCGGCGTAGGTGCGCGAGTCGGCGACCGTGACGGTGTCTCCGCCGCGCGCGGCGGCCAGCGCGCCGTCGAGGCCGGCCCCGCCGGCCACCAGCCGCTCGCCGCTGGCTAGCAGGCGCGTCCCGGCGGCGAGCGTGCCGGTCCCTGCGCCGATCGGGCCGCCGGACCCGCGGTAGTAGCTCACGGTCACCGGCTCGCCGGGCGGCGCGGTGAGCCGGAACCGGCCGGCCTCCGGCCGCACGGTGCTGCCGGACACGGGGCCGGACACGGCGCTGATCTGGTAGGCGGCGGGGACGCCCGCCTCGGTCATCATCCGGTCGACCGCCGCGGTCAGCGGCCCTGGCACCTGCCACGGGCGGGTGACCCGCGCGGCGGGCCGCGGCGGCGGCAGGAAGAGCGGGGTCTCCCTTCCTGTCGGGTCGAACACGTACTCGTCCGGCCGGCCGGCCACGCGCACCGGGTCCGCGCCGATCACCTGCAGGCTCAGCAGCCGCCAGCAGTAGACGACGAGCGCCTGGATGCCCGGCGGGCCGGCGGCGGGGCCCCGGCGCAGGTCGGCATGGTGGAACGTCTCGTCGAACGGGCCGGGGGTGAGCAGCGCCACCGGCACGGACCGCAGGTCGGCGAGTCCGCCTTCCCCGGTACGTGGTGGCGGGTCAAGGTCGTGCCTGGTGCGGGCGAGCCGCCGGAATGCCTCCGACACGTGCGTGTACCAGCCGGTGATGTCGCTGGCCACGGCGTTCGCGGTGGCCAGGGTTCCCTTCCTGCGGCGCCAGTGGATGGTGTTGGCCACGTCGAGCCGCTGCCCGCGGGGATCGAGGCCGGTCACCGGCTGGGCGGCGACAAGGTCGCCGAGGTAGGGGATCACCCAGTCGGCGCACGTCTCGATGGACTGGTCGGCCCACAGGCCGTCGATGCCGCGCCGCGCGACCGCGACCTGGGCGCCGATCCGGTTGAGCAGCTCCTGCAGCGGCCCCGGTGTGTCCTCGCCGATGATGTCCATCGCCTGGTACATCGCGGGCAGCGATTCCCATAGCCGCGCCTGGTAGTAGTCGTCGTACCCGTCGGACAGGCCGGACAGGTCGCTCATCGGGTCACCACGCTGACCGCCAGGTCGTCGCCGGGCAGGGTGAAGTAGCCGTCTTGTGCCGGGTGGAACACGCTGTCGTTCTGCTCATCTCGCCCCTGCCAGCGCACGTGCAGGCCGAGCACGGCGGTGACCCCGGCGACCATCAGCGCTGCCTCGACCTGGCTGCGGTAAAGCCGCTGGCCGATCGCCATGCGGCGCGGGCTGAACAGGCCGCGGGGGCCCGCCAGCGCCGCGGTGGCGGCCGCGTGCACCGCGGCGGCGTCCGCGCCAGGGGCGCACAGCAGCCGGCAGCGGACCGCCAGGGCGACGGCGCGGGCCGGCGCGGCGGTCAGCGGGACGCGCGCCGCGCCGCGCGGGAACAGCCGGCCGGCCGCGGTGACCGCGGCGGCGGTGCCTGCGTCGGTGTCGCTGGCCAGGTAGACGGTGATGGCGGGGCAGTGCAGGCCCGTGTCCCACGTCCAGTACGCCCGCACCCGGTTGACGCCGCTCACCGTGGCGGCGATCCGCTCGCTGTCGCGCACGGAGATGAGCGGCGCGAAGGCGGAGGCCGCGCCGTGCAGCAGGGCGGTGCTCGCGGGGGCGGCCTCGGCGGTGGCGCTGGCCGGCTCCGGTGCCGTGCCTGGGACGATGTCGACCGGGTTGACCACCGAGCCGAGGTTCGGCTGCGGCTGGAGCACCGTGGACAGCGTGCCGGCCGGCGGCGGCGGCGCGGGCGCCGCGTAGCGGTACGTCGCCGTCACGTTGCCTGTGCCGAGGGGCAGCCGGGCGCCGTTGACCCCGTCGCCGAAGCGGACCTGCGTGGTTCCGTCGGGAAGCTCGCTCGTCACGTACACGGCGGCGTCGCGCTGCTGGCCGGCGAACGCGGGCACCTCCCGCCAGGTGACCCCGTTGACGGTGACGCTCAGCGTGCTGACCGGGTCGCCGCCTGGTGCCGCGGGCGGCAGGTAGACAAGCGGCGCGTACTGCAGGGTGAAGGCCTGGCCGGCGACGGACGGGTCGCCGTCGCCCAGTGCCTCCGCCTGGACGGTGGTGCCCCGGCTCACCGCAACCAGGTCGGCGAGCAGCCGGACGGGCGCGCGCAGCGGGCGGTCAAGGGCGCCGGGCCCGCCGGCCGCCGGCCCGAGCGTCACCGTCCCAGGCGTCCCAGTGGCCGTGGTCGTCACCAGTAGCCCGGTGCCGTTCGCGTCTTGCAGGGCGACCTGGCTGCCGTCGGCGGGCAGCTTCAGCCCGGCCGGGACGGTGACGGTGACCGGGAGGCTGTCCAGGGCAAGCGCCGGTGACGGGACCGGGCTGCCGACGTCGCGGAGCCCGTAGCGCACCGCCATGCCGCCGAGCGCCTGCGCGCCGATGGCGGACCGCAGCGCCGCGACGTCGGCGTCCGCTCCCGTCGTGCGGACCGTCAGGTTGGTGTGCGAGATATAGACGTCCGGCCGCGAGCCGGAGGTGGTGCCGCTTGACGCGGTGCCGCTTGACGCGGTGCCGCTCGCGGGCGTGGCGGGCGCCTGGGTTATTTGCTCCGCGTAGCCGGTCACCTGCGCGAGCAGCTGGATGGAGCGCGGCGCGGCGCCGCCGGTCGAGCCGGTGAACAGGACGTTGTCCCCGGGGCTCAGGTTGCGGACCAGCGTGGCAAGCGGCACGGTGAGCGTGCCGGCGGCCTGCGGGGTGCCGGCGGCCTGCGGGGTGGCGGCGGCCTGCGGGGTGGCGGCGGCCTGCGGGGTGGCGGCGCTGGCCGGCATGGTCCACAGCGGCGCGGTCGACGGCGCACGCTGCAGCTGGAAGTCGCTGGCATCGGCGGCGCCGCCGGCCAGCCCGTGCCAGTCGGCGGAGCTCAGCGTCAGCCGCGTGCTCGGCGCGCCGCCCGGGTCCTGCCCGGCCGCCGCGGCCTGGACGGACACCACCGACCAGTCCGCGGTGGTGCCGTCCCAGCCGCGACGGACGAGGACGAGCTGGTCGCCGGGTGAGACGGTGACCTGCCCGGCGAGCAGGACGGTACGCGCTGCCACCGGGTCCTGTGCCACCGGGTCCTGTGCCACCGGGGCAGCGAAGAGCGCGGGATCGGGCGGCAGGCCGATGACGGCGTCGGACGGCCCGGTGAAGGCGCGGGCGGTGGTGACCTCGAAGACCTGCGCGGGCGCGCCGTCGCTTGGCGTGCTCATGATCTGCATCCCTGGCCCGGCCGGGATGGCGAGCGTGCCGTCCGTCGCGCCCGCGCCGCGGATGGCCGCGACGACGCCGGTCGCGGTGACGGCGGGCGCGGCGCGGTAGCCGAGCAGCGCGGCGAGGGCCGCGGCGTTCTGCGGGCCCGGCTGTGCCGCGGCGGTGCGCAGGTAGCTGCCGTTGGCGATCCGCTCGTTGTAGAAGGTGAGGATGTCGGCCAGGTAAGCCCACCATTCCAGCGCCTGCAGCCCGAGGTCACCCGGGCGCGGCGACCAGCCGGCCAGCTGCTGCTCGCCGGGCAGCGGAGCGAGCAGGGCATGACGGAACGTGGCGAAGTCACCCGTTCGGTAAGCGATCTCGGTAAGGCCCGGCGGGTTGCCGGCCGGCCGGCCCGCACGGTCGCGGCCCTCAGCGTCGCTCATCGGGCCGCCTCCACGGTGACGAAGAGCAGCCCGTGACCGGGCCTGCCCGGGTCGTTGCCGATCCGCAGGATCTCGCCGGGCGCGACCGCGACGGTGGCACGCAGCGGGCGCCACTCCCCCGGCCCGCGTGCCCGCCGGTAGTCGACGCGGCTCACCCCGGCCACCCCCGGGCAGGACTGGACCGCCGCGATCAGCGCGGACGCCTCAAGCGGCTGCCCGAACGTCCACCGGTCCCTGCCGAAGAACCCGGTGACGCCGTTCGCGCCTTCCTGGGGCGCCAGCCTGGCGAGCACCGCGGCCTGCACCGCGCCCGGCCGGTACCCCAGCCTGGCCTGGCAGCCGACCCGCAGGTCAAGCCGGCGGTACCGGGCGACGGCAAGCGCGGTGTCTGCTCCGGCGAGCCGCCTTGCGTTCAGCAGCTCAGCCAGGGCGGCAAGCTGGGGGCCCGGGAGGTCATCGAGCTGCGGATCGACCACCGTCAGCGTGCTCAGCCAGCTGCCGGTCCAGCGGACGGCCGCCGTCGCCTGCCGCGCCCAGGTTGTGCCGCCGGCCCCGGTGCCGCTTGCCCCGGTGCCGCCGGCCACCGCCGGGGTGTACGACAGCGCGGCGTCCTGGTAGTCGGCGGGCTCGGTCAGGCTGAGCAGGCCGGCGCTGATCTGCCGCGGCGCGCGGTCGCGGACCTGCGCGTGCGTCTCCGCATCCGCGCCGCCGACCGCGGGGAACGGGTTGGTGCAGCGCAGCACCAGGTGGTACGCCGGGTCTCCCGGTGCGACGGTCGCGATGGTGTCCGCGGCGACGTTGCCCGCGTCGCCCCCGCCGGCCAGGTAGCGGGCGCGGAAGGTGGTTCCCGGCAGCGGCGGGCGGCCGAAGGTGCCGTCACCGAAGCGGACGGTCGCACCGTCACCGTCACCGTCGTAGTCGCGGAACGTCAGGCCGTTCACCGTGGCCGCCGGCGAGTACCGTTCCGTGGTGACGGTGAAGGCCCGGGCGGTGCCGCCGGCGTCGAGCAGCCGCGGCACCCACTGCCATGACGTCCGGACGGCGGGCGCGCCGGGCTGGCCGGGCTGGCCGGACTGGCCGGCGGTGAGCTCGTCGAGGACGAGCGCGGGCCGTGGCCGTGCCTGGCCGCCGTCCGGTGACGGCTCGGGCAGCCACGCGGGCGGCTGGTCCAGGGTGTACAGGCAGTGCGGCGTGCCATCGCGGCCGGCCCGGACGGTGGTGAGCGGCACGGCGGACGGTGGTACGGAGGGCGGGCCGCCTGGCACCGCGAACACCTCGTCGCCGACGACCCGCCCCTGCACGGCGGGCAGCAGGTTACCTGCGATCTCCGTGCGGTTCAGGTCATGGTCGCTGGCCAGGCCGTCCCGCCACCGGACCAGCGTCACCGGTCGCCCCCGGACCGGGTCGACCCGCTGCTCGGCCGCGGTGACCAGGACGACCTCCCGGGCCGGTGGGTCGCCGCCCGCCGCGCCCGCGGTGTCGATGAGCAGTTCCTGGCCCGGGTAGAAGCCGTGGCCGTGGTCCTCGATCCACACGCTCGTCGCTCCGCGGCGCAGCAGCGCGGTGCCGTCCCACAGGTAGGGCCGCAACTGCGGCCGGCCGGCCTGGTCGTAGCGGTTCCACCGGGCGTCCGGCGCGGGCCGGGCCGTCGCGCCGGGCGGTGTCTCCCTGCCGGGCTGTATTTCCCTGCCGGGCTGTATTTCCCTGCCGGGCAGCCCCTGGCCGGCGGTGAAGTCCACCGTCCCGTCCTGGCCGACGGCCTGGACGCCGATCACGCCAGGCAGCACCGCGGACGGGCGCACGTCGACCTGGAGCAGGGTGGTCGCGGCCATCGCGGGCGCGGGCTCGTAGTCGACAAGCCGCGCGTGCCGCACCAGGGACAGCCGCTGCGTCGCGGTGCCGAGCGTCGCCTCGGCGGCGACGCGGTCTTGCAGGTAGCTGAGCTCGTCCGCCAGGGCGCTTAGCAGTTCCATCAGCATGATGCCGAAGTCAGCCTCTGACCGTTCCGCCCACAGCGGGTAGCGCGCCGCCGAGAAGTTGGACAGCGCCACAAGGAAGCTGGCGAAGTCCTTGGCGAGGTAGTCGACGGGGACCGCGGGGTCGCCAGGCGGCGGCTGTG
>Ga0335078_10015045_pt1 | contig 11480 bp, 8 predicted proteins | sample Lox_Sample_32_FD_206711 | JGI IMG/M metagenome (GOLD analysis project Ga0335078, IMG submission 206711) | Soil microbial communities from Loxahatchee National Wildlife Refuge, Florida, United States - Lox_Sample_3.2 | ecosystem: Environmental > Terrestrial > Soil > Wetlands | place: USA: Florida...
AGGGAGTGCCGAGGCGCAAGTGCGCCTGGGCGCAGTCCTGGGTGAGGAGGACCGCCTGGCGGAGGCTCTGCAAGCCCAGCGCAAGGCAGTCGAGTTGCTTCCTGACGATGCCGAAGCCCACTTTCTATTGGGAGGGGGATTGCAGGAAAGCGGCGATTTGGCAGGGGCCGCGCGGGAGTTTCGGGAGGCAGCCAAACTCCAACCCGGCTGGATGGATGCACAGCTGAACCTCGGAATTGCCTTGCGCCAAATGGGGGATCTCCCTGGCGCCCTGGATGGTCTGCAAAGGGCCCAAAAACTGGCGGACTCGAGCACAGACGTTCACTATCAACTTGGATTCACGTTGCGTCGGATGGGAAAGTTGGCGGAAGCCGAGGCGGAGTTGCGGCGCTCCATTTCCCTCGAACCAAAAAACGCCCAGTCTTATTACCTCCTGGGTCAGACGCTCGAACAGATGGGTAGACACCCGGAGGCAGCCTCCGCGTTCGCGGAGGTTGAGCGCCTGCACCACGCCAGTGCAATCTATGCGCAGGCTGTAACCCAATATAATCTGGGCATGGAAAAGCTCGAGAAAGGCGATTTAAACGCCTCCCGCGAAGCCCTTATGGCCGCTATATCGCTCTGGCCCGACCTGGCTCAGGCCCACACCAATCTTGGCGGGGTCTTGTTGAAGCTGGGAGACGTTAAGGGCGCGATCGGGCAGCTTCGCTCGGCGATCGATTTGAACCCCGATGAAGCTCGGGCCTATTTCAATCTGAGTTTGGCTCTGACCAGCGCTGGCGACGCGGAGGGCGCAAAAGTGGCGCTCGCCCGAGCTCGCCAGCTCGATCCGCAGATTGCCAGTTCCAGTAATCAGAGTAGCCCATGAGGTGACATTTCCATGAAATTCAGATCTTGCTTGGCAATGGCCGCAGTTGCCTGGTTAATCTCCACGAGCGCAGTGCATGCTGCTACGGCCTCGCCGCTCTTTGCGCGGGGATACACCGTGATCCCTGCGCCGCAGAGGGTGACGCTGAGCGGCAAGGATTTCGAATTCGGTCCCGCTTGGCGGCTGGTATTAGCGTCCGGCGTAAAGGATGATGATGTAGCTGTGGTGAGCCTGAAGGATGAGCTGACGGAGCGGCTCCACCTGGCGCTGGTTGAAGCCAAGGCCAAGGGGGGCCCGCTCCTCCGGATGGCGATTGATCCGCACGCGGTGGAGGTGGGGGAAGCCACCGACAAGGAAAAGGGTCTGCTGGCCGAGCAGGCTTACCGCCTGAAGCTGGCGCCAGCAGAAATCGCCCTGACCGGCAACAGCCCCACGGGGCTTTTCTACGGCGTGCAGACGCTGGTGCAACTGTTGAAGCGGCAAGACGGGAAGTATTGGCTGCCGGAAGGCGAGATCGTCGACTGGCCCGATTTGGAACTGCGGGTGATTTATTGGGACGACGCGCACCACCTGGAGCATTTGGATGCTCTGAAAGCAGCGGTGAAGCAGGCGGCGTTCTACAAGATCAACGGGTTTTCCATCAAGCTGGAAGGGCATTTTCAGTATCAGCACGCGGCAGCAATGGTGGAACCGTACGCCATGACGCCGGCGGAATTGCAGGAGTTGACTGACTATGGGCTGAAGTACCACGTGCAGGTGATTCCCTACCTGGACGGGCCGGCGCATGTCGCATTCATTCTGAAGCACCCGGAGTACGCCGCGCTGCGGGAGTATCCGGAGAGCAACTACGAGTTTTGCGCGACCAACCCTGACACCTACAAGCTGTTATACGGGATGTACGACGACTTGCTGGCGGCCAACCGGGGGAGCAAGTACTTTGTGCTCTCGACGGACGAGCCGTATTACGTAGGGTTGGCGAAGAACGCGCAGTGCAACGAGGAGGACCGGGCGAAGGACTTGGGGAGCGTGGGCAAACTCCTGGCGGAGTTTGTGACCAAGACGGCGGGATATCTGCACGAGCGGGGGCGGCAGGTTATCTTCTGGGGCGAGTATCCAATGGTGCCGGGTGACATCGATTCGCTGCCGTCGTACCTGATTAACGGAGAGGTGTACGGACCCAAGTTCGACCCGGTCTTCAAAGCCCACGGCATCCGCGAGATGGTTTACACATCCACGGAAGGCGAGGAGCAACTCTTCCCGGAGTACTACCCTCTTCCTTCCACCCAGAGGCTTCACCCGGGGCCCATGGGTGAAGGGCGCGTGAAAGAAATGAGTGATTTGATTTCATTTACGTCGATGGCGGCGCTCTCCTCGGTGCAGCCGGCCTCGCCAAAGGCAGATCAGGCCGACCTGATGGGGGTCTTCGTCGCGGGTTGGGCGGACCCAGGATTGCATCCGGAGACGTTCTGGTTGGGTTACGCCACCGGTCCGGCGCGGGGCTGGCGCCGTGATTCACCCAGCGCCGATGAACTCATGAGCAGTTTCTACCCGCTGTTCTACGGACCGGCTGAAACATCGATGGGGCGCTTGTACCAACTCATGAGCCAACAGGCGCGCTTCTGGGAAGACAGTTGGGAGACCGGCCCGTCCGATGCGCGAACTCCGATCTTCGGGTATTCGGGCGGCGTATTCAATCCGCCGCACTTTGAGCACGATCAGTTTCTGCCCCTGTTGCCTGTTCCTTCGGGCCGCTTGCTGCGTTTGCCTTACGACTGGAAGATGGAAAATGAGAAGCGCCTGGAACTGGCTGGGAAATTCCTCGCGCAGAATGATGAGCTCATCAATTTGATCAACGCCAACCTGCGGAGTGTGCAATTCAACCGCTATAACCTTGAGGTCTACCTGTCAATTGCGAAGATCTATCGCCAAAATCTGGTCATGCTGCGGGAACTCGGACGGTTGGTCGAAACACTGAGTTCCGCCCAGACTTCAGCGGGGCAGAATAACGCTGGTCGAGCCATTGCGGCACTGGATCGCGCCCTGAGTATCGCGGAGAACATCCGGCAACAACGGAATCAGGTGCTGCACGACGCAACCGCTACCTGGTACAAGACGTGGTTCCCTCGTGTGCCGGAAGCGAATGGGCGAACTTTCCTCGACAAGGTTGATGACGTAAAGGACCACCAACCTGTACGCACCGTCGATATGAGCTATCTCGTTTACCGCGAATTGCTTTATCCGGTCGGGACGTGGGCGGAGCAAACGCTGGCCATCCGGAATCAATATGCCCAGGAGCACCAATTGCCTACCCGCCAGGATGTGCTCAAGTGGAAAGACACTTCAGAAGGAGTGCCGGCGGCGAGGACCTCGGATGACGAGGACGAATAGCCAGCCGTGCGTCTTTCCTAGGTAAGAGTTTCGGAGATCCCACGGGCCATCAGACAAACACAGTGGCAGCTGCGACGCTGCCGCTGCTCATTTGGACATTGGAAGACCAGCACAAGCACATGAAAGCGGCTTTGAGACTGCCCGCCGATGCTGTGATACACTCATTGGGGCGTGCTTTCGGATCGCGGCTACGCGAAGCCGGGGCCGATGCGTTCACGATCATGCGAGCGATCATTTAGGATCAACCGTGCGGGGGTGGCGGAACTGGTAGACGCAAGGGACTTAAAATCCCTCGGTCCGCAAGGACTGTGCGGGTTCGATTCCCGCCCTCCGCACCAAACCTCCCTTAGAGATACGAGCACCTGTAGTGACGCATTGCCGAAGGGACGAATGAGGTGACTCGGGCTAGTGAATGGTGTGATGACGGTGAACAACCCATTAGTTATCCAGTCGTATGACGGCCTGTTTCGCGGAGTCGTGCATCTGCTCGAGGTATCGCGAAGGACATCCGCCCGGTCAGTAAAGGCGATCATGGCTCTCAAACCATGTGCAATAGCGTGCTGAGGCCATTCCACATAATCTGCAATCCCACGCAGGTCAGCAGAAACGACGACAAGCGCACGATCACGTTCATGGCGGTAGGACCTAACAACGCCGCCAGCCGGTCGGCAAACGCATAGGAGAGGAACACCGTAAGAGCCACGATCAGCGAGCCGATGAGGGCGGCAGTGAGGGCGAGGATAAGGCGGCTGCCCCCCGCGTGAGGCGCATTGGCGCCCAGCGTGATCGCCACAGAAATAGAACCTGGTCCCACGGTCAAGGGCAGAGTAAGGGGATAGAAGGCCTTCTGCATTGCGTCTTGTGGCGCCACCCCCCGCCTGATCTCTTGCCGCTGATCGTCTTCGTGCTTAAGCATGGTCCACCCGGCGGAGAGGACAATCAGGCCTCCACCGATCTGCACGATGGGCAGCGAAACGCCGAAGAAATCCAGAACGTAGGTGCCCACAATCAGCGAGCCCAACAAAAGGAACAGGCTATATCGGGCAATCCGCCAGGCCAAACCGAGCCGGGCGCCCGGTGGGGAGTCGCCGGTCAGCGCCAAAAAGATAGGAGCGTTTCCCAGCGGGTTAACAATGGGCAAAAGAGCGGTCACGATAAGGAAAAGGCTTTTCAGGAATTGCGGCAAATGCCCCCCTTTCACCTTAATTCGGCGTCCAATGCCGGAAGCTAACCCCTCGGGCTCGTCTTCTGCCCTGCTGCGATTCGCCAGATCCGCCTAATCAACCGAGTTGCCTGACGGAGCGACTAAGCCTTCTTCCGTTTTGCGAGCGGGGGCGCGGTTGAGGCCAAGGATCGCCAAGAGAGGCTTGATCGTGAGCCCTTGCGCCAGAATGGAAAAAACCACGACCCCAAAGACCAGGGTAAGGAATAGTTCCCGGAAAGGCAGAGAGCTATCAAGGCTGAGGGTCAGGGCCAAAGCCAGCGAGCCGCGCAAACCTCCCCAGACCAGCAAATGCTGCCACCGGCCGGGGATTTTTTCAGCAAGCAGATTGCTAACCGGGACTAGGGCATAGACCGAAATGGCGCGTCCGATCAGGACCGAAACGATGGCAAAAATCAAAGGGCGCCAGGCATGCCCAAGTACGCCGATGCGGACTTCCAATCCTATCAGCAGGAATATCAGGGAATTCATGACAAAAGCGAGGTATTCCCAGAATGATTCCATGGCCGTCCGGGTCCGCGGACTCATGCCCCTCTTGGCCCCAATGTTGCCGACCATCAAGCCCGCCGATGCGGTGGCAATCACACCGGACAGATGCAAGTTGTGCGCGAGTAGATAACTGCCGTAGGCGGCGATGGTGGTGAGGGTAATCTCGACCTGGGGATCGTCGATCTTTGCAGTGATCCTGCTGACGGCGTATCCGAACGCGCATCCCAGAACCGCCCCCCCCGCTACGGCCAGAACAAACTGCCAGACCCCCCGGATGATTCCCAACCTGCCTTCGACTAATGCGGCGAGCAGGATCTGGAATAGGACGACCGCCGTCCCATCATTTAACAGGCTCTCGCCCTCGATGAGGATCGTGAGCCGCCTGTCAATCCTCAGGCCCTTGAAGAGAGCGAGGACCGAAATCGGATCGGTCGCAGAGATGATCGCCCCAAAGATCAGCGCAATTAAGACCGGCAGGCCAATCAGCCAGTGCATGAGGTAGCCGGTCACGAGCGTGGCCAGCAAAACGCCAAGATTGGCGAGGACCAATAGTGGAGCCCAGTCCCGCACCAACTCTCCTCCCTCCATCTTGATGCTGCCTTCAAAGACGAGAGCAGGGAGGAAAAGGATCAAGATGACATCGGGCGTCAGCCAGTGGGGGCGCTGGCTTGGATCGAGTGGCGAGAGGTGATGAAAATGGACCAGACTGAGGATGACTCCCCCGAGAACCAGAGCTATCGTGTAAGGAATTCGCACGCGCTTGGCCAGCACTGCAATGACCGATGCAGCCAGGAGGAACCAGATCAGGTATTCCACCACCGAGCTTGCACTCATTTTGTGTACGCTATTCCTTACGAAGGTCCAGGTTCACCAGCAAGGACTCTACTTACCAACCACCTCGGCATCAAAGCTACCCCACGCTCTGATAAGTATAGACCGGAACCCACACGAGCCGTTAAGAATGCACTCCCTACGCACCCATTTCCCTGCCGGCCGGAAGCGGGCTTTCTCAATCAAGAGAAAATATCGGTGTAACAGTTCCGTAACATAGCACTAATAAACTGAACATGTCGCGTCCAGTTTAATCAGTAGTGCAGACTTTCCCAAAAGGAGAGAGTACATGCGGACTCCCATGCTAAGGTTGGTTCTCATCGTCTCATCGGCAATTCTGAGTCTTAATGCGTGCAGCGGAAACAAGACCGCGAGCGGGGTAAAACTCCAAGGGGCCGGAGCGAGCTTCCCCGCTCCTCTTTATCAGAAATGGTTCAAAACCTATAGCGGCGCTCACCCCGGCGTGGAAATCGATTATCAATCGGTGGGTAGCGGCAGCGGCATCAAGAGCGTCATCGACAAAACCGTGGATTTTGGCGCCAGCGATGCGGCGATGACGCCAGAGGATCAGGGCAGGGTGGACGGGGGCGTACAGCTTCTGCCCATGACGGCCGGTTGCATCGTGCTGACTTACAACCTGGAGGGTGTGAAGGACTTGAAGCTCTCTCGCGCCGCCTATTCCGGGATCTTCCTCGGCCAGGTGAAGAAATGGAACGATCCGCTAATCGCCAAGGCGAACCCCGGAACTAAGCTTCCCGACAAAGACATCAACGTAGTGGTCCGCGCCGATGGCAGCGGCACGACATTTGTGTTCACCAAGCACCTGAGCGCCATCAGCCCGGAGTTTGCCAAGAATCCGGGGGCCAACACTCTTCCCAACTGGCCCGTGGGCACCCGTTCCAAAGGGAATGAGGGCGTTACTGCGAGCATCATGACCACTCCTGCCTCGATCGGCTACATCGAGTACGGCTATGCGAAAAGCCAAAATCTGCCCATGGCCATTCTGGAGAACAAGGCAGGGGAATATGTTGCGGCCAGCACGGCTTCAGCGCAAGCGGCCCTGGCTTCTGTCCCTCTGCCGGACGACCTTATCGCCTGGGCATCGGATCCCGAGGCCAAGGACGCTTACCCCATTGCAACCTACACCTGGTTGCTCTGTTACAAGCAATACCACGACAAGGCCAAGTTCCAGACCCTGCAGGACCTGTTGAACTACTGCCTGACCGACGGTCAGAAGGAATCGGAAGCGCTGGGTTACATCCCGCTTCCTGCGACGGTTGCAGACAAGGTGAAGGCAGCCATTCCGAACATCAAGCTGGCGCCGGATGCGACCTAAGGTGAACCGTGGCTGAAGAAAACACGATTTCTCGACCCCCGTCACCCTTTCAGGGAGCGACGGACAAGTTCTTTCGCGGGCTCTGTTACGTCTTTGCGTGGCTATCTGTCCTTCTAGTGGTCTACATTGTCCTGCGCATCGCCATGAGCGCCGCACCGGCAGTTCGTCAATATGGCTTGAGTTTTCTCACCACGAAGACGTGGGACCCCAACAAAGAAGAGTTCGGCATCCTCCCGGAGATTTGGGGAACCGTATATACCTCGCTTTTAGCGCTGCTGATTGGCAGCGTCTTTGGAGTGGCCGCTGCGATCTTTTTGAGCGAAGGCTACCTGGGCGGATTTGTCTTTGGGGTGCTGAAGTTTCTCCATCTGGAGTTCCACCCCGTATGCCGCAATCTACCTGATCAGGTCGAGAACTTGTTGAAGAACCTGATCGAACTGCTCGCCGCCATTCCCAGCGTGGTTTACGGATTGTGGGGATTGTTTGTGGTCATCCCGCTCATTCGGCCCGTCTGCAATTGGCTTCATCTGAAGATGGGCTGGTTCGCCTTGTTCGGCACTGACCTCAGTGGGCCCGGGGTTCTCCCGGCCGTGATGGTGCTCTCCATCATGATTCTGCCCACCATCACCGCGATCAGCCGGCAGGCCCTGGTCACAGTGCCGCCTAAGCTTCGAATGGCCGCCTACGGAATGGGGGCAACGCAGTGGGAGACGATCGTGGCGGTGATTCTGCCCACGGCGGCACGGGGAATTTTCGCGGGGATCATTCTCGCCTTCGGCCGCGCGCTGGGTGAAACGATGGCATTGGCAATGTTGGTGGGAAACGCCAACATTTTGAGCATCTCACTCTTCTCCCCCGCCAACACGTTGGCTGCGCTGCTCGCCAATACGTTCCCAGAAGCCCACCCTAAAGAAATCGGGGTGCTCATGTACGCCGCACTTGTCCTCCTGGGCATAACGCTAATTGTCAATATGATCGGTGCGGTGGTTCTGGAGCGTGCCTCGGCCGGATTGGAAGGGGGAAAGTGATGGCGACCCGGAGCGTGACGGGAAACTCTGTGCTCTCGCCGGTGCCCGGAGCTGGGGACGTGAATCCCTTCGCGGATGTGAATTTCTCAGAACTTGAGAAATCGCTCCGGCGCCCCCGGACACTGGTCAACATGCTGCTTGGCACCCTGGTCACTTGCATGACACTACTAGCGCTCATCCCCCTGTTTTCTGTGGTTGGGATGTTGTTTTGGCGAGGGGGAAGCAAGCTGAGCCTGTCTTTGTTCACGCAGTTGCCCCCCGCGCCGTTGGAGCAGGCGGGAGGATTCGGGAACGCCATCCTCGGGACCACGATTATTGTCGCCCTGGCAGCCTTGATCAGCATTCCGCTGGGAGTTTTGACGGCGGTATTCCTGGCCCAGGCAGACGAAAGGAATCGCCTGGCTACCGTGGTCCGGTTTGCCGCCAAGGTGCTAACCGGCTTCCCTTCCATTCTGGCCGGCGTCTTTGCCTACGGGGCCGTAGTGCTGATCACGGGCGGCTTTTCAGCTCCGGCGGGAGCCGTCGCAGTCGCCATCCTGATGCTGCCGACGGTTATGCTGACGGCGGAAGACGCGATCCGCATGGTTCCCTCCAAGATGAAAGAGGCGGCCGTCGGAATGGGTGCAACGAACACGCAGACCGCCCTGATGGTGCTCCTGCCAACGGCATTTCCCGGCATCCTTACAGGCATCATGCTGGCTGTAGCTCGAGCCGCGGGCGAAACGGCGCCATTGCTCTTCACGGCCCTTTTCAGCAACTACTGGCCAACCTCCGGGGGTCATTTGAATCTCATGCAACCGACCGCGTCCCTGGCAGTGCTGATCTATAACTTTGCGGGGATGCCTTTTAAAAACCAGGTGGAAATGGCCTGGGCAGCCGCGTTGGTGATGGTCCTGATGGTATTGATCACAAATTTGATTGGACAGGCATTCGCGCGGCGTCAGATTCAACAATAGGAGCGAATAAACATGGCATCCACCATGCCACAACCCATTCCTGCGGCCCCGATCCCGCATGTGAAGAAAGACCATAACCACAATGTGGTCATCGACTGCCACATCCGGGAGCTTTATTACGGCCCCTTCAAGGCGGTGCGCGATACCGGTCTCCCTGTCCAGAAGAACACCATTACGGCTTTCATCGGTCCGTCGGGATGCGGCAAGAGCACGGTCTTGCGTTGCCTCAACCGCATGAACGACCTGGTGAGGGGCTTTCGCTTCGAGGGCCATGTGCATTTCCGCGGACGGGACATCTATCACCCCTCAGTGGATGCCGTAGCGGTCCGGCGCTTCATCGGAATGGTCTTCCAGCAACCCAATCCCTTCGCCACCAGCATTTACAACAATGTTGCTTTCGGCCTGCGGTTGAACAACTACAAAGGGGATAAGCATGCCCGGGTGGAAGAAGCGTTGAAGCGCGCGGCGCTTTGGGACGAGGTGAAGGATAAGCTCCACAAGAGCGGTCTTTCGCTTTCCGGCGGGCAACAGCAACGGCTGTGCATTGCCCGTGCCATTGCCACTGAACCGGAAGTCCTCCTGATGGATGAACCTTGCTCTGCCTTGGATCCCATCGCCACGCGGAAGATTGAAGAGTTGATGCTGGAACTCAAACAGCGCTTTACGATCGCCATCGTGACCCACAACCTTCAGCAGGCGCAGCGTGTGGCGGATTACACGGGATTCCTGTACGTCGACACCACGCAGGGTGGCCGGACCGGCTATCTGGTGGAGTTCGGCGATTCGAAGCAACTCTTCAGCGACCCCAAGGAGAAACACACCCGGGATTACATTCGCGGCGAGTTCAGTTGACTTGACTTCACGGCTTTGTGGGTGGGCGAAGTGGAGAATGCGGCCCTCAGGAGGATTGGGATGAAGGATTCAGAAAGCAGATCCCTCGCTCAGTTGGGGCGCGTTCTGCTTGCTCTGGCCATCCTGGTTTCTCTCGCGAACCTGGTTGGCTGCAATGCCAACACCCCCGCCAAAATGAAGCCAGGGGTTCCTGCCGGTGGGGTTCTGCTTGCAGGGGCAGGCGCCACGTTTCCCTCCTTGCTCTATAAGGAGTGGTTCGCCACTTATCACCAGGCCCACCCCAATGCGGTCATCACTTACGACGCCGTGGGCAGCGGCGAGGGGATCCGACGCTTCCTCGGCCGGAATGTTCAAGATGAGGAGCGTGTGGATTTTGGCGCCAGCGATGCCGCAATGCAGGACAATGAAATTGCCCAGGTGCCGGAGGGAGTGGTGTTGCTTCCCGCGACTGCCGGGGGAGTGGCGCTGGCTTACAACCTGCCCGACGTGCAGGGGGACCTCAGACTCCCGCGGCGGGCTTATGTGGGCATCTTCCTGGGAGAGATCAAGAGTTGGAATGATCCCCTGATCGCCGCGGCTAATCCCGGCCTGAAGCTTCCCAAACTCACCATCGCCACCGTTGTCCGGGCTGATGCCAGCGGTACTACCTTTGCTTTCAGCAAACACCTCGATGCCATCAGCGATAAATGGCGGAGCCAATTTGGCCCGTCCACCTTGGTCGATTGGCCCGGCGATGCCATGCGGGCCAAGGGGAATGAGGGGGTGGCAGGCGTCCTTCAGCATTCAGTCGGTGCGATTGGATATGTGGGCTCAGAGTTTGCAACCAAGTATGGATTGCAAACCGCCCTTCTGGAAAACAAGAGCGGGAATTACATCCGGCCAACAGAAGATGCCCTTCGCGCCGCGCTGGCGTCGGCCGAAATGCCCACAAATCTGCGGGTCTTCGTTCCGGACCCCGCCGCCCCTGACGCCTACCCCATCGCCACCTTCACTTGGATTCTCCTTCGCAGGAATTACTCCGATGCCCCCAAAGCAGGCTTGATCCGCGATCTCTTTGCATGGGGATTGAGCGAGGGCCAGCAATACGCTTCCAAGCTGGGTTATGTGCCTTTGCCGACGGAAGTAGTTGAGAAGGCGCAGGCCGCACTGAAGACTGTCACTCCGTGATCTTGCCGGCTCGGCTCTTCTAATCAGCCTCACGCACTAATGAAAGGTCGAGGGGACAGAGGTCTTCCGCCTCGCCCGTCTTTGCGCTAATCTGAAGCCTTTGTGCAGAATACGATGGCTGAAGCCTCACGAGTATCTACAGGAGTCAAGTGTCATTGGATGAGCTCTCTCGGAATCCGCGCGTGACGGTGCGACGTTCTGGTCCGCCCGACCCGGAGGGGAAGTGCGTCGTCTATTGGATGCAGCGGGGACAGCGGGCCATTGATAACCCTGCGCTGGACTTCGCCATCGAGGCGGCGAATTGCCTACGCAAGCCGCTGGTAGTTTTCTTCGGCTTGGTGCC
>Ga0335078_10015046_pt1 | contig 11480 bp, 12 predicted proteins | sample Lox_Sample_32_FD_206711 | JGI IMG/M metagenome (GOLD analysis project Ga0335078, IMG submission 206711) | Soil microbial communities from Loxahatchee National Wildlife Refuge, Florida, United States - Lox_Sample_3.2 | ecosystem: Environmental > Terrestrial > Soil > Wetlands | place: USA...
GGTCAGTCGGTCGTGTTCGAGGAGGCGGGCTACTCGCTGCTCGGCCCGCTGGCGCTGAACTGCTCGGCCCCCGACGAGGGGAACATGCACCTCCTCGAGGTGGTGGCCACGCAGGAGCAGAAGGAGAAGTACCTGCGCCCGCTGGCGGCGGGCGAGATACGGTCCTGCTTCGCGATGACCGAGCCCGCGCCGGGGGCCGGTGCCGATCCTTCGATGCTGTCGACCACCGCGACGAAGGCCGACGACGGGTGGCGCATCGACGGGCGGAAGTGGTTCATCAGCGGCGCGCACGGCGCGGGCTTCGCGATCTGCATGGCCCGGACCAGCGGGACGCCGGGCGACCGGGGCGGCGCCACGATGTTCCTCGTCGACGCCGGCCAGCCGGGGCTGCGGGTCGTGCGTGACATCGACACCCTGGACGAGGGGCTGTTCGGCGGTCACAGCGAGGTGGTCTTCGACGGCTGCCTGGTCGGGCCGCGGGCCGTCCTGGGCGAGGTCGACCGCGGTTTCGAGTACGCGCAGGTAAGGCTGGCCCCGGCCCGGCTGACGCACTGCATGCGGTGGCTGGGCCTGGCGCGCCGGGCGCACGGTATCGCGGTCGACTGGGCCGCGACCCGCAAGTCCTTCGGCGGCCTGCTCGGCGATCTCGGCATGGTCCAGCAGCTGGTGGCCGACTCCGAGATCGACATGGCGACGAGCCGGGCGCTGATCTGGCACACCGCCGCCGTGCTGGACAGCGGGGCCCGGGGCGGGACCGAGTCCTCCATCGCCAAGACGTTCGTCGCCGAGGCGGTCAACCGGGTGGTCGACCGCTCGGTGCAGATCTGCGGGGCGCTCGGTGTCTCCGGCGACGTCCTGCTCTCCCGCTACCTCCGCGAGGTGCGCCCGTTCCGGATCTACGACGGGCCGTCCGAGGTCCACCGCTGGGCGATCGGCCGGCGGGCCATCAGCCAGCGCCGGCGCGCCATCGAGGGCGGCGAGCCGCCGCGCTGGCGGCATCGCACGGAGGTGCAGTGATGACCGCGACCGCCGTCGACCCGGCCATTTTCAGCTCGCTCGACCCGCCCCGGCTGGCCGGCTCGGCCTGCGCGAGCTGCGGCACGGTGGCCTTCCCGGCGCAGCCGGGCTGCGCGAAGTGCGCCGGAACGGACCTGGCCCGGGTGGAGCTCGCCGACCGCGGGACGCTGTGGACCTGGACCGTGCAGGCGTTCGAGCCCAAGGCCCCCTACCGCGTACCGGACGGCGGCTTCACGCCGTACGGCGTCGGCTACGTCGACCTCGGCGACGTGATCGTCGAGTCGCGGCTGCTCGGCGATCCGGCCGGGTTCGAGATCGGGATGGCGATGCGGCTGACCCTGCTGCCGCTGTGGTCAGGCCCGGACGGCTCGCCGGTGGTCAGCTACGCGTTCGAGCCGTCGGGAGGAAGCACATGAACACCGAGGTCGCCATCGTCGGCGTCGGCTCGCATCCGTTCGGCCGGCACGACCCCGGCCTGACCGGGATGGCGATGGGCGCCCAGGCGAGCAGGCTGGCGCTGGCCGACGCGGGCGTGAGCTGGGCCGACATCGGGTATGCGGTGGGCGGGAGCAACGTCTCAGGCAAGCCGGACACGCTGGTCGGCGTGCTCGGCCTGACCGGCGTTCCGTTCGTCAACGTGCGCAACGGGTGCGCCACCGCCGGCGTGGCGCTGGCCACGGCGGCCAACGCGATCCGGGCGGGCGAGACCGATCTGGCGCTCGTGGTCGGGTTCGACAAGCACGGCCGCGGCGCGTTCGCGGCCAGCCCGGCGGACTACGGCCACGCGGACTGGTACGGCGAGACCGGGCTGATGGTCACCACGCAGTTCTTCGCCATGAAGGACCGCAGGTACCTGCACGCCCACGGGCTCAAGGACCGGCTCCTCGCGCAGGTGGCGGCCAAGGCGTTCCGGTGCGGGGAGCTCAACCCCGGCGCCTGGCGGCGCACCCCGCTGAGCGAGGACGAGATCATGCAGGCCCGGGTGATCAACCCGCCGCTCACCCAGTACATGCTCTGCTCCCCCAGCGAGGGGGGCGCCGCGGTGGTGCTGGCCCGCGGCGACCGGGCCGCGGACCTGTGCGAGCGGCCGGTCCGGCTGGCGGCGGTGGCCAAGCGGACCAGGCGGTTCGGATCGTTCGAGGTCTTCGCGCCGTGGCTGCCGCCCGAGGCCGGGCAGAGCCCGAGCGTCGACGCCGCCCGGGCGGTCTTCGCGGCCGCGGGCCTCTCGCCGTCGGACGTGCAGGTCGCCCAGCTTCAGGACACCGACTCCGGCGCCGAGATCTACCACATGGCCGAGACCGGCCTGTGCGAGGACGGCGCGCAGCAGGAGCTGATCGACGCCAGCGAGACGGCGCCTTCCGGCCGGCTGCCGGTCAACACCGACGGCGGCTGCCTGGCCAACGGCGAGCCGGTCGGCGCGTCCGGGCTGCGGCAGGTCATCGAGGTCGTGCTCCAGCTGCAGGGACGGGCCGACGCCCGCCAGGTGCCCGGTCAGCCGCGGGTCGGTTTCACGCACGTCTACGGCGCGCCAGGCATCAGCGCGTGCACGGTCCTGACCGCGTGAGGATGAGGCGCAGATGAGGCGGGCGGAGAACAGGGCATGAGCGAACCTGAGATGCAGGCCTGGCGGTCCGGGGCGCGCGACTGGCTGCATTCGATGCTGCCGCAGCGGCCCGAACGGCCCGAGGGGCCGGCCGATTACGCGGTGTTCCAGAACATCGACGAGAAGGCCGAGCGTGACCTGCTGGACAAGGTCCGGGCCTACCGCAAGCAGCGATACGACGCCGGGTACGGCGCGATCGCGCTGCCGGAAGAGCTGGGCGGGGCGGGCCTGTCGATGCGGTACGCGGTGGCCTTCACCGAGGAGGAGCAGGCGTTCGATCCGCCCCAGTCGACGGAGCTGATCAGCGTCACCTGCGGTCTGGTGGGGCCGACCATCGCGACGTTCGGCACCGCCGAGCAGCGGGCCACGTACGCGCGCGCCTTCCTGCGCGCGGACCTGCTGTGCTGCCAGCTGTTCAGCGAGCCGGGCGCCGGCTCGGACCTGGCCGCGGTGGCCACCAGCGCGGTGTTCACCGATGGGGAAGGCTGGCTGATCGAGGGGCAGAAGGTGTGGTCGTCCGGCGCCCGGTTCGCCGACTACGGCCTGCTGCTGGCCAGGACCGACCGGGAGGTGGCCAAGCAGGCCGGGCTGACCATGTTCTTGATCCCGATGGACGCGCCCGGGGTGGAGATCCGGCCGATCCGGCAGATGAGCGGGGCCTCGTCGTTCAACGAGGTCTTCCTGTCCGGGGTGCGGGTCGGCGACGACATGCGGGTCGGGCCGGCCGGCGATGGCTGGAAGGTGGCCAACGCCACGCTCGGCTTCGAGCGCACCGCGAGCGGCCAGGGCACCCGGCGTAAGGGCGGCTCGTTCGAGGACCTGCTCCGGCTGGCGACCCGGCTGGGCAAGTCGGCCGACCCGGTGGTCCGCCAGCAGCTTGCCGACGTCTACGTGCGAACGCAGCTCCGGGCGGCCACCACCGAGCGCGTCGCCCGGGCGGCCGCGGCCGGCGCCGCGCCGGGACCCGCCGCGTCCATCGGGAAGCTGGTCGCGTCGGCGAACCTGATGCGGATCGCCGAGGTGGCCAGCGCCCTGCTCGGCTCGCGGATCGCCGCGGACAGCGGGGAACCGGACGCCTTCGCGTGGACCGAGCACATCCTCGGCGCCCCAGGTTACCGGCTGGCCGGCGGCACCGACGAGATCCAGCGCACCATCATCGGCGAGCGCGTCCTCGGCCTGCCCCGCGAGCCGCGCGTGGACAAGCGGCCAGCCGGCGGGTTACTGCGCGCAGTAGCCGCCGTCGATGGGCAGGGTGTGGCCGGTGATCCAGCGTGCGTCGTCTGAGGCCAGGAAAGCGACGACGGCGGCCACGTCCTCGGGCTGCGGGATGCCGGGCATGGGGTTGTAGTTCTCCATCGCCGCGCGCATCGCGGCCGGGTCCGGCGCGGTCTGCGCGAACCGCTCGACCAGCGGGGTCCACACCACGGTGGGCGCGATCGCGTTGACCCGGATGTTGCTGGCGGCGTACTCGATCGCCGCGCTGCGGGTCAGGCCGATGATGCCGGCCTTGGCGAAGGTGTAGGGCGAGATGTTCCGCTGCCCGGTCAGGCCGGCCGTCGAGGAGGTGTTGACGATGACACCGCCGCCGGTGCCCAGCATCTGCTCGATGCAGTACTTCATGACGTAGAAGATGCCGTCGCCGTCGATGCCGCGGACCTGCTGCCAGTCCTCGACGGGCAGCTCGTGCAGCGGCAGCTGGGCGCCGGCGATGCCGGCGTTGTTGAAGACGACGTCGATGCGGCCGTAGTGCGCCACCGCGGCGCGGACCGCCCGCCGGACCGACGCGGCATCGGCGGTGTCGACGGTGACGGCGAGGCCGTCGGGCAGCCGGCCGGCCACCCGGCGGGCGCCGCCGGAGTCGATGTCCGCGACCGCCACCCGGGCGCCCTCGCTGGCGAAGCGCTCGGCCGCCGCCGCGCCGAGGCCGGAGGCGCCCCCGGTCACGAAGGCGACCTTGCCTGCGAACCGCATCTGCTCCGGCATATGACCCTCCCGCGCCTAGTTACTAGACGGATACTCCAGTTCGACTCGGCCGGTCACCTGGCCTGGCCCGGCGCCGGGTCGGCCAGCCAGCGGTCCAGCAGATGGTGGAAGTGCCGGATCTTGCTCTCCTGGTAGACGCCGAACGTGACCCCCGGCTTCCGCGTGGTCCGCAGCCCCTTCTGCACCGCCTCGAGGTTGAACTCGTCCTGGTCGAACACCCGGGCCAGCGACCCGAGCTCGTCGACGGCGCCGCGCCAGGGCTCGTCAGGGCCGAGCCGGCGCTCGGCGACCGGCGGCGGCCGCCTGCCCTGGAACGGCGAGAGCAGCAGGACGTCCATGACGCAGCTCTGATGGTCGTCGCGATACGGGCGGAAGCGGTAGGTGATCTGGTTGAACCCGCCCCACGGGTGCATGTTCGGGAAGACGGTCATGTAATAGCTGTCGACGAGCTCGGCGTCGGTCAGCGAGTTCACGTACGCCGGGTCAAGCACCGAACCCAGCGAGCGCCGCGCGGCCTGCGCCAGCGTCTTGCGGGCGGTGCTTCCCTCCGGCACCTCGAGGACCGGCGGGTCGTCCATCCGCTGGTCGATCTGGCTGTTCAGCCGCTGCTGCTCGTCCGGCGCCCAGGACAGGTAGGGGCTGGGCACGCCGCGGGCCGAGACGGCCCGGGACACGTTGCCGAACACGTCGTACTGGCTGTTGGCGTCGGCGAACCCCGGCAGCAGCTGGGGATGGGTCGTGATGACGTGGAAGGACTCCATGAACGCCTCCTGGGCGACCTTCCAGTTCACCTTGAGCACCTTGGAGATGTGCACCCGGGTGTACCTGTCCTGCAGCGGCCACCGCTCGAAGAAGGCCGGCAGCTCGCCGAGGAAATCCTCGAGCGGCTCGCAGTCCGGGTCCATGTTGACGAAGACGAAGCCGCCCCAGGTTCCGGTCCGCACCTCGGGCAGCCGGAACCTTCCCGGCTTCACCTGCGGGAAGTCCCAGGCGCTTGGGACGCGCTTGAGGCGCCCGTTCAGCGACCAGCAGAAGCCGTGGAACGCGCACAGCAGCTCGTCGACGTGGCCGCGCTCGTCGCGCAGCGCCCGGCCGCGGTGCAGGCACGCGTTGTAGTACGCCTTGATGCCATCCGGGCCTGGCGCCGCCCGGACCAGCAGGATCGAGGTGTCGCAGATGTCGTAGACCTCGGTGTCGCCGACCTCGGCGAGCACCTCCTCGCGGCAGGCGAACTGCCACACCCGGCTCCACAGCCTGGCCTTCTCCAGCTCGTGGAACTCCCGCGAGAGGTAGCGCCCGACCGGGATGTCCGCGTCCCCGAAGTAGCCGGGCTCGTCCCGGCGCAGCGAGGCCGGCACCGGCTTGCTGTCGAGGTCGAGAAGGTCCTGGTAGCTCGGGCCGTGACCGCGGAACCCGGTCCGCCGGTCCGGCGCGGGCAGCGCGGTCATGAGAAGGTTTCCTCGGTCTCGAATCGCCGGCTCCGGGCGGCCGCACCGCCGGGCTTGCTCCCGCCGCTCTCGATCCAGCGGCACAGCTCGGGGTCGGCGACGCGGAGCTCACCGAGCACCCAGCGCCCGTTGCGGTCGAACCGGCCCTGCCGACCGCGCTTGTCGGTGACCTGCACGGGACCGATACCGTCCTCGGCCCACTCGTATACCGCACCGCTCAGGGCATGCTGGATCCTGCGCACAGCGCTCCTCTACCTCGCGGGCGTCCCGGGACGACGGGCGAACGAGGGGCACCGCCCGGCAACCTGGCTGGCTACCACCTAACTGTAGTCGGTATCTAGTTCAGATTGCCAGGCCGGGGCCGGCCGGCTCCGGTCGGCGAGGGAGCCGTCCGCACCGGCGGAGCGCCCAGCGGCCGCGGGACACGCACCACCGCCCGTTCGGGACAAAAAGATCTTTGAATTTGACAGAACGAACGGTGGTGCACGCGGTCACCAGGCCAGCAGGGCGGCCAGCCGTTCGCGGTGCACGGTCGCGTTGCCGAGCAGCTGTTCGTCGGCCCGGGCGCGGCGGAAGTACAGGTGCGCGTCGTGCTCCCAGGTGAACCCGATGCCCCCGTGGATCTGCACGTTTTCCGTGGCGACGGTCGTGTAGGCGTCACTGCACCAGATCTTCGCGACCGCCGCGGCTTCGGCCAGCCGCGATCCGTCCTGCTCGGCGGCCAGCGCCCGGTCGACGGCCGAGCGGCCCATCTCGACCAGCAGCAGCAGGTCGGCGAGCTTGTGCTTGATCGCCTGGAAGCTGCCGATCGGACGGCTGAACTGCCGGCGGATCTTCGCGTACTCGACCGCCAGGTCAAGGCACGCCGCGGCGCCGCCGACCTGCTCGGCCGCGAGCACCACCAGGGCGACGTCGAGTCCGGCGGTCACCGCGGCGGCCCCGTTGCCGCCGGTGGTCAGCGGGGTGCCGGCCGCGCCGTCGAAGCTGACGCAGGCCTGCCCGCGGGTCGGATCCAGGGCCGGCAGCGACCGGCGCTGGACGCCTTCGGCGGTGCCCGCGACGGCGAACAGGTCGCAGCCGGCCGGCGTCCGGGCCGCCACCACCAGGTCGGCGGCGGTCGCCCCGTCCGGCACGAACTCCGCCCGGCCGTGCAGCCGCCAGCCGGACCCGGCCGGCTGCGCCTGCACCGGCAGGCGCTCGGGCCGCCAGCATCCGTCGGAGTCGGTGCCGGCGAACGCGGCGACGTCGCTGCCCGCGCACAGCCTGGCCAGCACCCCGGTCCCGGTGTCGGGGCAGCGGGCCAGGATCTGGCCGGCCAGCACGGTGGAGGAGAAGAACGGCACCGGGAGCAGCGAGCGCCCCAGCTCCTCGGCCACGACGGTCAGCTCGGCCAGGCCACCGCCTGCCCCGCCGAGGTCCTCGGCGATGCCCAGCCCGGCCAGGCCCATCTCGCTGCCGAGCAGCCGCCAGGCTTGCCCGTCGTACCCGGGCGCCGCCCGGCCTTGCCCGGCGTACCCGGGCGCCGCCCGGCCTTGCCCGGCGTCCAGCGCCCGGCGGGCCGGGGCGATGCCGCCCGAGCCTTCGATTAGGTCGCGGACCGCCTCGCGCAGCGCGGCTAGTTCGGCCGCGCGCTCGGCGTCCTGCTGCGCGGCGGTCACGCCGGGCCGCCGACGAGGCGCTCCTCGCGGGCCTCGTCGTCCGCGCGGGTCAGGCCGAGCATCAAGATCAGCTCCTGGTGCAACTGCATCCAGACCGTGTGGTAGGAGTCCATCAGCGGGGACGCGAGCCAGGCCGACTCGCCGTCGTCGAACTTGTCGAGCGCCTCCTGCAGGCGCGGGCGGTAGCCGGCCAGCCGGGGCTCGATCGCCGCCATCCGGCGCAGGATCGGGCCGATGGCAGAGTGAACCTCGTCGAGCCGTTCCCGGACCGTGTCGTCGTACGCGCCGTCGCCGTGGTCGTTGGGCGTGCCGTCGGGGCGCGTCTGCCAAGCGGAGCAGACGTCGCGCAGCCGCCGGTTGACGGGCAGGAAGCCGTCGAAGAGCCGGTCGAGGTCCTGCTCTTGCTGGCCGCCCGCCGCCAGGCGCAGCAGCCGGGCGACGACGGCCGTCCCCTCCGGCGTCGGCATGGTGATCGGCCCCTTCGTCATGACCAGGCCCTGCTCGGCCAGCTGGGCCGTCGCCTGGTCCGGCGCGCCCCGGCTCATGCCGCGGATGACCAGTGACACAAGGGCCTGCCGGGTCGGGTCGGACGGGGAGGCCGATTCGGGCGTCGCCACGGCACCTCCTTGGCTCTTGGCTCGGGTACGCCCATCCTTGACCTTCCTGTGGTCAACGTCAAGAAACTCGGGTATATAACGGACCGGGATACTGGCCGCTGGGCCGGTGTGCCCCGGCGGGCTCGTCAGGCCCCCGGTTATGTCTTAAACTAGAGTTGAACTACAGAAAGATGACAGGCAGGAGGCCCGCGTGACGTCAGGTGACACGGTGGGATCAGACGGCGCGGTTACCGGCTCGCGCGGCGCCTTGGCCCGGATTGCCGCGCTCTACAGCGGCTACTGGCGGCTGGCGGGGGATCTGGCGGGCATCGCGATGGGCGCGTCGCCGGCCAGCCCGGCCAAGGACGACTGGCGGTTCCGGGACCCGGCGTGGACCGATCATCCCTTCTACCGCAGGCTGGGGCAGGCCTACACGGCCAGCTGCACCGTCGCGGACGAGACGCTCGACGACCTGGCCCGCACCGGGCGAGCCACGCCCGCCGCGCGCTTCCTGCTCACCATCGCCAAAAGCGCCGTCGCCCCGACGAACACGCTGCTCGGCAATCCCGCCGCGATGAAGCGCGCGTACGAAACCGGCGGCCTGTCCCTGGTCCGCGGCATGCAGCAGATGGTCGGCGACCTGCTGCACAACGGCGGCATGCCGTCCACCGTGGACCGCGGCGCCTACCAGGTCGGCCGCGACTTCGCGATCACGCCGGGCGCGGTCGTGGACCGCGACCCGGTGGCGGAGGTGATCCAGTACCGGCCCGGCACCGAGCAGGTGCAGGCCCGGCCGGTGCTGATCGTGCCGCCGCCGATCGGCCGCTACTACTTCCTCGACCTGCGGCCGGGCCGCAGCATGGTCGAGTACGCGGTCGGCCGGGGCCTGCAGACCTTCATGCTGAGCTGGCGGAATCCCACCCGCGAGCAGGCCGGCTGGACGCTCGACACGTACGCCGGACGGGTGCTTTCTGCCATCGAGGCGGTCCGCGAGGTCACCGGAGCGCCGGACATCGACGTGATCGGCTTCTGCGCGGGCGGCATCCTGACCACGCTGGCGCTCAACCACCTCGCCGCGCGCGGCGAGGCGCCGGTGCACTCCGCGAGCTACGCGGTGACCCTGCTCGACTGGGGGCAGGAGGTACCGATCAAGGCGTTCTCCGCGTCCAGGCTGCTCGCGCTGGCCCGGTGGAACTCCGCGCGGGCCGGCGTGATCAGCGCTCGCGACATGGGCGGCGCGTTCACCTGGATGCGGCCCGACGACCTGGTGTGGAAGGCCTGGGTCAACAACTACCTGATGGGCGACAAGCCGCCGGCGTTCGACGTCCTGGCCTGGAATGCCGACGGGACGAACCTCCCGGCCGCCCTGCACGCCCAGTTCCTTGACATCTTCGAGCACAACCCGCTGGCCACCCCGGGCAGGCTGACCTGCCTGGGCACCCCGGTTGACCTCGGCACGATCACGCTGCCGACCTACGTCACCGGCGGGGTGACCGACCACCTGACGCCGTGGACCAGCTGCTACCGCACCACGCAGCTGCTGAGCGGGCCGAGCACCTTCGTGCTCAGCAACGCCGGGCACATCCAGAGCCTGGTCAACCCGCCGGGCAACCCGAAGGCGGTCTTCTATACCGGCGCCGAGCCCGGCCCGGACGCGGAGGCGTGGCTGGAGGGGGCGCAGAAGCACACAGGGACCTGGTGGACCCACTGGGCGGACTGGATCATCGCGCAATCCGGCGGGACGAAGGCCGCTCCGGCCCGGCTCGGCAGCGCGGAGCACCCGCCGCTTGACGACGCGCCCGGCTGCTACGTCAGGGATGTCGTACCCGCCGGCGCCTGACCGTACGCTGAATCGAAGGAGTTGCCGATGCAGCTAGATGACAAGGTCGCAGCGATTACCGGCGGCACCGCGGGCATCGGCCGCGCGATCGCGGAGGCGTTTCTCGCCGAGGGAGCCGAGCGGCTGGCGCCGCTCGTCGATCTGTACGACGAGGACTGGGACCTGGTGATGAAGTGGAACCTGTACTCCACCTTCTGGGGCACCCGTGCCGCCCTGCGGCACATGCTGCCGCGGGGCTACGGGCGCATCATCAACATCTCCTCGGTCGAGGGCAAGCACGGCAAGCCGGTGCTCACCGCCTACGTCGCAGCCAAGCACGCGATCAACGGGCTCACCAAGGCCGCCGCCAAGGAGGTCGGCACCCAGGGCGTCACGGTAAACGCCGAGTCCGCCATCAAGCGGCCGAATACCCTGGACGAGGTGGCCGCCGTCGCGGTCCTGCTCGCGTCCGACGTCGGGGCCGGGATCACGGGCGCCATCTACAGCGTCGACGGCGGAACGGCGGCGTACTGAGCCATGGTCGGGACCCACTTCCCCGAGGACCGCGACGTGCTGGAGTCCGCGCTGCAGCGGATGCGCGAGGCCTTCGAGGCGCTGCGGGACGGCCGCGTCGCGCCGGGCCGGGCCGAGGAGGACTTCCTGGCCGGGTACGAGACGGCGCGCGACATGGTCAGCGCCTTCTTCCTGGCGCGGCCTGGCCGTGACGACTGAGCCATGAGACCGTCGGCCCCCTCCCCATTCGCCTGTGCCTCGGTCACGCTGCAGGCCTGCCGGGCCGTGCTGCGGCGGCTCAGCCCGGAAGACCTTTCCCGGCCGACGCCGTGCACCGAGTACACCGTCGGCGAGGTCGGTCAGCACCTGGTGCGGTCCATGGTGCTGCTGGGCTCGGTGGCAGGCGAGCAGATCGACGTCCCGGTCGCGGGGCCGCTCGGGGATGACGTGGCGGCGACCGCCGAGGCGGCGCTCGCGGCCTGGCGGCGGCGCGGGCTTGACGGGTCGGTCGCGGTCGGGCGCAGCGTCTGGCCGGCCGGCCTGGCCATCGAGGTCATCCCGCTCGAGCTGCTCGTGCACGGCTGGGACATCGCCCGGGCGACCGGGGGCGAGATCGATGTCCCGGCCGAGATCGCTGGTTACGTTCTGAGCCGCGCCAGGGAACTCATTACCGAGGACAAGCGGGGCCGGAGCTTCGCCGGCGAGGTATCCGCCGGGCCCGATGCCACCGCCTTGCAGCGGCTGATCGCGTTCACCGGCCGGGAGCCGTAGGCTGGCGCGGCTCTGCCGCCGGGCGCCGCCATCGGCCGCCGCACTCAGCCGCCGGTCACGGCGAACGAGACG
>Ga0335078_10015047_pt1 | contig 11480 bp, 4 predicted proteins | sample Lox_Sample_32_FD_206711 | JGI IMG/M metagenome (GOLD analysis project Ga0335078, IMG submission 206711) | Soil microbial communities from Loxahatchee National Wildlife Refuge, Florida, United States - Lox_Sample_3.2 | ecosystem: Environmental > Terrestrial > Soil > Wetlands | place: USA: Florida...
ATTCGCAGGAAATTCAGATACTGACCTTGTGCGAAATGCAAAAGGTGACGGGCGCGGACGTCGCGTTACTGCAAGCGCGCGATTTTTATTCCACGTTGCCGGATGGCGCTGGAGACATTCCCGATCTAAACGGCAAGCAGCCGGAGGAAGCATTGCAGCAATTGCTGGATCGTATCGTGTGGAAAGGCGACTTTTTGAATTTGCTGTACGTGCCGGGGAGCGCGCTGCAGACGGCGTTAAAGCAATCGAAGGCATTCGATGAGGCGGACCGATCCAATTTGAGCGTGGCACAATACAAAAATCGCGGGCTGCTGTCGGTAGGAATTACGTTTGATCCCGCGCACGGAGAATATCTGATTGACGGCAACAAGTTGAACCCGACGAAATTGTATTCCGTTGCGACAAGCGATTTCATCGGTGGCGGAGACACAGGTTATCCGGACTTTGCCGCTGCGCAGATGCGCGCTCCAACCGTTCCCACGGATTTTGACAAGAAGCTGCTGACGATCAGCGGAGTGGTGTGCGAGGGAATGGCAGGCGCAAACTGGGGTCCGCATTGCATCGGGCCGATCTTGAGAGACCAATACCTGGACGATATCGCGGCGGCGCCGGCGGATATGGCGCCGAGCTACACGCCGAAAGAAGAACTCTGGACGTGGTCGATTTTCCATCATCCGCATCCGGTGCCGGGATACGGCTTCAAAGTGGCGCAAGAGAAGCCGCCGACGCTGCAAAGCAGAATGGATCAGTGGGTGGAATACCGGCCGATCTGGGATTTCGCGTTGATCAAGGCAACGTTCGGCGTGACCACACTGGGGCACAACGGAACCGACGCGCAGATCGATTCCAACTTCGGAGGGATCACGACCCCGGGCGTAAATTCACACCGGTTCACGAACTGGTCGAGCGATTTCCAGGCGCAACTGACGCGCAACTACAAACACTGGCAACTATTCGCCTCGCCGTCGTACACGTTCAACGTGCAGTACAAGGGCGAATCCAATGCGTCGCGCCAGATCAACCAGGTGGCGAACCTGGGAATGTTTGATCTGGGCGGAGCGCGTTTGTGGCGACAGCGCGGGCCGGAACATATGGATCTGGTCTTGGACGCGCACTTCGAAACACCATTGGAAGAAACCATCACAACGTTTGCGCTGAAGTCGTCGCCACCGGCGTCGATCACATTCGCGCAACCGCGCGGCTACACGGAGCTGGTGCGCGGCGGCTTCCGCTGGCAGCGGCGCGTCAGTTCGATCGAGTTCGGTCCCGAGGCCGGGCATCAATGGGACGCGCTTGAAGGATTCAATTTTTTCACGAATGGAAAATTAACGGCCACGTGCCTGGCGCTGTCCGTTCTGAGCTTTACGAACTGCGTGGCGAACGACAGCAATTCAAAGGTGACAAATCCACCGACGATTCTGCCGACGTCAACCGTTTCAACAATTCAGGGCGGGAAGGCGCACGCGGGGATGTATTGGAAGATTTACTTGGACGTGCCTCTGTGGACGCGGGTGAATTATATTTTCACGGACACGGGCGACTGGTACTTTATGAACTTTTCGACGGAAAACACAACCGATACGCGGTTTCGCGATATCGAGCAGCATCAATTGAGGTTCACGGTGTTCCCAAGCCTGACGATCGGGCCGGAGATCGATTTCCTGTTCTATGAAAACAAGTCATCCGGTCCGCTGGCGGGCTCATTCCTGCGGCAGGACCAAATCCTGATGAGGGCGCAGTTCGCGTTCGACATTTTCAATACGCGGAAGAAACAGAATCAGATTGAATATGCTCCGGCAGGGAAATCGCAGTAGGGTGTTCGCGGACGGCCGGATTTGAAGGAAAAAGTTTCGGCTCGCTGAGCCGGTGAGCGCGCTCACTGATCGGCAGGCGTGGATTGTTTTTTCCAGATTCTGTAAGTGTGCCCATCGAAATGATAGGTCACAGTGGTTGTTTCACCCACGCCTGAAGATGCGGCGCGAATGTCTCGATAGCCGTTCGTCCTTTGCTCCATCACCTCGAGCGACTTCGTGCCGACGAAGAGAAGTATCTTCGGATCGTGCGGAAACGATCGCACAATCCAAAACCAGCCGTTGTCCGCCGCGGACATCGGGTGGACGCCGACGACGACAAGATCGGTTTCGTCGGCGCTGGCGAGCTGAATGGCAGAAGCCCGAAAAAACTTTGATGGATTATCGCGCTGGGCCTGCGTGGCGGCTTTATCCTGGGCGGCCTGCTTCACTTGTTTAGTGTGAAGTAAGAGCTTCACGACCTCCTGTGGAATGGGAACGTCGTAATCGAGGGGCAAATCGGAGCTGAATGAAGTTTGCTCAACGCGGCGAGCGACGGTTTGTTCTTGTGCGGCGGAAACGATTAGCGCGGCGCCGAGAATGGCGACTGAGGCAAGAACAAGCTTCGAGTGAGAGCGCATCATTCGTCGCAAGATCCCAAGACCGTACACCTTGTTCCGAAGATACGTGGCCCGAGTTAGGCTAGTGATGAACCCGGGTGAGGATACTCCAATCTGCCGATGGAAGACATCAGAAAGATGAACCCGCCAAGCGAAGAGAAGAATGGCGGTGGAGTCCGGCGTGCGTCCGCAATTTTGGGCACGACGATTTTCCTGGTGATCGCACCAGGATTTTTCTGCGTGGTGGTGCCGTGGTGGATATCGCGGTGGCGGTTCCGCGCGCCATTTTTCGGCATCGTAGCTTTCCGCTATTTTGGAACAGCGTTAATCGCCGCAGGCGTGCCGGTGCTGCTGGAATCGTTCGCGCGATTTGCGATTCAAGGGTTTGGGACGCCCGCGCCGATTTTCCCGACGGAGCATCTGGTGGTGACAGGTTTCTATCGCTTTGTGCGAAATCCGATGTATATCTCGGTTGTGTCGATCGTGCTGGGGCAGGCGCTTCTGTTCGGGAATGTTCATCTATTTGAATATGGAATCATCGCGTGGTGTGTGACGCATCTGTTTATACTGACGTACGAAGAGCCAACGCTGCGGAGAACTTTCGGCACTGAGTACGCGGAGTACTGCGCAAATGTGCGGCGGTGGATTCCTCGGCTCAGGCCGTGGAACGCGGAGCAGTCGTGAGCGCCGCGAACTAATTCCAGCTGAGATTTTTGATTTGATCCAAGTTGACATTGCCACCGCTGAGAACGCAGACGACCTTCGAGCCTCGTGGAGCCTTGATCAGTCCTTTGCGCAGCGCGGCGACGGGCGCGGCGGCCGCGCCTTCCACGACAAGCTTTGCGTGGGCCATGGTCCAGATGAGGCCGTCAAAGATTTCGCGGTCGGGCAGCGTGACGATGTCATCTACATAGCGCTGCACGACGGAAAAAGTGCGCTCGCCGACGCGTTTCACGCGCAAGCCGTCAATGACGCAATCCACTTTGTCGAGGGTGACCACATGGCCTTCGTCGATGCTGCGACGCATGCCCGGCGCGCCGGAAGATTCCACGCCGATAATGCGAATCTTCGGATTTGAAGCTTTCAGCGCCATGGCGATGCCGGAGATGAGGCCGCCGCCTCCGATCGGAACCACGACGAGGTCGACTTCGGGAAAATCCTGAAAAATTTCGAGGCCGACGGTGCCCTGGCCGGTCATGAGCTGGTAATCGTCGAAGGGATGAATGTAGGTGAGGCCGCGCTCCTCGGTGAGCTGCCGGGCTTTCTCGTTTGCTTCGTCCCAGATCACTCCGTGCTGAACGACTTCGGCGCCGTAGCTGCGCGTGGCGTCAACTTTGGATGGCGTGGCGTTGCAGGCCATTACGACGACGGCGTGCATCTTGTAGATGGCCGCCGCCAGAGCGACGCCCTGCGCGTGATTGCCGGCGGAAGAGCAGATCACGCCGCGGGCGCGCTGATCCGCGGTGAGGTGGCGGAACTTATTCAGCGGACCGCGAATTTTGTATGAGCCGGTCTTCTGAAACATTTCCGCCTTGAGCCGCACGTCAAAGCCGGTGTGCTCGCTCAGCAGCCGCGAAGTGACGAGTGGAGTGTGGTAAGCATGCGCCGCAACGTAGCGGCGCGCCTCCTGAAAATCTGCGAGCGTTGGTTCGGTTTGCGTTGCAGTGGTCATCGTCTTGTTCCTGCCGGAAGATTTCGATTTATGAACGGCGAAAGATGCAACGCTATCACAGCCGGGCTGCGCGAACCATGCCTGGAGGAGTGCGTCCGACGTCATTTTAAGTGCGGTGCACTTGGCAAGCTGAATTTCCCGCGCTATTGGCCCGGCGTCACGGTGAGTTGGAACTGCGCCGAATGAACGATCGCGCCGCCCTGGTGGGATCCAGTTGCGGTGATCACAAATGTGTACGATCCCGGCGAGGCGAGGCCCGAAGAGCCGGTCGTCCCACAGCCATAGAGCAAAGCGCAATAAGCAAAAGAGAGAATTGCCAGCGCCACACGCCGTTGCCTTCTCCGCGAAAAGACCAGAAGTAGACAACTGGTGAAGATCGCCACGATTGTCGTGCCGATCGCTCGCATTGGCGCAACGGGAAAGCGTGACACGGCGGAAATGCGTGTGCCGGAAGCCGTCACGTTCAGCTTCGCGATTCCGCCACCAGTCAGTGCGGAGGGGACGAAGGCACAAGACAAGTCAGCAGAGCCGGTTGAACAAGAAAGTCCGATTTGTTGATTGAAACCGTTGACCGGGTTTACGCTCACAACGATCGACGTAGATCCCCCTGCAGCCAATGACGCCGAAGTGCTCGAAAGATCCAGTGTGAAATCCTGAGTGGATTTCGATGTGTCCACCATTTGCGACGAAGAAACACTCTGCCCAAAATTTGAATTGCCCGGATAAACCGCCGTCAAGTAATGCGGCCCGGAGGAAACTGGTCCACCGGTAAATTGAGCGGTGCCGGAGCCATCAAGCTGCGCCTGGCCATAAGCGGCGACGCCGTCCCAAAAGAAAACTGTGCCGGTTGGTGTACCAGTCCGCGCAACAACGTTTCCGGAAAGCAACAGCCCAGTCGCTCCCACGGTGATAGACAGGCTTGTAACCGTCGGATTGCTGGCCGGAGTGCTGACGGTGAGGCCCAACGCTGAGGAAGTACTGGCCGCGAAAGTTGCATTGGCCATATAAGTTGCGGTTATTGTGTGCTGGCCTGTCGTAGAGAAGCTCACGCTGCACATTGCGACTCCAGTGGCATCCAGCGGCTCAGTCGCCAGCGGCGTGCTTCCATCGAAAAACGTGACACCGCCAGTCGGCGTGCCCAACGAAGAGGTAACTGTTGCGCTCAGCGACTCATTTGTGCCGACTGTGACGGGATTTTGCGGCGCGGCAAGAAGAGTGGTGGTGGGCGTGGCTGATACGGCTACCGGAACGACGGCTGAAGTTCCGGAGGCGTAGGTGATATCACCATTAAAATTGACACTCCCCTCAAAAATGGCAGTTAGGTCGTGGCTGCCGGCGCCTAGCAACGTGGTATCAAAAACGGCCACGCCGTTCGCATCAATCTGAGCTGTGCCCATGTTATTCGCCCCGTCGTGAAAAGCGACCGCGCCCGTTGGAATCGGCGTTGGTCCTGGCGACGTGACAGTTGCGACCATATGAACCGTCTGGCTGGTGGTCGTAGAAGAGGGCTGCGCGGTGAGCTGCACAGACGTCTGGAACACCTCAGAGACAATCGTATGAGATGTCGAGAAAGTATTCGCGGCAAATTTCGAATCACCGCTGTATGCCGCCACGATGGTGTGAAGGCCGTGATCCAGAGGCGGCACGTCGGCGTAAACAAACGACGCCGTGCCACCACTGAGTGTGACGATACCGGTGACAGGCTGGCCGTCAACGGAAAAGCGGACGCTGCCAGTTGGAGTTCCGTTTGTCGAATTCACGGCCGACACGTTCGCGGTCAACATAAACGCCTGACTGTAAGCGGAAGGCTCAGGAGAAATGGTTACGCCGCCCTGAGTCTGTGCGAGAGGAGGCTGACTGAGAAGAACCGTCACGGTTGTTCCGGGGCTATTGCCGACGAGAATGTCGGGATGGCCATCTCCATTCACGTCTGCAAGGATCACCGAACCGACGTTGCCAGCCAGATAGTCCTGCTCGGCGCCGAATTGTCTGCCGCCGTTGTTGTGAACTGTGGCCACCACGGTTGAATTGGCGAAGACGAGATCCGGTTTCCCGTCTCCGTCGAGGTCGGCGGTTTGAATGATTTGATAGCTGTTTGAGAGCTGATAGAAGACGGGCGCGCTGAAGGTGCCGTCTCCGTTTCCATAAAGAATGATGAATCCCGAGGGAGCTGCGGGAACGGCAATGTCAGCGTTGCCATCGCCGTCAAAATCCGCAACGACAATCGGACCGGCGCTCGACTGGCTTGATTCCGGAATCACTGTGGAGAGTGTGCGCCCGACCTGGAAGGATCCATCGCCGTTACCGAGCAATACTTGTAAACCGGCGCTCGCGACGACGATGTCCAATTTCCCATCATTGTTAAAGTCACCGACGGCGCCGGCATAAAACTGAGAAATGGAGCTGAAAGCCACGGTCGAGCCAATTACAGAGCGATTCGACTGTCCGAGCGTGACGTGATACGACTCGTAATCCGGCGTAAAGACATCCGCCCTGCCGTCGCGATTGAAGTCGCCAATGGTTGAATGCGCATTTCCGTTAATCGTAAATGATCCGCTCACCGGCGAAGTGAAACTGCCGTCTCCATTTCCAAACAAAAACTGGAGGCTGCCACTATCGGTAAAGACAAGGTCCAGTTTTCCATCCCCATCGAAATCTCCGGTCAGCACGCCGGCCGGCAGGCTACCCGAAACGGATGCGGTGGATCCCGGCCGAAGCGAGAATTTGCCGGTGCCGTCTCCCAAGAGTATTTGAGGCGCACCGGTCGAAACCGCTACAGCAATATCCGTGTGGTGATCTTGATTGAAATCGGCCGCCGCGAGGGACATGACACCTTCCCCGACATCGTAAGCATCTGCGGACTGAAATGTGCCGTCTGCATTTCCGAAGAGGATCGCAATTCCATTCGGGGCCGACATCGCGACGTCCTTGTGCCCGTCGCCGTTGAAGTCCGCTAAGGCAACAACAGGATAATCGGCCGGAGATACGTAAGGTTGTGGCGGATCGAACTGTTCGTTGCCTTTACCGAGAAGAATAGCGAGGCCATCTTGAGAGACGGTCAGTAGATCCAGAATGCTGTCGCCGTTCAAATCCGATATCGCGAACAGGACCGGAAATGGTCCAGCATTTGCAATGCCGCCTGAGGAAGTATTTTGAAAGGTTCCGTCAGGGTTGCCGTGAAGGATGTCGATGGAACCATCCTGCCCTGTGCCGACAATATCCAGGTGGCCGTCGCCATCCATATCCGCCAAGACGATATCGCCCAAATGGCTTGGGCCTGTGTACGTTTCCCCCGGTTGAAAGGTGCCATCGCCATTTCCAAGAAAAACGGTCACGTCAGCGCTAAGGTCTCCGTGCACGATAAAGTCAATATGTTTATCACTATTGAAATCAGCCGTATCAATGTTTTTGGGCTCGGTACCATGTGGGATTACTGTTGACAACTGGAATGACCCAGTATTATTGCCAAGCAGAATGTAAATCACGTCGTTGCCAATATCGGAGGCGATGATGTCCATTGCGCCGTCCTCGTTCACGTCAGCGATGCCAAACTTGGCGCCGAGATCCGCATAGCCAAATCCCGACGGCGCAAATTGTGAAATTATGATCGGGCCGAAAGTGCCGTCACCATTGCCGAGGAAGACGCCGATCTGAGCCATGGGCCCGCCGCCGCCCAAGATCAAATCCGGCACGCCATCGTTGTTCACGTCCGCGACGTTTATTGTGCCGCCGATCCCCTGCGGAAGCTGTATATCCTGCCCATGAGTAAAGGTACCGTCACCATTGCCAAGTAGGACGTGCAAGAATTGAGGTGAACTCCCATCGATATAGATCAAGTCATTTTTGCCGTCATGGTTCAGGTCAGCCGCGGCAATCTCGAATGGATTGGAGCCGGTGAAGACTAAATAGGGGTTCTTGTATGTTTGTGCGAAAACCGGCCATGCCGCGCCCAAACACAAGGACAGAATTGCGGCGCAAAACACGCGCCATAGCAATCGCCTACTTGCGGACATGGCATCGCTCCGAATCACTTGCCGCCTCCGGGCGAGTGAACTGAGCCGCGCTCCTGGAGTCGTGCTATTCCCGCAGCCAACTGCCACACGAATTCAGCAGAGCTATATTGACTGCGAAGGTACATAAGCGGCAGACTATATCGCTTTCGGGGGTACAGAATCAACTTGGGAGAGTCGATTCAATGGTTGAGGGGTGGAGCTCATATCGTTTGTGCGCTAAGTATCTCATTTTCGCCGGCATCATAGTTCTGGCGGGTTATTCGATCTTGGGTTGCGGTGGTGGCGGAGGAGGAACAGTTTCCACGCCCGCGCCGCCGGCGCCCGCGGATTTTGTCCTCACAGTGCAGCCGGCGTCCGTCTCCGTAACGCAAGGATCGTCAAACACCTTTACGGTCGGTCTCACAGGCGAAAATGGTTTTACCGGTCAGGCTTTATTACTGATCTCTGGTTTGGCGATCGGGGTTACGGCGACGCCGCCCGGTTTTAATCTGAGCTCGGGCGGCCAGCAAATTGTAACTCTGTCGGCAAATTCGTCCGCACCACTCGGCGCGGAAAATCTCACCGTGACCGGGGCACAGGGGGCGCTGAATCATTCTGAACCATTGACGTGCACGGTCAACCAGGCGGTTGTGAGCACTCCGGATTACTCGCTCAATATTTCGCCGGCTTCGCTGAATATTTCACAGGGGCAAGTGCTTCCGGTAACGATTAGCATGACGGGGTTGAACGGATTCACAAGCCAAGTCGGCGTGTCTTTGCTCGCGAGTTCACCGGGTCTCAACTTCGGCCCTGAAGATTTCACGCTCGCGCCCGGAACCCAGCAGACTGTGACATTCTTTGCTTCCGCCTCCGCCGTTCTCGACACAGGAGATCTATCCGTGATGGCGGTTACGGATGCCGGTACCAACTCACATAATTACTCGCTTCCCTTTACGGTGAGCCAAGGCACCGCGGTGAATGTGCCGTCAGGCCGTTCGGCATACATCCGTGATGATGCACTGTGGGATTCGGGCTTTATTGTTTATTCCCCTCAGCAATGGATTTTCTACGAGCCGGGAACGAAGCGATTTTTCGTAAGTAACACTACGTTGAACCGCGTGGAAGTGTACGACGCAACCACGGAGACGGAGATCGCGCAGATACCCGTTCCTGGACCATTTGTCGGCGACGTGACACCGGACCATACGAAGATCTACATGGGTACGCAGGTTGGCGACATCTATGTGATCGATCCAGTTGCCATGACGGTTACGCAACGAATTCCCAGCGTCGAAATTGGACCGACGGGATTCCCAACATATGAAGTACGCGTCCTCGCAAACGGCAATCTCGCGCTTCTGGGTGGGCAGGGCGGCCTGCCAGAGATAGATGGCTATCACATCCTGGGAATCTGGAATCCCACCAACAACTCTCTGCAAACTTACACAACGGGCTATGGATCCATCCAAACCGGCGTCGGGCCGACGATCGTTTGCGGGAATTTGGAGAATATCGGCGAGTTCGCACTTTCCGCGGACCGCACTCACGTGCTACTCGGCAGTACGGATAGCGATGACACGCTCTGCTCGCTGAACGCGTCGACAGGAGCTTACGTCGCGGCGGGCGTACAAGAAGTTTCGATCGGTATTCGATCAATTCTTGTCCCACCAGATGGCAAGGAAATCATCATCGCAAACCAGTCGACGGTGACGGTGTATGACTCCACGGGGCTTTTTCAGACCGATCAGTTCCAGGTGTTTGATGGAACGAGTTTTTTTCACTACTTTCTGAGTCAGGACGGAAACACGTTGTACGTTCTCACTGTCGACGGAAATATGGCGGCTGCGTACAACTGGAGAACGCATCAATACCTGGGTTGGTTTCCGATTGTCTCAGACACCGAGGCGTTCATCGGGGACATCACGCCGATGGCAGCCGATCCAACAGGACTGATCATGGGCGTGGTTGGGCATGGCGTGGGATTTATTGACGGCACTGCAATTCTGAACGGGTTAGGCGCCGGCGCAGTTAATGGCATTGTCGAACCGAGCGTCGGCCCCGTCTCCGGTGGAACGCAGGTCCAAATTATCGGGCTCCCCGAGCCGGCATCTATCAACGGGGTGAGCTTCGGGACGAAACCCGCCACAAGCTTTTCCCCGAACTCAATGAACAATGACAACGCGACGACGCCGGCAAGTCCGGCCGGACCAGTCAACGTGGTTGCGACAATGAATGACGGATATCTGATGATGCCGGAATCATTCAGTTTCGGACCCTGGATCATCGAATCTGTTTCGAACGCATCGACCGCAGAGGGTGGAGGGACCAGCGCGATTTTTGGATACGGATTTGGCCCTACGGGTCCGACGTCATCACCAGCCAACATGAGCGTTACTGTGGGCGGAGAGCCGGTTACGATTACGCAGTATGCGCCGATTGCGTTCGCCCCAAACCCATATCCATTTCCGCTGCAGACCTTCAGTTTTATCATTCCGCCGGGAACGGCGGGCACTACCGCGAGCCTGACGCTGACGGACGATTACGGGAGTATGACAATTCCCAACGCAGTGCAATATCTACCACAAACGACACAATATTCACTGCCTGGAGCATCGTTGAATCAAGGCATTTACGATTCGCGACGTGACGTCTATTATTTTGCCGATCAAAGTTCCGTCCGCGTCTTTTCGAAAACGCGGGGAGTATGGTTGCAATCCATCAACATGCCCCCACCGCCACAAGGCGTTTCAAGCAGGTTGTGGGCGCTTTCACTTTCTCCGGATGGAAGCACGCTGGCAATCTCTGATGCAGGCGCTTCTTGTATTTACGTTCTGGATCCGGATTCGCCCTCGAGTATTTCGACCTTTCAATACACGAATCCAAGCGACACACAGGATTTGCCCGGCGGCCTAGCGATTACGGATTCCGGTATCGTGTACTTCGCTACGTTTTCGCTGGACCTTACCGGTGGTTGGGAATTCCACAAGCTCGACACGAACACTGGAATTTTCACGGTTTATCACACATTGCAAGAAGGCGGCAATTTTAGTGATGCGGCGATTCGCGTGTTGCTGAGCCCGGATAACTCACGAGTTTTCCTGAACTCCGGTGGCCTGATCGTGACCTTGGATACCGCGACGGACGCGATGTATTCAAACCCGATTATTCCGCAGCTGGATTACGAGCTGGCAATTTCGAGCAACCAGACGTCGATGACTGGCGCGGAATCGGAAATGGATACGAATCTGAACCTCATTGCCGGTTTGGTTCTGAATGAACGAGAATCGTGGAATGTTGAAGGTGTGTATGGCGAAAAACTGAGTCCGGATGGCAGCCTTTTGTTTTCGCCACTTTCGGGCGCGGTGGACGTCTACGATGGCAGACTGGGAACCTTGCGAGAGAGAAT
>Ga0335078_10015048_pt1 | contig 11480 bp, 15 predicted proteins | sample Lox_Sample_32_FD_206711 | JGI IMG/M metagenome (GOLD analysis project Ga0335078, IMG submission 206711) | Soil microbial communities from Loxahatchee National Wildlife Refuge, Florida, United States - Lox_Sample_3.2 | ecosystem: Environmental > Terrestrial > Soil > Wetlands | place: USA...
ATGTCCGAACCATGGAATAAATACGAACGCACGGCGGCGCGCCACCACGGCAAACTGGGCCGCGAGCTGCGGCCGCAGAGCGTGACGATCGATATCCACGCGCACGTCGGCATCCCCGAAGCCGCGAAATTCGTCGAGCCGCATCTCGACTGGTCGACCATCCCGCTCGCGCACTTTGCCAGCGCCGAGACCAAGGCGCTCTCGGCGAAGCAGGAAGCCGACATCCGCGCCACCGGTGGCGTCGACCGCCGGCTCGCCGACCTCGACGCCATGGGCGTCGATATCCAGATGATCGCGCCACCGCCGCCGCAATGCTACTACACGGTGCCGCTCGATATTTCCGTGAAGGCCACGCAACTCGTCAACGATGGCCTTGCGGCGTTCTGCGCCAAGAAACCGGATCGTTTCAAGCCGTTCGGCTCGGTGCCGATGACGGACGGCAACGAAGCGGCGAAAGAACTTGAGCGCTGCGTCAAACAGCTCGGCTTCACCGGCGTCGAGGTCTTGACCAACGTCGCCGGCAAGGAATTGTCAGATCCCGCTTTCGCGCCGTTCTGGCAGAAGGCCGAGCAGCTCGGCGTGCTGGTGATGATCCACCCCAACGGCTTCACCGAGGCGTCGCGGCTGTCGCGATTCTATTTCAACAACGTGCTCGGCAATCCGCTGGAGACGACCATCGCGCTGCATTATCTGATCTTCGACGGCGTGTTCGAACGTCACCCGAAATTGAAAATTCTCGCCGTGCATGGCGGCGGCTATCTGGGCGCCTATCCGGGCCGCATCGATCACGCCTGGGGTGCGCGTTCCGACAGCCACGGCGCGCTGCCGAAACCCCCGACCGAATATCTCAAGCGCGTCTATGTTGACACCGTGGTGTTCACGCCGGACCAGCTAGCGGCGCTGGTGCGCACCTTCGGCGCCGATCATGTGCTGATGGGCACCGATTATCCGTACGACATGGCGGAATACGATCCGGTGGCGCATATCGCCGGTGTCGAGGGCTTTGACGCCGCGACTGTCGCGGCGCTGGCGGGTGGCAACGCCAAGCGGCTGTTGGGGCTTTAGTTTACCGCGCCGTCGTCATTGCGAGGAGCCCGAAGGGCGACGAAGCAATCCAGGGCGGCATCTCGGCGCTGGATTGCTTCGCTTCGCTCGCAATGACGGTGCTCTACCGCTTGCGCTTGGCGGCATTCAGGTCCGCGGCGGCGCGAACGAGAGCCTTGAGCGCCTTCTCGTTGACCTTCTCGCCCTCGTGTATATCGATGGCGCGCCGCACGTTGCCTTCGAGGCTGGAGTTGAATAGGCCCGCGGGGTCAGGGAGCGCCGCGCCCTTGGCGAAGGTCAGCTTCACCGCAGCCTTGTAAGTCTCGCCGGTGCAGATGATGCCGGCATGCTCCCACACCGGAACGCCGCGCCATTTCCATTCCTCGACCACATCGGGGCAGGCCTCCTTGATCAGCGCGCGGACCCGGGCCAGCGTCGCGCCGCGCCAGTCGCCGAGGTCCTTGATCCGCGCGTCGATCAGCCGGGAAGGGGAGGTTCCCTCTTTTGCCTTGGTGGCGGCGCTCGTGGACTTCTTCATCGCGATTGTCGCTTTCTGAACGGGCCGTCGCGCCCTCACTGGGCATACCGCGGCCCTTTTGATCATGTTGCAGAATGCCAGCAATTGGCGGGGTTGGCGACACGCATGATTCTTGTCCGCCATGTCACACCGGCGGTTTCTGTCTCGTCATGATGTCGGAACCCCACAGAAGGAGCCCATCATGACTGCCAAGATCGATCCCTTCGCCGTTGCGCCCGCGCAGATGAAGAGCTGGCTCAACACATCGCTCGCCGTCGCCTCAAGCCTCGATCCGGTCCTCATGCACCTCGTCGAGATTCGCTCCTCGCAGCTCAACGGCTGTGCCAACTGCATCAACATGCATGCGGCGGATGCCCGCCAGAAGGGCGAAACCGAGCAGCGCATCTATCTGCTGGCCGCCTGGCGGGAAGCTCCGTGCTACACGGACCGCGAACGCGCCGCACTCGGCTGGACCGACGCCCTGACCCGGCTCTCCCAAGGTCCAGAGCTGGAAGGCGCCCGTGAAGCACTGAAGGCGCATTTCAGCGAGGAAGAGCAGATCAAGCTCACGCTGATGATCAACGTCATCAATGGCTGGAACCGCATTGCGGTCGGTTTCGGGCTGTTTGCCGATCCGGCGGCGATCCAGGCCACTGCAGCCAAAGCGGCCGCCGCCTGATGACGGGCGAGGGCCAACAGCACGCAACGGACGCGGCGTTCAAGCCGGGCTACTACTCCGGCAGCCAGCGCCGTGGCGTCTCGCGACTGTCGTCGTAAGCCCCTTCGAACACCGGCTCGGCGAGCGTGGACTGGATGCGGAGCGTGCTCTTGCCGGTGTTGGAGAAGCCGTGCTTGCGCCCGGCCGGGACGACGACGAGCTGGTTTGCGGTCAGCGTGACGCGCGCGTCGCCGATCCACACCTCGGCTTCGCCTTCGAACACGCGAAGAATTTCCTCGACCGCGTGCAAATGCGTCGGCGCACCGTGGCCCGGCTCGCACCACTGCTCAAACACGCACAGCTGGGTCGCGCCGTTGCGCGCCGAGACATACATCTGCGTCATGACGCCCGGCCGCCATTCTTCCTTCGGCTGGCGATTGAGATCGACGACCTGCATGAAGTCCCCCGTTTCGGTTGCTTGAGCAGCGGCGCGGCGAATCTATCCCGGATTTCACCGAGCCTCCATCTGCGCTACGCTACGCCTCGCAAAGATTGTTACTATGGTTCGGGAGGAAGCGATGGTTGAGCGAGGCCGGGCGGAAAAGAAAGGCAACGGCGCCGCGGCGCGGCTGCGCCAGCGTTTTCCGACCATCGATGACCTGCGCCGGCGCGCGCGGGGCAGGGTGCCGCGCTTCGGCTTCGATTTTGTCGACGGCGGCGCCAACGACGAAATCTGCATCGACCGCAATACGTCCGCGTTCCAGGCGATCGAGCTGCTGCCGCACTATTGCGTCGACGGCAAGGTAACAACCGACACCCAACTGTTCGGCAAGACATACGCCGCGCCGATCGGTGTCGCCCCGATGGGCTCGGCCGGCCTGATCTGGCCGGGAGCGGAGAAGCTGTTCGCCGCGGAGGCGCAGCGCCAGTGCATCCCGTACGTCCTGGCAACGCCAGGCAATGCCTCGATCGAGGAGATCGCCGCGATCGCGCCGGACGTGTTCTGGTTCCAGCTTTATCGCTTTCCTTATAACGACCACGCCATCACTTACGACCTGGTGCGCCGCGCCGACGAAGCCGGCGCGCATGTGCTGGTGCCGACCGTCGACTCGGCCGGCAAGTCGAAGCGCCCGCGCGATATCCGCAACGGCTGCCGGGTGCCGTTCCCGATCAATCCGTGGACCACCTGGCAGGTGCTGACCTCACCGGCCTGGACCATGCAGCTCCTTCGCAACGGCATGCCGATTACCGCCAACCTCGTGCCGTACGCCGAGAAGGCGAACCAGAATTCGACCGCCGAGGTGATGCAGCTGCGCTCCGGCGGCAGCCACACCTGGGAAGAACTCAAGCGCTTGCGCGACCGCTGGAAGCGTCCGTTCGTGGTCAAGGGCATCCTGCATCCGGAGGACGCCGAGCGCGCGGTGGCGATGGGCGCCGACGGCATCTGGGTGTCGAACCACGGCGGCCGGCATTTTGACGGCGCCCCGGCGTCGATCGACGTGCTGCCGGCGATCGTCTCCGCGGTCGGGTCGCGCGCCACCGTGGTGATCGACAGTGGTATCCGCGGCGGTCTCGATGTGGTGCGCGCGCTCGCGCTCGGCGCAAAGTTTTGTTTTACCGGGCGATGCTTCGCCTACGGGCTCGGCGCGCTCGGCCCCGCCGGCGCGCCGCACGTCGCCGATCTGTTCCTCGATGAGATCAAGACCGAGCTCCTGCACGTCGGCGCACGCTCGGTCGCGGAAGCCGCCACCATCAAGGTGCGCCACCCGAATGCCTGGCGGTTCGATAATTACTGATGCTCGTCATTGCGAGGAGCCCGAAGGGCGACGAAGCAATCCAGCGCAGCCTTGCGATCATTACAAGCGGCGCTGGATTAATTCGCTCCGCTCGCAATGACGAGTGAGCAAGCAACGCACGCTACGCCGCCTTCTTTGCAAACAGTCTCCGCACCAGATGGCCCTTCCACATCCATAATCCGGTCAGGGCCATGACGGGAAAGAACGTGATTCCAAGTGTAGGACAGCATCTTGTACGGCTCGACGGACAGAACCTCGCAGTCCAGCGCGCCGCCCCATTCGCCGCGCAGGTGAAAGCGATGGCCGACGACGGGATCGAAATCGTTTTTCATCAGCCACTCCTCGATCAGGTGTGGCTGCGTCAGCGCGCGCCAGAGCTTTACCGGCGGAAACGGAAACTCGCGCTCGACGACGACAGTGCGCGTTGCGGCGTCCTGGTCGGTCATTGGTCCATCCTTCTGAGCAGATCTTCGAGGCGGTCGAACCGGTTTTGCCAGAAGCCGGTCATCCGGCTGGTCCAGTCGATCAGCGGCGCGAGCGCGCTCAGCTGCGCGCTATAGTGCGTCTGCCGGCCTTCGTGGCGGTCGCGCACCAGCCCGGCCGCTTTCAGGACGCCGAGGTGCTTGGAGACCGCCGGCTGCGAGACCTTGGCCCGCGCGGTCAGCGCGCGGACGGTTTGTTCTCCGTCGCGGCACAGCCGCTCGAAGATTGCTCGCCGCGTCGGATCGGCAAGCGTTCGGAACAGCACATCGTGCGCGTTCGGCATGTTCAATCAATAACTCATTGGTTATTGATTGTCGTATAACCGATGGGTTATGGATCAGTCAAGCAGGAACCCGCAGCGGGGCGAGGGCCGCCCGCCTCAGACCTTCTCTTTGTTTTTTGCCAGTTTGGCGGCGAGCTGTTGCGACAGCGCTTCGAGGTGCTTCGGCAACGGTTCGTCGACGAGCTTGCCGTAGTAGCGGCGCAGTTCGTCGGCGATCGCCCACGGAACGAGGTGACCGAACGGAATGACGTTATCCGGCGGGTTGTCGTCGTTTTCGGGCATGACCCCTCGCGAGCCGGTTCACAATAACGCGGCGCAACATAACCGGTTCCAGTTTGGCGGGGCGACGCCCATTGCCTGCCTTAATTGGACCCACTATGCCATTTCCGCGGCGGAACGGAAACCGCCCGAAACCCAAACGGGAAACCACTTGCCATGGTGCGGCGGCGCGTGATCGAGGAGCCGGTGTCGCGGCTGGCGAGCTGGTCGCTGCGGCTCGCGCTGTTTTCGCTGGTTGCCACCTTCATGGCGTTGATCGCCGTGCGGTCTGGCGCGCTCGATCTGGTGCCGGCGCTGTCGACCTTGGCGGGCGCGCTGGTGCTGGCCGCTGTCGCCATTTTGCTCGCGTTCGGCGCCGGCATCGTCATCTGGCGCGAGGGTCTCGGCGGGCTGCGTAAGGCCTTGCTGGCGGCGCTGATCGGGATCGCGCTGATCGGCTATCCGGCCTATCTCGGCGCGCGCGCCTATCAGCTGCCCGCGATCTACGACATCACCACCGATCCGATCGATCCGCCGCAATTCGACGCCATTGCGCGGCTGCGGCCGCGCGACGCCAATCCGATCGCCTATCAGGGCCTCTATGCGGCCGAGCTGCAGCACGCCGCTTATCCGGACATCGATCCGGAGGACACCACGGCAAGCCCGCAGGAAGCCTTTGACGTCGCCATGAAGATCATCGTCAGGCGCAAGTGGCGCGTCGTCGATGCGCGCCCGCCGCGCGGACCGCCGAGCGGCCGGCTGGCCGACGGCATTATCGAGGCGGTGGCGCGCTCGCTGATCCTCGGCTTTCCCGAGGACGTCGTGCTGCGCATCCGCGCCACCACTGACGGCACGCGCATCGACGTACGTTCGGCGTCGCGTTACGGCCGCGGCGATCTCGGCAGCAACGCCGCGCGTGTGCGCAACCTGATCACCGACATCGACGCCGTGCTGTCGGCGCCGCAGCCGGAGAAGCCGGAGAAAGCGTCGCCGCGGCCGCAGCCTCAAGCGCGCCCCGGCGGCCGGTCGGTCAGGCGATAGGTGCCGTTGATCGACGGCAGACCGTCGGTCGCAACGACGCCGCGCGCCACCAGATCCTCAAGATGCGCCAGTGTTGAAAGGCCTGCTGCGCCCATCAGGCGCGGATCGAGCCCGATATAAACCGCCTTGACGATGGTCGGCACGTCGGCTGCGCCCTTGCCGAGCCGGTGCAGGATCGACGCCTCGCGGCCCTGCCGGTGGCGGATCAGAAACTGCACGTAGCGCGGCGCGTCGCGTACCGCCGTGCCGTGGCCGGGCAGGTAGATCGGCTCGCGGCGGCGCGCGAGCTTTTCCAGCGACGCCATGTAATCGCTCATCGCGCCGTCTGGCGGCGCCACGATGGTGGTCGACCACGCCATCACGTGATCGCCGGCAAACAGCAGGTCGCCCTCCTTGTAGGCGAACGCCATGTGATTGGCGCAGTGGCCGGGCGTCGTCACCGCCTCGATGGTCCAGCCGTCGCCGCGCACCGTGTCACCGTCTTTGAGCGCCGTGTCGGGCCGAAAATCCATGTCGCCCGAGGCGTCGAGCCGGCGGGTGTCGCCGATATGCACCGGCCGCGCCGCGCGGTGCGGCCCTTCGGCCAGCACCGTGGCACCGGTCGCGGCCTTGATCTTCGGCACCGCGGGCGAATGGTCGCGGTGCGTGTGCGTGACGAAAATGTGCGTGACGGTCTCGCCGCGCACCGCGTCGAGCAGTGCGGCGACATGCGCGTCATCGTCCGGGCCCGGATCGACGATCGCGACTTTGCCGCGGCCGAGGATGTAGCTCATCGTGCCTTTGAAGGTGAACGGCCCCGGATTGTTGGCGACGACGGCGCGGACGTTCGGCGCGACCTCTTTGGGCTGGTCGGGCACCAGATCGAATGACTTGTCGAAGGGGACGTCGTCGGTCACCGGCTGCATGCTCCATCGCGGGAGCATTCAATAATCACGCTGGGCGAGAGCGCGCAACCGAGCGAACCTGGAGCCGAAAATAAATGGAGCCCCGGTGCCGGGATATCCGGGGCTCCAGCGCTCTCATTCAACACGTGAGTGAGACCGAGATCGCAGAACCTATTATGCACGGCGCGTGCCAACTCCCGGACCGCGCAAAACTGGCCGATTCTTCGCCGTTTCTGCCCGCTCTGCCATGGCTGGTCGCGAACGAGGCGGTCATTGGCTATTTTCCAGGCAGCCGCCATCAGAATGGCGTTCGGCTGCGGATCGCGGCGGCGAGCGTGCCCTCGTCGAGATAGTCGAGTTCGCCGCCGACCGGAACGCCGTGGGCGAGCCGCGTTACTTTAATGTCGCGCTCGTGGAGGAGGTCGGTGATGTAGTGCGCGGTGCTCTGGCCGTCGACGGTGGCGTTGAGCGCCAGAATGAGTTCCTTCACCGCCGGATCGTGCGCCCGCTTGATCAGCGCGTCGATGGTGAGGTCCTCGGGTCCGACGCCGTCGAGCGGCGACAGCGTGCCGCCGAGTACGTGGTAGCGGCCGTTGATCGCGTGCGCGCGCTCCAGCGCCCACAGATCGGCGACGTCGGCCACCACCACGATGGCGGCCGCATCGCGCCGCGGATCGGTGCAGATCGTGCACGGGTTCGCCGTGTCGATGTTGCCGCAGGTTCGGCAGATCTGGATCTTCTCCATCGCGGTCTGCAACGCGGCGGCGAGCGGCGCCATCAGTGCCTCGCGCTTCTTGATCAGATGCAAGGCCGCGCGCCGCGCCGAGCGCGGACCGAGCCCCGGCAGCCGCGCCAGGAGCTGGATCAGGCGTTCGATCTCGGGTCCGGCGACCGCGCCTGCCATTGTCTATCCGTCATTCCGGGGCGACGCGCAGCGTCGAGCCCGGAATCCATATTCGCAAACCGGGGTTATGGATTCCGGGCTCCTCGCGGAGCCTGTCATCGGGACGCGCGACTTCGCGCGGTCCCGTTGGCTCGGCCCCGGAATGACGTGGAAATATCGCAGCTTGCCCATCAGAACAGCTTCAATCCCGGCGGTAGCGGCAGGCCGCCGGTCAGCGCCTGCATCTTCTCGGCCAGCATCGCTTCGAGCTTGCGCTTGGCGTCGGCGTGCGCGGCGACGATCAGGTCCTCGACGATCTCCTTCTGATCCGGCTTGAACAGCGAATCGTCGATGCGGGCGTGGCGCAGGTCGCCCTTGCCAGACAGCGTGACGGCGACCATGCCGCCGCCGGCCGCGCCTTCGACCTCGATGCGGTCGAGCTCGGCCTGCATCGCTTCCATCTTCGATTTGAATTCCGCGGCCTGTTTCATCAGGCCCATGAAGTCGGCCATGAATACCCTTTATCTGTTAGTCGTCGCCGTCGCCGTCGTCGGCTTCGCTGTCGCCCCGCGCACTCAACGGCAGGTCGTCGGGATTGGTTGCAGCCGCGCCCGGCGGCTCGCGCACGTCGACGATCTCGGCGCCGGGAAATTTGGCGAGCACCGCCGCCACCAGCGGATCGGCACGCACGCCGTCCTTCAGCTCCGCTTTGCGTGCGTCGGCCTGCGCGCGCAAGGTCGGCGCGCCGGGTTCGGCGGAGACCACCACCATCCAGCGCCGGCCGGTCCAGGCGTTGAGTTTCTTTGACAGCTCGCCGGCTAGCGCCTGCGAGGCGCCGGGCTCGAGCGCGATCTCGAGCTTGCCGTCCTCGAAACGCACCAGCCGCACGTCGCGCTCCAGCGCGCTCTTCATCGTCAGGTCGCGTTTTTCCGCCGCGAGCGCGACAAGGTCGTCGAAGTTCGCAAGCGCCCGCACCGGGACATTGTTGTCGGCGGCGCGCGGTTCGCTGATCGCGGCCGGCGCCGGGGAGGGCGCCGTCGCCAGCGCGGCGCGCGGCGCCCCGCGTGGTTCGGAGCGCTGCGGCATCGGCGAACGCGCCGGCAGCTCCGCGCGCGGCGCCGCCGCCGGCATCGCGCCGCCCGCGGCCGCCACGCCCGCGCCGTTGCCGCGCGGCGAAGCATCGCCCAGCGAGCGGATCACTTCATCCGGCGTCGGCAGATCGGCCGCGTAGGCGATGCGCACCAGAACCATCTCGGCGGCGGCGAGCGGCCGGCCCGCCGCCTCGACCTCGGCGATGCCCTTGAGCAGCATCTGCCAGGTGCGCGCCAGCACCCGCATCGACAGCTTGCCGGCGAAATCGCGGCCGCGCGTGCGCTCGGCTTCGGTCAGCGACACGTCGTCGGCGAGCGCCGGCACGATTTTGAGCCGCGTGACGAAATGGGTGAACTCGGCGAGGTCGCTTAAGATCATCGCCGGATCGGCGCCGGTATCGTACTGGTCGCGCAACTCAGCGAGCGCGCGCGGCATGTCGGCGCGCATCAGCGCCTCGAACAGATCGATGACGCGGGTGCGGTCGGCGAGCCCCAGCATGCCGCGTACGTCCTCGGCGCGCACCGGGCCTGCTGCGTGTGCAATAGCCTGGTCGAACAGCGACAGCGCGTCGCGCACCGAGCCTTCGGCGGCGCGCGCGATCAGCGCCAGCGCCTCGGGCGCGGCCTCGATGCCTTCCTTGCCGGCGATGCCTTGGAGGTGCGCCACCAGCACCGCGGCGTCGACCCGGCGCAGATCGAAGCGCTGGCAGCGCGACAGCACCGTGATCGGCACCTTGCGGATTTCGGTGGTGGCGAAAATGAATTTGGCGTGCGGCGGCGGCTCTTCCAGCGTCTTGAGCAGCGCGTTGAAGGCGGCGCCCGACAGCATGTGCACTTCGTCGAGGATGTAGACCTTGGTGCGCGCCGACACCGGCGCGTAGCGCACCGCGTCGTTGATGGCGCGCACGTCGTCGACGCTGTTATGCGACGCCGCGTCCATCTCGATGACGTCGAGATGCCGGCTCTCCATGATCGCCTGGTCGTGCACGCCGAGCACCGGCATGTTGATCGTCGGGCCTGTGACCGAGCCGTCCGGCAGCTCGTAATTGAGCGCGCGCGCCAGGATGCGGGCCGTCGTGGTCTTGCCGACGCCGCGCACGCCGGTGAGGATCCAGGCCTGCGGAATCCGCCCGGTCTCGAACGCGTTGGTCAGCGTGCGCACCATCGCCTCCTGGCCGATCAGGTCGGCGAAGGTCGACGGCCGGTACTTGCGCGCGAGGACCCGATAGGCGGGGGCGTCGGTCATGGCCTGATTGTAGCCCGGGTTGAGCGGAGCGAAACCCGGGACGATGGAATGCCTGTGGGGCGTCCCTGGGTTTCGCTGCGCTCAACCCAGGCTACATGATGTGAGGTGGGAGGCTGACGAGCGACCCGAACCGCGCTCGTTAGGGCTGCTTCCTTCCGGATCTGACCCGGTTGGCGAGTGGCTCGCCCACCGCCAACCTCCCGGACCTTATATCGGCCGGAGAAGGCGCGAAAGCAAGCCGACGCCCGGCCGTGGCCCGATCGGGGATCAGGCGACACGGCGGTAGCCGTAGAGGAACGCCGCGAGGCTGGTCCCGAGCATGCCGATGACGAAGCCGGCGGAGAACACATTGAGGCTGTGCAGCTTGGCCATTCCGACCTGCCAGGCGATGCCGTTGAGCACGGCGAAAACGATGACGACGCCGATGCCGTAAGCGGTAAGCGTGCGCATGTGACGATCCTCTCCGTTCCGGCCGCCCCGCCTGACGGGATACGACCACGGATGCATGGACGAAGTGGGGCGCTAGCAACATCCCGCCCCGCGATAGCGGGGAGGGGGGACCATCCGAGCGCGCAGCGCTCGGATGGTGGGCGGGGCGCAGGACTCGACGAATCTCTTTCGATGCAAGTGAAACGTTGAGTCAGACGCCCCTTCCACCATGCTTCGCTTCGCTCGCACGGTCGCCCTTCCCCGCTATCGCGGGGAAGGTTGAAACACAGCTCCCCGTTCCCGCGGCGCGATTTTTTGCTTCGCGCCCCGAGTTTCCGGCCAACCATGTCGCTAGCGGCTTCCCCTGCGCTGTTCCCCGGATTTCACTGCGTTCAATCCGGGCTACCAAAAAAGGGGAAGCGGAACGCCGAGAGACGCATCGTCAAACCCGCGCCGCGCAGACGCGGGGCGCACCCTTGCGGGGTGCGCTCGCCTCTCGGCGTCCCACTGCGGCTCTTGCCAGAGGGACAGCTGGTCCCCAAGGCTCTGCATCAGGCCATGCTTCGGGAGACAGTCCGGGGCGTTTGGTCCTGTACGGCCGCCTCGACCGGGAGGCGGAGACCTTGCGCTTCGCCGTGCATGATCCGGAAAAGTGGATGCCGGTTTTCCGGCAAGATCATGCACCACTCGCAGGCGTTACCCGCGCCGGAAAAACGAACGAAAGTCCTGTCTCCGTACAGCGAGCACCTCGCATGCCGGTCATTGTGCCGGCAGGATGATGCCCGATGCCGCCCGGGAGCGGGTTACAAGCCCGCCCGCAGGCACCGCACTCGCCCCGTCCCAAGGAGTGTCCTCGCGAAGAACGTC
>Ga0335078_10015049_pt1 | contig 11479 bp, 5 predicted proteins | sample Lox_Sample_32_FD_206711 | JGI IMG/M metagenome (GOLD analysis project Ga0335078, IMG submission 206711) | Soil microbial communities from Loxahatchee National Wildlife Refuge, Florida, United States - Lox_Sample_3.2 | ecosystem: Environmental > Terrestrial > Soil > Wetlands | place: USA: Florida...
ACCCAACATTGAGGAAATACCTGCTAAATGAAGTGAAAAAATCATTTGGATAGGCAGTCTTATTTGGGTAGACCCCCCCAACAGATCCGTGCATGCGCCTCTCGACGCACACGGCTCTTCACTAATTAACGCCACCGACAACAAGCTGTTTATTTTTGTTTTACATTTTTATTTTATTTACATTTAAGCGCTTTACTATTTTGCGCTTTTCCCCACAGTTGCCGATTTCGGCAAATTTGATTTAGATACTTTGACCATAGGAGCTATAATTTGTTTGTTACAGTTAACGAAAAGTTTATTTTTATGCATCTCTAAGACAATCTTAAAGGTAGCATTCTTTAGTTCTTCTTCACTGTAAGTATTTAATTTATTAGGCAATATTGTTTTCCTAATTTTACGATATTCTTCCAGAATTGCTTTATCTTGTTCCCGTTTAGAACTATGGCATGTTTTGTGTACAAGCTGCATGTTCAATTTTCTATTTAGGATACTATTAAGCTGAGTGGAGTTACCCCCAATCGCTTTAGGTATGATATGGTCGATCTCCACATTTGGTAATCAGTAAGCTTTATTACCAATAGAATTATTTAGATTTTTTAGTATGTTTTCATTTATCTTTGTACTACTTAAATTAGGCTGCGAGTGATTGAGGTCATTTATTTCAAAGTTTGGATTATCAATTAATTCGTTAATTAAATCTGTGAAAGTTGTTCCCAAGAGAGCATTCCTAGAAATCAGGAAATTATTGCAAAGTGGACAAATATGGTTTTGTTTAAAAGATAATCGACTATGAGAGTCTCTTCTAAATTTGGTAATAAGAAGAGCTCTTTTAATATATGCTGAGTTGTCAATAAGTGGTGAATTATTTAGTAGATCATAACTTGGTACGAGGGCACTTCACATTGAGGGCATATTAAGTTTGGTCAAATTAAGTACATTGATGGAAGATTTTCTAAGATTACCTTTATTTACGTTAGTATTTTCTATTGTAGGAGATTGTAATCATATCCTATACGTATTGGATTTTCTGTGATAGAATGTATTCTTGTTAGAACTGTCCACTTCTCTAGTAAAGTGTTGCATAAAAATACCATGGAAGTTATGTTGATATTTATTCATAATAAACTTTCGTATTCGTTTTCATACATAAGTATCCAAATGTCTTCGTAGGTGTATTTGATGGGGAGCAGGTGAGAAATAGTTCGATCATCCTCTAATTATACTATTTATGGATTTAAATAGTGTATCTAGGGATTGATAGTTATTTAAGTTGCTAGTAAGAAGTTTTATTTGTTCTCTAAATTTTTTGGTTGATTTACGAGAAGGGTAACAATAAGCACCTATTCAATCAATTAATTTACCTGCCTTCTGTTTACTTGTGACGATCATTCAGTTAACTTTATTTGGTTTTATTAATGAATGCGTTCATCCTAAGAAATCTATATGGTTTCCTATTTTTCATGGTATTATTTTAGTTTTTTCGGGCGATAATATTAACCCTCGCTCTAATAAAAATTCGCTAATTTTTTTAATAAGTTCATTAGCTACAAATTCTGATTTAACCCCTACCAGGAAATCGTCTGCGTAACGCACGAATCAGGTGGTATTGTACCATTCGATTCTTGTTCTATTTCTGTAAAATGCCTCAGATTCTATAGAACCTTTCTCTCTGAGGTCCTTGTTTTTAAGATAGTCCGCTCTATCTATGCTATACAAGTTATAAGTAGATCCTAATTTATGGGCTGAGATCTTAATATGATGCTGCAGACCGTCTAAGGTTCAATTCATTAATAGTGGGGAAATTATTCCACCTTGGGGTATTCCAGTTTTATTATCACTTTTGTTTAAGACTTTATTAAGTTTAAATGATTTTTCTACAGTGTATTCGTTAAATGGGTTATTGTTTTTATCTTTTTCGTATATATCAACTTTCAGTAATCTTGGCAATAAGAATTCGTAATTTGAGGGCATAGGTACATTGTTGATTAATCATTCGTGGCTAATATTGTCAAAACATCCTTTTATATCTCCATCTATAATATATTGTGTATCATACGTTATCTTATCGGATTTTCCGGTAGCTTGTTTATATAGCCAAGAAGGAACTATAATTTGTTTACTTCTTACTACGTTTTTACCGAAGCCTGGAATGGTTACCTTAATATTATTTTTTGGATCTATCGTACTTAAGTCTACTTTACTCTTTAGTTTTTGTATTGAGTTAGATTTAAGATATATATTTTTCATTTTTATATCTAAATATGCTCTCTCCTTAAGACTGAGAGGTTGACTTGATCTGTAACGTATTAGGCGTTGATGTACATAAGCTGTAACTTGGTGACAATTTCTACCCGGACGGTAACCAAAGGATAGTTCGTCACCTAATGGTTCCATGTAAGGCTCCATAACAAGTTTTAATAACACTTGTAAACATCTATCTCTAATAGTTGGTATACCTAATGGTCTTAATTTACCATTTGCTTTAGGTATGTAGACTCTAAGTACACCTTGGGATTTATAATCTTTTAATTTTGAATTACGTATATATTTACACAATTCGAATTTTAATTCATTATTTTGTTCTAATGCGAAGAGGTACATTTTATTCGCATATTCTACAGGGTTAGTTTTCATTAATTTAAGTTCAGTTCTTAAATTGGATATATATTCTCTTCCCTGTGCGGATTTTAGATGTCTTCGTAACTTCTCCTGATCATTTAACCCGGTTATACCCTTCCGATTTATACTTTGATCATTGCGTCCTTTAGAGAGAGAAAGGATTCTGGAGAGTCTTTTATATTTTACAGCTAAATATTCTTTAGCGTTCGCTTCCTCATTATCTTGGAATAACTTTCCTTTAGTTATAAAGGCTTTCCCGTCGATACCAGGAGTTTTAGCTCCATTAGTCAATTCTGTTAATTCGACCGCTCAAAATTTGTATATTATGTTTTCTAAATTATTCTTACTATCGTTTAGAATAGTGCTTCATTTAGTAGGGTTATTTAGATTCTCTCTATATACATTTGAAAATCGATTTCTTCGACTAAATTTGATTGGTTCATCTGATACTATTAACTTTGGAGAGGAAATCAAGTTTGTAATCAGAGTATCGATATTATCCAAGTTGGTCAAGAGGGGGGCTTTGACATCTTTTAAGTTTTCTTTAGACCCGGGGTTAAATAGGCTTGAAGAATTTAAATTTAAATTTAAGTATCTAGTAAAAATTTTTGATGTTTTAACAGCTGTTATAAATGTACAAATAGATATATAAGTTTTTATACCTAATTTAATATTGGAAGAATCAATATTTTGATCATCTAAGAGTCATACAGTTTTATTGTCTCTTTTATAATCAAGTACATTTTGTCTTAGTTTAGGAACTAGGATGGCTTCCAAATCTCTTTTACTATTCTCTAAGCGTTTTATTACTTCAGAGCTTGTAGAACAGTAACATCTTCGATTTATCTTACCGTTCACTAAACTTTGGTGTGTTATTAGTGTAGTATTACGTCTCGTAATTAAACGAAATTTAGTACTATCTAAACTCTGAATTATAGTACTGTTCCTATAATTTCGAACTACTTCAACCCTCAAGGATGGAGTAGTCCAAATCTCTTTTTCGCTATTTCAATTAACTTTACTGATTTTATCTGCCTTGCCCCTATCCATTTCCCAGGCGATTTCCCAAGCATAGCTTGGGAAATGATAAAAGAAGTCTGGGGAACAGTGTAGGAAATAATGCATGGTAAAAGTAAATGAAATAAAGAAGTAGAGCTTTAGAGAATGGCCCCTTGCATATTTACCCTGCTTCATAATACCAAATGAGTTGGTACTATGTGTTGGTTTACAACTCGTTTGACAGCTTTTGTATACTTCGTCCCTTTTAGTCTCAGTTAAATACTTGTTCTTTAAGCACACAATACCGCTGATTGATATGCCATAGGTATTTTTATATAAGAGGTATCACCTCTTTGTGTCGGTATAGAGAGTCAACATATAACAACTTCTGAAAAACATAAGCTCTCCGCTTGCTTGAATAACTGTCGATATGTAAAGAATCATACAAAACAGTAAGGTAATATACGGTGGCCCGCACGCCAGGTCCACAGACCCTCCTGAATGTGACTGCACTCCGGCCAATGGTGGGTATCATTTTTGTTTATAGTTACAATTAACTTTAATATTAGTCAAATTCATACTATATCAACTATTCACATAGCTGTTCGGACTTTATCTTGAAAAATTTTATTTATATTGAATGTAATATAAATACCTAACATTTCCCCAAACGGGAAAATTATTTGTCAATTTTAAATTTTATGTTTGTTTCTTAATTTATTTATTCAATTTCTAATTCTTTCTAATTTGTCATAATTACCTTTAAATTTATGATAAGTCCGCTTTCATATTTTAAATTCAAAACCTTTAACACCTAAAAAATATGAAGCATCAACTTTATAACTAAAATAATTTATAATGTATTCTATAGTACTAGAATTTGTGGTACTCAAAGAATAATAGTTCTTTTTTTTATGATATTGAATAGCAGCCTTTATATTAAATATATATTTAATAGATACTAATACAATAAGATCTAATTTTTGAGTAACATTAAAACAATGTACTATACGTTTAGAATCTTTTTTTGTATAATAAATACTCCCTTCGGCTTCTACAAACCCAACCAATCAGGATTTAGACATAACATTATATACATCATCAATAGATCTAATATTTTCTACATTTAAATTAACTCAGGCATCAGATATATAATTAACAGGTATATTATCATTCACAGCTATTATACTTTTAATTAATTCTACTTTTTTACTCTTAGATATATCCTCTCTAAGATCTATCAATAAACATTCTTTAAACTTAAGATAATTAAATCTTTTACTTGTAAGTAAAGGATATTTATCAAAAATAGGTATAATTATTTCTAATAGATGCTTTCTATCTTGAATATTATAAGCTCCGCAATTAAGACTATGTTTATGACTAATAGTACCTACACCTAATTTAGATTTTATTAAGTATAATAGTTTTATATTATATAAAGATTGACTTAATTTGAAACAGAACCAAGTTCTATTATTTTCTTAATTGGCTATTACAATAAACGAACCATTTCCATCAGTAAAACCAACTAACTATTCTTCAAAATAAAATAAGTCATTTGTTTTAGTTTGAAAACATCTATAAAAATTATTATTAAATAAAAACAAATTATTATTAATAAAAAAAAACTTAAAAATAGACATTTCTTTTATGTTAAGTCTCTGAAGCATATAATAACATATGCTTGCGTGTTGACCTTTCATATTAAATCTTTTGACTGTATTAGTACCAACATCTGAGATGGTATTTTTGAGTATCAATTTTAACTTGATACCAAAATTAAAAATTATTTTAAGACAGTAATTTAATATTACACTAAAAAATAGATAGGTAATTCCCGCATTGCTTAAAATTTTAAAACAGCACATTCACACTGTTCACTAAGTCATTTTTTAACTTATGGACTTTTTCTTCATCCCCCTGTTGGTACCAGCATTATTGATTACCAAGGCCGAAGGCCTTGGTAATTTTGGATGATTCCCGTAGAGTCTCTGAGGTTTCATATAAAATATATTATAAATAACCAGCTGATTATATATAATATTTAATATGTTTCAGCTTATAGGGAATTATTTTATTAAATTTTCAAATAATAAGGGCCAAATTTACATAAGACCTGTTCCTGCACCAGATTCAACAAAAGAACTAGATAATAATAAAATTAATGATGGCACAAGCAATCATAATGAAATATTATTAAGTCTAGGAAAGGCCATATCAACTCAATTACCTTTTGATTTTCATCAAAAGCTGGACTATTTCTTTATCCATTTTTTTTTGGAGCTTAACGTATAATCTCTGAGGGACCCTTTAAGTTCCCTATACATTTTCCCCTTGTATATTATTTATTTAATAATATCTGTTCTCAATGATAATACCATTATTTACGAGGATTTCCATATATATAGTTAAGTTTAACTTAAGATCTTACGATCTTAGTGAGCAGTCTTGTTAAAGTATAATAGTAAAAATATGTACTATAAATTTATTAAATGATCTCAATTAAAATTTGTTCTTTTATTATTCATTGAGTTTTTTAATAAATATATATATTTTCTATTATCTAAATTATAAGCGGTTTTAGTCAATAAAGCCCTAGCAACAATAGCTCAATTTTGATAATCTAAATATTTACTTGAATACATATTAAAAGAATTAAAATAATTTAAAATTATTCTTAAACTATTTCTATTACTAGCTCTTATTAAAAAATAAGATTTGTTATTATGTGTAGATATTTCTAATTTAGTTTTTAGAAATTCACTAATACTTAAAAATAATGGTTCATAAGATAACTTTGAGGTAGGTTCAATCATTCTTTGTTCTATTCTTAAACTGCAAGCAATTCTAAATTTAATAGTATCACTATATCTAATATAAAATCCTCCATCAGCATCAATGAAACCAGCCAATCAATTATTCTTACTTAAATCTGATGTATCTTCTTTATATTTTATAATATTAAGAGAATATTTGTTATTTAAATAATCTATAACTTTATTAAATTTATATATTTTCGGACTTCGAAGATAACCATTTATTTCATTTATAAATACAATTATACCTTTATCCGTATAAAAGATTAGTACACATGCATTTTCTTTATCTTTAATTCTTATTCAACCAAACCCTAATTTAGATTTTAAATATACACATAAAGGTAAATCTTTAATATTAAAGGTTATTCCTATTGTTACTTTTCTTATTTTTGTTATTCTTTTTTTACTTTGATTATTACCTTTATGTAAAATAATATGTCCATCCCCTTCAAATAAACCAGCTAAATAGCTATTAATATTAGTATTAATATTTCTTATTTTATTTTCATTTTGATTTGCTTTATAATAATTATATTCTTTTATACTTTTCATATTGTCTACAGCTCCAATTAATAAAGGTACGAAGAAATTCCCACTAGAGATGGAACTTGCCTCACGACAATATCCCCTCAAAGAACCGTACGTGCAGATCACCCTGCATACGGCTCAACGTTATAAAAGATTCACATAACCTATACTAATGTAATAACCTGTCTTCGGTTTGTAAATCCGGCTACTTGTTACTCAAAATGGTTGATACTTCTATGGCATCATGAGTGTAGAAGTTCCATATTTTCAAGTTTGGATCTAGAACCTCCTTTGAAAATAGGGTTAATATGATGAATATGTACTTTCCCATTTGATATTTGTTCTAAAGTGATTACTTGATTGCAAATTCTACATAAACTTTCTTGTTTATCCAGGAGTTTTCCTTTTCGAGGGTTGTATTTGCCTAATGATTTAAGGTTAAGATTAGCTTGGAACTCAACTAATACTTTTGCATTTTCATGGAATGCATGGATTCCGATTATTTTATTGGGTATAATATATTCCTTCCCGGCTAAGATTTTATTTACATTTGATATGTCTTGTAAAAATATTCTTTTTGTTGTCTTGCCTCCATCGGTTTCTTTGAACCTTGATTTGGTGTTGGCTACCCCGAAGAATGTTCAAAGTCTACCCTTAAATTTCTTACCTTCCTCATATTGGAAATAGTATTTGGCAATTTTCTTCTTACCTCATCTTTTATGTTTTCGTATACATCAACCTCAGGTCATCTTTCACAAAGCTTGTCTAATATAATCCCTAAATCGTGCACAGTTACCCATATTATAATAATTAGCCCAACCGATTATGATTGGATTAAGTTTACTAATCAATGTATATGATGTTATGTTTTGTGACTTCTTAATTATCTCTTTCATTTTTCTAATGATATCATAGACCTTATTTTTATTAGGGTATAGACCGATAGCTCTACTTCCTGAATGTCTAAATACAAATGCGCGTTTATGACTTCAGTTACTTCGATATTTTAACGTATAACCTAAAAAGTTAAGTTCTGATTTCTCATCCGATAATGTAAAAATTTTTGTTTTTTCTTTTGATAAGGTTAAACCCCTAACTTTCAAAAATTCAATTATTTTGGGTAAAACATACTTAATAAGAATATGTCTGCTCCTAGCTACAACTACGAAATCATCTGCATACCTCACGAAAAATAGATTAAGGGATACACGAGACTTAGTCTGATCTTTATGTGTAATAATGAAACGTCTTTCCTTACTTTTCGTTAAAGAAAGTATAGAGCTATAGATCACGTCCTCTAATCCATCTAAAGTAAAGTTTGCAAGACAGGGGCTAATAACACCACCTTGCGGCGTTCCCGATTCACTCATATGGAAAACACCCTCTTCCATATGCCCTGCTTTTAATCAGTCTTTAAGAATTACTTTCAACTTATTATCAAGTGGTATATTCGCTAATATTCAGTCATGATTGATATTATCGAAGAATCCTTTGATATCAGCGTCTAATACCCATTTATTTTCCGCCTTCAGCTGAGTTGTTTTGAACTGAGATCTTAAGATCCCTACTGCATTTTTGGCCGATCGGTGCCTTCTAAATCCATAACTATGTTTATCACTATTCATCTCTATTAAAGGTTCAATGATTAGTTTCAACAAATGTTGAAAACCTCTATCAAATATAGAAGGTATACCGAGTGGTCTAAGTTTGCCATTATCTTTTTTAATATATACTCGTTTTACAGGTAGTGACTTATATTTATAACTATGTTTTACAAAGTACCTTAACTTCTCAACTAAGTCGGTTTTTTCCTCTTTACTAGATTTAGTACTGAGAATTTTTCCATCTATTCCAGGTGTTAAGCTTCCATTACTTTGAGACAAATGATAAATTGCAACTACTCTAAACTCATATGAGGAAGCAAGAACAAATTGTAACCTCATGACTTTCTTATCTTTAGAGCCAAAATTTTTTGCCAGTTCGACCAGTTTTAATTGTCTTTTAAATACACTTTCTTCTAATTCTAGCAATTCTTTATTACTAGGTCATAAGAGTCTACTATTCTCTCTATCTCTCTTCTTTTCCTTCTTTAAATTACCCAGGCAAAGCCTGGAAAATTTCGAGGAAACCTTGAAAGGGTCCTGGATCGAATAGTTTCGTATTTGATAATAACTATGTCTCACATTATAACGCAATACTGAATTCTGCTTTCCCATTAAGGGCCGAAAGTTCAACATTCTGGTAGGCACGTACATATATCTTATCTCGGTATCATCAACATTACTTGATGCATTTGCTTTTTCAGCTATCTTGCCCCCGTCCATTTTATATATATCTAGCTTTACAGTTTTGAATAATAATAAGTTGTGACTAGCACTAACATAAGTCAATATTCTAGATATTAACCTATAATGGGTATTTATTATTGGGTAATTTATTCCTATATTTAATAAACACTTTCCGAGGTTCCCGCATTTGTCAGTTGTTTGGTTGAAGTATACAATATTTACTTGTATAAGATTTAAGTCCTTCCCTGTATTGATATTAAGTCAGGAGGCAATAATGTAAACCAGGATTCAATAGTTTACTTTCCTTATTAAGACTTGATATTCACGACTAGCCCAAATAACTATGGATGAATCAATTTTAAAATAGGAATTCACTTTCGTTAAACTTAAACTTATAACTCAACTCTTGGAACGATTACTTTTCTCTTTAAAGCTAGTTCATCGTCCCCGCCGCATTGCGGCGGGGACGATGACCAGGACCCGTCCCCGCCGCAATGCGGCGGGGACAGGACTAGTCCGAGAATTTCTTCTATTCATCGATCCTTCTGCCATACCCTCGTTGGAGTATAACATATCGAATAATCCTGTCCATCTAGTATTGCCAAGAACTATATAATATAAAAAATATATAAAACAACTAATGTTGCGTCGTAAGAACCCTCCCATTAAACCAGGCATACATTATTCCCTTATGTTTCCATAAAGGTCGAACTATATCTTTACCTTTGCTACATTAAAGCCTATTTATCTTTATATTAATATCTCACCATTATTACTAATAAGATAAACACAATATGAAGTATGCAATAAGGTATCTCGCATGTAGTCTCTGAGGAACTTACTTTCGCAGTTAGCTTCTTCCTTTAGTTAATCCTAGTTCACCGTCCCCGCCGCAATGCGGCGGGGGCGGGGACGATGACCAAGACCCCGTCGCATTGCGACGGAGACGGGGTTAGCTGTATTTATTTCGTAATTAAAACTAAAGGGAAGAAGTTGGTTTCCTGCTAATTGCCCAATTGTATCTAAAGCCTTATATCAAGACTAAAATGAATAGGGTAATCATTATGATTAAGTTTCCTGCTAATTGCCCAATTAGTTTACCTATTACTGTTTCTAAAACCTTATGTTGTCTAAGATATAAAGAATAATATAAACTACTCTAAGGGTATCCCATCATATAGCGAGAAGAAAATCAATAGATTACTCTAAAAGCCGGCTATGCTTTGTTTGTATATATTATTGTTTCTTGTTATTATTTGCTCATGTTAGCTTTCATACTCGACGGTATAAACCTGTATAATTACCATTAAGGTGTTTCCGAATAGTTACTCGATCCCCTTTAAGACCACGAGCGCATTCTCGTATTGAAGCAAACTCTTGACTAAGCTCAGGGTTTATTGTGTTAACAGCTGAAACAGATTTACTTCTATGTTCTTGAAGCATGAGTCGTGTAGTTTCAGCACGGATTGCTGTGAATAGAATAATAGTATCTTCTAATGTCTTTATAGATTCTACATTCATTTCTGGCTTAGGTATAGTTGTGAATAGGAATCGTAAATAGTAAACCTTATTTTTATTCAAGTACTTGTCATTTAGATCTCCATGATCAATACCAAGGTTGTCTTGAAGATGTGTCTTAGAGTCGAACATATGTACTAAAGACTTAGTTGTAAGATCGTAAATATATACTGGAATACCTCGCAATTCTCGTAGATGTTGTCGCCATTCTATTGACATAGGTTCGTGATAACCAGTACTTGAAGCTACAAAGTCTACATTAAGATTCGGAGCCAAAGTATCAATTAAGTATTGTTCTAACTCTATAGCCATGTTTCATCTTGCATCAGGTTCCATGATATATAGAGTTAATGTTACATTAGAAAATCCATACTTGTGAAAATAACGTAGTACTCGTCGATCCCCTTTAGCAATGATACTAGGCATAAAATAGGAGCATACTCGATTATATAGTGTCACACTACTTCCTATATAACAAGCACCATCAGGAGCAGTAAAAATATAAACTCCTATTGCATTTTTTGCTTTAGCAGTAATATCTCTTCGATTACTGAAAACGTTTGGTACTACAATCTTAGTAAAAATATGAGGAGGCTTAGAGTCTCCATTATATTTAGGCTTATAATCCTTGTTATTATAAGGATTATATCGCTTTAAGTCATATAGTACATAGTTTGGCTTAGTTGACTTAGATGGAGAATAGTA
>Ga0335078_10015050_pt1 | contig 11479 bp, 10 predicted proteins | sample Lox_Sample_32_FD_206711 | JGI IMG/M metagenome (GOLD analysis project Ga0335078, IMG submission 206711) | Soil microbial communities from Loxahatchee National Wildlife Refuge, Florida, United States - Lox_Sample_3.2 | ecosystem: Environmental > Terrestrial > Soil > Wetlands | place: USA...
CCATGGTGCCCGTGGCGCAGAACGCGCAGCGCAACGGACAGCCGGCCTGCGAGGAGATGCACAGCGTCCGCCGGGCGCCCTCGGGGATCAGCACCGACTCGATCGCTTCGCCGTCGGGCAGGCGCCACAGCGTCTTCTCGGTGCCGTCGCGCGAGACCTGCCGCGTCTCCAGCTCCAGGCCGGGGAGGGGGAACTCGGCATCGAGTGCCTCGCGCAGGGCGACCGGCAGGTCGGTCGCGTCGGCCCAGTGGCGCACGGGCCGCTGCCACAGCCTCGGCACGAGCTGCGACAGGCGGTAGGGCGCCTCCCCGCGGAGCGCGAGCCACGACTCCAGCTCCGCACGGGCCGCCTCCGGCGTCAGGTCGAGCAGGTTCGTCACCGGACCCCCGCGATCAGGCCGAAGCGATACGTGGCACCGAAGTCGTTCACGCCGCCGTCCCGCCCGAGATAGACCCGGTACTTGCCGACGCCCACGGCGAGTCCGAACCGGCTGCGCCACACCGCCACCCCTGCCTCGTCTTCCCGGGCGGCCCCGGCATCCACCTGGAGCCCGCCTCCCAGGCCGAGCCCGCCCGACAGCAGGTGCTGCATCCCCTCGCCGTGCATCCAGGTCGCGCCGTAGCGGAGCACCGCCTTCACGTACGTCCCCCACATCGGGGTCGGCGCCGTCTCGAACGATGCGCCGAGGTTGTAGCTGGCCGCCTCCTCCGCCTGGCGGAACGTGGGATCGAAGAAACGGGTGGAGAAGCCCAACGTGAGGTGGGAGGCCAGGGAGTACCGGGCGCCGAGATCCACACTCAGCTGGTCGCGCGCGCTGGCATCGAGCTGGCCCGCGACGCTCCGGAGCGCGACGCCCGTCACCAGCCCCGGCGCCACAGCCCGGGCGAAGCCGATGGAGACGACCTCCGCGTAGACCGGGATGTCGCCGATGGGCTCGGGGCTGGTCTCCGTGCGCACCAGGCCGTCGAAGCCCATCCGGCCGTACACGGCGTTGAGAGTGCCCAGCGTGCCGACGCGGATGGCCACGCTGGCGATGCCGCCGCTCAACCCCACCTCGGACGGAGAGTGCACGGCCTCGACGCCGAGCCGCACCGAGGGCCCGGAGAGGGCCAGGAGCGTGGCCGGCGTCCAGAGAGCCGCCGAGGCGTCACTGGCCAGGGACGAGGGCACGACGAGCGTTCCGGCCGCGACCTGCCACAGGTCCGAAGCCACGGCCGCCTGGGCGGTTGCGCCCCGGGCCGTCGCCAGCGCACCGGCCAGGGCCAGGAAGACCGGGCATCCTCGTCGGGACATGGGCGAAGGTTGGCCGCTGGCGCAGGTGATGTCAAGCGACGTTGCTTGCTCAAGTTGTGGCGCGCCATTAACTTCCGCGCGTCATGAGGCGCCTCCCGCCGTCGTGCTTCTGAGCGAGCTGCTGGCCCCGGATCGCGTCCGAGTCCCCCTCACATCCCGGGACAAGTCGAGCGTCCTGCGTGAGCTCGTGGAGCTCCTCGTTCTCACGACGGGCGGCTCGGCCGACGACATCCTGCACGCCGTGCGCGAGCGGGAGGCCTGCCAGTCCACCGGATTCGGGCACGGCGTGGCCATCCCGCACGCCCGGACGCCGACGCTGCAGGGCCTGACCCTCGTCGCCGGCCAGACGGCCCAGCCCATCGATTACGGGGCGCTGGATGGCAAGCCGGTGCGGCTGTTCTTCCTGCTGGCCGGGCCCGAGGCGATGGCCGCGTCCCAGGTGCGCGCCCTGGCGCGCATCGCGCGCCTGGTGCGGCGCGAGTACGTGCGGGACCGGCTCATGGAGGCGGGCTCGTCGGAGGCCTTCTGCCGCGTGGTGCGCGAAGCGGAGGGCCGCTAGCCCATGGGCGCGGAACGGTCCAACCGGGGATGGCTCGCGGTGGCGATGTGGCTCGCGCTGCAGGTGACGCTCACCTCGCTGCCCGGGAAGGCGATCCAGATCGACCTCCCGCATCCGCTGGACTGGGCCGGCCACTTCAGCCTTTACGGCGGGCTCGGGCTCCTGATGGCGCGGGCGGCCGCCTTCCGCGGCTGGCGGCTCAAGCACCTGATCTGGATCGGGGTGGCGCTCTCGGCCTGGGCGGCGTTGGACGAGGTGCACCAACTCTTCATCCCGGGCCGGGACGCTGAAGTGGGCGACTGGGCGGCCGATACCCTCGGCGCCTCGCTCGGTCTCTGGGTAGGTACTCGGCTGATGATCTCGAGAGTGGCGCGATGGCTTCGCTAGCGACGACGACGATGCGCACCCACTGGTGCGGAGAGCTGCGGGCGGCGGACGCGGGCCGGCAGGTGCGGCTTGGCGGCTGGGTCCACCGGCGGCGCGACCTCGGTGGCATCGTGTTCGTGGACCTGCGGGACCGGGTCGGGCTCCTGCAGGTGGCCTTCGGCCCCGACTGGACGCCGCCGGACGTGATGCAGCGGGCGGGCGGGCTCGTGGCGGAGACGGCGATCCTCGTGCGCGGGACCGTCGAGCGGCGTCCCACGGGGCAGGCCAACGGCGAGATGCCCACCGGCGAGGTCGAGGTGCACGCGACCGAGGTCACCGTCGTCGGGCCCACCGTGACGCCGGCGATCCCCGTGGGCCGCGTGCGCGGCGAGGCGCTGGCCGCCGAGGAGCTGCGCCTGCGCTACCGCTACCTGGATCTCCGGCGCCCGGAGATGTACGCCCGCTTCGAGCTGCGGCACCGGCTGCTGCAGCGCACGCGCCGCGAGCTGTCGAGCCGGGGGTACCTCGAGGTCGAGACGCCGATCCTCACGAAGCCGACGCCCGAGGGCGCGCGGGACTTCATCGTGCCCTCGCGCGTCTATCCCGGCCAGTTCTACGCGCTGCCGCAGTCGCCGCAGATCTACAAGCAGCTGCTGATGGTGGCGGGCTTCGACAAGTACTTCCAGCTCGCGCGCTGCTTCCGCGACGAGGACCAGCGCGCCGACCGGCAGCTCGAGTTCACCCAGATCGACGTCGAGGCGTCGTTCGTGGGGCCCGAGGACATCTACGCCGTGTGCGAAGCGGTGCTGGCAGGGCTGTGGGACGAGGCGGGCGTGAAGGTGGAGACTCCGTTCCCGCGGATGCGCTACCGCGACGCCATGGAGCGTTTCGGCACGGACAAGCCGGACCTGCGGTACGGCCTGGAGCTGCACGACTGGACCGCCGTCGTGCGGCCGCTCCAGGTCCCGATGTTCCGCGACCTGGTGAAGGACGGGTGGCGCGTGCGGGGGATCCTCGTGCCCGACGCGCAGCCGCTCTCGCGCAAGCACTTCGACGAGCTCGCGGCGCTCGCGAAGCACGTCGGCGGCTCGGGGCTCGGCTGGCTGCGGCGTCAGGGCGGCCAGTTGTCGGGATCGCTGGCGAAGTCCTTCCAGCCGGAGAGCGCGGAGGCGCTGGGGCTCGCCGAGGGGGGCGTGGCCTTGTTCGCCGTCGGGCCCGACCGCGAGACGTCGGCCGCACTGGACCACGTGCGGCGTGCCCTGATCGACCTGCTCAAGCCTCCGCCGTCGCGCGAGCACGCCTTCGTGTGGATCGAGCAGTTCCCGATGTTCGAGCGCGAGCCCGACACCGGGAACCTCACCTTCATGCACCACCCGTTCACGGCGCCGTACCCCGACGACCTGGCGTTGGTCGACGCGAACCCGGAGGCGGCGCGCTCGCAGCACTACGACTCCGTCTACAACGGCGTCGAGCTGGGGAGCGGCTCCATCCGGATCACGGATCCGGCCATGCAGACGAAGGTATTCGACCGCCTGGGCCTGAGCGCGGAGGAGACGGAGCACCGCTTCGGCTGGCTGCTGGAGGCCCTCCGGACCGGGGCGCCGCCGCACGGCGGCATCGCGCTCGGCTTCGACCGCATCACGAACCTGCTGGCGGGCGGCGAATCGCTGCGCGACGTGATCGCGTTTCCCAAGACGGCGCAGGCGCGGGCGCTGTTCGAGGGCGCGCCCACGGGCGTGCGCCGGGAGGACCTCGACCTGCTGCGCATCAAGATCGAGCCGTGACCGGGCCCGGCGAGGTCGTGCACCGCCTCAACGTCGAGGGGGCGGACCTGCTGGCCCTCTCGGGCGTGAACGACGCCAACCTGCACGAGCTGGGGCGGCTCGCCGGCGTGCGGGTCTCGCTGCGCGGCGACCAGCTCTCCCTGACGGGAGCGCTGGAGTCGGTGGAGCGCGCGACCGCGCTCGCGCAGACGCTGGTGGACCTGGCGCGGATGGGGGAGTCGTTCGGCCCCGAGGACGTGCGGCGCATCGTCGCCGAGGGCGGGCAGGGAGAGGCGTCGCGCAACGGCGAGCTGAAGATCGTGCTCCCGGGGCTCCGGCGGATCGTGACCCCCAAGACCGCCGGGCAGCGCGCCTACGTGCAGGCGATGCTGGACCACGACATCGTCGTGTCCATCGGCCCCGCGGGCACCGGCAAGACGTACCTCGCCGTGGCCGTGGCGGTGGACATGCTCCACAAGAAGCGCGTCAAGCGCATCATCCTCGCGCGGCCGGCGGTCGAGGCCGGCGAGCGGCTCGGCTTCCTGCCCGGCGACATGCAGGCCAAGGTGGATCCCTACCTGCGGCCGCTGTACGACGCGCTCGAGGACATGATGCCGCACGACAAGGTGCAGCGGGCCCTCGAGTCGCGGACCATCGAGATCGCGCCGCTCGCCTACATGCGCGGCCGCACGCTGGCCGACGCGTTCGTGATCCTCGACGAGGCGCAGAACACGACGGGGATGCAGATGAAGATGCTGCTCACCCGGCTGGGCGTGAACTCGCGCGCGGTCATCACCGCCGACAAGACGCAGATCGACCTGGCGCAGCACGAGGAGTCCGGCATCGTGCAGGTCGAGCGGATCCTGCCGGGGATCGACGGGATCGCGTTCTGCTATCTCGACGAAGCCGACGTGATACGGCACCGGCTGGTGCGCGAGATCATCCGCGCCTACCGGGAGGACCAGGCGGGCTGATGGACCTGGTGCGCGCCACCCGGCGCCACGGGGCCCGGCTGCTGCTGGCGTTGCCGGTCGCCGTCGCCGCCTACCTGGCGTTCCCGCGATCGGCTTCGGTGCTGCCGAAGCCGCTCGCCGTGGGCAGCATCTCCGCCGTCGACGTGATCCCGCCGATCGGCTTCCTCGTCCTGAAGCCCGGCGCGCAGCGCGCGCGCGAAGCCGAGGCGCTGGCCGCCACCGTCAAGCCGCTCGTCACCGTGCACCCCGACGCGTCGGACTCCGCCGTCGCCGCGGCCGGCCACTTCTTCGCCGCGCTCGACTCCGCCGTCTCGGCCGGCCGGTCGGTGCGCGCCGCGGCGGAAGAGGCCGGTTTCGACCTCCGGGAGGGCGATGCGTCGGCGCTGGGGAACGCGGGCCAGCGCGCGGCGCTGCGGCGCGAGGTCCAGGCCGCGCTTCGGCGCTCGGCCAGCGGCTACCTGGCGCCCGGCGTCTCGGCGGCGGAGCTGGGCCGGGAGGTCGTGCTGCGGCAGGGCACCGACGAGCGCATCGTGCTCAGCGACAGCCTGCACCCCTTCGGCGACTTCCTGGAGGCCGCGGCGGCGAGCCAGGAGACGCGGCGGGCGGGCGCCGAGCCGCTGTACGAGCGGTTGCTGGGCACGTTCTTCCGCCCCACGCTGGTCTACGAGCGCGCGGAGACCGAGCGGCGCCGCGACGCGCTGCGCCGCACGGTGGACTCGGTGCAGGCCATCGTCCAGCCCGGCGAGAAAATCATCGGCGCGCACGAGGTCGTGGACCAGATGGCCGCGGCCAAGCTCGCGGCGTACCGGACGGCGATGGAGCGGGGCGGGGCGGGCCGGGTGCGCGGCGCGCTGGCCTCGCTCGGCGTCCTCGGGCTCGAGGCGCTGCTGTGCATCCTGTTCGGCGTGATCTGCGCGTTCTTCCGGCCGGCGCTCTACCAGTCGGGGCGCGCGCTCGGCTTCTTCGCCATCGGCTTCGGCGTCGTCGTCGTGGCCGCGGGGCTCGTCGCGCGCTGGACGCCGCTGCGGCCGGAGCTGATCCCCGTGCCGCTCGCCGCCATCCTGTTCTCCGTGGTGTTCGACGGCCGCATCGCGGCCGTCGCGGCGATGGTCCTCGCCGCCCTCGTGAGCGTGCAGCCCGCCTTCGCGGGCTCGGAGGCGCTGTTCCTCACGTTCGTGGGCGGCGCGGCCGCCGCCCTGTCGGTGCAGCGGATCCGCCGGCGCACGCAGGTCTACTACTCCATCGCGGTCGTGGCGGCGGTCTACGCCGCGGCGTCGGTCGTCTCCGGCGCGGCCGCGGCCGAGCCCGCCGCCGGCATCGCCCGGTCGGCCGTCCTGGGCGGCGTCAACGCGCTCGCCTCGGCGGCGCTCGCGATGCTGCTGTTGCCGCTCGCGGAGCGGTTCACGCGCACGACCACGGACCTCACGCTGCTCGAGCTGTCGGACCCCGACCGGCCGTTGCTGCGGCGCCTGGCCGGAGAAGCGCCCGGCACCTACGCGCACTCGATCGCCATGGCGAACCTGTGCGAGGCGGCCTGCAACGCCATCGGCGCCAACGGCCTCCTCGCGCGCGTCGGCTGCTATTACCACGACGTGGGCAAGCTCAAGCACCCGCAGTACTTCGCCGAGAACCAGACGCACGGCAAGAACCCGCACGACCAGCTCAAGCCGAGCGCGTCGGCCGCGGTGATCCGCCGCCACGTGGAAGAGGGCCTGCAGCTCGCCTCCGAGCACCGGCTGCCGGACGCGGTGAAGGCCTTCATCCCCGAGCACCACGGCACCTCGCCCATCGCGTTCTTCCTCGACCAGGCGCGGGACGTGGAGCCCGCCGCCGCCGCGCGCGAGGCGCAGTTCCGCTATCCGGGACCGCTCCCGCGGTCGGCCGAGACGGCCGTCGCGCTGCTCGGCGATTCCGTGGAGGCGGCGCTCCGCGTGCTCGACGACCCGACGCCCGAGACCGTCTCCGACGCGATCGACCACCTCGTCAGCTCCAAGGTCGAGAGCGGACAGCTGAGAGAAGCTCCGCTCACGCTCGCCCAGGTCGAGGTCGTCAAGCGCGAGTTCGTGCGGGCGTACGCGGCGATGTACCACAACCGCGTCGAATACCCCGAGGACGCGGGCGGCATCACGGCCGACTGGGAGAGCGCCCACCACGATTGACGTGCGGGTGTCCGCGCGGACACGCTCGCCGCTGTCCCGGTCCCAGGCGGAGCGCCTGGCGCGCGCCGTGCTGCGCGCCGAGGGCGTGCGCCGCGCGATCGTCTCGATCGCGTTCGTGGGCCCCGCCCGCATCCGCACCCTGAACCGCACCCACCTCGGACACGACCGGCCCACCGACGTGATCGCGTTCACGCTGCAAGCGGGCACGGGGGCACGGGCGCACCGGGGCACGGGGAAGCTCGATCGCCTCGTGGTAGGGGACGTCTACATCTGCGCCGGTGTCGCCGCCGCCCAAGCCCGGCGCTTCGAGACCACCGTGCGCCAGGAGCTGCGGCGCCTCGTGGTGCACGGCGTCCTCCACGTGCTGGGCCACGACCACCCGGCCGGCGCGCGGCGCATCGCGAGCGCCATGTGGCGCCGCCAGGAAGCGCTCCTGGCGCGGCTTGGAGGTCGGCGGTGAGCGGCGGCGCCGTCGTCGCCGTCGTCGGCGCGGCGCTGGCCACGGCCTGGGCCGCGCTGCTCGCCCTCGCCGACGGCGCGCTCGCGGCCGACCCCGCGCTCGCGGAGACGAGCCTCGGCGGCGCCTACGCCGAGAAGCCGGAGCGCTTCCGGCGCGCGCTCGCCCTCGGCCGCATCGTATTCCTGGCCCTGGCGGCCGTGGGCGCGTCCGGCGCGCTCGCCGGCCATATCGCCGCCTTCCCGGTCACCGCGCTCGTGCTGAGCGCCGTCGTGGTCGTCGTCGCGGCGCTGGGGGACCTCGGGCCGCGCGCGCTCGGCCTGTGGCGCGGCGCCACGCTCGGTCCCTCGGCCGTCCGGGCCGCCGCCGCCTCGCTCGGCATCCTCGTGCCGATCATCGTCGCGGCGGGCATCGTGGATCGCGCGCTGGCGCGGCTGTTCGGCGTCGCCCCACGCGGCGCACCCGCCGCCCCCGATCCCGCCCAGCGCGACATGCTGCTCGGCGTCTTCGCCCTCGCCGACACGATGGTGAGCGAGGTGATGACGCCGCGCGTGGACCTCACCGGCGTGGATTGCGCGCGTCCCTTCGCCGAGACGGTGGCCACCGTCGCCGGCGCGGAGCACGCCCGGCTCCCGGCCTACGACGGCGACCTCGACCACATCGTGGGCGTGCTCTACGCCAAGGACCTCCTGCCGGCGCTCTTCGGCGGCGACCCCGAGGCCCAGCGCGCCTGGCGCTCGCTCGTGCGGCCGGTGGACATCGTGCCCGAGACCAAGACGCTCGACGCACAGCTCCGGGACTTTCAGCGCGGCCCCAACCACCTCGCCGTGGTGGTGGACGAGTTCGGCGGCACCGCCGGCATCGTGACGCTGGAGGACGTGCTCGAGGAGATCGTCGGGGAGATCCGCGACGAGTACGACGCCTCGGAGCAGCCCGAGATCGCCGCGCTGCCCGACGGCGCCTTCCTCGTAGACGGCCGGGCGTCGCTCGACGCGCTCTCGGAGGCCCTCGGCGCCCCGTTCGCGCACGAGGAGGTCACGACCGTGGGCGGGCTCGTGTACTCGGCACTCGGACGGGTGCCCGTCGCGGGCGAGCGGCTGGAGCTGAACGGCTGGCGCGTCGTGGTGGATCAGGTCGTGAAGCGGAGCATCCGGCGGCTCCGCTTCGAGCGGGCGGCCCCGTGAGCGGCGTGTTCGTCGTGCTCGGGCTGCTGCTCGCTGCGCTCGGGGCCACGGCCTCGGTGGCCGTGCTCGCCGTGAGCCGGTTGGAGCTGACGCGCTGGGTGGCCCGCCGGCTCGACGGCGCCGGCTCGGCCGTGACGCTCCTCTCGCGTCCCGGCGACGTGGCCGCGGCGGCGGATGCCCTCGTGGCCGTCGGCGTGGCGGTCGCCGGCGTGTCGGCGCCCTGGGCGCTGCGGACCGCCGGCCTTGCGACGACGCTGGCTCTCGAGCTGGTGGTCGGCGTACCCGTCCTCTGCCTGGTCGCCTACTTCCTCCCGCGGGCCGCGGGTCAGCGCTGGCCGCAGCCTCTGGTGCGAGCGCTCGTGCCGCGCCTGAGGCCGGCGGGCTCGCTGGTGGGACGGATCGTCCGCGGGCGCGTGGCCACCGAGCGCGCGGAGCTGGCCGCCCTGCTGCGCGACGGCACGACGGCGGGCCTCGCGGGCGAGGACGAGCTGGAGATCGTGACCGGCGTGATGGCGTTCGCCGACCGCGTGGTGCGCGAGGTGATGACGCCCCGCACCCGCATCGTGGCCGCGCCGGAGCAGGCCGACGCGGCGGCCCTGGCCGCGCTGGCGACGAGCTCGGGCTTCACGCGCATCCCCGTCTACCGCTCCTCGCCCGACGAGATCGTCGGGATGGTGCACGCCTTCGACCTGATCAAGGCCGGCCCGGGCGGGACCGTCGGCGTGCGGCCCATCTCCGCCTTGCCGGCCGCCCGGCGCTGCGCCGACGCCCTGCTCGACCTCAGGCGCGAGCGCCGTCACATGGCGGTCGTGCTCGACGAGTTCGGCGGGACGGCGGGCTTGATCACGATGGAGGACCTGCTCGAGGAGCTGGTGGGCGAGATCTTCGACGAGCTGGACGAGCCGCGCGCGGCGCCCGTCGCGGTCGAGCGCGGGGTGCTCGTCGCGGACGCGGCCTTCACGCTCGAGAAGCTGAGCGACCACTTCGGCGTCGCGATCGAGGCGCCGGCCCGGGTCGAGACGGTCGGGGGCTATCTGGCGTGGGCCACCGGCAGGATCCCGAAGCCGGGGGAGCGGGTGATCCTGGGCACTCTGGAGTTCGACGTCCTGGAGGCCACCGCCACGAGGCTCGTGAAGGTCGTGGTGCGGGCCGCGGCGAGCGTCGTCGAGCCGCCCATTCGGCCTCTCCGGGAGCGAGGCACAGCCTGAGGTCGCTTGACCTACCTTCAAGTCCCGACTCAATTTAGATGGTGGCACCCGCGACCATATTGGACGACCTGAAGGCCCGCAAGCCGGCCGCATTGGCGCGCGCCATCTCCCTGGTGGAAAACGGGTCGCCCGGCTCCGAAGCCCTGCTGTCCGGGCTCCATCCGCTGGTCGGCAGAGCACGCCGGATCGGCATCACGGGACCCCCGGGGAGCGGCAAGAGTACGCTGATCGAACGCCTGGCGGCGCATTTCCGGTCCCAGGACCTCACGGTGGGCGTGATCGCGATCGATCCGTCGAGCCCCTTCACGGGCGGCGCGCTCCTCGGCGACCGCATCCGGATGGAGCGGGCGGCCACCGATCCCGGCGTCTTCATCCGGTCGATGGCTTCGCGCGGCTCTCTCGGAGGTATGGCGACCACGACGGGCGAGGTGGCCGACGTGATGGACGCGTACGGCTTCGACCGGATCCTGATCGAGACCGTCGGCGTCGGGCAGTCGGAGCTGGACGTCGCGTCGGTGGCCGACACCACGGTGGTCGTGCTCGTGCCCGAGTCGGGCGACGGCATCCAAGTGATGAAGGCCGGCCTGATGGAGATCGGCGACGTGTACGTGGTGAACAAGTCGGACCGTCCCGGCGCCGACCGGCTCCACCAGGAGCTGGAAGTGGCCATCGGGTTCAAGGGCGGGCACGCGTTCCGGCACGTTCGCGGGCACCATCGGCCCGAAATGCCGACCGAGACGAGCGCGGCCACCGGACCTGACGGGAGCCCCTGGGAGCCGCCGGTGCTCGCCACCACCGCGGCGCGGGACGAGGGCATCGCCGAGCTCGTGGGCGCGCTGGACCGGCACTTCGCGCAGCTCGACGCCGGCGGCGGCCTGCGCGCGCGCCGGGCCAGGCAGCTGGAGCAGCGCACGCGCGAGGTGTTCGAGCGGGCGCTGCGACGCTGGGTGTGGTCCGACGCGGGGCGGAAGGCGGCGCTGGAGGCGGCCATCGTGGAGGTGCGGGAGGGGCGGCGGAGCCCGTACGACGCGGCAGCGGCCGTCGTGGACCGGATCGGGAGGGGCAACGGCGCATGAGCATCTTCGAGACCGACACGACCGTGAAGCACCTGGCGGAGCAGCTCGAGGCCAGGCAACGCGAGGTGGAGGCGCTGCGCCGCGACCTCGCGGCCTGGCAGGCCCTCGTGGCTCGGGGCGAGGTGCGCGACGTGGACTTCACCGGCGTCTCGGGTCGCCCCGTCGCGCCGGTCTACACGCCGCTCGACGTGCCGGATCTCGACTATGGCCGGGAGCTGGGGCTCCCGGGGGAGTACCCGTTCACCCGCGGCGTGCACGCGACCGGCTATCGCGGCCGGCTGTGGACGATGCGGCAGTTCTCGGGCTTCGGGACCGCCGAGGAGACGAACGCGCGCTACAAGTTCCTGTTGGAGCGCGGCCAGACGGGGCTCTCCGTGGCGTTCGACTTCCCGACGCTGATGGGCTACGACTCGGACCACCCGCGCTCGCTGGGCGAGGTG
>Ga0335078_10015051_pt1 | contig 11479 bp, 8 predicted proteins | sample Lox_Sample_32_FD_206711 | JGI IMG/M metagenome (GOLD analysis project Ga0335078, IMG submission 206711) | Soil microbial communities from Loxahatchee National Wildlife Refuge, Florida, United States - Lox_Sample_3.2 | ecosystem: Environmental > Terrestrial > Soil > Wetlands | place: USA: Florida...
GGCGCGGATTTCGCGATCGATCCGGCCGAGCTCGAAGCCGCGTTCGGCCCACGCACCAAGGCGATTATCGTCAATACGCCGCATAATCCGACCGGAAAGGTCTTCACGATGGCGGAGCTCGAGATGATCGCCGAGCTTTGCCAGCGCTACGACACTCTGGTTATCACCGACGAAATTTACGAGCACATCATCTATGGCTCAGCGCGCCACATCTCGATCGCGTCGCTACCCGGGATGGCCGATCGGACGATAACCATCAGTGGGCTTTCGAAGACCTACTCGGTAACCGGATGGCGGCTGGCGTACACGGTCGCGTGCGAGCGGCTGACTTCAGCGATTCGCAAGATTCACGACTTCCTGACCGTCGGCGCGCCTCATCCGCTGCAACAGGCCGGAGTCACCGCGCTGCGATTACCCGAGTCCTTCTACGCCGAGCTGGTCGCGATGTACGAGCGGCGGCGGATGACGTTGTTCAAGATGCTCACCGCCGCGGGCTTCGAATGTAAGCTGCCCGATGGCGCCTACTACATCATGGCCGACGTCGGCCATCTGGGCTTCGCCAACGATTTCGAGGCGTGCAACTTCCTGGTCGAGCAGGTCGGCGTGGCGTCGGTGCCGGGATCGAGTTTTTATCAGAACAAGGAACTGGGACGCCGTCTGCTTCGATTCACCTTCTCCAAGAAGGACGAAACCTTGGCGGCTGCGGCGGAAAGGTTCAAGCAGCTTGAGGCAAAGTTAGCTGCGTTTCGACGATAATCCCGAGCGATAAATCGGGTAACCTGCAGATAGGCCGTTTTTCGCTGAAACAGCCTCAAAAGACGCGACTAGACTACAATTCGACTTCGGCTCGAGGTGCTTCTTTTACAGCGCCGACGAGCCGGCTGGATTAGATTGAAATTGTCGAACGCGCCACCCCCCTTCGCGTTCGGCACCGGCGCGGGGGTTGTGCAAGCAGCTCCCGCGTCACATTTTCTGCCGCAAGTGCAGCGCCCTTCTCGGAACGCCGACTGGCCTCGCGGGTGGTTGTTCGATCCCCCCGGAAAGGTAAACCAAAACCGTCCAGAAGCTGCGCGTCACTGGATAGCAAATCAGCACGCTTGCAATCGAAACCGCGCTCAGCAGAAAAAACTGCACGAGGTCGGAAAGATTCGTAGTCAGGAACAGGATCGGCCAGCACACCAGGAAGATGCCGAACGCCACGACGTAGTCGAGGTACATTGCACCCAAGCCCTCGCCGGGATCTCTCCAGAACACCGAGCCGCAGCCCGAGCAAGCAGGATTCATCCGGAAATGCGATTTGAACTGCGCGCCGCGGCCGCACACTGGACACTTCTGTCGGAGCGCCCTCGCGATCAGGACTTTGCCCTCGACCAGGGGTTTGTCGCCAGTCTCAGCCATTCGAGCTTAATGTAACCATGGTCGAGGCATCGTGACAGGGCCGTATCGGCGAAAAGAGACGGCGAGTTTTAATCGGGCGAGTTTAATCGGCGAGCAGGCGGCGACGGACGAAAATTTCGGCCAGCATCAACAGGATCGCGAGCGGCAGCAGGTAAGGCTCGGTGCTGGTGTGAATCGTCACGGTCGCGCCGCTATGTTCGAGGATTTTGGCCGGTGGCTGCGCAAATCCGCCGCCGGTTTCCGCCGCGATTCGTTTCAACAGCTCGAAATTGGTCGGACGGATTCGGAGTTCAGCGGCGTCAGCGGCGAGCGCTTGTGCGACTGCGAATTGCCGCGTGAGCAGAAGCTGCTCGTCCGCGCCATTTTTGCGAATCAATGAGACCGAATATTTGCCGCGCGGAAGCGAAGCGGATTGACCTTCGAATAGCGATTCGTTAATCGCATTCAACGCGACATCGAATCGGCGTCCGCCTCCGATCACTCGGCAAAACAGGTTTTCAACCGAGAGCGGGCCGCCCTTTTCAACTTCGAACTTCAAGTCGCTTCCGCTGTCGCTCGCCACACGCAGATCATACGGACCTGCTTCGCCCCGGCGCATCGTCCATGTCACCAGTTGCGACCAGAACTCCGCGTATCGATTCCAATGCACCCAGGTCAGCGTCGCCATCGAGTCCGGATCGGCGGCGAAGATCGCGGTGCGGCCGAGACCGTATTGCCACGCCGCAACCAACGGCGGCCGCTCCTTGCCGCGCTCGATTCGAATCGGCACGGTGGCGCCGTCCTTGGCCTCGGTGGTGGTGTAGAACTCGAGCTGTGGAATCTCCTCGGGCTTGATCCCGCTCAGGATTGAGCTGTGGCCCTCGGCCTTCAGATGGATTCGATTCTGCGAAGTGCGGCTGGCCACCTGGCGGGTCAATCGCACGAACAGTTGTGGCAGCTTCTCGATATCATCGACGCGATAGAAAACCCCGCCGGTCGCTTCGGCAAAATCCTCGAGCAGCCGCAGGTTGGCGAGGTCCGGTCCGATTCGCACGGTGGAAACCGGGATTTTCTCGCGCGCGAAATCCGCGATTAGCGCATCATGATCGTGATATTGCCGATTGGTGTCGCCGTCGGTCAGCAGGATCACCTGCCGCACCCCGATTCGGCTGGCGAGGATATCGTGCTCAGCGATCTCCAGCGCTTCTTTGAAATCGGTTCCGCCGCCCGGCTCAAGGCGCTCGACTCGATCTTCAAGCGCCGCGCGGTCTTCGCCCAGCGGATGCAACCGCGAAAGCACATAGGGCTGCGAGTCGAACGCGATCACGCCGACGAAGTCGGTATCGTCGAGTTGGCGCAGCAGCGCGATAGCGGACTGCTTGGCGTAGCGGATCCGTTCGCCGTCGCGCACCGCCGGGTAGCGCGAGTTGTAGCTCATCGAGTTCGAGCGATCGATACAGAGATAAATCGCGACCGGCTCGCGGCTCGGCGGCCGCGGCTGGGGCTTGAACTTGACCGGCAACACGCTCTCGAGCGCGCCGTTTTGAAACCGATCGTCTTCGAGCGCTTCGCCGGTCACGATCAATCCACCGCCGAAATCGCTGACGTAGCTCCTGAACGCATTCTGAACCGGCCCGGAAAGCGAAGGTTGCGGCACGTCGGCCAGGATCACGGTCTGGTACGGCAGCAGGTCCTGCGGATTCGCCGACAGGGTTTGCGGTCCGCGCAAATCGATCTTGTAATCACGAACCTTCAGCGCATCCACGATGCTGTTCGGTGGTTCGTTGGAAACTACCAGCACGCGCGGCGGACCGATGACCGAAACCGTGCTCTCGGCGCGGCGGTTAAGCGTTATCACCGGCGAATCGGCTTCGAGCTCGGCGCTCGCGATATACGCGCCCGGTTGATCGAAATGGTAGGGGAGCTCGAAACGATTCAGCCCCGGATGCAATTTCAATTCGCGGCTGCCAACCGCGGCGCCGTCGGCCTCGAGCTTGAGCCGCGCCTTGGTCGGCGCGCGTGCCTCGCTTTCGATATCGACGTGAAAGGCGAAGCTCGAATGCGCGCGCACCGCGGATGGCGCGTCGAACGTCGTGAGCGCGATTCGCTGGGTCTCGGAAGGGGGGGGCGCGTCGGCGAACACCCGCACGGCCTGCTCCGCCAGCACCGGCAATTCGTTGACTGCGTTGCCCTGGGTTTCGATCCCGTCGCTCAACAGCACCACCCGCTTTTCGACCTGGTCGGGAAACAGGCCTGCCGCGATCGCGAGCGCGCCGGCGATATCGGTGCCGCCGGGCTCGGCGCTGGCGTCGGGACGCCCGACCAGGCGCGGATCACCGAGCGGCGCGAGCAGGCGTATATCGCGCCCGAAGCCGACCACCGCGAGCCGATCGCGCGGATTCATCGCGCGCCCGAGCTCCGTGATCCTGCGATTCATCCAGGCGGCCTGGTCGGGCGCGATCGAACTCGACTGGTCGCGCGCGACTATCACTGCGAGGCCGCGCGCGCCGGTGCGCGTCGCGACCTTGAGTCCGGCAAGCAGTAAAACGAAGACGATCAGGCAGGCGACGCGCAACACCGCAGAGGTGGATCCGGCCAGCCGTTTGCCACGGCGCATCGCGGCCACGCCGGGTATCGCAACGAGCGGCGCGAGCAGCATCAGCCACAGCAATTCCGGCCGGTCAAACATCACTTCGCCTTGCGAAAATCGTGCGCCCGGCAAGCATCGCCGACTCGGACAGGAAGGCGATTATCGCCAGCGTGATAAGAGCGAGGGTTATCGGATGCACCCGCGGCAGGGTCGCGGGCACGAACTCGCCGGTGCCCGCCTCACCCGCGCGAATCGTCACCGGCCGGTATTCGAGGTCGGACTCGGTCGCATCGTAGTAGTTGGCGAAAAGCTGCTGGTTGCGGCTCGCGGACGTCACCTGGTAACGGCCGGCCTGAAGCGGCCGCAGACGAAGCTGGCCCCATTGATCGGCGCTCAATCGCACCACCGTGCCGTCAGGCTGCCTGACCTGAGCCGCTCCCGCGCCGGGAACGTTCACGTAAGTTCCAGTCGCGGCGATATACAGACCCTGCGGCGCCGCCAGCGCCTTGATCATATCTACCGTCAGCACCAGCGCATCGATCCGATCGGGATCGAGCAGCAGATGATTCCGCACGTCGAACCCGATAACTCCCAATCGCCCGTTGGCGTTGGCTCCTATCGCCGCCATCGGGAAGGTGCCCGAAGCGCCGCGCCCGGTGCCGCGCGCGATCGGCTCCATCCAGATCGGCGGCGTGATAAGGCGCGCGGCGCCCAGCAGCACCGGCCGGCTGAGCGCTCCGCCTTCGCTTCGCTCCGACATCTCGCTGTACGACATCGACGCCCCAACCGACATCTCCTGGGCCTGGCCGGGATAGATCAGCAGGCGCGAATCGGCATGGATATCGGCATTGTAGAAATCGTGCATCAGCGCCAGATCGAAATGGGCACCGCCGGTTGCGCTCAGTTGCGCGGGATCGATCGCGGTGATCGTAAAGTCGGGATCGATTCCATGAACCACGCGCGCCAGATCGTCGCGCACCTGCGCGTCGGGCGAGACGATCAGAACATGGAAGGAACGGCTGGCCGCTGCGTAGTTCCATCTTTGATTATCGGCTTCGAGCGCGTCGGGCGTTAGCAGTTGCGCGTGAATCAATCCGCCTTTGGCGAGCGGCCCGAACGGCACGATGGTTTGTCCGCGCGCGGGCACCGAAAAGGACGAGCGAAAGATCTCATTGCCGTCGGAGTCGATCGCGAGCTGGGTATCGCGCGCGTTCGCCGAGAAGTTGCGCAGCACGCAGCGGCCCTGCGCGCGGCCTGGCACACCCGGATCGAGCGAGACGAGCGCGACGTTAGCGGCGTCGGCGCCGACCTGATGGAACCGCAGGTGCGAACCCGCGGATTGCGCCACGCCCGAGGGCAGGCGATCGGCGAACAGTTCGGCGGAATCGCTCTCGTGCGAAAGCATCAGGGCCGCCTCCAGCGCGGCCGGCTGCGCGGCGACCGCGTCGGCCGACAGCGATTCGATCGCGGCTTTGAGCGCGTGGCGATCGGAACTCGCGGCAAAGCGTAGATTGGCCTCCTGCGCGTAAGTGATAACGCTGAACTGATCGCTGGCGGGAGCCGACGACACGATCGACAAGGCTTCGCGCCGGGCCTGATCGAGGCGGCTTTGCCTGCCCTCGCGCGCGCCCATCCCTGCGGCGACGTCGAAGATCAGCGCATGGCGGCGAAGGCGCTGAGGCGCCGCCGCAAGTTTCAGGTAGAGTCCCGCGACCGCCAGCGACAGCGCCGCCAGCGTCGCGAGTTCGAGCCAGAACAGCAGATCGACTCGCGCCAGTCTCGGCTTCGCGATCGGCTCCTCAACCTCGTCGAACAGCATCAGGCTCGAGACGTCGAGCGTCGAGTGCGAGCGCGCGTGCAGATAGATCAGCACTAGCGCGGCGAGGCTCAGGCCGTAAAGCAGGTTCAGCGGATTGAGGAACCCCATCGCTACCTCACCAGGCCCAGGCGCGGGAATTCCTGCATGATGATCTGATCGAGGTTGCCGGCGCCGAACGCGGCGACGTAGGTAATCGAGCGCGTGGCGCAGAATTCGCGCAACTGCCGCACCATCCGCTCGAGCTTGGCGCGACACGCCGCCGCCGCTTTCGGGCCGATCACGATTTCACGAATTTGGCCGGTCTCGCAGTCGCGCATGCGATAAAATCCCGGCGCCAGCGTGCCGGTGCTCTCGCGCTCGCCCATCACATGGATCACTTTGACTTCGTTGCGCGCCGCCAGAAGCCTGCTCAGCGCGATTTCGTAATCGTTGGCCGTAACCAGGAAGTCCGAGATTATCACCACCATCCCGGGCTGGCGGCGTCCGAGCAGAAGCTGTTCGACCGCGCCGTTAAGCGACGGTGCGCCCTCGCCCTTGAGCTGCTGCACGAACGGCAGCAGGCCGAGATAGGACTCGCGCCGGCGACGGAACTGCGTCTGCCTGAGCGTGGTCTTGCCGTCGGGAGCGCCGAACGCGACCATGCGCACGGCGTCGTTCTCGCTCATCCCGACGTAGGCCAGCGCCGATCCCAGCGCCAGCGCCAGACCGAGCTTATCGTCCTTGGCCGGCAGCGCCATCGAGCTCGAATTGTCCACCAGGATCGTGACTTCGATCTCGCGCTCGGCGCGGAAGGTCCGGATGAACAACTCGTCGAGCCTGCCGACCGCGTTCCAGTCGAGGAAGCGCAGATCGTCGCCTTCGACATAATCTTTGAAATTTTCGAGCTCGATACCGATTCCCTGAACACGGCCGAGCGTGCGCGGACCGATACGCGCGGTGCGCGCGCGCTTGATTCCGAGGATCAGGCCGTCGAGACGCTTGAGAAATTCGGGCTCGAATGCGCGTTTCGCCAACATAACGCAGCAGATCAGCCGCGGCGATCGCGCACCGATTTGAGCACTCGTTCGATCAGATGGCTGGTGTCGACGCCGTCGGCTTCCGCGGCGTAGTTCAGCATCAGGCGATGAACCAGCGCGGGCTGCGCGACGCGTTCAATATCTTCATAGGCGACGTTGGCCCTGCCGTCGAGCAGCGCGCATACCTTGGCGCCGAGGATCAGCGCCTGGCCGCCGCGCGGACTCGAGCCGAAGCTGACGTAGCGATTCACGGCTTCGTCGCGGGCGAGACCTTGCTTGTTGGCGATGAACTTTGAGCTCTCGGGCAGCGTCGCGCGAATCACCAGTGCGGCGTAACGCTCGACTTCCGGCGCAACCATCACTTCGCGCACCAGGCGCTTGAGCGCTTCGACCCGCGCAGCGGTTTCGCCCGGCGGAAAGACCGGCTCGGGCCGAGCTTCGTCGGCGCCAGTGGTGGTCGAGATGATTCGCGTCAGCTCGGCTTCGTCCGGATAATTCAGCCGCACCTTGAACAGGAAGCGATCTAGCTGCGCTTCGGGCAGCGGATAGGTGCCTTCCATCTCGACCGGATTCAGCGTCGCGAGCACGAAGTATGGCGGCGCTATCTGGTAGGTGCTGCCCGATACCGTCACCTGCAATTCCGCCATTGCTTCGAGCAGCGCCGATTGGGTTTTCGGCGTCGCCCGATTGATTTCGTCGGCGAGCAGCAGATGACAGAAAACCGGGCCGCGCGAAAAGCTGAATTCGCGACGTCCGTCTTCGCTCGAAACGATCACGCGAGTCCCGGTGATATCGGCCGGCATCAGGTCGACGGTGAACTGGATTCGATTGAAGCTCAGCCCCAGCGCCTGCCCCAGCGTCTTCACCAGCATGGTCTTACCCGAGCCCGGCACGCCTTCGATCAGCACATGGCCACCGGCGAAAAACGCGATCAGCAATTCCTCGACCGCCTGGCGATGGCCAACGATAACCTTGTGAATCTCGTTCTGGATCTGGCGGAAGGCGCGTGCGAAATCCGCCACGCCTGGCGTCTGCATCACCTGCGCGTTCATCGTTCGAATACCCGCTTGATAGCGTCGCGATCGTCGTCCGGCACGGCGGCGCGCGACAGCGGCTCGTCCGGCTGCTGAGTCGAATTCAGCGAAGAGCGAACTTTGGGCGGTACGTAGCCATGACCTCCGGCAGCGGGTCCGCTCTCGGACAGCCGCGCTTCAAGTGTGATACTAAACCCGTCCTTCGCGGTCGGCGGTTTGTCGGCTTTGCCGAACAGATGCTCCGGATCGGTTCCGCTGCCGTGGGACGCAGCGCCCGGTCCATTGCGGCCGGCGCCGGAACCTGAGGAGCCGTTCGAAAAATTATTGCCCATCTGCTGATTTGGATCGGTTTGCCCGACGATCGGCTTGTTCGCCATCCGATCATTGGGCTTCGATTGTTGCGGCTGATCCTGCCCCGAGTCGCCGCCCGGCACAGAAGCTCCGCCGCGCGGGTTCTGCGATTGAGGCTGCTGCGGGCCCCGCTCGCCGCCATTTTCCGCCAATCGATCCGGCTCGCTTTGTGAGCCGCCATCTTGCCCGCCCGATTGTCCGCTCTGTGACTTGGGACGATTCTTGGCCTGATCGGTATTGCGCATATCGATCTTCGCGCGCTCTGGCGCTTTGCGGCCAGTCAGCTTGTTCTGCAGCGCGGAGGCGAAATCACGCGCCTTGTCCATCAGCTTCGAGCTGGCGGCCTTGTCGTTGCCCGGCGTGCCGTTGCTCCCGCTCTCCGCGCCAGCTTGATCGGATTCACTCGTTTGTTGATTAGCATCGGCGTCGGCGTTCGCCTGAGCGTCCTGATCGGCCCCGGGATCCGACGGTCTCACCTGCAAATTGTCCGCGGACGCGTTCGCCTGATGATGTATCGATGCCTTCGAAGTCAATCCGAGCCGCGCTGGTGCAAGCAACAACGTCGCGGCGAGTGACGCCAGGATTCCTGAAGCCAGCAGCGCGTATATCGAGTGCGACACGCGACGGCGCTGCAGGCGCGAGACCGCAAATTCCTGTTGCTGAGTAAGGGTCTCTTCCAACAGATACGGCCAGAGCGCGGTCTCGCCACTCTGCGATAACGAGACCAGCGTGGTTAGACGATCTTTGAAATCGGCCCTGCGATCGGCAAGTGACGCGGTGCTGGCGGCGTCAACTCGCGCGCGCCACGCGTCGCGGACGAATCGCACGAGCCCAATCAGCAAGCCGAACACCAACAAGGTCGCGGCGGCGAGAAAGCTCAGCGGTCCGAGCAGGAGTGCGGCCAGCACGACGATAGCGCCGGCGCCGATTATCAGCGCGAGGCTTGCGAAGAGCGCGCGCTGCAACGCGAGCGCGTTGAGCCTCAAACGCAGTCGCGCCAACTGGGCGAGGATCGCCGTGAGCTTTTGTTCAGAGCTCGATCGCGGGCTGTCCAATGGTTCAGGCATCAGAAACGACGCGGAAGATACATTTTCGACAATAGTTAAGGCTCAGGTTTTAGGCAACATGCCCGAAAATCACTCACACTAAATAACGCTCAGCGGCTCTCGATGGATTGCTTTTTCGTAACACGCGCGCGGAAGTCAAAAGGTCCAACCGACGATCGATTTCGTGAAAACTCCATTGCTTTCGCGGGTGAGGCCCAAGCCTACGCCGAGATTCAGCTCGAGCTGCGGAATAAAATCAAAGTTAAGTACCGGGACGATAAAATGCTGCTGGCGCTGGACCGAAGGCAACGGCTGAATCGGCCCCATGTCTCCATAGTATTCTACTCCTGGCCGCAGCCATGGAAGAAGATCGTAAAGCACTTCTCCCGAGGGAGCAAAAGTTACGCCATCGTGCGTTCCCGGCCCGCTGAACGGCTTCTCGAACGCAAGGTTCGCGACTACCCAAAATCGCTTGAGATGCGTCTCTATTATTGGACGTAATTCCAGCGTCAAAGGATTCTCTTCGGCTGCGCGACGCATGTAGTCAAGCTCGATATTGCCGCCGATCGCGATCAGCCATTGCTCGGGATCGGTGATTCCGAAGTGCACCTTGGTGCGGCTGCCGGCGTACTCATAATTGCCGTTTTCGAGCTTCGCGGTAGCAAAATATTGCCCGATCTCCACGTGCTGCAGAATCCCGTAGGTAGCCTCAAGCGTCTCGTGAATCTCGTACGGCCGAATCGCCTCTTTGGCAGCTTCTCCGGTCGCGGTAGTTACGGTGTTCGAATGCAGTTCGAGTTGCAGATGGTACTGCTCGGTGGTGTCGACGGTGTAGATCTGGATTTCGTAGAAATCGATCGCCTGCGCCTCACGCGGGTAACCCAGGATTAGCATCGCCGTCGCCAGCAGAATCGCGCGCGCGATTTTCCGCCGTGTCATCGCGCACCGGCGACTCCGATCTTCGGACATATTTTCTCGAGCGGGCATCGCGGGCATCGCGGGAAGCGCGGTTGGCAAATGGTCTGGCCAAACGCCACCAGCAAGCCATTGTATTCGAGCCAATGACGGCGCGGCAGAACTTCGCGCAGCGCCTGCTCGGTCTTTTCCGGCGTCGCGGTCCTGACCAGGCCCCACCGATTGGAAATCCGATGAACGTGCGTGTCGACACAGATTCCGGGCTTGCGAAACGCCTCGGTCACCACCAGGTTCGCGGTCTTGCGGCCAACGCCCTTGAGCGTCATCAGCACGTCGATTTCGTCGGGAACGCGCCCTTCGAACTTATCGATCAAGTCGCGCGACAGATCGCGGATCACGCGCGCTTTGGTGCGGTAAAAACCAACCGGGTAGATACTCTTCTCGAGCTCCTGCGGCGGCATCGCAAGGATCGCTGATGGCGTATTGGCGCGCGCAAACAGCTGGCGCGCGGCGATCGCCGTGACCTGGTCGCGAGTGCGCAGGCTCAGGATACATCCGACCAGTGTCATAAACGGATCGCGGGTCTGCGCCGCCACCAGGGTCATCACCGGCGCGTTCCACTTGGGTGCTTCACGGCGCAGGATACGTAGCGCCTTGCTCACAGTGGCGCCGGAAAGTGGCGGCGGCAGCGATCGCGCGGGCGCGCCGCGCTTGATCGCAGAGGCCCAATGGCCGGCTCGGGTTTGCACGCTGTCGACTGTATCACGCGACTCCATGGCGGCTTAAAGTTCGCCTCGATCGTGCGGTTTGACGCCTGAAGATATTGGTAATACCTTCTCACGCCAGCGCCGCTTCGCAGCGTCAATCAGGAGGATTCCAGAATGGACGTCGGCAAAGACCTTTTGCTGCAGATGTATCGCTCCATGCAGCGGATTCGGCAGTTCGAGACCAAGATCCGCGACCTGTTCCTGGCCAACGAACTCCCCGGCTTCGTCCATCTGTCGATCGGCGAAGAGGCCAGCGCGGTCGGCGTTTGCGCGGCGCTGCGCGACACCGATCGCATCACGTCAACCCATCGCGGCCACGGCCATTTGATCGCCAAAGGCGGCACGCTCAAGCAGATGATGGCGGAGCTCTACGGCAAGCGCACCGGCTATTGCAAGGGCAAGGGCGGCTCGATGCATATCGTCGACTACTCGCTCGGCATCCTGGGCGCCAACGGAATCGTCGGCGGCGGGCTGCCGATCGCAACCGGATCGGCGCTGGCCGCGGTGATCACCGGGCGCGACGACGTGACCGCCTGCTTCTTCGGCGACGGCGCCTCCAACGAA
>Ga0335078_10015052_pt1 | contig 11478 bp, 10 predicted proteins | sample Lox_Sample_32_FD_206711 | JGI IMG/M metagenome (GOLD analysis project Ga0335078, IMG submission 206711) | Soil microbial communities from Loxahatchee National Wildlife Refuge, Florida, United States - Lox_Sample_3.2 | ecosystem: Environmental > Terrestrial > Soil > Wetlands | place: USA...
GTTCGGGTCGGCCGAATCGATCTGCCGTTGTGCCCGCTCTTCGGTACCCGGGATGCCTTGGCGGCCGCTCCTGTCCCATCTGCCCCGCAGGTGCCGTTAGTGGTGATCCCCGGGCGGGTGTCTTAACTTTTTGCGGGAAGATCCGGGCTCGTGGGAAGAAAGGGGGTGCCAGGACGCACCGGATCTTCCCGGAAGCCCGGATCCTCCCGGATGTTCCGGCGGATCCGGGTATCAGCGGGCGCATCGGCACCACTGCGCGCACCCGGCACGCCGTGCGCGGGGATCCCGGTGCCCGGCGGGCGTCCGGGGCGATCACAAGTCCGTCGTGCCCGCGATGGTCAGCTGACGGAGGTCTGCAGAGTTAGTTGTGGTCCCTCTTTTGAGCCTGGCGACCCGTCATCCGCATCGGCGCGCGCCTCCACGGAGGGCGCGATCGATATTGGGTGGCCTCGCGGCTCCGGGTTTGCGAGTATGCCGCCGATGACTACTTCGCAGGAGTACCTCGAGGCTTACGACCGGCAGCTGCGGACGGACGCCGAGACACCCAGCGCGATAGCGGTGCGGCGGCTTGGCCCGCTGCGGCTGGTGACCTTCGCGGCCGGCCGGGGGTTCGTGACCTACCAGGACCTTGGCGGGGCCGACACGGCGACGATCGCCGGGTGGGTCGGCGAGGCCCTGGCGCACTACAGCGCGGACGCGGCGATCACGCGGGTGGAGTGGAAGACGCGGGGCCATGACCGGGCGCCGGGGCTGCACGACGCGCTGGTGGCTGGCGGCTTCGTGCCGGGCGAGCCCGAGTCGATCATGATCGGCGAGGCGTGGCGGCTGGCCGCCGATGTCGCGCTGCCGGACGAGGTCAGGCTACGGCAGGTCAGGTCGGAACCGGACGTCCGGGCGATGTGCGCGATGCAGGCCGAGGTCTTCGGCAACCCGGACGCCGGGGACGCGGCGAATGCCGTGCTGCGCAGGCTGGCAGCCGGGGACGGCATGCAGCTGTGGGTGGCGGAGGCCGGCGGGCAGATCGTCGGCGCCGGCCGGCTCGAGCCGGTCGCCGGCACCGAGTTCGCCGGAATCTGGGGCGGGGCCACCCGGCCGCAGTGGCGCGGCCAGGGGATCTACCGGGCCCTGACCGCGGCCCGGGCACGCTCAGCGCTCGCGCTGGGCAAGCGGCTGATGCACAGCGACTCGACCGAGTTCTCCCGGCCCATCCTGGAGCGGGCGGGGCTGGTCAAGGTCTCCACGACGACCCCCTACATGTGGCGCCGGTAAGCATCTCCGGCCCGCCGCACGTTTCCGCGGGAACGTCTCACGCAATTGCGTGAGGGACCGGTCCGGCCGTCGGCCGTGGGTCGGTGGTGCGCCACGTGCCGGTCACGGGCGGCTTCCCTTTGTAATTTTCGGCCTAAGCCCTTTCAGGCGCCTTCTTCTGAGGGTGGCATTTCAGAACATGACTCCCGAGAACCGCGGCGGTGCGGCACCGTCCTCGATCCCCGCCGTCCCGCTCGCAGCACCTGCCCATCAGCGGGCCTGCTGGCCTGGCCCAGATGGCAGGTTGCCGCGGAAATGCGGAGGCGGGACGGGTAGGGGGCGGGACGACGATGATGGTGCTTGTGGAGGCGACTTCAACGGATGCGCAACATTACCGGCCATCGGCGTTACGCGGTCAGGAAGACATGCCGCAAAATGTGTAGCGAAGGGCGGATCCCAGGAACACCCGGTGGACGATCATGGACTGCCTGGTGGTGCCGCGGGATTGACCGACCTGGTGGGCGGGAGGCAGATGAAGGCACTGGCCGCGGACGACCCGCGCGTGATCGGCGAATACCGGCTGCGGGGTCGGATCGGCTCGGGCGGCATGGGCCGGGTCTATCTCGGGCTGTCGCCCGCGGGCCGGGCTGTCGCCATCAAGGTCGTGCAGCCTAACCTCGCCCAGGACACCGAGTTCCTGCGCAGGTTCCAGCAGGAGGTGGCGCTGGCGAAGGCGGTCAGCGGCATCTACACCGCGCCCGTGGTCGCCAGCGGCCTGGAGGAGGACCCGCCCTGGCTGGCCACCGCTTTCGTGCCCGGGCCGTCGCTGGCCCAGGTGGTCACCGACCACGGCCCGCTGTCCGAGGCGTCCCTCTGGCCGCTGCTCGGCGGGCTGGTCGAGGCGCTGGCGGCGATCCACGCCTGCGGCGTGGTGCACCGCGACCTCAAGCCGGCCAACGTGCTGCTCGCCACCGACGGGCCGCGGGTAATCGACTTCGGCATCTCGCGGGCGGCCGACGGCATCCCGCTGACGGCGACAGGCGTGGTGTTCGGCACGCCCGGTTACGTGTCACCCGAGCAAGCCGAGGGCAGGCCGTCCGGGCCCGCCAGCGACATGTTCGCGCTCGGCTGCGTGGTCGCGTATGCGGCCAGGGGAGTGGGCCCGTTCGGCGTCGGCACCGCGGCCAGCGTCCTGTACCGGGTGGTGCACTCCGCCCCGGACCTGGATGCGATCCCCGCGGGTCCCGGCACCCCTGCCGTACCCGCGGTGCCCGGGCGGTTGCGGGAGGTGCTCGCCGCCTGCCTGGCCAAGAGCCCGGCCGCGAGGCCTAAGCCGCAGTCGCTGTCCGGGGTGATCGCGGAGGGGATACGGGGCTGCGGCGTGCCATCCGTGGCCTTCTGGCCGCGGACCATGACCGGCGTCATCGCCACCTACCAGGCCGAGCTCGAGCAGGAGGCGCAGGGATCCGACCAGTCGGGGTTCTCCTGGGCAACGCTGGTGCACCCGCCGACCACGCTGCCCGCCCAGGGGCAAGCGGTGCCCCCGGGGCCGGCCGGGGCTTCGGGACCGGGCTGGCCGTCGCAGCCGCCGCCGACCCCCGAGAACCGCCCGCCCACGTGGCAGTATGCGCCGCCCGGTGTGACCGGCGCGGCGAACACCCCGAGCCCGCACCGCGGCGAGAGTACGCCGCCGCAGGGCATCTCGGGGTCGCAGGGCATCTCGGGGTCGCAGGGAGGCGCGGGGTCGCAGGGAGGCGCGGGGCCGCAGGGAGGCGCGGGGCCGCAGGGAGGCGCGGGGGTGCAGGGGGGCGCGGGGGTGCAGGGCACGCCTAACCCGCCTGGGAACTCGAATGCATCCAATTACCCCCAGCCGCAGGGCTATCCGGGAGCGCAGGCGTCGCAGGCGCCGCCGCGGGGGTATCTTCCAGGCAACACGCCAACGCCCGCGTACACGTCGGCGTACCCGCAATATCCGGTCACCCCCGGGTCGCCGGGCACACCCGGGCCGCTGCCCGCCAGCATGCTGAACGCGGTCAGGCTGATGTACGCGGGGGCCGCCTACTCCTTCCTCTACGCGCTCGGCGTCATCGTGGCCACCGCGGCGATCATCAAGAACCACCCGATCTTCGTCACCAGCAGGACCGGAGCCAGCCACCTCACCGTGGGAGACGTTGCCTCCCTCGCGGTCATCGAGGCCGTCATCGTGATCGCGCTCTGGCTATGGCTGGCGTCGGCATGCAAGCGCGGGAAGAACTGGGCCAGGATCACGGGCACGGTCCTTTTCGGCATCCACACGATCGGCGTGCTCGCCGTGGTGGTCAGCCCGCACCGTGATCTCGGCCTGGTCAAGGTGCTGACCATGATCGGGTGGCTGATCGCCGGCGCCGCGGTGCTGTACCTGTGGCGACGCGAGTCGAGCGCGTATTTCTCCGCTTCGGGCCGACATGGCTTACGGTGAGGAACGAGTAGAGAGCCCGGACCTACAGGACAAGCCGGGCAGCGGAGCATCCGCGGGACCGGGACGGGACCGACCGGGACGCGGGCATCTGAGGATCTACCTGGGGTCAGCGGCCGGCGTGGGCAAGACCTACGCCATGCTCGGCGAGGGGCACCGGCGGGCCGAACGCGGCGCCGACGTCGTGGTGGCGTTCGCCGAAGCGCACGGGCGCCCCAACACCGCCGCGCTGCTCGACGGCCTCGAAGTCATCCCGCGCCACAGGCTGGAGTACCGCGGGTCCGTGTTCGAGGAGATGGACCTAGCCGCAGTGCTCGCCCGCAAGCCGGAAATCGCGCTGGTGGACGAGTTCGCCCATACAAACGTCCCTGGTTCTCGCAACGAGAAGCGGTGGCAGGACGTCGAGGAGCTCCTCGACGCCGGGATCGACGTGATCTCCGCCGTCAACATCCAGCACCTCGAGTCGCTCAACGACGTGGTGGAGAAGATCACCGGCGTGCCGCAGCGGGAGACCGTGCCCGACGCCGTGGTGCGGGCGGCCGACCAGGTCGAGATGGTCGACATGACGCCAGAGGCGCTGCGCCGCCGGATGGCGCACGGGAACATCTACCCGCCGGAGAAGATCGACGCGGCCCTGACCAACTACTTCCGCTCGGGCAACCTGTCCGCGCTGCGCGAACTGGCCCTGCTCTGGCTTGCCGACAAGGTCGACGAGGGGCTGCGGCGGTACCGCATCGAGCACAAGATCGAGGGCGCCTGGGAGGCCAGGGAGCGAGTGGTCGTCGCGCTCACCGGCGGACCCGAGGGCCGGACGCTGATCAGGCGGGCGGCCAGGATCGCGGCCCGCTCCTCGGGCGGCGACCTGCTGGCGGTACACGTCACCAAGTCCGACGGTCTCACCGGCGCCGACCCGGCCGCGCTTGCCAGCCAGCGCCGCCTGGTGGAGTCGGTCGGCGGGACCTACCACCAGGTGGTCGGCGACGACATTCCCGAGGCCCTGCTCACCTTCGCCCGCGCGGAGAACGCGACCCAGCTCGTGCTCGGGGCGAGCCGCAGGTCCTGGCTGACGACCATGCTCACCGGGCCCGGCACCGGGTCAAGGACCATCCGCGGCTCCGGCGACATAGACGTGCACATCGTGACCCACGCGGAGATGGGCAGGGGCAGGGGCCTGCCGCGGCGGCGGGGCGCGATCACCCTGCGCCGCAAGATCGCCGGCTACGCGCTTGCCGCCGCGCTCTCGCCGGCCCTGACCGTGGTGCTGACGCCCTTCCGCCACGCCGTCAACCTGACCAGCGACGTGCTGCTGTTCACGGTCGCGGTCATCCTGGCGGCCCTGGTCGGCGGGTTCGCCCCGGCCATGCTGACCGCCATCATCGGCTCGCTGCTGCTCAACTACTACTTCACCCCGCCCATCCACCAGTGGACGATCGCGGAGGCGAACAACGTGCTCGCGATCGGGGTGTTCGTCGCGGTCGCGGTCATGGTCAGCGCGGTGGTCGACATCGCGGCCAGGCGGACCAAGCAGGCCGCCCGGGCCAACGCGGAGTCGGAACTGCTCACCACGACGGCCGGCAGCGTGCTGCGGGGCCAGCAGGGACTCAACGCGCTGCTTGACCGGGTGCGCGAGGCGTTCGGGATGGATTCGGTGACGCTGCTCGAGCAGGGCTCCCCGGATGGCGGCCCCGGCGGGGCCACGCTGCCCGCCGGGCCTGGCGCGGGCCGGGGGCGGAGCATGACGGGCAGCTGGCAAGTCGTCGCCAGCCGAGGCGAACCCGCCGTCACCCGGCCGGAGGACGCCGACGTCGAGGTGCCGGTGGCCGACACGCTTTCGCTCGCCCTGCGCGGCAGGCCACTGCCCGCCTCGGACCGGCGGGTGCTCGGCGCGTTCGCCTCCTACGCGGCCGTGGCCCTTGACCAGCAGCGGCTGGCGGCCGAGGCGCAGGCGGCCAAGCCGATCGCGGCGGCCGACAGGATGCGCACCGCGCTGCTCGCCGCCGTCAGCCACGACCTGCGCACGCCGCTGGCCTCCGCGAAGGCCGCCGTGACCAGCCTGCGGTCACCGGAAGTGAAGTGGAGCGCGGAGGACCGCGAGGAACTGCTCGCGACCGCGGACGAGTCGCTGGACCGGCTCACCCACCTGGTCGACAACCTGCTGGATATGAGCAGGCTGCAGGCCGGGGCGCTGTCGCTGTTCCCGCGCCCGGCCGGACTTGACGAGATCGTGTCAAGGGCGCTGGACAACCTGGACCCGGCGGCTCGCGGCGTCACGGTCGACATACCGGAATCGCTGCCCGAGGTCAACGTCGATCCGGCGATACTTGAGCGCGTCATCGTGAACCTCACGGAGAACGCGCTGCGCTACTCCCCGCCGGGTAAGCCGCCGCTGCTTTCCGCAAGCGCCCTCGGCGACCGGGTGGAGCTGCGCGTGGTCGATCGTGGCCCCGGCATACCCGAGGAGGACAGGAACCGGATGTTCGTGCCTTTCCAGCGGCTCGGCGACACCGACAACACGACCGGAGTCGGCCTCGGGCTCGCGTTGTCGCGCGGCCTGACCGAGGCAATGGGCGGGACGCTGACCGCGGACGACACGCCGGGCGGGGGACTGACCATGACGGTGTCGGTTCCGGTCGTCGCGCAGTCCGATTACTCCTGCGAGCCCGGCCACAGGGAACGCGAGGCGACCGGCAGTGACTAGGGTTCTCGTCGTCGACGACGAGCCGCAGATCCTCCGGGCGCTGCGGATCAACCTGCGGGTGCGCGGCTACGACGTGCACGTCGCGGCCACCGGCACCGAGGCGCTCGAGGTAGCCGGGCGCTATCCGCCCGACCTCGTGATCCTCGACCTCGGCCTGCCGGATCTGGGGGGCGTCGAGGTGATCCAGGGCCTGCGCGGCTGGACCAAGGCGCCGATCATCGTGCTGTCCGGGCGGGCCGACAGCACGGACAAGGTGGAGGCGCTCGACGCGGGCGCGGATGACTACATCACCAAGCCGTTCGGGGTGGAGGAACTGCTCGCCCGGATGCGCGCCGCCGTCAGGCGCACCGGAGCCCATGAGGACCTGCCCAAGATCCAGCTCGGCGACCTGATCGTCGATCTGGCCGCCAAGCGCGTCATCCGGCAGGCCCCGGTCCAGGCCCCGGTCCCGGTCGAGGCCCCGGTCCCGGCCACGGCGGGCGAGGCGGCGGCGTCCCCGGGTCACGACGACATCAGGCTCACGCCGACCGAATGGCACCTGCTCGAGGTGCTGCTCCGCAACCCGGGCAAGCTGCTCAGCCGCAACCAGCTGCTGACCGAGGTCTGGGGTCCCGGTTACGCGGACGCGACGGGCAACCTCCGCCTGTACATGGCTCAGCTGCGCCGGAAGCTGGAACCCGACCCGGCAAGGCCCCGCTGGTTCATCACCGAGCCAGGAATGGGCTATCGCTACCAGCCCGATACAGGGCCCGAGCACGGCGCCGGGTAACAGGGCGAGCCTGGGCTGGGCCGGGGTGCCGAGGAGCCGGCCGAGGTGCAGGGGGCCGGGGTTTACCAGGGGTAGGGTTGGCCATCGCGGGTGAAGGTGCCGGTGGGACCGCCGTTGGGGAGGGTGACCGCCCAGATGACGCTGGCGGCGGCCTGGGCCACGGTCCGGCCGCCCGGATGAGCCTCGTTGGCGACCCAGCCGGGGCAGACCGCGTTCACCAGGATGCCGTCCCTGGCCACTTCCGCGGCGAGCAGCCGGGTCAGCGCGTTCAGGGCGGCCTTGGAGACACCGTACGCGGGCGAGCCGCCGGTCATCACGGCGATCGAGCCGCCCTCGCTGCTCACGTTCACGATCCTGGGCCGCGAGCTGGCGCGCAGCATCGGCAGCAGCAGGTGAATGACACGCCACGCGCCGAAGAGGTTGATGTCCAGCGCCTCGGCCACCGTGCCCAGGTCGGCGTTGCTCGCGGTCGCCCAGCGGTCGAACGGCGTCGAGGCGTTGTTCACCAGCACGTCGGCCCGGCCGAACCGCCCCTTCACCCACTCGGCCATCGCCTCGACGCTGAGGGTGTTGTCCACCTCAAGCTGACAGGCGACGATCCGGTCCCCTTCGGGATCGAGTTCCTTGGCGGTCAGCTCACCTTTCCGCAGGTCACGAGAGCACAGCACGACTCCGTACCCGAGCAGGGCCAGCTGGCGGCAGATTTCCCGCCCCACCCCCCGGTTGCCGCCTGTCACCACGGCCACCGGGCGGTCAACGTACACGCGCACCGCCGCGGCTGTCCCCCACCCTGACGTTTCTCATGGCTGTCATCTTGCCATTCGCCGGCAACTCGCGCCGGCCGATAACCGCTTAAATCGTTCATCTGCGGGTCATTTCATGACATCGGCGTTGGCGCCCCGCTCGGGCCGAGTCTGGAGAGCAGCGGACCGCACCTGGTCAGCGGGGTGCCCTTCTGGACCAAGCCGAAGGCCGCGATCAGGCCGCGGCTCGTGGACAGGATGCCGATGTCGAGCTCGGACCCGGCAGGCATGGCGGCCGGGTTGATGGTCAGCATCACCTTGCCGCCGCTCGTGGACTGCTTGAGGACATGGACCAGGTGCTGGCCGATCTGCGACTGGTTGGTCGCCGGGCGGCAGAACTCGCCCGACGAGACCACCGCGGGCACGCCCGCCTTGGCCAGCGTCCGGCGGAACAGGGCCGGGTCGCGCAGCTCACGGATGGTCACGTCGACCAGGCCGGCCGGAGTGGTGTTGACCGACCACGCGTCCAGGTTGACGTGGACGGACCGGGCGGGACCGTGGCCGGCGGACGGTGCGGCAGACAAGGCCGGCAAGCCGGGCGAGGCGGTGGCGGGGTCAGCGGACCGGGCTGGGCTCTGGCCGCCGGGCCAGGCGATGACCAGGACGGCGGCGAGGGCGGCGAGCCCGACCGCGCCGGCCCCGGTCACGCAGCGGCGCAGCCTGCGGGCGCGGGCCCGGGCGGTGATCGCCGAGGGCGGCCGGTCCAGGTGTACGTCGGTCATGGAATCCCTGACCCTGGTCAGGGTGGCGTGCATCGCCGCAAGCAGCTCGTCGTCGTTCACCGGGTGACCTCCTGGTCGCTGAAGGACGGTACCTGAGTGCGGAGCGCGGCAAGAGCCCGGTGCAGGTGAGCGCCGACCGTGCCCGGCGAGATGCCGAGCAGCCTGGCGGTCGCCGCGGTGTCCAGGTCGAAGAACACGCGCAGCGTGATGACCTCCCGCTGCCTGGGCGGCAGCGCCCTGACCGCGGCCACAAGCACCTGGTCGACCGGTTCCGGGGCGGACTGCTGCCGCGCGTCGCCGGACAGCGCCTGCGTGTCAAGCGCGACCTCGCGCCTGCGGCGTCGCCACCAGGACACGTGCACGTTCAGCGCGGCACGAACCACCCAGGCCCGCGGTACCGGGTGAGCGCGCACGGTACGCCAGGACATCCAGGCCCGGGTAAACGCCTCCGCTACCAGGTCCTCCGCCAGCTGCCTGTCGCCGACGCTGACCAGCACGATTCGCAGGCAGTCGTCCCGAGCGGAGGAATAGAACTCGGCGAACTCCCGCCGCTGCTGCTCCACACCCCACAAACGCACGGGAGGCCCGTTTTCTTTACTCGGCCCGCACCGGAGGAGAAAGCCGAAACCCTCCTACGCCATCGCCGCCACGACGGCGATGATCGCCACGACGATCACGCCCACCGTAATCAGCACGGCCGGAGACAGGCGCCGCGACCGCGCCATATCCTCGTCGTTCCGCTCGGCGAAGGCCCGGAAGCGTCCGGTGTTCGCGCTCGGATCATGGTCAAACTCCGACATGGGGACGACTTTAGCTGGTAGCTGGCCTCCCGTTACCTCATTCGCCGCGATAGGCGCCGCGATAGACCCCGTGATCGGCATCAGCTCAGCGGGGCCAGCGCGCCGTTGCCCGGGTCCCTGTCCACCAGCCGGGTCAGCACGATCACGCTCCTGGTCCTGACCACGACAGGCTCGGCCCGGATCCGCTCCATGACCGCCTCGAAGTGCCGCACGTCCGCAGCCCTGATGCGGACGAGGGCGTCCGCCTCGCCGGTGACCGTGCACGCGTCGACGACCTCGGGGTACCGCCGGACCGCCGCGGCGATCTCCTCGGGCGAGGTGCGCCCGCCGCAGAACAGCTCGACGTACGCCTCGGTTGTCCAGCCCATCGCCGCGGGGTTGACCCGGGCCGAGAACCCGGTGATCGCACCCGCGGCAAGCAGCCTGTCCACCCGGCGCTTGACCGCCGGAGCCGACAGCCCGACCTCGTGACCGACCGTGGCGTAGCTGGACCTGGCGTCCCTGATCAGCGCGGCGACGATGCGCGCATCGATATCATCCACGGCGCGCACCCTACTCGGATCCGGGCATGAAACGAGGCTCGGCGTCCCGCTTTCGCCGAGCCTCACTAAGTGAGACGCGAACCCCGCCGCGCTGGTTGACGCGGCGCGGAGAAATGACTCGGCTAATTGCGGCGGCCCCGCCTGTATCGTGCGAGGCAGCGGCCGAAGCGATCGGGAGGAAGCATGACGGAGCAAGCTGGCGACATGGTGCGCGGGATGTACGGACCAGACGTCACCTTCCTCGGCGTGCCCCGGGTCGGGCTGGACTCGCTCGAAGGCCTGGACGTCGTCTTCCTCGGCGCGCCGTTCGACAGCGGCACCTCGCACCGGCCAGGGGCAAGGTTCGGCCCGCAGGCGATCCGCATGACGGACTACCTGCCGCACGACGCGTCCAGGCCGCACCTGGCGCTCGGCGTCGACCCGCTTGCCGAACTCCGGGTGGCCGACGCCGGCGACGTGCTGATGCCGCCCGGCGAGATGGAGGCATCGCTGCGGGGGCTGGAGGTGGCGGTGCAAGCCGTGGCCGAGTCCGGGGCGATACCGGTGATCCTGGGCGGCGACCACACGATCACGCTGCCCGACGCCACCGGGGTGGCCAGGCACATCGGCTGGGGGCGGGTGTCGCTGATCCACTTCGACGCGCACGCAGACACCGGCGACACCCAGTTCGGGTCGCTGTACGGGCACGGCACGCCGATGCGCCGGCTGATCGAGTCCGGCGCGGTGCGCGGCGACAGGTTCCTGCAGATCGGGCTGCGCGGCTACTGGCCCGAGCCGCCGACGCTGGCCTGGATGGCGGAGCAGCGGATGCGTTCGTTCGAGATGAGCGAGATCGTGTCGCGGGGCCTTGATGCCTGCCTCACCGAGGCGTTCGCCATCGCAACCGACGACTGTGACGGGGTCTTCCTGTCAGTCGACGTCGACGTGGTCGACCCCGGCATGGCCCCGGGGACGGGAACGCCGGAGCCCGGCGGCCTGACCACCAGGCAACTGCTCGACGCCGTCCGGCGCATCGCCATGTCGGTGCCGCTGGCCGGAATCGACGTGGTGGAGGTCTCGCCGCCCTACGACCACGCCGAGGTGACCGCGTTCGTGGGCAACCGGGTGGTGCTCGAGGCGCTGTCCGGCATCGCGTGGCGGCGCCGGCAACTGGCCGGCGAGCAGCCGCGCCGCCCGGACGCGCCGCTGCTCGAAGGAAGGTAGCCGAAGGAAGGCAGCCGAAGGAAGGTAGCCAGAGCTGGGGCGATTAGCCCGCCGTGGCCCCAATTAGGCCCCGTTTAGCACTCTGGGCGAACAGATTCATAGCATCTATAGTCGGTGCATGCTCGACGTTACGAGGCTGCGCGTGCTGGTGGCCGTGGCCCGGTGCGGCTCGGTCACGGCCGCGGCGCGAGCACTCAACTACGCGCAGCCCTCGGTGAGCCACCACCTGGCCCGGCTG
>Ga0335078_10015054_pt1 | contig 11478 bp, 8 predicted proteins | sample Lox_Sample_32_FD_206711 | JGI IMG/M metagenome (GOLD analysis project Ga0335078, IMG submission 206711) | Soil microbial communities from Loxahatchee National Wildlife Refuge, Florida, United States - Lox_Sample_3.2 | ecosystem: Environmental > Terrestrial > Soil > Wetlands | place: USA: Florida...
ATCTCGCGCCCGTCGGCGACCGCGGTCGTGCGGAAATCGTTCTTCTCGAGGTACTGACTCAACAGCGAGCGGATCTCACGGTCATCATCGACGATCAGGAGGTGGGGACGGTCGGCCATCGCGAAAGATTAAACGTGACGTGCGCGGCTGTTGTAACGAACTGTTATCCGAGGGTGTGCGGCGCTGCAGGCAGCGGCGGCCCTGAATGAAAGCGCAGCTGCGCATCCGGCGTGGTGGCGAGGTGCGCCTCGCAGTCGGCGAGCTCTCGCAGCCGCTCCTGCCACTGCGAGCCGGCCGCCGCGCGGGCGTGCTCGAGATACTGCTCGAAATGCCGCGCTTCCGCGCGGGCCAATTGCTCATAGAACGCAGCCGCCGGCGGCGGCAGCCGCGGCGCGAGCAGGCGGAAGCGCTCGCAGGAGCGCGCCTCGATCAGCGCGCCGACGAGAAGCAGATCGAGCTTGCGCCCCGGATCGGCGGTGCGAAGCGCGGCCCGAAGGCCGGCGGCGTAGCGACCCGGCCGCTGCCGCTCGAAGGGAACGCCGAGCGCGATCATCAATCTCTGCACCTGCTCGAAATGCCGCAGCTCCTCGCGCGCCAGCCGGGAGAGGCTGACCGAGAGCCTGCGATCCTCCGGATAGGTGAACATCAAGGCGAGTGCCGTGGAAGCGGCCTTCTTCTCGCATTGCGCGTGATCGTTGAGGAGCTCCCGCCAACGCCCGGCGGCGGCCTCCACCCAAGCGCTGGGAGTGGGTGCAAGGAGGATCTCCTCGCCGCCCGTTGACCCCGTCACGCCGGCGCCCGGAAGCGATCGAGCTGCCGCTCGAGCGACTGCGCCGCCTCGAGCGCGCTGGCGAAGCGATCTTCCGGTCGCTTGGCGAGCAGGCGCTCGAGCAGGGGCTGCAATCCCTGAAGTCCCGCGGCGAGCTGCGGCACCGGATCCTTGCGGTGCTTGTAGATCACCGCCATCGGATTCTCCGCCCGATACGGCTTGCCGCCGGTCAGCATCTCGTAAAGGATGATGCCGAGACTGTAGAGATCGCTACGGGCATCCGTCGGCTCTCCGTGCCCCTGCTCCGGGCTCATGTAGTGCGGCGTGCCGAAGATGAGGCCGCGTTCGGTGAGGTCCTGTCTCTGAACCGAATCCTTCGAGAGGCCGAAGTCGATGAGGGCGATGCTGCCATCCTCGCGCAACATCACGTTGCCGGGCTTCAGATCCCGATGCACGACTCCACCGGAGTGCAGGGCGTCGAGCGCCCGCGCGATCGCCGCGGCCACGCGCACCGCCCGCCGTGGGGAGATCTGTGCCTTCATGCGCCGGCGCAGATCGCCGCGCGGAAAATACTCCATCACGAGCCACGCGTGCTCATCGCTCACGCCGAGGTCGAAGAGCCGCACGATGCCCGGGTGGCGGATGCGCTGCGCGATCTCGTATTCCTGCAGGAACCGCAGAAACGAGTCCGAGTTCTCCCCATCCGGCTCATCGCGCACCACCTTGAGAGCGACCACCGAGCGCGTGAGCTCGCGCTCCGCGAGGAAGATATCCGCTCGGGTTCCCGAAGCGACCTGTCCCAGGCGCCGGTAGCCGCGAATGAAGGCGCCGCCGAAGCACTGCGACTCCGGTGCGGCGGGCGGATCAGTGGGTGGGCTCGGTAACCGCATCGAAAGCGCTTATATCATGTCCGCGCGGGCGGCAACTTCAGCCCGATGACCAGGTCCGCTACGTTGGTTCCCGTAGGCCCGGTGCGCACCAGCGCATCCGCTGCGGCGAGCGCCGCGCCGGAATCGGCCCGCAGCAGGCAAGCCTCGGCGTCGAGCCCGGCGAGCGCGACTCGCGCGCAGGTCTCGGCATCGACCAGACCCCCGGCTGCCTCGGTGGGACCGTCGGTGCCGTCGGTTCCGACCGCGAGCAGGGCGAGCTCGGGATATTCCGGAAGATAAATGGCGGCCGCGAGCGCCAGATGCTGGTTGCGTCCGCCACGACCCGGATGGGCCGGCAGATGCACCGTCGATTCCCCGCCCCAGACGCGGACCTGGGAGTTTCCGATGAGTAGCTCGTGGGTGAAGCGCGCGGCGAGGCGGGTTGCCTCGCCGGCGAATCGCTCGCGCACCCGCTCGGCCGTGAGTCCCCGCTGCAGGGCGGCGGCGACGACCGCCTCCATCGCGAGGTCCACCGAGGCGATGATCTGTCGCTCGATAAGGTCCGCGCCGCCCGCCGCGGGACCGAGCAGTCCCGAGCCGATGACGGCCGGCTCATCATCCGGCACGTCGGAGATGAAAAGCGCGCGAGCGGTGCGCCCGGCAAGATGGGCGGCGAGCCCTCCGCCCTTGATGCGCGACAGCCGCGCCCGGCGGGCGTTGAGCTCCGCGATCGGAAGGCCTTCGGCGAGCCCCCGGGAGGAGATTCGCTCGAGCTCGGCGAGCGACGCACCGGGCGCGAGTACCTCCACCAGGCTCGATGCGCCCCCGGAGATGAGAAACAGCGGCGAAACCGTCGCCGGCAGGGCGTCCACCCATTCGAGGAGCCGGTGACCCGCGGCGAGTGAGCGCTCATCGGGCAGCGGGTGGGCGCTCTCGTGAGCCTCGACACCCGGGAGCGAGGCGAGCTCCGGCGCCAGATGGCCGCTCTTCGTGATCACCAACACGCGCTCGAGGGAGCGGCCGAGCGCATCACCAGCTCCGAGCGCCATGGAGGAGGCCGCCTTGCCCACCGCCGCCGCCCACACCGCAGCACCGCCCGGCGCGGCCGGTCTCGCGAGCAGCGCCTCGCGCACGCAGCGGCGGCCCTCGACCCTGGCGAGGCCCGCGCCGAGCAGATCGCGCAGAAGCTGATGCCGCCTGTCGGCGGAACGCATTGTCAGGAAGCGCGGATGACCTTGAGGAGCCGACGCTCCACGCGCAGCTGCTTCGCCTCATCCGAGCGCTCGAGCTGCAGCCGCTCGAGGTATTCCGGCGTGATGTCGCCGGTGACGTATTCGCCGGAGAAGCAGGAGGTATCGAATTCCTCGACGCGCGCATCCTCGTGCCTGCAGGCCGCGATCAGGTCGTCGAGGTCCTGATAGATCAGCCAATCGGCGCCGATGAGCCGCGCCACCTCATCGACTCGCCTGCCACTCGCCACCAGCTCCCGCACCGCCGGCATGTCGATGCCGTAGACATTGGGGAAACGCACCGGGGGCGCCGCCGAGGCGAAGTACACCTTGCGCGCGCCGGCCTCGCGCGCGAGCTCGATGATCTGCGCGGAAGTCGTGCCGCGCACGATGGAGTCATCCACCAGCAGCACGTTCTTGCCGCGAAACTCGAGATCGATGGCGTTCAGCTTGCGGCGCACCGATTTCTGCCGCTCATCCTGTCCGGGCATGATGAAGGTGCGGCCGATATAGCGGTTCTTGATGAAGCCTTCGCGGTACTTCAGGCCGAGACGCTGCGCCAGCTGCAGCGCGCTCGTGCGGCTGGTGTCGGGAATCGGAATGACCACGTCGATGTCGTGGTTGCCCCGCTCGCGCAGGATCTTCTCCGCGAGGCGATCGCCCATGCGCATGCGCGCCCGGTAGACGGAGATGTTGTCGATCTTCGAGTCCGGCCGTGCAAAGTACACGTATTCGAAGATGCAGGGCGTATGGCGCACGCTCGCCACGCACTGGTGCGAGTGCAGCCTGCCGGCGTCGTCGATGAACACCGCCTCGCCGGGGGCGATGTCGCGCACCAGCCGGAAAGAGAGGCTGTCGAGTGCCACGCTCTCGGAGGCCAGCATCCACTCCGGCCCTTTCGGCGTATCGCGCTGGCCGAGCACCAGAGGACGGATGCCGTTGGGATCGCGAAATCCGAGTATGCCGTGCCCGATGATCATCGCCACCACGGCGTAGCCGCCCCGGCATCGCCGGTAGAGGGCATTGAGCGCGGCGAACACGTCGGCGGGCGTGATGCGCGGAGTGCCGATGCGGTGCAGCTCCGAGGCGAATACGTTCAGCAACACCTCGGAGTCGGACGTCGTGTTGAGATGCCGCCGGTCCTCGCGGATGAGCACCTCGGCGAGCTCCGCCGCGTTGGTGAGATTGCCGTTGTGCGCGAGGCAGATGCCATAGGGGGAGTTGACGTAGAACGGCTGCGCCTCCGAGGCGCTGTCGCAACCGGCGGTCGGATAGCGCACGTGGCCGATGCCGGCGTGGCCCTTGAGCTCGAGCATGTGATGCTGCTGGAAGACATCGCGGACCAGCCCGCTGCCCTTGCGAACGCAGAGCTCGCCATCGCCGTAGGTGGCGATGCCGGCGGCGTCCTGGCCGCGATGCTGCAGCACCGTCAGGGCGTCATAGATGCGCTGGTTGACCGCGCTCGTGCCGACGACACCGACGATTCCGCACATGGTCCTACCTCAAAGAGTCCGCGCCGACCAGCACTCGAATGCCGCTCGCCACCGAATTACCGTAGGGAAGCAGCATGGAGTGCCGCCACCAGAGCTCGCCATCGAGCCTGAGCAGCTGCCCGAGGATGACGAACACCCCGATCAGCACCACCCCGCGGGCGGCGCCGAAGAGAAGTCCGAGAAAGCGGTCCATGCCGCTGAATATGGAAATCCGCGCGTAGTGCCCGAGGATCGCTCCGAGCCCCGCGCCGAGAATCAGAATGAGCGCGACGATGATCACGCGCGCCGCCCAGGGCTTGACCTCGCTCGCCGCCAGCAGGCCGCCGAGATGCGGCTCGATCAGGTCCGAGAAGTGCCAGGCGACGAAGAGCGCGATGATCCAGGCGCAAAGGGCGACCGCCTCGCGCACGAAACCGCGGATAGCTCCCACGATCGCCGACAACACGACGACGGCGAGCACGACGTAATCGGCTATGTTCATTGCTGGCGGGAGCCCGATGGAAATGCTCTGAGATCGTTTCCCGAGGCATGGGATCCGCGCTGGCGGGTCTCAGAGATTGCTCGCACCTGCGACGGCCTCTCACGGGTAACGACCGCGGCGGATTGTACAAGAGCGGTCGGACGATCGCTGGGAAACGCATCACTTTAACGGCAGCAGCTCGCCCCGATGCCCGAGCGAGCGCAACCGGGCGGCGAGGCGGCCGGCATGGCTGCGATCGCTCACCGGGCCCGCGCGCACCCGCCAGAGGACCCGCGAGCCCGCACGCGCCGCAGACACCGAAACACGAAAGCCTCGGCTCCTGAGTGAGCGGGCGAGGCGATCTGCATTCTGGTGACTGGCAAAACTGCCGAGTTGCACCACCCATCCTCCGGAGGAGCCCGATGAGCGGGCCTCTCGCACCGGTCGATGTGGGGCCGATTTCGCCACTTGCAAGCCGGGGTGGCGGGCAGCCCCCGGCGCCGGCAGGCGCGCGGCCTGCTGCGAGGAGGCGGGATTCTCCGGTGCGCCACTCGGCGCCGGTTGCACGCTCGGCGTGCGGCTCTGGGGGAGCCCGGCCGGAGAGCCCTGCGCGGGTTGTGCCGGCGAGGCGGGCGTGGTCAGGGAGGCCTGATCGGGCGACGCCGAGCCGAGTGTCAGGGTATAGGTGCGAAGAGGTGCCTTCGCGGCTGCCCTCTGCCCGAGGCGAGCGGCCGGCGCAGCGATGGGCGTCGAGGATTCCGCGGTCGCCGGTCTCGCCCGGATCGGCCCCGTCAGAAGCTCCGGAACCAACAGCACGAAAAGCGTCACCAGGATGATGGCGCCCGTCAGTCGCTCTTTCACCCGGCGGAGTATACCCCAAGCCACTCGAGCGCCGGCCCCACGGTGTGCACGGAGCCGCACACCACGATGCGATCGCCCGGGCGCGCGGCCGCGCGCGCGGCGGCGCAAGCTTCGGCCACGGAGCCGGCGAGAGTCGGTTCGCGCGCCACGGCGTGCAGACGCCGCGCGAGCTCCTCGGCGCCGATGCCCCGGGGGCCGTGCAGATCGCAGAGGAACCAACGCTGCACCGCCGGTGCGAGCGCCGCCCCGATGGCCGGCGCATCCTTGTCGCCGAGAATACCCACCACCGCGAAGGTGCGTCCCTGACAGGGCCGCTCCTTGAGCTGCGCGGCCAACACCTCGGCCGCCGGCGGATTGTGCGCGATGTCGAGGATCCACTCGATGGGCCCGGGCACGATCTGAAAGCGGCCGGCGAGCCGCACCCGGCGCAGGGCCGCCGCTACCGTGCGCGCATCGAGTGCGGCCAGCACCACCTCGGCTGCGCCGGATCGAGCCCCGCCGAGCGCGAGCGCCTCGAGCGCGGCGAGCGCGGTCGCGGCGTTGCGATACTGAATCGAGCCGGCGAGCACCGAAGGCGGCAGCTCGGACAGATGCAGGCGCAATCCCCGATAGCTCCAGGAGCCCTCCCCGACCGCCGTCGGCTGCACCCGCCAGCTGAAGTCCTGCTCCGCCACGATCGGCCTCGCGCCGAGACGCTCGATCGCGGCGTAGACGCTCTGCGGCATGCGCGCGGTGCCGAGCACCGCCGGCCGGGTCGCGCGGAAGATGCCGGCCTTCTCCGCGCCGATCTCCTCGAGCGTCTCCCCCAGCCAGTCGCGATGATCGAGCCCCACCGAGCAGACCACCGACACATCGGCATCCACGAGGTTGGTGGCATCGAGCCGTCCGCCGAGTCCCACCTCGAGCAGCGCGAACTCGACCCCCCGCTGCGCGAAAAGATAGAGCGCCGCGAGCGCGTTGTACTCGAAGAAGGTCAGGGTGATGGCGCCCCGCGCCGCCTCGATGCGCTCGAAGGCCTCGATGATGTCGGCGTCCTCGGCCTCGGCGCCGTCGAGGCGGATGCGCTCGTTGTAGCGCAGAAAATGCGGCGAGGTGAAAAGTCCCACCGATCTTCCGGCCGCGAGCAGCAGCGCCTCCAGATGCGCTGCGGTGGATCCCTTGCCGTTGGTGCCCCCGACCGTGATGACCGCGGAGCTCGGCCGCTCGAGGCCGAGCCGGCGGGCCACGGCCGCGACGCGCTCCAGTCCGAGATCGATCGATTTCGGATGCGCGGCCTCCTGCAGCGCGAGCCAATCCGCGAGCGACCGGGCCACGGCGGCTGCCGCGCTCTTACGCGGCGTCGGCCGGTTGCGGCGGTTGCGCCGGTTGCTTCATCAGCATGCGCAGGAGCGAGGCGATTCGCTCGCGCATGTCGCGCCGGTCGACGATCATGTCGAGCGCGCCGTGATCCAGCAGGAACTCGCTGCGCTGGAAGCCCTCGGGCAGCGTCTCGCGCACGGTCTGTTGGATCACCCGGGGACCGGCGAAACCGATGAGCGCGCGCGGCTCGGCGAGGTTCAGGTCCCCGAGCATGGCGAGGCTCGCCGACACCCCGCCGGTGGTCGGATCGGTCATCACCGAGATGAAGGGTAGATGCGCCTGCGCGAGGCGCGAGAGCGCCGCCGCGGTTTTCGCCATCTGCAGCAGTGAATAGAGCGCCTCCTGCATGCGCGCGCCGCCGCTGGCCGTGAAGCAGATGAGCGGCTTGCGGTGCTCGATGCAGTGATCCGCGCCGCGCGTGAAGCGCTCCCCCACCACCGAGCCCATCGAGCCGCCGAGAAACTGGAACTCGAAGGCGCAGGCGACGACCGGCAGCTTCTCCAGCGTTCCGGCGAGCACGATGAGCGCATCGCTCTCCCGGGTCGCCTTCTGCGCCGCCGTCAGCCGGTCCTTGTAGCGCTTGCTGTCGCGAAACTTGAGCGGATCCTCCGGCGTGATGCGTGCTCCCAACTCCTCGGTCGAGGCCGGATCGAGAAAGCGCTCGAGCCGCTCGCGTCCGCCGATCCGCATGTGGTGACTGCATTTCGGACAGACATAAAGGTTGCGCTCGAGCTCCGCTCGATAGAGCACCGCATCGCAGGCGGGACATTTGATCCACAGACCCTCCGGCACCGAGCGGGTCCGCCGCTCGGTCTTGATGCGCGAGGGCATGATCTTCTCGAACCAGGACATGGGAGCCGCCTAAGGTGGGACGCCAGAGGACATCTTATCGCACGGCAGCGCCGCCTCTGACAGCCGTGCCCACGAGGCGGGTGGCGGGATCCCGAAGCCATCCGGATAGCGCACCTGCCACAGATAAAGACCCGCGGCGGGTGCCGTGGCGGCCGCGCGCCGGCGGTCCCGCGCATCGAGCACCTCCGCCGCCCAGGAGGCGGGCGCGTCGCCCTTGCCGATACGGATGAGAAGCCCCGCGATATTGCGCACCATGTGATGCAGAAAGGCATTCGCGGTGGCCTCGATCGCGAGCCAGTCGCCCTGGCGCTCGACACTGAGCCGCTCCATGCGACGGACCGGCGATTTGGCCTGGCACTCCGCGGCGCGGAATGCGCTGAAATCGTGCTCGCCCTCGAGCACCGCGGCCGCCTGCGCCATCCGCTGCTCATCGAGCGGCCGGTGAACCCAGGTTGCGCGCGAGCTCAGGAGGCCCGAGCGGGAGGCGCGGTTGAAGATGATGTAGCGGTAAGTGCGCGCCTCGGCCGAGTAGCGCGCGTGAAAGTGCGGCGGTACGGGCCGCACCCAGGCAATGCTGATGTCGCGCGGCAGCTCGGAGTTCGCACCGAGCATCCAGGCGCGCATGCTGCGCCGAGCCGCCGTGTCGAAGTGCGCCACTTGGCCGCGACCATGGACGCCCGCGTCGGTTCTGCCGGCGCAGACGAGACTCACCGCCTCATCCGCGACCTTGGCGAGCGCACGCTCGGCGAGCCCCTGCACCGTCGCCGCCGAGGGCTGGCTCTGCCAGCCGGCGTAACGCGTTCCCTCGTACTCGAGCCCGACCGCGATCCGCGTCATGGCCACCGTACACGCCGCCGGCAAGGCACTGGGAAGTGCCCCGCTCCGGCGCATCAACCAGGAAGCGACTCCATCAGACGCTCGGCCTCCTGACGCTGCGCCGCCGAGCCCTCGTGCATGACTTCCTCGAGGATGTTGCGCGCTCCCTCCGGGTCGCCCATATCCATGTAGGCGCGCGCGAGATCGAGCTTGGTGCCGACCTCGCTCAGCGTCACCGGCTCCAGATCCGGCAGCGCGAGATCGTCCGCCGACAATTTCTGGGTCGCGGTGAACGCGGCATCCGGCACCGTTGCCGTGCCGACATCGAGGTCGATGCCCGCGCCGTTGGCGACGTGCCCGCTCTCCGGCTGCTCGGCCGCGAGCTCGTAGTCGACGCTGCCCGCATCGAGTGCGCTCAGGCGCGAGGTGGGAGCCGCGTCATGGCCGTTCCCGCGCTCGCCCGCTTCCGACAGAACCGCCTGGAGCTCGCTCTCATCGATCTGCCAGGCGTTGGTCGTGCCCGTGGGCTCCACCGGCTCGGTGGTGCGCTGGCTCGCCTGCTCCATCACCTTGCGTGAGTGCTCATCGAGTCCCGCGACCAGGGTCGGTGTCTCCGGCGAGCCCTCCGCCGTGCCGGGCTGATCGGCCTCGAAAGCGCCAAGATCCAAGCCGAGATCATCGATCGCGAGCTCCGCGGTCTGCTCGCCGCCGCTTTGCCTGAGGGCGCTCTCGACTTTCTTCTTGATGCTCGGGTGCTCGGACATCTGGAGCGCCGGCTGCTCGACGGTCGGACCCTCGATCACCGTACCGAACTCTCCGGTCGGCTCGTCCCTTCCGGGCAGGGTGGCCGTCATCTCACGCGTCATCTCCCGCGTGGCAGCGGCCATCTCTTGCGTGGAGGCCGTCATCTCTCTGGTCGAGCCGGTGGCGGCGTTTTCAGCGAAATGGCTGTCGGTGAGCGCGAGATTGCGGTCAGTGGCGCCGGGCGAACCGCCCGCCGCCTCGCCCTCTCCGAGGGCCGAGCCGATATCGAGATCGAGAGCCTGGGTCTGCTGGGTGCGCCCGGTAGCGACATCGAAATCGAGCGCCGCATCGACACCGGTCTGACCGCCCGCGAGGTCGAGATCGACTCCCGCGGATGCCGCACCGCTCACCGCCGCGCCGCCCGCGAACAGCGGATCCTCCGGCGCCAGCTGCTTGCCCATGATGAGAATCTTCTCCCACTCACCGGGTGCCGCCTCGGCACGGGTGTCGGCGAGCTCGCGCGCGGTGTGCAGGAACTGCTCCTTGTTGCCCCAGACGAAGAAGACCTCGAGGAGCTTCAACTTCAGATCCCGCCGCTCCGGCTCGCGCTCGATGGCAATGCGGATGAGGTCGGCCGCCTGATCGTACAGGCCGTAGGCCATGTGGAAGTCGGCCTCGGCCAGGGGATCGCCCTGCTCGAGGTTGAGCGCCGTCTCGCTGCTGATGGTCTGATCGGCGCTGGTGACCTGCTTGGCGACCGGCGGGGCAGCGGCGGCGATCCGCGGCCGCTCGTGCGTGCCGGATTCCTCCACCACGAATGAGTCGTCTTGCTCCGGGGTGATCCCGCGCATCGGGACCGTGTCGGAGGTCGTAGGCTCGAGCCGCGTGTACGGGGACGGGCCACCCGCCGCCGCGAGCCGCCCGAGAGAGTCATCGAGATCCGACTGCCGGCGCGAGCGCAGCATCTTCGCAGCGACGTAGCCGAGCAGCGCGACCAGAAGCAGTGCGATCGCCCACCAATAGCTCGCGAGGGTAGCGATGATCGAGCCGCCCGAGGACGGCTTGGCAGCGGCCTTGACGGGCACCGGCGCGTGATGCGTGATCGGCGGCGCATGCGTCGGGGGCACGGCGACGTTCGGGCCGGGCGCCTTCGCGACCGGCAGAGGTGGCGGCACGGCCTCTGGCGGCGGAGTCTGTGCCGGTGCCGCAGCAGTGCTCGGCGGGGCATTCGCCGCCGGAGGGTTGGCCGGCGTCGTCGCTGCAGGAGCGGTGGCGGCCGGCGGGCTCTCGGCAGCTGCCGATGGCGCCGTCCCCTTGCCGGCGAGCCGCGCCTGCATGCTCGCGAGCTGCGCATCCTTCAGCTGCAGCAGGCGGTGCTCGTCCGCGAGCTGTGACTGCAGCGTCTGAACCTGGGCCCGCAGCGCCTTCACATCGCCCGCCGCGGCGCCGGAGCTCGTCGGCGAGGCGGATGCCGCGGGGCCTCCGGGCGGAGCGACCAGCCGCAGCCTTCCCGGTCCGCTCTCGGCGTTGGCAGTCTCGTGCCCGCTACTGCGCCAGGCTGCGTACTGCCGGTGAATCTCCGCCACCGCCGCGGCCGGCGATATGGCGGCCACGGTGGCGTCGTCGGGTATGCGCAGTACCGCGCCCGAGCGCAGGAGATTCATGTTGTGATCGAAAGCGTCAGGGTTCGATCGATAGAGGGCCACCATCCAGGCGCGGGTCGGTGCGGACTCGAGTCCGGCACCGCTCATGCGATGGGCGATACCCGAGAGGGTCTGACCGCGGCGCACGATGAGCGAGTGCGGCGCGGCTTCGCCCGCGGACGTCGCAGTGGTGCTCGTGGAGGTCTCGCTCGCGGCGGATGCCGCCGCGGGTTCCTCCGGCGCCGGGCTCTCGCTCGGCGCGCTCTGCGAGCGCTGAATGGCGCCTCCGAGCCGTGCCGTGCCGGTGGCCGCCGGCGCCACCTGCTCACTCGCCGCCTGCGATTGATTGGGCACGTAAGTCGGCGGGTCGAGGAGCACCGTGT
>Ga0335078_10015055_pt1 | contig 11478 bp, 13 predicted proteins | sample Lox_Sample_32_FD_206711 | JGI IMG/M metagenome (GOLD analysis project Ga0335078, IMG submission 206711) | Soil microbial communities from Loxahatchee National Wildlife Refuge, Florida, United States - Lox_Sample_3.2 | ecosystem: Environmental > Terrestrial > Soil > Wetlands | place: USA...
GCGGGGCACCACCGCCGAGAACGAGTTCCGGTGTTCGAGGCCGCCGTCGCTCTGGTCGTTGAGATGGTAGAAGAACGTGTAGTGCCGGACGGGCGATTCGCCGAAGAGCCGGATCGTCGTCTCGGCAATCTTCCGGAGGTCCTCCTCGAGCCGGTGCGGCTCGAAGTTGCCTCCCTCGCCGCAGAGGAGGACCCGGTGCGGTATGCCGCTCGCGGTGAGCCGGAGCTCGACGGGTTGGCCGCAGTCGACCGGAGAGTCGACGAGCTCGTCGTACCCCCGCGCGCGGAATCGCGGGGGATGGTGGCCCACCTCCTCGAGCTCGGTGAAGACCTTCCACTCGCCGGGGACGTGCACGATGAGGTCGGCCGGCTCGTCCTTCCTTCCGTCCACGTAGGGAAGGCAGAGGGCCGCGTTCAGGAACAGGTGCCGGTCGGTGACGTCGAGCGCCTCGGTGATCATCTGGTGGCCGTAGACCGTGTACTGCACCTCCACCGGGTCCGACCCCGTCGTGTGGACCCTCCACCGCGCCTTGTCAATCCGCTCGACGACGAGCGGCTTCTCCCGCGCGAGGACCGACGCGCGAACGTCGCGCACCCGTTGGACCGGGTCCTGGATGAGGTAGGAACCGGGGACCCAGCTCGGGAAGACGATCTCGAACGACGAGCCGACCGTCCCGGCGACCTCGAGCGTGAACTGCGCCCGGTGTTCCGTCGGCCGTTCCACGCGGACCGAGTAGGTGAGCTGCGGCATACGCCGGCTCGACCCCGACCGGCGGGTTAACGTTTGTAGGGGCGGCGCGCGTCCTACCCGAAACCGGGGATCTCGCGAGGCGAGGCGTCCTTCCGCCCTTTCTGGTACGGTTCCGAGGCGATCCCGAGATGGAGCGCCAGGCTCCGGAACGTCTCCGTGAGCTCGGCCAGGGCCCGGGCCATCTGGTGCTGCTCGTTCCGGAGCTCGGCGAGCTCCGTCCGCAACGCTCTCAACTCCGCCGCGGTCCGGTCCGCGGCCGCTCCCTCCGCGGCCATGTGGAACGACGATACGCGCGCTGCCTTATCTACGTCGACCCCGGCCGGCCCTCCCCGGGACCGAACGGCGAATCGGAGACACCCTTCTCCTCGAACGGCGTCCACTTCTTCGCGGCAGGGGAGTAGTCGAGCCGCTGGAGCTCGACCTCGAACTTCCGCAGCATCTCGTCGGGGCCGGGCCGGACCGTGACGGAGTAGACGTAGATCCCGAACCCCATGAAGTCGGTCACGCGGCGGAGGACCTCCGCGAGGTCCTCCTTCGGCACCGCGACCCGGATCGTCGTCTCCCCCAGTAGCTGGGAGAACTCGTCCACGTTGAACGGGCGCTCCAGCGAGAGGAGCCCTTTCGGGGGTGGGGACGCCGGCGCGAGGGCGGGGGGAGCGGGGCGAGGGGCGGCTGTGGAACCGACCGGCGCCGGGGCGGGGGGCGCGTGCGTCGGGGCGGCCAGAGGCGGGGGCGACGGGAAGGCGCCGGGCCGCGGCGGGTAGTGGTCCAGCACCGGAGAAGCGTCCCGCCCCACGAACCCTCCCCGCTTCGGCTTCGCCGCCTTCGCTTGCGCGACGGGGCGCTTCGTCGGTCGGGCCGGGGGCCTAGCTCGTCGTCGACTCCGGGACGCCATGGACGCGGGACCTCGGGCGGCCTATGGCGGTTCGGCCTTAAGCCATCCGACGGGTGTCCGACGCCGGTCCGAAGGCGTTGTCGCGCGAGGAAGCGTGTGAACCATCGTCATGGCCGGGCGAAAATGTCGCGACGGCCGCGACAGATGGTATATGTATCAAGGCGTTCGTGGAGCGCTCTGGTCCCTCCTGCAGCCAGGATGACCGAACGTAGAGGCAAACCATGCCGGCGAGAGTAATGAAGGAGTTCCAGGCCCCCCGGGGCCTGCCCCGCAAAACGGCGAGCGTCTGCCCCGAGTGTATCAAGGTGGTTCCCGCCGTCGTCCGCGAGAAGGACGGCCGCGTGATCATGGAGAAGACGTGCCGCGTGCACGGCTACTTCTGGGACATCATCTCGAACGACGTCGACTTCTACCTCCGAATGGAAGTCTACGCCCACGACGGGGTCGGCTACGAGAACCCGTACTACGAGAAGTTCCGCGGCTGCCCGACCACGTGCGGGATGTGCAGCCACCACAAGTCCCACACGGGGCTCGCCCTCATGGACCTCACGAACCGGTGCAATCTGAAGTGCCCGGTCTGCTTCGCGAACGCCAACGCGGCCGGCTACGTCTTCGAGCCGACCCGCGAGCAGATCCACTTCATGCTGAAGACCCTCCGGGGACAGAAGCCGGTGGGCGCGGTCGCGGTCCAGTTCTCGGGCGGGGAGCCGACGTTGAGCCCGCTGTTCCTGGACGCCTGCGCGATGGCCCGCGACCTCGGGTTCAAGCAGGTCCAGGTCGCGACGAACGGGATCCGGTTCGCGAACGAACCGGGGTTCGCCCAGCAGGCCCGCGCGTCCGGTCTCCACACGCTCTACCTCCAGTTCGATGGGCTGGACGACGAGATCTACCGGAAGGTGCGGGGGGTCCCGCTCCTCAAGGTGAAGCAGAAGGCGATCCAGGCGGCCCGTGAGACGCACACGTCCCCGGCCGAGCTCGCCCAGGGCAAGCCGGACAAGCCGCTCTCGGTCGTGCTCGTCCCGACGCTCGTCGGCGGGTTCAACGAGAAGGAGATCTGGCCGACCGTGAAGTTCGCGATCGACAACCTGGACGTCGTCCGGGGTGTCAACTTCCAGCCGGTCGCGCTCACGGCGCGGATCCCCGACAAGGACCGGTTCCAGATGCGGTTTACCCAGTCGGACCTCGTCCGGATCCTGTGCACCGACGGACCGTTCGAGAAGTCGGACTTCTTCCCCGTCCCGTCCGTGGCGCCGATCTCGGAGCTCGTCTCGATCATCCACGGCGAGGAGAAGATGACGCTCACGACGCACCCGGGATGCGGGTGCGCGACGTTCGCGTTCGTCTCCCAGGACGGCCAGAAGATCACGCCGCTCCCGCGGTTCATGGACGTCGACGGCTTCTTCGAGAACGTCGAGCAGATGATCGAGAAGTACCGGGACGCCCGGTTCGCCCGGGTCCGCTCGGTCGTCGCGGGGGCCCGGCTGCTCCACGACGTCTCGAAGTACTTCGACTTCCAGCGCGCCCCGGAGGGGTTGAGCGAGAAGAACTGCGTGAAGGTCATCGCCGCGATCTTCACCGAGGGGAACAAGGAGGCGCTCGCGAAGTTCACCTGGCGCACGCTCTACATCGGGAACATGCACTTCCAGGACGCCTACGACTACGATATCCAGCGCCTCATGCGCTGCGATATCCACTACTCGGTGCCCGACGGGCGGATCATCCCGTTCTGCTCGTACAACTCCGGTCCGATCTACCGGACCGAGGTCGAGAAGAAGTTCTCGATCCCGATCGCGGACTGGCAGAAGGCGAAGGCCCAGAGCGGTCTCACGCTCAAGACCATCGAGACGATGGGCGTGAACGGCGAGGTCATCGTCGACCCCGAGTACTACAAGATCCGGGCGTTGAAGAGCGCCCCGGGGATGAGCTCGTAGACCCGGGCGCGACCCCTTACCGAACCCTTTCCTTCTCTTCCTTTTCTTCGTCACTCGGGCGGGGGTGGGTCGATCGACTCGACCAACGCCGACCCCGGCGAACGGAGCCGGCGCCCGTCGAGCGGTCGTCCCTGGTTCGCCGTGAGCCGACGGTCGACCTCCGCCCAGACTTGGTCGACCTGGACGGGGGCGACGGGGGGCGTCTCGGGCAGCGTCGGGTGCTCCTCGAGCCAGAGCCAGGTCGCTTCGAGGTGCTTACAGGTCCCCATGCCCCGGCGGGCGAAGTCCGGGCAGGTGCAGAGGGCTCCGTCGCGGTCAGGGTACGCCGGGAGGTGGACCCAGTACTGGGTCGCGTGGAGTGGATTGCGTATCCGGAGGACGGGGTAGGGGTCGTTCGACCGCAGCCGGACCTCGAGCGACTCTTCCCGGGCCCGGGCCTCCCGGGCCCGTTCGGCCGCCCCGCGTCCGGTACGCTCCGCGTCCGTGGGCTTCGCTCGATCCGGCGGTGAGGGCACGGCCGTCGATAGGCCGCGGCCGTACTTGGCCGCTTTCGGTCGGCCGACCCGTGGTTCCCCGGGCAATCCCGGAGGGCGGACCTGACGGTTCCATTTCGAACAAAGATACATAACGGTTGGAGCGGGAAGTGCGCCCACTCTTCGGCGCCGGCGACCCGCCCTCGGTCGCGGTGAGGCCGCCGCCCGTCTCGCGGCGCCCACCGGGACGGAACCCCGCCGCCGCTGCCCGGAGGCGAACCGCGGGAAGGGGAGACGAATGGACCTCGACCTCTTCCTGGTCGGCCTCTTCGTCCTGTTCTCGGCCGCGGTCCTCGTGGGCGAGCTCATGACCCGCATCGGCCAGGCCGCCCTCGTCGGCCAGCTCGCGGTCGGGGTCGTCCTCGGCCCGACCCTGCTCGGCCCGTACCTCGGGCTCAACGGGTCGTCCGACGCGATCTCGGGGATCCAGTTCCTTGCGACGTTCTTCATCCTCGTGATGGCCGGGCTCGACATCAGCCCGGAAGCGCTCTGGGCGACGGGCCGGTCGGGGCTCCTCCTCGGGCTCGCGGTCTTCCTGGTCCCCTTCGGCGCGGGGGCGATCCTCGTCCCGCTCGTCTACCCGGGTCTTCCGTACCTCACCTCGCTCTTCGTCGCCCTGACGCTCTCGATCACCGCCCTCCCCGTGATGGGCGTCATGCTCTCGGAGTTCCGGATCGGAAAGACCCCGATGGGCGCCCTCCTCCTCAACGCCGCGGTCATCAACGAGCTCGCCGCGGTGACCGTCTTCGCGATCCTGCTCCGCCTCCACTCCTCGGTCACGGGGGGAGCCGACCTCTTGGGCGTCGCCATCGCGGTCGTGTCGGTCCTCCTGTTCCTCTCGGCCGTGCTCACGGTCCACATGGCGCTCCGTGCGCTACGCGAGAGCCGCGTCTGGTTCGGGCTGCGCGACGGCTTCCGCCGGACCTGGCGGTCCAAAGAGGCGGGGTTCGCGGTCCTGATGATGATGGCGCTCGGCGCGGCGCTCTTCTCCCAGTACCTCGGGCTCACCTTCCTCGTCGGCGCCTTCTATGCGGGCCTCCTCGTGACGCCCCAGTCCGCGGGACGCCAGGAGCACCGCTCGATCAGCCAGGTCTTCGATGCGATGACCTGGGGGTTCTTCATCCCCCTCTTCTTCGCGTTCGTGGGGCTCCAGATGGACCTCGGAAGCCTCGTCGTCTCCGTCCCCGCCCTCGCCTCGTTCGCCGTCCTCGTCGCGTTCGCGATCCTCTCGAAGTTCCTCGCGGGGGAGAGGGTGGCGCGGGCCATCGGCTGGTCGGCGGGCGAGGCCCGCTCGATCGGATTCCTCGTGAGCAGCCGGGGAGCGGTCGAGCTCGCCATGGCGCTCCTCCTGCTCCAGGCCGGAGTCTTCACCCTCGGCCTCTACACCGTCGTGGCGGGCGTGGGCCTCGTCACGACCGTCCTCGCGCCGATCGGCGCCGCGCACCTGGGCCACCTCCCGAGGCCGTCCTCGGAGGACCGGCGGCTCGAGCGGTCGGGGGCCGGGACGAGCCTTCCCCCGCTCACGCCCGCGCTCTCGGTGACGGAGGTCGGGGACCCGTAGCTCCCGAGGGCGGGCGTCTCAGGCATGGTTAAGAGCGAGTGGCCATCGCGCCCGACGTGGTCTCCCCGCGACCGCCTCCCGGCTCCCCCGCCGCGCTCGAGCGCGAGCGCGTCCGACGCCAGGTCACGATCATGGTGGGGCTCCTCCTCACGTTCGTCGGGCTCGCGGCGCTGTCGGTCGTCCTCCCCACGTCGACCCCGAGCTTTCCCGGCGACATCGCCCCGTTCGCCGCCGGGGTGGTGGGCCTCTTCGCGGGGGGGATCCTGCTCGGGTTCGGGCTGGGGGTCCGCCGGCGGCGGAGCGGGTAGGCGATGAGCGGGTTCCCCTGGCGCCTCGTCTCCTTCGACATCGACGGGACGCTCACCGACGGGCACGGATGGAAGTTCCTCGCCGAGCGGACGGGCCAGCTCGCCCGCTTTGAGGAGTCGAACACGCGCTACCGGGCGCGGGAGCTCGGGGAGGACGCGCACCTACGGGACCTTCTCAACCTCGCCGCCGGGCTCACGGTCGCGGAGGTGGAGGCGATCTTGGAGGTCACGCCGCGGGTCCCCGGGGTCAAGGAGGTCGTCGCCGGGCTCCACGACCGGGGGGCCCGCGTGGTCCTTCTGAGCCACAACCCCGAGTACGTCTGCGCCTGGTACCAGCGCCGATTCGGGTTCGACGACGCCGAGGGGACCGTGGCGACGACGTTCGACGGGGGCCGGATCGCCCCCTACGGCCCCGTGCACACCGGCAAGGTCGAGGGAATGCACCGGCTCCTCGAGCGGGCAGGTGTCACGGCCGAGCGCGCGGTCCACGTGGGGGACGGTTGGGCCGACATCCCGGTCTTCGAGGCGGTCGGCGGGGGGATCGCCCTCAACAACGCCTCGGCGGTCGTTCGGGCCGCGGCCGACCGGAGCCTCGCCCCCCGGAACCTGACCGAGCTCCTCCCCGTGCTCGAGGCGATGACCCCGCGTCCGGTGAAAACTGGTCGGCCCGCGTAGGGCCCTTCATATAGACGGCCCACGCTCGAAATCGGCGGAGATGCTGGAGTACGTGGTCCTCACCGCGACGTGCCCCACGTTCCTCAACACCCAGCTCCCGTCGGTCGTCCAGTCGCTCCTGGGGTTCCAGCCGAAGACCGGAGGGCTCAACGCCGACGCGAGCCGCAGCATCACCTTCTTCGCCCGGCAACCGGGGGTCGTCCGGGTCGTGACGACGCTCCAGGCCCAGTTCGTCCTCGGAAGCGAGTACGCCCAGAACCGCTACCTCGGGAAGGCGAGCGTCGCGAGCCGCGGCCTCTTCAACATCCCGGCGGCGGTCCAGCGGGCCCTTCGGATCCGCAGCGAGCCGCACGGGGACGGGAACGCGCGGATCACGGACGACATGGTCATGTGGCTCGTGCCCGCGCCCGAGTACTTCGAGTACGCGGGGACGGTCCGCCGCGGGCGCCCCTGGAGCCGGCCGAGCGGGAGCCGGTTCACCCACCTCTACCTCGCGAAGTCCCTCCTCCCGGCCGACCCCCTCCTCGCGAGCCTGACCGAGTTCGAGTCCAAGGTGGAGGCCGAGGAGTGGCAGCCCCGGGTCGAGGCCCTCCAGAAGATTGACCGGAGCCGCCGGGCGACGTAGCCGACCCGTCCCACGGGTCCCGCGCGGGCCCGAGACCGATTCCTAAGGTTCTTATACGCGCCCTTGGGATTATTCAGTACATGGAACGCAATCCGGGGAGCGGCCCGTCGGGCCGTTGGCGGTACACCCTACGCAACCCCGTGCCGCTGCGGACGAAGGAGGACATCACGACGACCCGGGCGGGCATTCCTTCCGACCCCACGCTGGCCCTCGCGGGCCCGGTGGACCACGATTCTCTCGCGAAGGCGATCCGGCGCTCCGTCGGCCACGACGGGATGCGTCCGGAGGACGCCCGGACGATCGCCGCCCACGTCCTCAACTTCTTCGGCTTCAACGAGCGGATCATCGACAACGTGCTCGAGCCGGACGACCGCGACACGTTCTACATGCTCGAGGACACGGGCATCCTCGAGACCGAGCGGGACGAGACGACCCTCTACGACGGTCGCGAGTGGCGGATCCACTACTGGATGTTCCGGAAGGACCGCATCTTCGACCTCGCCCGCGAGGAGACCCTCGCGATGGCCGAGGCCGGCGAGAAGGAGGTCGTCTACTCGAACAACGCGGGCCGGTCGGCCGCCTACCGCCTCCCCTACGGGGAGCACGGGACCGCGCTGCCGGCGCACGCGGTCTACCACGAGCTCGGCGACGAGGTCTGGCTCGAACGCGAGCACCGGACGACGACGACGCTCCCGAGCCAGCCGGGCCGGTCGACCTCCCGGAGCTCCCGACCCCCCCGCGAGTAGCGGCCGCAACCCTAACGAGCGGGGAGGTGTCCCCGCGGCGTGCGACGGTTCCTTCTCTTGGCCCACCGCGTTCCGCCCGACGGGGCGTTCTCCCTCAACGACCTCGCGGGGAGCGGGGGGCGGATGGACGAGGTCGCCCGCGTCGCCTCCAACGCGTTCACCCTCTCGAACGACCTTCGGCGGGACACGGAGCTTCTGATCCTCTTCTCCCTCGACCCCGCCCGGGGGCGCGAGATATCGCTCTCGGGCGCGCGCCTTAAGTTCCTCAACCCCGACGAACGGTCGACGGCCGCGCTCCTCAAGAACGCCCTCGCCCGGGCGACCCCGTCCGACCGACCCACCGAGGTCTCCCCCGGGCTCTCGGTCGGGCCGGTCGACCCGCTCGCGCGCCTGGCGGAGTTCGCCCGCCGGCCGGACGCGGTCTGGCTCACGGAATCGGGCGGGCCGATCGAAGGGTGGCCGTCCCCCGAGGGCGGCTTCGCCGCGGTCCTGAGCGACCCGAGCGACCCCACGCCGGCCGAGGTCGCCGTGCTCGAGGCCGCGGGGCTCCCCCGCGTGCGGGTCGGACCCCGGTCGCTGCGAAGTTCGCAAGTGGTCGACCTCGTCCACCACGAGTTCGACCGACGCGAGGAACCGAGCCGCCCCCCGCCGGGGGGCCCCGCCTAGCGCGCCGGGAGCGGCGACGGCCGGCTCGCCCCGCCCATCGCCTGGCGGATGGCGAGCGGCTTCAACCCCCCCACGATCGCCGTGAGGCGGATCACCTCCCGCCGCTCGGGATGGTACCGGGTCCCCAGGATGAGCCGCCGGGGGGCTCCGAGGCGCTGCTGCATCGTTCCGAGGACCCGGTGGATCGCCTGGAGCGTGAGGTTCGACCCGCCGTCCAGGTGGACCAGCGCCGACGGCCCCTCGGGGAGGGTGAAGTCGAGGAGAGTCTCGGTGAGCGCTTGGTGGACGAGCCGCTCGGGCTCGGAGACGTGGTATTCGGCGTTCAAGAGCGTGGAAAGGCCGGCGTCCTCGAGGTGGGATTTCAAGCTCGCGAGGTCCACGTTGAGCTGGCTCGGGTGCTCGACCATGTCCACGAGGCTCGTCACAAGCCGGTGGACGTAGGTGTTCCGGAGGAGGAAGATCCGGTTGAGGGAGAGGGCGTCGAACCGGCGGAGCTTCTCGTTCGCGAGCGCGAGGAGGAGACCCCCCATCTCCTCGAGGTCGTGCAGCGTCTCATCGACGTTGAGCCGCCGCTCCGGGTTCGTCTCGAGCTCGATCTTGAACGGAAGGAAGACGACCGGAACGACCAGCGCGTCGGTCTTCCTTAGCGCCGTGGAGAGGAACGGGAGGAGCGCGCTCCCCGTACCGCCCCCGAGCCCGGCGAGGAGGAAGACGATGTCGAAGTGCTCAAGACGTCGGACCATCTCCTCCCGGCCTTCCTCGGCCGCTTCGAGGACGAGTCCGCGATTCCCGCCACTCCCTCGGCCGCGGAGCTGGCGATGGCCGAGGAGGATCCTCTCCTCGACCGGGAGGCCCAAGAGGTGCTTCGCGTCCGTGTTGACCGCGAACGCGTGGACGCCGGGGATGCCGAGCTCCACGAGGTCCCGGACCGCGTCCCCGCCCGCGCCGCCGAGGCCGACGACCGCGAACGAATCCTCGCCGTGAGGAGCGGCCCACGCCTCGAGCGAATCGCGGTCCACGGTGCACCGCCCCCTTCAGGGCGGCGGACTGCCCTCGGCGGGGACCGACTGGTCCTCCCTCCGGGAGCGCCCGGCGACCGAGCCGACCTGGTCGAGACGGGATCGAATGTACTCGCGCACCGCCGAACGGACGGCGTCATCGACGGAGACGCTGGTTCCCTCGCGGACCAGCTCTTCGAGCTGACGGTTGTCCTGCCGCGGAAGGTCGACCACGACCTTGCGGATGTTCGGGGGCGGGAGGTTCATCTCGATGTACCGTTCGAGCCCTTCGCGGATCGTGTCGGAGATGGTGGGCGTTCCGCGGTCGGCCTGGATCTGCTTCAGCTTCTCGAGGAGGTCCTGAGGTATGCGGACGGTCACCCGCTCCGAGGTATCGACCATTGTCTGTCAGACGAGTTTGTTTCCTTTGTCAGACATTTGGCATATGCGGCTTCCATGCCTTAAACCTATCGCGCCAAATCCGGGCCGCGAGGGCGGACGAAGAATCTACGCGGGCGGTTCGAGGGAAGGGCCGGCCTTCCGTAGCTGCCAGATGACCTCGATCGGCCAGCGGCGCGCCCACGCGGCCTCGCTCCGACTGAGGTAGCTCGAGCGGCCTCGGGCCGGGGGCCGCGTCTCGATGAGACGTTCCACCAGAAGTCCCGCGGAGCCGAACGCGTCGATCCAGTCCCCGTAGGTCAACTGGTAGTCGGTCTCCTCGGGGAAGTCGACCCGATGGAGTCCGAAGTAGTCGTAGAGGAGCCGCCGGCCGAGCCGGTCGGTCGTTCGGCCCTGGCACACCGTCCGGAACGGGCTCGAATTCGAGAACGCGAACCGGCCGCCCGGCCGCAGGACGCGGGCCGCCTCCGGCACCGTGCGGTGCGGGTCGGCGAACGTCATCGCCCCCCAGTCGCAGAAGACGAGGTCGAACGACTCCGACCGGAACGGGAGCCGCTCGGCGTTCGCTTCCACGAGCGCCACCGAGACGCCGGAGCCCCGCGCGGTCGAGCGAGCTTGGGTGAGGCGCGAGAGGGAGAAGTCGAGGCCGGTCACCGTCGCTCCCTGCCGCGTGAGCGCGACGGCCCAGTGGCCGCCCCCGCAGCCCAGCTCGAGTATGCGGCGGCCCCGGACGTTCCCCAAGAGATGGAGCTTCGACTCGGGGATCCTCCACATCCCCCAGCTCGCGGCGCGTTCGCCCGAGATCGCGCGGCGGTGGGTGGCCTCATACTGAGGGGCCGTCGCCTCCCAGAACGCCCGGTTCCGGCGGGCGGTGGCGCTCGTCGACCTCGACCGACGGGAACGCGCGCGCGGCATCCCCGGCCCTAGGAGGGGCGGCACTTACCGCTTGTTCTGGGGCCGACCCACTGCCCGAGGGCGGGGTGGTCAGGGCCTTATCCGTTCTCGCGTCCTCCCGTGGTGATGCCCGTGAAGCGGCGGCCGACGCCGAAGAGGGTCCTCGTGCTCGACGTGGGAGGCACCCACGTGAAGATGCTCGCCACGGGACGGCGCAAGCCCGTCCGCTTCCGCTCCGGCCCGACCCTCACCCCCGAGAGGATGGTCATCGAGGTGCGCCGACGGACCCGAGGCTGGCGGTTCGACGCCGTCGCGATCGGCTACCCGGGTCCCGTCGCTCACGGTCGACCGCTCCGAGAGCCCGCGAACCTGGGGAGCGGGTGGGTCGGCTTCCGGTTCGAGCGCGCCTTCCGACGGCCCGTGCGCGTCGTCAACGACGCCGCGATGCAGGCGATGGGCAGCTACACCGGGGGCCGCATGCTGTTCCTCGGACTCGG
>Ga0335078_10015059_pt1 | contig 11476 bp, 10 predicted proteins | sample Lox_Sample_32_FD_206711 | JGI IMG/M metagenome (GOLD analysis project Ga0335078, IMG submission 206711) | Soil microbial communities from Loxahatchee National Wildlife Refuge, Florida, United States - Lox_Sample_3.2 | ecosystem: Environmental > Terrestrial > Soil > Wetlands | place: USA...
GGGCACTGGCCGCGGGCCGTCCGGAGCCACAGCACGGTCGGGTGGAACTGCACGAACTCCAGGTCCCGCAGTTCGGCTCCGGCCCGGGCGGCCAGGGCCAGGCCGTCGCCGGTCAGGCCGGCCGGGCTGGTGGTCGTGGCGTAGGCCTGGCCGAAGCCGCCGGTGGCCAGGATGACGGCACGCGCCGTCACCAGGCCCGCCCGCAGGGCCCCGTCCTCGCCCGCCAGCCCGGCCAGCACCCCGCTGACCGAGCCCCGGTCGTCGGTCAGCGCGTCCAGGGCCACGCAGGAGGTCAGGATCTGAACCGGACTGGCCAGCAGGGCGGTCCGGAGCACCCGGTGCACCTCCGCGCCGATCGCGTCGCCCCCGGCGGTCACGATCCGCTTGCGGCTGTGCCCGCCCTCCAGGTGCAGCGCCGTCCGCTCCAGCCGGGCCCCGTACCCGGCCAGCCGGGCGATCTCGCCCGGGGCCTCGGACACCAGCGACGCCACGGCGGCCGGATCGCACAGGCCGGCGCCCGCCTCGAGCGTGTCCCGCTGATGCAGGCCCGGGTCGTCTCCCGGGCCGATCGCGGCGGCCAGGCCCCCCTGGGCCAGCGGCGTCGCCCCCGCGCCGATGTCCTCCTTGGTGAGCAGCAGTACCCGGCGGCCGTGCCCGGCCGCGGTCAGCGCCGCGGTCATGCCCGCCGCGCCCGATCCCACGACCACGATGTCCGCATCGCGCTCCCAGCCCGGCGTGGTCCGGGGCAGGTAGCGCATCACGCGACCATCGCCTGCACGGCCCGGCGGGCCCGTTCAGCCACGCCGGGGTCCACGGTCACCTCGGTGACGCCCTCGCGCAGGCAGCGCAGCAAGGCGGCCGGCGTGGTCATCTTCATGAACCGGCACACCGCGCCCGGGTTGACCGGCTCCCAGCGCACCGCCGGATTGGCCCGGCGCAGCTGGTGCAGCATGCCGGTCTCGGTGGCCACCAGCACGGCGGGCGCCGCGGTCGTCCGGGCGGCCTCGAGCATGCCCCCGGTGGACAGCACCCGGGTCCGGCCGGCGGGCAGGTCACCCTCGCCCGCCTGCCAGAGCGCGGCGGTCGAGCACCCGCACTCGGGATGGATGAACAGCTCGGCCCGGGGGTCGGCCTGGGCTTTGCGGCGCAGGTCGGCCGGGCTGATCCCGGCGTGCACGTGGCACTCGCCCAGCCAGACGCGCAGGTTGGCGCGGCCGGTGACCCGCCGAACGTGCGCGCCGAGGAACTGGTCGGGCAGGAACAGCACCTCCCGGTCCGCCGGGACGGACGTCACGACCTGCGCCGCGTTGGCCGAGGTGCAGCATAGGTCGGATTCGGCCTTGACCTCGGCGCTGGTGTTCACGTAGGCCACCACCGCGGCACCGGGGTGCTCGGCCTTCCACTCCCTGACCTGCTGCGCGGTGATGCTGTCGGCCAGCGAGCAGCCCGCCCGGGGGTCCGGGATCAGCACCGTCCGGTCCGGGGCGAGGATCTTGGCGGTCTCCGCCATGAAGTAGACCCCGGCGAACACGATGACGCTCGCCGCGCTCGCCGCGGCCAGCCGCGACAGCGCGAGCGAGTCGCCGACGTGGTCGGCGACGTCCTGGATCTCGGGGGCCTGGTAGTTGTGCGCCAAGATCACCGCGTCCCGCCGGGCCGCCAGCCGCCGGACCTCGGACGCCCAGCGCTCATCGGCCCGCACCGCAGGCGCCCCCACATCGGCCCGCACCGCGGACGCCCCCACATCGGCCCGCACCGCGGACGCCCCCACATCGGCCTGTGCCGCGGATGCCCCCACATCGGCCTGTGCCGCGGATGCCCCCACACCGGTCATGATCTGCCCCTATCTCCCGCGGAGCCTCTTGCCGAGGTTTTAGACTCGAAGTATAAAACACTTTTCGCCTTACAGTCTAAAACTGGATATCCCGGTACGGGCGCCTCCGGATGCCAGTGACCTCGCACCGGCCGGAGCGGCTCAGTACCATGCGAACGTGCCAGAAGACAGGCCGCGGGACTCCGCGCTGGGCGAGCGGTTTTCGCACGAGGCGCTGGCCGTGGTGCTTCAGGTCCGCCGGGGCGGCTTGCACGTCTTGCTCTGGCAGCGGGGCGCCCCGCCGTTCGAGGGTCTGTGGGCGCTGCCCGGCGGGCCGCTGGGCGCCGACGAGCGCCTCGGCACGTCGGCGGGGCGGCACCTGGCCGCCAAGGTGGACCTCACCGACATCGCGTACCTGGAACAGCTGGAAACCCGCAGCGATCCCCGCCGCGACCCGCGGGGCCGCGTCCTGGCCACCGCCTACCTGGCCCTGGCGTCCGCCGACGTCGAGCCGCGCATTCCCCCGGACACCGCCTGGCATCCGGTCCAGGACCTGCCGCCGACCGCGTTCGACCACGGGTCGATCGCCGAATCCGGGCGGGACCGGCTGCGGGCCAAGCTGTCCTACACCAACATCGGCTTCGCCCTGGCCCCGGAGACCTTCACGATCGCCCAGCTACGCGACATCTACGTCGCCTCGCTCGGCCACCCGGTCTCGGCGACTAACCTGCAGCGGGTACTGACCCGTCGCGGCGTCATCGAGGCCACGTCCGCGGCCGCCCGGCCGGCGCCCTCCGGCGGCCGCCCGGCCGCGCTCTACCGCTTCGCGGCCCGGACCCTGGTCGTCACCAACCCCTTCGCCGCCTTCCGCCCCCCGCCCGCCAGCCGGAACGGAAATGACGCGAACCGGCCGTGAGGTAATGGTGTGCAATACGGCCGGCCGGGTACATTGGCGGTACGGGTAAAGGGAGGGAGCGGGGCGGGTGTGAAAAACCAGCCAGTGGTTGTTGCTATTGCCGGGATAACCGTCACGGAAGTGGCCATCAGCTACTGGCTCTTTAAGCAGGACGCGAAGATCACGTCCTGGTGGGCGGCGGGCCCGGGTGCATTCCTCAGCGCGAATCTGGGCGCTCTCGTGACATACGCGGTAAGCAAGAAAGAGAAACCGGAGAATCCCCCGGTTCCGACGCCGCGGCCGGTGGCCATGGAACCGCAGGATGCCGCGCCCCCGCGCGCGCGGCCGGCCGCCGGTAACGCCATGATCATCGCCGGCTCGGTCCTGGCCCTGCTGGCGGGTGTCGCGGGCCTGATATCCGTCATCGCCTTTAATCAGCGGCTGACCTCACCCAGTTCGAGCATCAGCGAACTCAGCTACCTGCTGCTGGTCGCCGGGGCTGTGGCCGTGCTGCTGATGCGTACGCGGCGGATGTACCTGCTCGGCCTGCTGCTCGGCATGTGCTGGTCATCGGCGTCCTGGGTGGCCTGGGACCTGGCCGCGGCCATCGTCAGCCACCTGTTCGGCGGAACCGGCCGGTCCCTCGTCGCCACCGTGAGCATGGCGAGCAGCGATCTCCTCGGATTCATGGCCGCCCTGGTGTTGCTGGTGGCCTGGAATGCCGCCATGGGCAGAAGCGCGCTGCCACGTTTCCGGGCGCCGGCTGTAGTCTTGCTGTGCGCCGTCACGTGCACGGAACTCGCGCAGCTTTTCATGTTCATGACCACGACCCCGGCGGTCCCTTATTACTCTCTGGACGCGGTGCAGTTCGTCGCCGGATTTTTCCTGGTCTGGTGCGCCATGAGCACCCGATCAGGTGTACCCGCGTTCACCTTGCTGCTGGGCTGGGCGATCAGGAAGGGCTTGCTCCTGCTTGGTGTAGTGACCGGCCCGCTGTCCTCACCAGACCTGTTTACCGCTGCTTTCATAAGCCTGGCCTGCGCCCTGCTGGGCGTATTCGTGATGCTGGTCCTGGTTTATTCGCAGCGGCCAGCCAGCACAGAAGTGCTGAACTGGGGGTCGCCGGCCTGACCGGTCATATCGGGTAGCGGGTAGGTTCGGTGGTGTACTGGCGCCCGGACGGAGCGGTCCAGCGGAAGGTGCCCGGGGTGGGCTGGGTGACGGTGAACCGCGGGTCCTGCTTGAGCCGGTGCTCGTGCCGGCATTTGGGACCCGCGTTGCAGAGACAGGACCGGCCGCCTTGTTCATACGGGGTGTTGTGCTCGAAGTCGGCGCGGGCCGAGGGGCGACGGCACATCGGCCCGGTACAGACATCCGATGCGGTTAAGTTGTCAAGCTGCGTGAGGAAGTTTTTTGGCGATGGCGGGGAAAGCGATGGCTTCGTCGTACTCGCAGCCGGTGGTCAGGCAGTGCCACAGGCAGCCGAGGAGGCGGCCGAATAGGTTGCGCTGGGCGGCGGCGTGCCGGTCGCCGGTGTCTTTGCGGCGGTCGTAGTGGGCGCGGGCGCCGGGTGAGGCGGTCAGCGCGGAGAACGCCCAGCAGTAGCCGGCGGCGTTGAGCCGGTTGTTCTTGACCTTGCGGCGGGTGACGGATCTGGTCTTGCCGGAGGCGCGGGTGATGGGGGCGGCGCCGGCGTAGGCCTTGAGGCCTTTGGCATCCTGGAACCGGGATCGGTCGTCGCCGATCTCGGCGAGCACCCGGGCGCCGGTGAGCGTGCCGAGCCCTGGGAAGCTGGTGATGATCCCGGCGTCTGGGTGCTGGTTAAAAGACTGGGTGACGGCCTGCTCGAGATCATCGGCCGCGGCGCAGGCGGCATCGAGCTGGCGGAGCAGGGCGGTGGCCTGGCGGCCCATGGCTTGCTCGACGAGGGGAAGCTGGCGCATCTGCGGGACGCCGAAGGCCTCGCGCAGCCGGGCAGCTTCGGTGTCGATGCCGCGGCTGCGGCCTGCTTTCTTCAGCAGGCCGCGGAGCTGGGTCAGGGTGAGCTTGGCGGCGTCGGCGGGGGTGGGCGCGGCGGCCAGGATGATGCGGGCCTCGGGCCGGGTGATGCCGCCTTTGGCCGAGGCGAAGGCGGCCAGGAAGCCGGGGTAGTACTCGCGCAGGTGAGAGCGGAGCTTGTTGTGCGCGGTGGTGCGGTCCCAGACGGCGTCTTGCTGAGCCCGGGCCAGTACCGCGATGGCCTGGGCCAGCTCGGTGTCGGCAGGCAGCGGCCGGTGCGCGTGCAGGTCGGTGCGCAGCACGCCGGCCAGCACGACCGAGTCACCATGGTCGGATTTCTTCCCGGCCACCGAGTGCCGGTCCCGGTACCGGGCCACCGCCATCGGGTTGACCGGGTAGACCAGGCGGCCAGTGGCGCGCAGGCACGCGACCAGCAGCCCGCGGGGCGTCTCGATCGCCACCGGGATCAGCTCTTCGGGGCTGTCGCCGTACCCGGCCAGCAGGTCCAGCAGCTGGGCCAGGCCGACCGCGTCGTCGCTGATCCGGCGGCGGGCCAGCAGCTTTCCGTCCTGGTCCACTAGGGCGATGTCGTGGTGGTCTTCGGCCCAGTCGATCCCGCAGTAAACATCCATCCTTCCTCCTCGCGTAATAGATCTCCTCGTGCGTAGTGACTGTTCGCGCTGGCCTAAGCCGCGCGGGGCACGCACGCTCCCTAATGGAAGGGCTCAGGGGCGCCGCCATCCGATTAGCCGTTCGTGACCCCAGCTGCCCGCAGGCCCCGGTCTTGCCCGGAGCTCGGCGGCTCCGGTGGAGGTGAGGGGTTGCTCCTGCAGGTGGCTCAGACCACGACCACCCATACCGTCACGAACAGCCGATTCCGCGGAAGCGGCCCGGCGTGTCGCTCACCTGCGGCTGACCAGTAGTGCCGGGCCCGGATCTTCGACAAGGGGTCCATGCCCAGTGATGTCAGCGGGTCACCGGCACTACCACGTCACCAGATCCTGCCCGTCTCAAGCAAGGCATCCCGTACCAGGCTGGAGGAAGGCATGAACCCGGCCAGGCAGGCCCCGCGATCTGCACCGAGAGCTCCGAACGCCCCGTGGCGTGTAGCGGTGGCCTGCCATATCCCCATTAGGTGGCGTGGCGGATCTGGGACAGATGCCGCAGCTTGACGCCGGGGTCGTGGCCGCGGGCCTGGAAGCGGTGGTCGCAGGTATCAAGGGCGATCGGGTCGATCACGATGAGCAGGGCGGGCCGCCCGGGGAGGCCGGTGGTGAACCGCCAGGTCCCGTACCCGCCCGCCGGGCCGGGCTGGCCGGCCGGGGTGAAGGTGAACCCTGGCCCGTCGCGTGAGCGGGGTTTCCGGCGTTTGCCCTGGTGCCTGCGAGGCCCGGGCCGGGCGCAGCCATGCCCGATCGCATGGCCCTGCCCGTCGGTGACGGTCAGGCACCAGGTGGTCTTGAGGTTGGCCGCGGAGGCCTCGGCCAGGTCCCGGGCCAGGGCAGGATCGACCGGTCCGATGCCGGTGATCTCGCCGGGCCTCTCGGCCAGGCCGAGTAGGGTGGCCAGGGGGATGGTGAGGTGATTGCGGCCGGCGAACCCGGCGGGGAGCACTCCGGACCCGGGCGGGGTGTGCTGTCCGGCCGGATGCGGCGGACCCGGCCCGTCATCGCCGTCCGCGGTATCGGGGGCGGGGGTGCCGGGCCGGGAGTCCAGGTTCAGCAGAAGGTCCAGGTAGGCCTGGGCACGCAGCTCATCGATGCCGCCCTCAAGCCCGGCGTTCTTGAGCTGCTCCGCCCACCAGGTGATGCGCTGGTCGGCGGCCAGCACCTTAGCCGGCGGCAGTTCCCGGCCGGACAGGCAGGCATTGCCGGAGTATTCCGCGAAACGTTCCACCCGGGCGTCCCTGGCCGCGTGCTCCCGCCGCTTGCGCGCCTTGTCCGGGGCGACCTCGATGACCGCGCGGGCGATCGCGGCCTGCAGGCCGCCCGGGGTCAGCCGCGCGGCCCGGTCCAGGACCAGGGCCTCGGCCGCCTGGGCTTCGGCCGGGTCCAGGAGCGCGGTGGCCCGGGCAATGATCTCGGCCTTGGACCGCCGCAGCATCCCCGACCGCAGCGCCTCCCGGGTGCCGGGGAGCTTGGTTTCCAGGTCACGGGCCAGGTCCAGCATCGCGTCCGCCGCGTACCGCGTCTCGGCCAGCGCCCAGCGCAGCTCGTCGCCGACGAACTCGTCCCGGGCTTCCGGCATCCGCACTGGGCCCTTCCGCTTACCGTCGGCCGCCGGGCGGCGGCGGATGAGCTCGGCGACTGCGGTCAGCTTGAGGGAACAGGCGGCGGCCTCGGCGCGGTCCAGCGCGCAGATCACCCCGAGCAGCTCGTCGTCGGTGACGCGGGCGAACCCGTCTTCGTCGGCGATCCGCTCGGCGAACCCGTGCAGCGCCGACCCGCCCGGCGCCACGTCGAGGCACTGCCCGGCGCCGAACCCGCCCCCGGGACTGGCGGACTGGCCGGGTACCCGGCGCGCCGAGCCGGGCAGGCCCGGACCGCGCCGGCCCCGGAGCCCCGCGGTGGCCGCGGCTATCGCCGCCAGGTCGCCCCCGGCCGCCAGGCGCTCGTCGTCGGCGGCTTGTTCCGCCGCGATCTGGCGGGTCTCCGCCTCCATCGCCGCCAGGTCCAGGCCGGGCGGCATGGCCGGGTGCTCCGGGTCCAGGTATTCCTCATCCGGATCCGGGGGCTCATCCTCCTCGCCCAGGCCGTCCAGGTACGCGTCCCAGTCCAGCGGATCGCCGCCGCAGCTCCGGGCGGGAACTCCGCCCGGCCCGGGGTCAGGGAAAGCGGATCCTGAGCGCACGCGCCGTCTCCGTTCGGGAAAATGATCTTTGGCCTGATACCGGCCCATATATAGAACATATTAGCCTATTCGATGTCACATTGCCAGCTAATTGCCGAGTATTCGAATGAAGAAACTAGTAACTCGGGGGTCGCCCGCAGGGTGAGCGACATGCTCCAGCGGCCTGGGCTAGCGTGACGCCCGCAAGCGCTCCAGGACGCGGGAGGTGATTTCGGCCAGCGCGGCGAGCTGGTCAGGGCTGAGCCCGTCGAAGACCAGCTGCCGCACCGTCTCGACGTGAGCCGGGGCGGCCTGCTCGATCGCGGCCCGGCCGGCCCGGGTGAGGACCACGAACGCGCCCCGGGCGTCGGTCCGGCATTCCTCCCGGGCGACGAGCCCCCGCCGCTGCATCCGGGCGAGCTGGTGCGACACGCGGCTTTGCTCCCAGGCCAGCGCGTCGGCGAGCTCGAACACCCGCAGCCGGCCCGCGGGCGCCTCGCTCAGCACCACCAGCACGTCGTAGTCTGGCAGCGATATTCCGTACTCATCTTGCAGCTGGCGGTTCATCCGGGCGTTCAGCTGCGAGGTCATCCGCAGCAGACCGCGCCAGGCCCGCTGCTCTTCCTCGGTCAGCCAACGGCTCATAGTCACGAGGATACCGGGGAATGTATGACGCGTCATGTACGCTAGATGACACATCATCGACAGACGGAACCCCGAGGAGACCCCATGACCACGGCCCCGGGCCAGCTGGCCCTTTCCGACCTGACCGGCACCTACACCCTCGACCCGGCGCACACCCGGATCGGCTTCGTCGCCCGCCACGCGATGGTTACCAAGGTGCGCGGCTCGTTCAACGAGTTCGAGGGCACGGCCACCGTCGACGGCGCCAACCCGTCCGCCTCGCACGTCGAGGTGACCATCAACGCCGCGAGCATCGACACCCGGAACGCCCAGCGTGACGAGCACCTGCGCAGCAACGACTTCCTCGCGATGGACGAGTACCCGAAGATCACGTTCTCCTCGACCAGCGTCCGCCAGGGCGATGACAACAACTTCGAGGTCACCGGGGATCTGACCATCAAGGGCGTGACCCACCCGGTCACGATCCCGTTCAGCTTCGAGGGCGCCGCGAAGGACCCGTTCGGCAACCTGCGCGCCGGGTTCGAGGGCTCGGTCACCATCAACCGCAAGGACTACGGCGTCACCTGGAACGCCGCGCTGGAGGGCGGCGGCGTCCTGGTCAGCGACCGGGTCGTCCTGGAGTTCGAGATCTCCGCGATCAAGCAGGAGCAGAAGTAACCACAGACTCGCGTATGGCCAGGACCGGCGAGCGCGCATTATCAGATGACGTTCGCCGTCCTGGCCAGCCGCCCCTTGACAGCCGCCCCTTGACAGCCGCGCGGTCCGGCTTTGAAGCTAATTCCAGAAAATCGTTCTGGTAACCGTCCGCCTGGCGCAGGCGGGAAGGGGAGAGAGCGTGACCGCCAAGCCCGTCCCGGTGCCGACACCGGAGACCCAGCCGTTCTGGGACGGCTGCGCCGCGGGAGAGCTGCGCCTGCAGCGGTGCGCCGACTGCGGCCGGCCCTACTTCTACCCGCGCCCGGTGTGCCCGGCGTGCGGCTCGCGGAACGTCGAATGGTTCACCGCCAGCGGCCAGGCGACCCTGTATTCCTACGTGATCAATCACCGTCCGGCCCCCGGCTTCGAGGACGAGGGGCCCTACGCCATCGCCGTGGTGGAGCTCGAGGAGGGGCCGCGGCTGATGACGAACATCGTCGGGCTGCCCGCGACGCCGGAAGCGCTCGAGCTGGACATGCCCCTGCAGGTCAGGTTCGAGCGGCGGGGCGATGTCAGCCTGCCGGTGTTCGGCCCGCTGGCGGCGCGATGAGCGGCGGCCCGGGCGTCATCATCGCGGGCGCGGCCGAGACCGATCGGGTCGGCAGGCTGCCTGACCACTCCACGCTGCAGCTGCACGTGGAGGGCGCGCTGAACGCGGTGGCCGACGCGGGGCTGACCCTGCGCGACATCGACGGCATCGCGACGGTCGCCTCGCCCGGGCCGGTCCAGGTGGCGCACGCGCTGGGCATCACGCCGGGCTGGATCGACGGCACCGGGGTCGGCGGCACCTCGTTCCTGCTGCACGTGCGGCACGCGGCCGCGGCCATCCGGGCCGGGTACGCCCGGACGGTGCTGATCACCCACGGGGAGTCGGGCCGGTCCCGGGTGGGCGCGTCGCGGTACCGGATGGAGGCGTCGTCTCCGGTGGGGCAGTTCGAGGTGCCGTACGGGACGTTCGGCCCGACGACCACGTTCACCATCCCGCTGCTGCGGTACATGAAGGACTACGGGCTGACCCACGAGCAGCTGGCCTACGTGGCCGTGGCCCAGCGCCGGTGGGCGGCGAAGAACCCGCGCGCGGCGTTCCGCGACCCGATCACGGTCGAGGACGTGCTGGCCTCCCGGATGGTCGCCTACCCGTTCCACCTGCTGGAATGCTGCCTGGTCACCGACGGGGGCGGGGCGCTGGTGGTCACGTCGGCCGAACGGGCCGGGGAATTTCCCAAGCCCGCGGCGCACGTGCTCGGCACGGGAGAATCGTCGGAGACGCCGATGATCTCGCAGATGGCGGACTTCACCGAGTCTGCGGCGTTCCGGCTGGCCGGCCGGGCGGCCTTCGCCGAGGCGCGGATCGGCACGGCCGACGTGGACCACCTGATGATCTACGACGCGTTCGCGCACGTGCCCATCTACGGGCTCGAGGCGCTGGGGTTCGTGGCCAAGGGCGAGGCCGGGGCGTTCATCGCGGACGGGAACACCGAGCCGGGCGGTTCCCTCCCGCTGAACACCAATGGCGGCGGGCTCTCCTACACCCACACCGGGATGTACGGCATGTTCGCTATTGCCGAAGGCGTCCGCCAGCTGCGCGGCGAGGCCGCCGCCCAGGTCGGCGACCCGCGGATCAGCGTCATCGTCGGCAACGGCGGCATGTTCGCCACCTCCGGCGTCCTGGTCCTGGGCGGCCAGCCGAGCCCGGCTTGACGCCCGCGGCGGAACCGGTTCGAATGGATCGCAGAATCGCTTTCTAGTATTCGGTACGGCGGCAAGGGGTTCACCAGCATGACGGAACGCAAGAGCCCGACGGCAGTTCTCCGGGAAGGCCCCCGGGCGCTGAGCGACGAGCAGGTGCGCGAGATCGAGGATTCCGCCCTGGAGGAGGTGCTCCACGTCGACATCGACGACGTCATCGAGTACGTCCACAAGGACCTGAGGTCGCTGCCCGACTTCACCACGCTGTACCGCAAGTACCTCAAGCAGCGATGGGACGTCTACGACCTCGACTTCAGCCAGGACAAAGTGGACTGGACCGAGAAGATGACCGAGGAGGAGCGGCAGTCGTTCATCGCCGTCGCCTCCGGTTTCCACCACGGCGAGCGGCAGGTCGAGATCGAGCTGCCGGTGTTCATGATCGGCGCCAGCGAGGAGGAGAAGCTGCACATCGCCGCGCAGATCGAGGACGAGGCGCGGCACACGGTGTTCTTCGACCGGTTCTACCGCGAGGTCGTCGGGCTGAAGGGCGACAGCATCATGGACGTGCTCGACGCGTCGTTCCCCTGGGTGTCGGAGACGTTCGTGGCGCCGTTCGGGCTGCTGGCCTACCAGGCGGACGAGCTGCGGCGCAACCCGTACGACGAGCGGGCCCGGGTGCGCTACGGGACCAACTACTTCCTGTGGATCGAGGGCGTGCTGGCGCTGTCGGTGATGAAGGTGACGCTGTCCTACGCCCGCTGGCGCGGGTTCCTGCCCGCCTACTACACCGGATTCACCGCGACCTGCCGCGACGAGTCGCGGCACGTGCAGGGCGGCATGCGCTACCTGCAGGACGCGGTGCGCAAGGACCCCACGATGATCAACGAGATCCACGACACGCTGCGCACCAT
>Ga0335078_10015060_pt1 | contig 11476 bp, 6 predicted proteins | sample Lox_Sample_32_FD_206711 | JGI IMG/M metagenome (GOLD analysis project Ga0335078, IMG submission 206711) | Soil microbial communities from Loxahatchee National Wildlife Refuge, Florida, United States - Lox_Sample_3.2 | ecosystem: Environmental > Terrestrial > Soil > Wetlands | place: USA: Florida...
CAATACGGCGGTGACGCTTCAGGGCGGGGGCACGGTGACGCTGTCCACGTCCACGGCCGGCGGCGGCGGGAACGCGTACATCGAACAGTCTATCAACGGCGTCACCTTGACGAACGTCAACAACACCATCCAGGGAGAAGGCATTATCGGGTACAACGGCTTGACGCTGATCAACCAGTCCGGGGGGACGATTGACGCCAACTCCACGGGTAGCCCGCTGATCCCTTCGCTGACCCTTGAGAGCCTGGCTCTCACCAACCAAGGTTTGCTTGAAGCCACCAACAGCGGCCAATTGAACATAAACGGGGTCACGGTCAACAACGCGGGAGGAAACATCACCACTAACGGCGCTAGTGCGTACGTGCAACTTTTCAACAGTGCCCATGTCCAGGGTGGCACGCTTACCAACAACGGGGGGTTTCTGGGAACTCCCCGAGGTTACGTGGCCTACCTGGATGGGACGACTCAGGGGGCGCTGAGCATCAATGGCACCTACACCAGCGACTTCAACACCTCGACCCACCTTCTCGGGACGATCAACAACAACAACAATTTCCAGTTGAACGGGGGGAGCGCCACCAATTCGTACTTGATCATCGACAACAACGTGACGCTGAAGGGCGGGGGCATGGTGACGCTGAACACGGTCCCCAGCGGCGGCGGAAGTGCTTTCATCGAGCAAAACGCAGCCGGGCTGACCTTGGAGAACGTGAACAACACCATCCAGGGGAACGGAATCATCGGGAACGGTGGTTTGTCGGTGCTGAACGATGTTGGCGGAACCCTCCTGGCCAACGTATCGGGCCAAGTCCTGCTCTTGAACAGCTCGGGAACGCTCACCAATAACGGGACCATGGAAGCTGCGGCCGGCGGCTACATGCAGATGACGACGACCCTGACTAACTTCAGCGGTAACACGCTCACCGGCGGCACTTATATTGTGGACGGAACCACCGCGGCATCGACTATGAATCTATCGTTGGACGGCAATACGGGCGGCGAAATCGTGAACAACGCGGCCAACATCATCCTGGACGGCGCCAACGCCAACGTCAACTTCGTCGACGCCAACAATAACCAGTTGCTGAGCGCATTCGCCGCCAACAGCACCGCGGCATCAAGTTTCACCATCGAGAACGACTATAACTTTACCACCCCGGGAAACTTCACCAACGACGGCACCCTGGTGGTCGGAAACAACAGCACTTTCATGGTCCCGACGGGCAGTTCGCTCACCAACTTCTCCGGCACCACATTAACGGGCGGCACTTATGACATCACGGGCACGCTCCAGTTTCCGGGCGCCAACATCGTGACCAACTCGGCGAACATCACCCTGACAGGAAGCAACTGGAAAGTCGTCAACCAGAGCAGCGCCAACGGGCTGGTGAACTTTGCCACCAACTCCACGGGAGCGAGTTTCACCATCAACGGCGGGGCCAACTTTACCACCGTGGGCGCTTTCACGAACAACGGCACCCTGACGGTGGGCAGCGGCAGCACCTTCAATTCTTCCGCGGGCACCTACACCAACACCCACGCCACCACCGTCCAGAACGGGGGCACGTTCAAGGCTGCCGGAACGCTCAGTAACACCGGCACTTTCACGCTGAACTCCACGGGTTCGAGTACGGAGCTTCTGATCACCGCCAACACCACGCTTTCGGGGACCGGTACGTTGACCCTTTCCAACAATGCCGCCAACCTCGTCACCGCAACGGCGGGAGCCGACGTGCTGACCAACTCGAGTACGATTCAAGGATCGGGCAACATCGGCAATGGAACGTTGACCTTGGCGAATAGAGGAACCATCGACGCCGATCAATCCGTTGCCTTGACCATTCAGACCAGCGGCGGCACCACCAACACGGGAACGCTGGAGGCTACGACCGCAGGAACGTTGGCGCTGAACGGCACCACGGTGGCCAACAGCGGGGGAACGATCTCGGCCAGCGGCAGCAAGCTGCTGGTGACCAATTCGACGATCAACGGCGGAACGGTGACGCTGACGGGCGCCTCGACCCTGCAGTTGAGCGGCGGCACCATCCACGGCGGCAGCACTCTGACCAACAGCGCGACGGGGACTATCGAGGCCTTGGGCGGCACCAACAACACGCTGGGCGGCACGATCAACAACCCGTCGGGCGGGGTCATCAAGATTGATAACAATGCAGTGCTGAACCTGGAGAATGGAAGCTATTCCAACGCGGGCGCGATCACGCTGAACTCGACGGGGAACTCGACCAAGCTGGTGGTGAACGGGGCAAACGTAAGCTTGAGTGGCGGCACCGTGAGCATGTCCAACAACGCCAACAATCTTATTGTGGGTGCGGCTGCTGCTGACACCCTCACCAACCAGGAGACCATTCAGGGGTCCGGAAACATCGGCGACGGCCTCATGGGCTTGGTGAATACCGGGACGATCCTTGCGAATCAGAGCACCAAACTGATCATCGACCCGAGCAACACCGGCTTTAGAAACAAGGGGACGGTCACGGTGAACGTGGGAGATACGCTGGACATTACCGGTCCGGCCAACTCCTTCTTGAACTTCAACAGCGCAACCGGAACCCTGACCGGGGGCGCTTACAATGTCAGCGGAACCTGGCAATTCGACAACGCCAACATCGTCACCAACGCCGCGAACATCACGCTGAATGGAGCCAGTTCTCAGATCATCAACCAGAGCAGCGCCAATGGGCTGGCGAACTTCGCCACCAACGCCTACGGGGGTACTTTCACCCTGGCAAGTGGGCGGAACTTTGCCACGGCGGGCACCTTTACCAACAACGGCACGCTGGCGGTGGGGAGCGGGAGCACGTTTGGCGTGAACGGCAATCTGACCAACTTCTCCGGTACGACGCTGACCGGCGGCACTTACGACCTTGCCGGGACGCTCGAATTCAATGGCGCCAACATCGTCACCAACGCCGCCAATATCACGCTGAACGGAACCAGTTCCCAGATCATCAACCAGAGCAGCGCCAATGGCCTGGCGAACCTCGCCACCAACGCCTACGGGGGAATCTTTACCCTGGCAGGCGGGCGGAACTTCACCACGGCGGGGAACTTCACTGATAACGGCGTGCTGAACGTCGGGAGCGGGAGTACGTTTGACGTGAACGGCAATCTGACCAACTTCTCCGGTACGACGCTGACCGGCGGCACTTATGACCTTACCGGGACGCTCGAATTCGATGGCGCCAACATCGTCACCAACGCCGCCAATATCACACTGAACGGAGCCAGTTCCCAGATCATCAACCAGAGCAGTGCCAACGGCCTGGCGAACTTCGCCACCAACGCCTCGGGGGGTATGTTCGCTCTGGCCGGTGGGCGGAACTTCACCACGGCGGGGAACTTCACTAATAGCGGCGTGCTGAACGTCGGGAGCGGGAGCACCTTCGACGTGAACGGCAACCTCACCAACCAGTCGGGCACCACGCTGACGGGAGGCACTTACATTGTCAGCGGAACGCTGCAATACAACGGCGCCAATATTGTTACCGACGCGGCCAAGATCACTCTGAATGGCGCCTCTTCGAAGATTGTCAATCAGACCAGCGCCAACGCCTTGTCCAATCTTGGTACCATCACGTCAGCGGGTAGCCTGACTCTCGCGGGCGGACGGAACTTTACTACGGCAGGGAGCTTCACCAATAGCGGTACGCTGGCGGTGGGGAACGGGAGTACCTTTACTTTGAGCGGCGCAACCCTCACCAACAGCGGAATTCTCAGCTTGTCGGGCAATGCTCTCCTCGAAGGCACCAGCGGAACCCAGACGCTGACGAGTTCCGGCACCATCGAGGGATCAGGGAACGTGGGCGACGCCATGATGGGCCTGGTGAACACGGGTACCATCCTCGCTGACCAGAGCACGGCGCTGGCGATTAACCCGAACAACGCCGGCTTCAACAACCGGGGCAACCTAGTGGTGAACGCCGGCAGCACGCTGAAGATCACTGGGCCAGTCAATTCCTTCCTGAACTTCAACAGCTCCACTGGAACGTTAACGGGCGGCGATTACACGGTGCTGGGGACGCTGCAATTCGACAACGCCAACATCGTGACCAACGCGGCCGACATCACGCTGCTTGGCACCGGCTCACAGATCGTCAACCAGAGCTCGGGCAACGGTCTGGCGAACTTCGCCACCAACGCCGCGGGCGGACTCTTCACGCTGGCGGGCGGCCGGAACTTCACCACCGGAGGCAATTTCACCAACAATGGAGCTTTGGTGGTGGACACCGGCAGCGAGTTCACGGTAGACCTCAGCGACAGCCTGACCAATTTTTCCGGCACTACCCTGTCCGGCGGCACCTATCGTCTCTACGGGGGAACTTTGCAGTTCAACGGCGCCAACATCGTGACCAACGCCGCCAATATCACGCTGTCGGGAACCACTTCCGAGATCATCAACGGGAGCGGCCACAACGCCTTGGCGAATTTCGCCACCAACGCCGCCATGGCGAGCTTCATCCTCCAGGGCGGCCAAAACCTGACCACCAACGCTGCCAGCTTTACCAACAATGGGTATCTGGGGGTGGGAACGGGCAGCACCTTCACGGTGGGGACCGGCAGCTACACGCAGAACGCCAGCGGCCTGCTGGATATCGCGATTACGGCGACCACGGCAGGGGCCAACTACGGCGTGTTGGACGTACCCGGCGGCGCCGCCACTCTGGACGGGGCGCTCGATATCAGCTTGATCCCCTCCGGTTCGCAGCTGACGGTCGGGGAATCGTTCGACATCGTGACCGGACAGAGCGTTAGTTGCGGCTGGTCGGAGTACGGCCTCGGCATCAACAGTTCGGAGCACTTCCAAGTAGACTGCACCAGCAACGAGGTCATGCTGGATGTCGTGTCCGGCGCTGCTTCCGGGTGGTTCTCTAATCCGCCGTCCACGAACGCCGCCACGCCCGAGCCGGGAAGCCTGTTCCTTTTCGGGACCGCCCTGCTGGCGTTGTCGTGGGGTTTCCGGCGAAGGCTGAGGGCTGGGGAGAAGTAAGGATTGCTCGTGTCGCAAGCCAAACGATCGGCCGGGGACGCCCACATATTCGTTGTGACCTTTGGAAGGGCCTGACCTAAGTCGCAGGGTCTCCGGCCCTCCTCTGACTCCTGACTCCCGTCGCTGGACACCCTTCTCAAACCAGCATGACGTCCGGAACTTCCAGTCCTCGCGTGTTAAACGCCCGCAGAAAGGCATCCACCACGTGAGGGTCAAACTCCGAACTCGCACCTTTGACGATCTCGTCGCGCGCCTCGAAGGACGACATCCCCCTCCGATAAGGTCGGTCGCTGGTGAGGGCATCGTACACGTCGGCGACGGCGATGATCCTCGCCTCCAGTGGAATCTCGTCGCCCTCCGTGGGGTGGTAGCCCGTTCCGTCGAATTTGTCGTGGTGAGAGAGGATGATGGGAATCACCCGCTGCAGCGAGCCGCCCACCGTCTCCAGGAGCTGGATGCCCTTATCGACGTGCGTTTTCATCTCAGCGTACTCCTGCTCCGTGAGGCGCGCGGCCTTATGGAGAAGATCGCGGCTGATTTCGAGCTTGCCGATATCATGCAGCAGCGCCGCGGCGCGCACATCCTCGATCCGCTCCAGCGCGAGGCCGAGTTGGGCGGCGATCCTGGTGGCATACACCGAGACGCGGTAACAGTGGTTTTCGGTGTACTTGTCTTTGGAGATGAAGTGACGGAGGATCATCAGCACCCCCTGATAGGTCTGGCGCAGTTCTTGCATTCCCTTGCGCATGCGCTCATAGAGCGTGCCCATGGCGTAGGCCGTGATGATCAGCGTGCCGCCCCAAGCGGCGATGTCGAACCATCTCTGGCCCGCAAAGCGTATGGGATTCTCTTCGTTAAACAGAAGCCGGTTGTAACGCGCCAACAGGACCACCAGGAACATGGAGCCGAGGGCGGTGAGGGTGGCATGGCGGCGGCCATAGAAATACGCGGAGAAGACGACAGGCAGCGTATAGAGGCCCAGCAACATGCGGCCGGAGTTGACCAGGGAATTCACCAGCACCAGGATCACAAACATGGTAAGGAGCACCCAGAGTTCCCGATTCACCGCTTGCAGCCGAAGGAAGATCTTCTCCTGCATTGTAACCCCCGTGGAGCGTACTTGACCGTCGGTGACGCGGCCGCGGCAAAGATGTTGCACCTCCCGTTCCGCGCCACTGTTTAAATCTCATCGGCAGGTTCGCAGCAGAAGTTGAGGGCCAGAAGAAGGAAGACAGAAGACCGAAGTCAGAAGTCAGAATGAAGCGAAGACCGCGCGGAAATACAGGTTCTTCATTCTGTCTTCTGACTTCTGTCTTTCCCTTTTCTCGCCTCAGCAACAGCGATTGATGCGGGAATACTTGCGGTGAAGTTGCCACAGGTAGAACTGTTCCGCGGTCATCGCCGAGCCTTGCTGGGCGAGCACGCGAGACCGATAGCGGGGGTAATCGTTTTCGCCCGACACTTCGCGGAGATAGCTCCAGAAGAAGGAGACAGAGGACAAAAGACAGGAGACAGGAGACAGAAGAGAGGAGACAGAATGAAGAAGTACCTTCGTGCTTGGCTGGTGCTCCTTTTTCTGATTTCCGTCTCCTGGCTCCTGTCTCATGATTTCGTCCGCTCTTCACTCTTCTGTCTTCAGTCTTCTGTCTTCAATTCACAATTCACTATTCAGAATTCACTATTCCCTGTCCCCTGTTCCCTATTCCCTATTCCATGTCTTTACGCCGTGATCCTCGACAACGCCACCGGAGCTTCGCGCAGCACCGGTATCTTCTTCCCGAAAGCGTAGGACCACCAGTTGCGTCCCGACTCGATGAGGATCACCAGCACCAGCACCGCGAACACGGCGGTGACGGCGGCGTCGAGGCGCAGGTTGAAGATCAGGCGTTGGGTCTCGACCAATTTCGCCGCCGGGGCCGCCGGGATCGCACCCGCGGCCAGCTTCGCGCTCAAGCCACTTGCCTGGGCTAGAAAGCCAAGGCGCGGGTCGGGGCTCCAGATCTTCTGGAAGCTGGCGGTCATGGTCACCGCCATCAGCCAGCCGAGCGGCGCCAGCGTCACCCAGGCGTAGCGCGCCTGGCCCATCTTGATGAGGATGGTGGTGCACACGCACAGGGCGATGGTGGCCAGTAACTGGTTGGAAATCCCGAAGAGCGGCCACAAGCTGTTGATGCCGCCCAGCGGATCCACCACTCCCTGCAGCAGGAAATATCCCCACCCCGCGCAGATGAGCGCGCTGGTGGCCACCACGCCGGGATACCAACTGGTGCGGCCGAGAGGCTTCCAGAGGTGGCCCAGCAGATCCTGAAGCATAAAGCGGCCCACGCGCGTGCCCGCGTCGAGCACGGTGAGGATAAAAAGCGCCTCGAACATGATGGCGAAGTGATACCAGATAGCTTCCAGGCCGGCCATACCCAGGGTGCGGCCGAAGATGTGCGCCATGCCCACGGCCAGCGACGGAGCGCCGCCGGTGCGGTTGAAGAGGGTGATCTCGCCCACGCGCGACGCGAGTTCCGACATCGCCGCGGTGGTGACCGGAAAGCCCCACCCGGAAATGGTGGACACGGCTTTTTCCGCCGAAGCCCCCACCACGCCCGCCGGACTGTTGACGGCAAAATAGACGCCAGGCTGGAGCACCGTCGCCGCCACCATGGCCATGACCCCCACGAAGGACTCCATCATCATGCTGCCGTAGCCTATCAGCCGCGCCTGGGTCTCCTTGCGGATCAGCTTGGGGGTGGTGCCGCTGGCGATGAGAGAGTGGAATCCGGAGATGGCGCCGCAGGCAATGGTGATGAAGCAGAACGGGAAGACCTTGCCGGCGAAAATGGGCCCGGTGCCGTCGGTGAAGCGGGTAATCGCCGGCAGCAGCATAGGCGGGTGCGCAATGAGGATGCCAAGCGCCAGCAGCAAAATCGTGCCCAGCTTCACGAACGTGCTGAGGTAATCGCGCGGAGCAAGAAGTAGCCACACGGGCAGCACCGACGCGGCAAAGCCATAAACTATGATCATCCAGGCCAGGGCCACACCACCATAAGTGAAGCAATGGCCCAAGGCCGGCGATTCTGCCACGTACCGGCCGCCCACCACCGCCGCCAGCACCATCAGAAAGCCCAGCACGGAGGCTTCCCGCACGCGCCCGGGCCGCAGCCGCCGCAGATAGATGCCCAGAAAAAGGGCGATGGGAACGGTCATGGCGATGGTGAATAATCCCCAGGGGCTCGCTTTGAGCGCGTTGACGATGACCAGCGCGACCACCGCAATCAGGATGACCATGATGAAGAGAACGGCGAAGAGAGCCGTCCAGCCGCCCACCTCGCTGATCTCCTCTTTGGCCATCTGCCCCAGCGATTTGCCGTCGCGCCGGGTGGAGCAGAACAGGGTCACGAAGTCCTGAACGCAGCCGCCCAGCAAGCCGCCGATTACGATCCAGATGGTGCCGGGAAGATAGCCGAACTGGGCGGCGAGAATCGGGCCCACCAGCGGGCCGGGGCCGGCGATGGCGGCGAAGTGATGTCCGAACACCACCCACTTGTTGGTGGGCACAAAGTCGCGGCCGTCGTCGAGGCGCTCGGAGGGCGTGGCGCGCTGATCGTCCAACTGAAGAACCCGCAGGGCAATGAACCGACTGTAAAAACGATAGCCGATGGCGTAAAGACACGCCGCCGCCGTCACCAGCCACACGGCGTTCACCGGTTCGCCGCGGACGAAGGCAATCAAGCACAGCGCCACCGCGCCGAGAGCAGCGATCGGAAGCCAGATTAGGTTCTTGCTCAGCTTCATTCCAGCGTAACCTTAAGCCGCCGCGTTCCCCCCATACTACTCTGCCTCCCCCTATCCAGGGCCAAATCAGAACACCACCGATCAGGACAGGACCCAAGCGCAAAGAGGAGGGATTTACAAAGCCGTCCATTGTATAATGTAGGGGCACTCGGCCGCTAGGAGCAAAACCTGCCGGCGCGGGCAGTCGGGACTCATTTTGGAGAGGCGACCGAGCGGCGACGGGGTGGGCTTCTCGATCCGGTCCAACGAGAGAGGTGGCGGAAGACGATCCTCCCGTTCGGAAGCGGAAGAACTCGCCTCGAGGCCAAGAGGGCGGGCATCTGAGGGCGCTGTAATCGGCATTAAGAGTAAGACGCCCAGTCGAAGCGGCATAAGGGTTCAGATAACCCGAAAGCATCGGCCGACATCAGAATAAGCGCGGGGTCGAAGAGAGTCTGAGGGAGGTCCAAGGACATGAGACTGCACAAGGCGGGTTTTCTCATAGGGCTGATGCTATGGGGCGGGTGGTCGCTGGTAGCGTACGGTCAAAAGAACGACGTGGACGAGATCGGCAACCGCAAGGTGGCCCACCGGAGCATCATCTCCCAGGAGAAGGAGATTGCGATCGGCAAGCAATACTCGGAGCAGATCGACAAGTCCGCCAAGCTGCTCAAGGACCCAGTGGTGAACGAGTTCGTAAACCGCGTGGCGCAAAATGTGGCTCGCAACTCCGACCTGAAGGTTCCGCTCACGGTGAAGATTATCGACGACCCGACGATTAACGCCTTCGCGCTGCCCGGCGGCTTCCTCTACGTCAACACCGGTACAATCAAGGCGGCGGATGAGGAGGACCAACTCGCCGGCGTCATCGCCCACGAGATTTCGCACGTCGCAGCACGGCACTGGGCCTCCCAGATGACCAAGGCTACCCTCCTGCAATACGCTACCATTCCACTGATCTTCATCCCCATGACCTATCCCGTTTACCTCGGCATCAGTGAGGCGATGAACTTCGGCGTGCCCATGGCGTTCCTGAGATTCAGCCGCGAGGACGAAGCGGAAGCGGACTACCTGGGTATCCAATACATGTACAAGGCGGGGTACGATCCCAACTCCTACGTGGCGTTCTTCGGCAAAGTGATGCAGGAGGAGCGGGGCTCCCCGGGCAGTGTTCCTCAAGTCTTCGCGGACCATCCGCCCACCCCGGACCGGATTGTGAAGTGCGAGCAGGAGATCAAGGCGATCATCCCCAAGCGCGATCAGTATCTGGTGACGACTTCGGAATTCGGCGATATTAAAGCGCGCATGACCAGTCTGATGGCCCAAAACAAGAAGCTGGAGAGGCCCGGACCCACCCTGGAAAAGCGCGACAAGACGGACACCACCAGCCAGACCAGTCAGGCAGGAAGCAAAGGGTCCACCGACAGCGATTCGCCCCCCGTGCTCAAGCGCAAGGATGACCAGTAGTAGCCTGGCGAGGAATCAGGGGCGCGGCGGGGCGGGAGACTGGATGCCCAACTTCCGGAGTTGGTCCTGGTAGTACTTGCGATAAAGGATGTCCCACTCTTCCCCGCCCTCGGGAATGGTCCGCTTTTGTGATGTGATGTGAAGCCGGACGGCGGTGTCGATCTTTTCTTCCTCGCGCATGAGGTCGTTGAGGATCTTCACGATCTCGAGGCGAACGGTGTTGAGATCCTCGCGGTAATCGATTTCGTCAAGCTCCTTAATGGCGGCGATCATGCGGTGCGAGAGTTGAACGATTTTTTCGTGGGTTAGTTTCATAATCCTCAGGAATGATTTTTCGGTTCGCCATCAGCGCGGGAGGCTTCACAGAACCACTTTGCGGTCGCGCACGAGTTGCCTCTTGACTTTCTTAAACATCTCCTCGTACTCCGCCCCCGTTTCCTTCATGATCGCGTCGTTCTGCTCGAGAATCTTGCGAACCTCGTCGTCAATACGATCTTCAATCGTAAGCTCGTCGAGCATGACTTGGGTCATAACTTCGGTGACGTAGTCGGGCTGTTCGTAAACGATCATATCGGCGGCGGTGAGGCGCTTGAGCGTCTCCTTGGCCATATAGCTGACGAAATCTCGTGTAAGTTGCATAGATTATTGATCACCGTTCCTTGACGCCCAAACGGGTCTAGTGTATCGTCTGGATTGGCAGGTGTCAAGATGGCGTGATGCAAGTGGGCCGCCCGCAGTGGGCCAGTACTGGCAGTACAGCCATAGAGCCCGTGGAACCCGTGGAGTAAGACCGGCGCGCCAAAGCTGTAATGGGGCAGGAGAGCAGGTTGTCCGGCGGCGCGGATCCGGGGCGGTTACCTCAGTTGGTTAGAGCGTCTACCTTACAAGCAGCGTATTTCAATCGTAAGCTGTTGGCCTGGCTTCGCTTAGTTTTCAAGGTTGGCTTTTACCTGCACCCAAACCTGCACCCAAGGTGGCGGGTCGCCATGCAGTGAGGGGCTGCTCTCCCTTCAGGTGGAGAAGGATGATGAGCGGCACCACGGACCATTTCTACCAGTAGTTAAAATTGGGCTTAACTCCAGCAGAATATTGAGGTTACAAGCGCGTGCACAGATTGGACCAGTTATGGCCAAAATAACCGGCCAAACTGCGTGATTATAAAACGCTTACGCTAGATTTAAGTCCAAGCAGATTTGGACCGGTTATTTTTACCTTAAAGTCCGTGTTGCTCGCCTGATA
>Ga0335078_10015061_pt1 | contig 11475 bp, 7 predicted proteins | sample Lox_Sample_32_FD_206711 | JGI IMG/M metagenome (GOLD analysis project Ga0335078, IMG submission 206711) | Soil microbial communities from Loxahatchee National Wildlife Refuge, Florida, United States - Lox_Sample_3.2 | ecosystem: Environmental > Terrestrial > Soil > Wetlands | place: USA: Florida...
CAGTTACATCCGGAATCGTTAGCGCCAAGGGCCGTCGAACGGGTTTAAGCAACGGTTCTTTCGAGGATTTCCTGCAGACGGACGCGCCCATTAATCAGGGCAACTCGGGCGGCGCGCTGATCAATACCACCGGAGTCCTGATTGGCATCAATTCAGAAATCATCTCCACCACTGGCGGAAATATCGGTCTCGGATTTGCGATTCCATCCAACATGGCCAAGACCGTCATGGATCAACTGATTCGCTCCGGCAGAGTCACGCGCGGTCACCTGGGAACATCGGTCCAGTTGCTCAGCCCGGATTTGGCGCAGAGCCTGGGAATCCCAAACGCACATGGTGTTTTGGTAGGTTCGGTGGAGCCCGGTAGTCCCGCCGACAAAGCCGGCATCAAGTCCGGCGACGCGATTACAGGGATGAACGGCGAGGCAGTGGAAGATCCAAATTCATTCCGGAATGACATCGCGAATACTGCTCCTGGCACCACGATTACCTTGACGCTGCTTCGCGATGGAAAACAAATGGAGGTCAAGCCAACTTTGTCGGAGATGCCCGCTGGCAGGCAACCCCACGCGACTGGTGGCGGCACGGCGGGCTCAGCTGGCAGTCTCGGCATTACCATCCAGCCTCTGACGCCGGACCTGATTGCTCAACTTGGAGTCAGACCCGGGACCACCGGCGTTGTCATCACTAACCTTGATCCTACGGGCGCTGCGGCAAACGCTGGACTTCAGACCGGCGATGTCATCGTTCAGATTAACCGCCGGCCGATTCACGCGGACAGCGATGTCGCCTCCGCGCTTGCTATGGCTAACGGTAAGCCGTCGTTGCTGCTGGTGAATCGGGGCGGTCAAACATTCTTTGTTACGGTGAACCCGAGCTAATTGAACGCCATGACCTACAAAAGAAAACGAACCTGGACCTTGCATAGGATTTCGGTGCTTCTTTTGGGAACTGTCGCCGCCTGCTCCTTGCTAAGTGCACCTGCGCCGCCCCGGGCAGAGGTGACGCGAGCGACGCTTCCCAACGGCCTGCGCGTGATCGTTGTACCCAGCTCGCTCGCTCCGGTTGTCACCACGGTAATGAATTACCTGGTCGGCTCAGATCAAGCGCCGCAGGGCTTTCCAGGTATGGCGCACGCCCTGGAACATATGATGTTTCGCGGCAGCCCCAATCTATCCGCCGATCAACTCGCGAGCATCGCCGCCGCCATGGGGGGCAACTTCAATGCCGACACCCAACAGTCGGTGACGCAATACTATTTCACGGTCCCCAAGCAGGACCTGGATGTCGCGCTGCATATCGAATCAATCCGAATGCGCAGCCTGCTTGCGACCGATGCGCTTTGGGAACATGAGCGCGGTGCCATCGAGCAGGAGGTAGCGCGGGATCTCTCGAATCCCGAATACGTCTTCTATACCGATTTGTTATCGGCGATGTTTCAAGCAACCCCCTACGCTCACGATGCGCTCGGAACCCGCCCGTCGTTCAACGCGACTACCGGAGCGATGCTCAAGAAATTCCATGACACTTGGTATGCACCGAACAACGCCATTCTGGTGATCACCGGCGATGTCGATGCGGCCACCACCATCGCAATGGTGAAGGATTTGTTCGGCACGATTCCTGCCAAAACGCTGCCAGCGCGCCCACCCATGAATCTGGAGCCCGTTAAGACGGACACCTTGCACCTCACCACGGATCTTCCTTACGGCGTCGCAGTCGCCGCATTTCGCTGGCCCGGATCGAAAAGCCCGGACTTCGCGGCAGCGCAAGTGCTCGCCGACGTGCTCGGGAGCCGACGCTCGAGCCTCTACGATCTGGTGCCCGAAGGCAAAGCATTGAGCGCCGAGTTTTCGTTCGACACGTTGCCGCAGTCGAGTCTGGCGTACGCGATCGCTGCGTTTCCAACGGGTGGAAATGGAAATGCGCTGCTCGATCAAGTGCGGCAGGTCCTGACTGCGATCGTGAAGAACGGTGTGCCGGCCGACCTGGTTACGGCGGCCAAACGGCGCCAGGTTGCGAACGCCGAGTTCGAGAAGAATTCCATATCCGGCCTGGCGATGCTCTGGTCCCAGGCTTTAGCTCTGGAAGGCCGCGCGTCTCCGGCTGAAGACATCGCCGCCATTGGGAAGGTAACGGTTGAAGACGTGAATCGCTTGGCGCGTCGGATCCTGGATCAAAGCCAATCCATTTCGGCGATTTTGACGCCGCAACCGTCCGGCAAACCGCTCTCGTCGGCTTCCTTCGGAGGGACGGAGTCGTTCGCGCCAACCAACAGCGCGCCGGTCTCGATTCCTGAATGGGCACAGAAAGTGAACCAGCTCTCGATTCCCGATTCGACGGTCCATCCGGTCGTGACGAACTTATCGAATGGCCTGCAGCTGATGGTGCAGCCGGAAACGATCAGCAATTCGATCAGCGTTTACGGTTTCGTCCGGAACAATGCCGACCTCGAGAGCCCCAAAGGTCAAGAGGGCGTCGACCAGATCCTGGACCAATTACTCTCTTATGGCACGTCGTCGCTCAATCGCGTGGCATTCCAGAAAGCACTCGATGACATTGCAGCGAACGAGAGCGCTGGCACCGAGTTCTCACTGGAGGTGCTAACGAACCAATTTGACCGCGGTGTGGAATTACTGGCCGATAATGAATTGCATCCGGCGCTCCCGGAATCGGAATTCGGAATTGTGAAGGAACAAGTGGCCAATACCGCGGCTGGGGAGCTGCAATCTCCGGGTTACTTCGCGCAGCACGCTATAGAATCGGCTCTTCTTCCGCAAACCGATCCGGAGTTGCGTCACGCCACGCCGGAGAGCGTCAACTCCTTAACGCTTGGGGACGTTCGCAATTATCGGCAGCGCGTATTTCGCCCGGACCTCACAACCATCGTCGTGATCGGCGATGTCACTGAAGAACGTGCGCGCAAAGTAATTGAGCGGTACTTCGGAAGCTGGCGGGCTGAGGGCCCGAAGCCGCCGACTCTTCTGCCGCACGTTCCGCCCAATCAGCCGTCGAATACGGTAGTCCCGAACTCCAGCCGTGTGCAAGATGAGGTGACGCTAGCGGAGACCTTGCCGCTGACGCGATCCAGTCCCGAGTATTACGCGCTGAACCTGGGCAGCCAAGTGCTCGGCGGCTCGTTCTATGCGAGCCGCTTGTCGCGCGATCTGCGCGAGAATGCGGGGCTGGTCTACACCATTTCGTCCACAATCGAGGCCGGTCCCACGCGTGCATTTTATGTCGTCTCATATGGCTGCGATCCGCCGAATGTCTCGCGAGCCCGCGCGATCGTAGAACGAGATCTGAAACAGATGCAGGCCGGGGTGGTGCCGGACGAGGCGCTTCATCAGGCCAAGACACTGCTAGTTCAGCAGATTCCACTCTCGGAATCGAGTGTCCACAGCATTGCCAACGGGTTGCTTGGGCACGTCCGAAACGAACTTCCGCTGGACGAACAGGAGCGGGCCGCGCGCGCTTACTTCCAACTCAGCGCCCAGGACCTGCAAGCCGCATTCACAAAGTGGATTCGCCTGCAGGACTTGGTTGAGGTGACCGAAGGACCAACTCCTAAATGACGCCAATAAGCTATACGTTGCTTTCGCCACCGGTGAAGCAGGAGCGCGTCTTCGTTAGAGAAGCAGTTGCCAGCGGGTAACACTCAGAAACTCTGGTTTATCCATTCGTCGTTTTTCCAAGCGAACAGAGAACTGGATGTCCTGCAGAGCGCTCAAGCACTAAACCTGCAAATTGCCAGCGATAGGAAGTGAGCCTAAGATTCAAAAGTACTGGCGAGCGGCTACTCCAGTCAGGCCGAGACGGCTGCACCGTCGTCGCAGAGTAAGTGATCGTGCGCCAGGGGCAAGGCAAAGCAGAACAGCGTTCCCGTGGCCTCGTCACTTTCCACCCACACGCTTGCCCCATGGCATTCGGCGATCCGTTTGACGATGGAGAGGCCCAAACCCGTGCCGGGTGGTACGTCATCGCCTGCCCGCGAACGGTAGAACCTTTCGAAAATCCGTTCGCGTTCGGACGGCGGGATCGTCACACCATGACTGCGCACGCTGACGATTGCCTTGTCATGACCGGAGGAAAAGCCGATCTCGATCGGCGATCCCGGTGTCGAGTATTTCAAGGCGTTATCGATGAGTTGCGTCAATGCGGCGCCGAGGAGCTTGGCATCGGCCATCGCCGGTTGTTCCTCGCATGGCGTGTCGATCCGGATTCGTTCCCGTGCCTCGGGCAGATCCAGGTTGGCGATCACCACTTGGGCAACCTTCGAGCACAGCGTCGGGCGGAGGGCCGGGTGGAAATCACCGCGATCCAGTTTGGCGGTGGTGAGCAGCCGCGAAGCGAGATCGTTGAGCTTCTTCGACTGATCGTCGATCAGTGTGACTAATTCGTGCTGTAAGCCCGACAGTCCACCCACCTCCAGCATCGCGGAACTGGCGGTCCAAATCGTAGTCAGTGGAGTTTTGAACTCATGCCCCAGTGCGTCCAGGACGGCGGCGCGCAATTGTTCGCCCTGACGAGCTGCCTCCGCGCGGCACTCTCTTTGCACCGAGAGAGCGCGCTCTAAGGCCGCCATGCACAGCGATGCGATTGCGTTCGCGGCGAGGTTCGAAATGTCTCCGCCACACAATGCAAGCGCTCCCATCGGCCGGGCTTCAAGACGCAGGCTACAGTACCAGGAGCGGGTCGACGGATCGTATTCATTTCTGTCGAGCAGGTAAGCCGACCGCGTCCGCTCATCCGCAGCCTTCGGTGGATTGCCGCTTCGGTGGGCGCTGGTTGAGATGGAGTCGAGAAGAACGACCGCGTCCAATTCGAAAATTTCACGGATCGCCTGTGTAAGCATTTGCCCCGGGGGGCGCGATGCGTCGAACAGCAGAACCCGCCGCGAGAGCTGATACAGGCGCTCACTATCGCGGCGCTGGATGGCGGCTTCGGACGCGCGCCGGGCGGCGAGGGCTGACAAGCGGCTGACCACCAGCGCCGTGAACTCAAAAGTCCACAGCGCAATCCAATCTCTCATCGAGGCCACGCGAAACGTCAGAAAGGGTTCGACGAAGAAGAAGTTCAGGCAGGCCACGGCCGTCAGCGACGCCGCCGAAGCGGTCCAGAACCCGCGATAAATTGTTGTCAGAACGACAATCGCCAGGTACAGAAATCCGGTAGTGGCGAGTCCGAGGCCAAGGCGAAACGATAACCAAGTGCAGCCCGCTATGGCGCCGAGCGCCAGACACATTCCGCCGAACCAGGAAGCCACGCGCATGAGACCCGGAAGTGAGATCGAAGATGTATTGAAGGACTTCAACGAACCCCGATGACCTGAAAACAAGTATACGGGCATTGCTCACCTGCCGATCTTAACCAAACATAAAGAAGCCATTAAGAATTCATAAGTACTCCGTTCCGCAATCGGCCACCTTTACGTTCGGTCGATTCGGGCTGGGGTGCTTTTATGCGTTTTTCATGCGCCGCCTTCAATACTCGGACAGGGCGTCAGGGCCGAACCATGCCGGGTACGGGACCGCCTGGGGAGTTCGAGACGACAGCAGCAACGGGAGACTCGGATCGCAACGTGTTGAGGGCTCACACTTACGCGAAACTGCCCCTGCGGCAACAATCCGCGAAGCGCTGGGTAGCGCGCGCGAATCCATGGGCGGCAAATCATGGAAGAATCAAGCTACTAAGAACGATTGCCTGGTGCTTGACCGGATGGCTGGTGTCTTCCGCGGTGATGTGGGGCGCGTTCGAGTTCCACTGGGGGCTCGCCACCGCCTGTTTCTGCGCGTTGGTCTTGCTGGTGCTGCATTCATTGGTGGGAGACTTTGCCGCCTCGGCGGCCCTCTGCGTCCTTCTAGTCGTCTGTATCGATTACTTTTTTGTGCCGCCGGTATTGTCTTTAGAGATCGCCAGTCCGCTGAATGGCCTAGCACTGCTTTCGTTCCTGCTGACCGCGCTTACCGTCACACGCCTGGTTTCCAAAGTTCGGCAAGGTACGATTACATCGCAACTCCAGCACGAGAATTTGCAGCGACTTTACGAACTCGCCCAGCATCTGCTGGAGCTGGAACCCGAGGTCGCCGTAGGAACCAAGTTTCTGGACCCGTTTCGCGGTGTGTTCGGCGTCCAGGCAGTGTACATGTACGATGGCATCACTCCCGAAGCGCACGAGGCCGGGCATGTGCACGACGTTCTTCGCGTGGAGACGCGCGAGGGGTTCATGCGCGAGCGCGACCGGGACGACGAGCACCGCAAGATCGCCATCCGCTGCATTCGCGCGGGAGGAAAAACGACCGGAGCCATCGGGTTTGAGGGGATTCAGGACTCCAAATTGACTGCCGGACCGCTAAGCGCCCTGGCTGCGGCGCTCCTGGAACGGATGCACGCATTTCGAGCAGCCAGCCGTGCCGGTGCGAACGCACAGATCGAAGCGTACCGCTCGATGATCCTGGATGCTCTTGCCCATGAGTTCAAGACGCCGCTCTCAACGATTCTTGCCGCGGCGGGGGCCTTGCGGGAAGCCGGATCGCTGGAGCCGAATCATCGGGAGATGGCGGAAACGGTGGAGAGCGAAGCGGCTCGGCTCGGAAGACTGACCTCCCGCTTGATCCGCACGGCTCGATTGGAGCGAGAGGAGATCAAGCCGTGGATGGAGCTGATAGACGTTGTGTCGGTAGTGGCCGACACGGTGGAGCAGTATTCACGCCTGTCATCCAGCCGCCGGATCACGCTGGTGCGCCGCTGCGGATCGAGCGAAGTCCTCGCGGATCCTGAGTTACTACGTCTGGCGGTAAGCCAGTTACTCGACAATGCCTGCAAGTATTCGCCCGCTGAATCTCCCGTGGAACTCACGGTGGAACGCGAAGGGTGTGAAATCGCCGTTCGGGTATTGAGCATCGGAGCGGGGATCCCGGCCGCCGAGAGAAGCCGGATCTTCGACCGCTTTTACCGCGGGCCCGATGCGGCGCGTGTTGCCGGAACCGGCCTCGGATTGTATGTAGCCCGCAAAATCGCGCTGGCGCATGGCGGTAACCTGGACCTAGAGGCTTGGCCGGGAGAAGACCACGGCGCTGCGTTCCGCCTGACGATTCCCATTCCGGAAAGCGGAGGTGATCACGTTGTCCGATCCAATTAGCGTTCTGGTGGTGGACGATGAGCCGGCACTCCGCAAGGTAATCCGCGCCTCGCTGGCTGCTAGCGGCTTTCAGGTGGAGGAGTGCGGCACGGGCAGGGAAGCCTTAGGAGTGGTCGAACAGCATCCTTTCGATTTGGTGCTCCTGGACGTCAACATGCCCGGGCTCGGCGGAGTTGAAACTTGCCGCCGAATTCGCGCGATGGCCCCGCGAACAGGAATTGTCATGGTCACGGTGCGCGACGCTGAGGAAGACAAAGTCCTTGCGCTGGAAGCCGGCGCCGACGATTACGTCACCAAGCCGTTCCGCTTCCGGGAGCTGGTGGCGCGCATGGGCGCCGTGTTTCGCCGCACGCATCCGCCCGCGGCCGCCGAGCCGGTAATCTCCATCGGCAACCTGAAGATCGATCTGCATCGCCGCATCCTATGGAAGGGCCACGACGAGATTCACCTTTCGCCCAAGGAGTTCGACCTGATCGCGTTCCTCATGAAAAATCAGGGCGCCCCCATGACGCATGCGCGGCTGCTGCGTGCCGTGTGGGGCCCCGAATACGGCAACGAGCTCGAGTACCTACGCTCCTATGTCCGTATGTTGCGCAAGAAAGTGGAGGACGATCCAGCACGGCCGCAGTACCTGGTGACCGAGCCCTGGGTCGGTTACCGCTTCCGCAATCCCTCTGATCCGGACTCAAGCGCCACCGCGTCCATCGAGGACGAATAGAACGCCCAGCCTGCGTTTATGACTTTTTTATGAAGTCAGCGCCACACTTGCTTCCAAAGACCAGTCATGCCAAGGCGCCGCAAAACGGCACATCGGGAGCCGGACGAACAGCTCGACCTCGTGAGTCTCTGCAACCTTCGCGCGGCCATTCGCGAGAACCGTGTGAGCTTCCCATCGCAGGTTCCGATTTTTCCGAAGCACGATCGTCCGGACCTGCAGCGTCAAATGGTTCTGCTGTACTTCGTCCTGGGATGGAACTGCGATGCCATCGGCGATCGCTATGGATTGATCCGCCAGCGCGTCCAACAGATCCTGAACACCTGGAAGCGGCGCGCCGCGCAGACCGGGTACATCCAGCACATTCCTGCCGCGGATGATGCGGCCGAAAAAAGGTATCATGCGGGTCAGGAGTTGAGGTCTTAGGAGTTGCCTCCGATGTTTCGAGCCTTGCTTTTCGGTGTATTCGCGGCCGGTGTGGTCCTGATTGCGGCCGATCCGGCCTGGAAAGCCAAATCCGTAGCGGAATGGAGTGAGGACGATGCCCGGGACGTGCTTGCGAATTCCCCCTGGGTTAAGCGCGCGGTGGTGGCGGTTCTGCCGGAGTTGACAGCCGAGCAGCGTCGCGAGGGCGGCGTCACCGGAGGAGGGCACGGCGTCGGAATCGATGGACTGAACGGAAAGCCACAGCCGCGAGCGAAGAAACAAGTCGGTCCGATCTCGGTCCGCTGGGAAAGCGCGTTTCCGGTGCGGGCCGCGGAATTGAAAGCGCGCGAGGTGGGAGCTCCGGACTGGGAAGGCGACGCCTACGTTCTCGCCGTTTACGATGTCCCGGACCTCAAAGTCATCGGCAATACGAAAAACCAGATCGCAGACATGCGGCAAGTCGCGTTCCTGAAACGATCGGGAAAGAAAGACCTCAAGCCCGCGAGCATTCAACTTATGCAGGAACCCAACGGCCTTTCAACCGTGGTCTACCTGTTTCCGCGCACCGACGAAATCACTCTGGATGACGAGCGCATCGAGTTCACCGCGCAAATCAACCGCATTTCCGTGGCGCAGTACTTCTTCCCAGCGCAGATGGAGCTGGACCATAAGCTGCAGCTCTGAGTTCGGTACTATCGACGATCTCGGGCCGAGGCCACAGCGGATTCGGCTTCAAAACGGCGATATTCGCGAAAGTCCACCGTGAGATTTGAGACTTGAACTTGAGCACGATGAAGCCTGACGACCGCTGTCCGGTGGACCGGTACAGGAGCACATCGCCGTGGTCTCCGTATTCGACGCCGCTTTGGTGAAAATCCGAATCTGCGAGCGATCAGGTCTTCGCCAGATGCATCCGCGGCCGTCGCCGTTGTGTCGCGGAACAGCGGCCAATCGGATATGGGTCCAGGCTTGCCAACCAATCTCAATCGGCGGTCGTCGCGGGCCGTGTCCATCGGATTCTCCGCCAGGATGTTGGCGCGCCAGCGCTGCAGGATTCGATCTCTGCGTGCTCATCGGGGGTTGGCTTGCGAACATACCGAACCGCCCGCGCTTCCAGAGAAACCTTGCGTATCCACTTCCGCGTCCACGTTGACCACATCGGCAGCGTGGAACGCGGCCAGCTTTCCGATCCTGCATCCGCCGTGAGTCGCGTATGCTTGGTTAACCCTTGGGCGAAGGCCGGTAAAGTCGCGGTGACTAGGAAGATCCAGGTTGCAGCGAGCATGGATTCACTCCTCCGCTAAAAGACAAATTATAAGATCCTCGACCTTGCCCCTTCGCCGCGCCAATTGGAAAAACCAATCGATTCCATAAGCGAATCCTTGAGATCTTTATAACTTCTCTAGAGTCTTTTCATGCCTTTTTCAGCGCCTGAACCGCATACTGGACAACGAACTTGAGAGCGGGGATTCTCACGGGGTCGTTCCTGGGTCAGCGCGTGCTTTTGGAAGGCCATGCAGAGAGCTATCAGGGCATTCACCCGCAAGGAGATACAGATGGCAATGCGTTGTTTGTCGCGGAATAAGGTGCGTAATTTGCCCCATTTAGGGATGTGCTCGGTCTGGGCGATCGCCGCTATCATTGGATTTCTTGGAGCGCGGAATGTCTCAGCGCAACCGGCCAATGCCAGTATTTCCGGTGTCGTGCGAGACGTCTCCGGGGCACCGGTAGCCGGAGCGCAGCTCGCGCTCAAGAATTTGGGGAACGACCGGACGCTCAGTGCGAAGTCGGACGAAACAGGGTCCTACCGGATTCAAAACCTGACTGCAGGTTCGTATGAAATCTCTGCTTCGAAGTACGGATTCAACAACGCGAAGTTTCGCATCGCCATCGATGCGCGGCACCCGGCGCATCTTGAGATGAAGCTGAAGCTCGCGGCCGTGGCAGAGGAGTCCGCGGCCGCCGAAACGCAGAAACTGGAAGCGCTGGCGCAGCGCATCGACCAGTTGGAAGCCGAGCTACAGCAGAAGAATGCCGCCACGGCTACAACCAGCTCGCAGGTGCCGCACGGTCCGCTGGTGGCGACCCTGACCAAGGATCAGAACCCGATCGCGATGCCGCCGGGGACGCTTCCGCCGCCCGACCTGAGTAAGACCGTTGCCACGAACACCGCGAATCCGAGCGCGCCCATCAATGCCAACGCTCCCACGGCTCAGCAGCCGGTGGTGGCGTCGAATGGCGGTCAGAACCAGGCGCCCGCTGCGCCCGCTGTGGACTTGCAAACTCCGTTCGCTTACGGCGATTTCACATGGCTGAACGGCAGCCCGCGCAACAAAGACGTGGTGCTGGATACTCCGTTCTTCACGCCGGAAGTCCGCTTCGACACGCACTACATGGAAGACTTCAACCAGCCGATCGACCACACCATCGTCGGAGCCACCGAGTCCTTCCGTTCAGGTGAAGTGCAGATCGAACAGGCCAGCGTGGGAGGCGATTTCCACTGGCAGAACGTTCGTGGCCGCATCAATTTCATGATGGGACTGTTTGCGACGACAACGCCCCGCAACGACGCGAGCTCGGCAACTGGCACTTATCCTGGAAATACCGGTGGCGTGGGCCAATGGGATCTCCAGAATGCGTATAAGTACGTGTCTGAGGCATACGGCGGCTATCACTTCAACGTGCAGCACGGTCTAAATGTCGATGCCGGAATCTTCGTGTCGTACATCGGTCTTTTCAGTTACTACAATTTCGATAACTGGACTTACCAGCCGTCCTATGTATCATCGAACACGCCCTGGTTCTTCAATGGTGTCCGTGTGCAGTGGTTCCCGACCAACAAGCTCAAGATCGAACCCTGGTTCATCAACGGCTGGCAGTCTTATGCGAAATTCAATGGCCATCCCGGATTGGGCGGACAGCTTCTGTGGATGCCGACGGAATGGTTCAAGCTGGTCGCGAACCAGTACGGCTACGGCGAAGACAACCTGGGCCTTCCCAAGACTCAGCGTATCCATACCGATGACAGCATCGAGATGCGCTACTACAACCGGCCCGAGAGCTTGAATCTCTCGAAAATGGCGTTCTCACTCACTGCCGACGCTGGTTGCCAGTACGGCGGAGGGCTATCCTGCACCGGCGGGCGCAACACCTCTCAGAAAGAATCGTTCGTTGGCTGGATGCTCTACGATCG
>Ga0335078_10015062_pt1 | contig 11475 bp, 8 predicted proteins | sample Lox_Sample_32_FD_206711 | JGI IMG/M metagenome (GOLD analysis project Ga0335078, IMG submission 206711) | Soil microbial communities from Loxahatchee National Wildlife Refuge, Florida, United States - Lox_Sample_3.2 | ecosystem: Environmental > Terrestrial > Soil > Wetlands | place: USA: Florida...
CCCAGCGGCACGCCGTCCGAATAAGCGACATCCGCGACTCCGGGCGCCGCTTGCATGCGCTCCGCGAGCCGCTCGCAGAATTCCTTGCGCTGGAGCAGGTTGTATCCGTTCGTATTCAGGTAAAACTGGTTGAGTAACACGTGATTGGGATCGAAGCCGGGATCGATGTGCATCGTGCTCTCGAAGCTCCGCCCCAGAAGGGCCGCGCCAATCAGCGCCACCAGCGCCAGCGCCACTTCCGCAGCCACCAGCGCTGAGCGCAGACGGTTGCGGCTGCGGCCCGCGTCCCCACTGCGCCCGCCAGCGTTCATACTCGAGCTCAGGTTCAGCCGGCCCACCTGCATCGCCGGCGCAAGACCTGCGGCCAGTGCCGCAATGACGCACAGCGCCGCCGTAAAGCCCAGCACCGCCAGATTCGGCCGCGCGCTCATCGAGACCAGCGACTGCGTTGCGCCGGGGGGCCTGAGGTATCGCAAGGCACGGGCCATCGATGGAGACGCCGCGACACCGAGCAGCGCGCCGGCCAACGTCAGCATCAGGCTCTCCGTGAGCACTTGCCGCGCCACCCGCGCGCGGGTCGCGCCCAGCGCCAGCCGCGCGCTGAACTCTCTTTCGCGCACCGTGGCCCGCGCCAGTTGCAGGTTGGCGACATTGGCGCAAACGATCAGCAGCACCAGCATGCAGACGCCGGCGAGCAGGCTCAGTGGTCCGACCAATAATGCCTGCGCGCCGAAGGGTGACTTCCAGATGGGCAGCACCGTGGCGCCCATGCCTTGGCTCACGTCGGGATGCAGCTTCGCCATGCGCCGCGCCAGCCCGTCGGCCTCGGCGCGCGCGGCAGCAATGGTCACGCCCGGCTTCAGCCGCGCCAGTCCCAGCATGTTGCGGTTATGACGGTCGCGCAGCATCCATTCCTTCACTCCGTTGAGCACCGGCTGCTCCATGTACGGAATCCAGATGTCGTACGCGGTCACCGGCAGCGAGCCGTGAAACTCCGGCGCCGCTACGCCCACGATGGTCAGCTCGTGCAGATTGACGCGCAGCGTCCTGCCCACGATCGACGGGTCTGCCCCATAGTGCGAGCGCCAGTAGCGATCGCTGATGACCGCGATCGGATATTTACCCGGCGCATCGCCGAACTCGGCCGGCAAAAACAGCCGACCCGCTTGAGCCCTGACGCCCAGCACGCTGAAGTAATTGCCGCTCACCAGCTCGCCCCACACCCGCTCGGCGTGATCCTCCAGGCCGATGGTCAGGGGCATGGGCCGCGAGACCGCGATGCCGTCGAAGAGCTTGAGATGATCGCGAAAATCGATGAAATCGGGATAGGAATCGGGGACAACCTCGCCGTTGGGCGTGACGGAATTGAGCGTGACCACGCGCGCGGGATCGGCGACGCCGCCCAGCGGCTTGATCAGAACTTCGTGAATCCAGGTGAAAACGGTTGCGCCGGCGGCGATGCCGATGGCCAAAGTGAGCACAGCAACGGCAGCAAAGCCGCGGTTTCGCAGCATCATTCGCAGCCCGTGCCGCATGTCATGCAGCAGGTCTTCGAACCAGGGCAGCGTCCCGCGCTCGCGATAGGCCTGCCGCGCCTGCTCCGCGCCGCCGATGCGGATCAGTGCCCGCCGGCGCGCCTCCGTTTCACTCAGCCCCGCGCGCACGCCGTCGGCTGTGTGCATCGCAATATGGCTGGCGATCTCATCTTCCACATCGCTGTGCCGGGTCCGAGTGCCCGCCAATCCGAGCAGCCGCAGCCACAACGCTCTCAGCTTTCGCATCTCGATCTCCTATTCCACTCTCAGCGCCTGCATCGGATCCACCGATGCCGCGCGCCGCGCCGGCAGCAGCGAAGCCGATGCAGCGGTTGCTGCCAGGCCGGCCGCCGCAAGGCCAAAGATCAACGGATTGAACGGGCTCATCTCGAACAGCAGGCTGGCGAGCAGCCGGCTGGTTGCCAGCGCGCCGGCAAGCCCGATCGCAATCCCGATCAACGCCAGGCGCATTCCAGATCCCAGCACCATGCGCAACACGTCCGCGCGCTTTGCGCCCAGCGCCATGCGCACGCCGATTTCGCGCGTGCGCCGCGACACCGAGTAGGCCATGACTCCATAGACGCCGATGCATGCCAGCAACAGCGCCAACCCCGCAAAGGCCGACATCAGCGACGAGCTCGCCCGCCGCACCGCCCGCGACTGGTCGGCAAGCGAGTCCATGGTGAACGACTTGAAGACCGGCAGCTCCGGATCCACGCTCCACATCGCCTGCTCGGCCGACTTCATCGTCGCCTGCGGGTCGCTCTGGGTCCGCAGCGTGAAGGCGATCAGCGGCGAAGGCGACTGCTCGAACGACTGGTAAATCTCTGCGTGCGTGCGCTGGTCCTGCCCGAACGCCTTCACGTCGCCTACCACCCCGACAATCCGCCACCAATCCGGCTTCTCCGGCGTAGCCAGGTTCAGTTCCTCGCCTAAAGGATCCCTGCCGCCGTAGAGCAGGTGCGCCAGTGTCTGGTTGATCAGGATCACGTGCTCGGCGTTCACGCCATCGGCGTCGGTGACACCTCGCCCGCGCACCACCGGGATCTCCATGGTGCGCAGGTAATCGGGCGTAATCGAGCGATCATCGGCCTCCGGCGGCTGCACGTTCTTGCTCAGCATCTGTCCGCGCTTCAGGTAGGTCGTCGTTCCCCAGAATCCGCTCAGGGGCAGAAAATTGACCGCCCCGCACGAGCTCACGCCGGGCAGCGCGCACATGCGCCTCACCGTCTGCTGCACAAACAACTTCGTCTTCGGCTGCTCACCCTTGAAGGGATAGCGGTCGAAAGGCAACAGCACATAGACCGACAGCACGTGGTCGGCCCTGAAGCCGAGGCTCGACTCCACCACCTTGCGGAAGCTGGCGACAAACAATCCGGCCGCGGTCAGCAGCATCAGCGAGAGCGAAATTTCGCACACCACCAGCACTGACTGCGAAAGCCCGCGCCGTCGCGTTCCCGCGCCCTGCCGCGCCGTGTCGTTCATCGCCGCATCGGCCTCGGTGCGCGTCGCCTTTATCACCGGCGCGATTCCGAAAAGGATCGCCGTGAGCAGCGTGATCCCCAGAGCGAAGGCCAGCACCCCGCCGTCGATAGGAATGTCGGTCACCCTGGGAATGCTCAGGTTGGCCACGTCGTTGGGAAACAGCGCCAGCAGGAAGCGCGCCCCCGCGGCTGCCAGCCCGACTCCGAGCGCGCCTCCGGTCACGGCCAGCAGCAGGCTCTCGACGCCAAATTGGCAGAGAAGCCGGCTCCGCGTCGCGCCCAGGGCCATGCGCACCGCGATCTCTTTCTGCCGTTCGGTGTTGCGCGCCAGCGCCAGGCCGGCGGTGTTCGCGCTCGCAATCAGCAGCACAATCAGTACCGCGCCCATCAGCACCAGCAGCGGCTTGCGGATGTCGCCGTCGAGCTGCTCGCGCAGCGAAACCACCACCACGCGGTTGCCGGTGTCGGTGTCGGGATGCGCCGCGGCCAGCTGCGCCTCGAGCGCGTTCAGAGTCTTCGTGGCCTCGGCAAAGGTCACGCCTTTCTTCAGTCTGCCCACCATGCGAATATAAGTGCGCTTGAAGTCGTTCAAGTCCGCCGGCGCCATTCCGATCGGCAACCAGACATCGACGCCGGGCGGATAGTCGAAACCCTTGGGCATGACTCCCAGCACTGTGTAGGCGTCGCCGCTCAGCGTAATCGCTTTGCCGACGATCTTCGGATCGGTGTTCAGTGTGGTGCGCCACAATCGATCGCTCACTACCGCGACTTTGGGTCCCTTGGGGATATCTTCGCCATCGGTGAAGATGCGGCCGAGCTCCGGCTGAACGCCGAGGATGCGCAGATAGCTCGCTGAGACCGCATAGCCGATGAGAAACTGCGGCGCGCCCTGCCCGGTCAGCGTCACCTCGTAGTCGTAGGACGGCCCCAGGTCCTCGAAGACGCCGCTCTGCTGTTTCCAGGCGGCAAAATCGCCGGGTGAGCTGGGCAGCGGCTGGCCGCCGCGCGCCGGGCTCGCCGTCCACACCACCGCCAGCCGGTCCGGATCCTTGTAAGGAAGCGGCTCCAGCAGCACCGCTTTCACGACGGAGAAGATCGCTGTGGTTGCGCCGATGCCGAGCGCCAGCGTGAGCGCCGCTGTAAGCGTATAGCCAGGACTCTTGACCAGCACTCGCGCGGCAAAGCGGACGTCCTGCCAGAGGCGCTCCAACTGCGGCACCCGCTGCCCATCGCGATACGCCTGCCGCGTCTGCTCCGCGCCGCCCAGCCGGATCAGCGCCCGCCGGCGGGCCTCTTCACGTGTGAGGCCGGTGCGAACGCCATCCTCAATGTGCATGGAGATGTGGCTCTCGAGCTCGGCTTCAATCTCGCCGTTGAAGCGCCGATTGTCCAGCAGTCCAAAAAAACGGAGCCAAAACGCTCTGAGTTTTCGCATCTTCCTCTCCTACTCTGTCCGCAAGGCCTGCATCGGATCCACAGAGGCTGCGCGCCGCGCCGGAATCCAGCACGCAGCGAATGCGATCAGCGCCAGCAGCGGAGGCACAACGGCAAACGTGAACGCATCGTGCGGCTGGATGCCGTAAAGAAAGCTGCTCGCCAGCCTGGCAAGCATCCACGCGGCGGGCCAGCCCAGCACGATCGCAACCAGCGTGAGCCTCATTCCCTGCCGCAGAACCAGGCCCTCGACCGTCCCACGCCGCGCGCCCATGGCCATGCGGATGCCGATCTCGCGCGTACGCCGGCCGACGGTATAGCTCATCACGCCGTAGAGGCCGATGGCGGCCAGCACGATCCCGATTCCGCCAAAGACACCAAAGAGCATGGCGGCGAGCCGCGGCAGGAAGTACGCGGTGCGTACATGCTCTTCCATCGTCTCTTCGTTGTAGATGGCCATCGTGGAATCCAGCGCGTACACCTGCCGCCGAAGGGCATCCATCAGCGCCGCCGGGCTGCCCTTCGTCTCCACGACCAGCGTGTACCCCATCAGCGAAGGGTCGTCCGCCACCGTCTGGTCAAGCGATCGGAACAGGACCGGCCGGGTATCCTCGCCCAGCGTGCGCGATTTCACGTTGCCGGCCACACCGATAATCTCGTAGGTCACGCCGCCGCCGTTCACTCGCCGGCCGACAGGATTCGCCGTGCCGAAAAGCCGCTCAGCGAAGGCCTGGTTCACGATTGCGACCTTCGGCCCGCCGGCCTTTTCAGCGCCAAAGTCGCGCCCTGCCAGTCTCGGAATCCCCATGGTTTCGAAATACCTCGGGCTTGCCATATAGAGTTCGGCGATCGGAACTGTCTTCTGCTTGTTGGACTCGCCGACGACTTCGAAGCCGTCGCTGCGGTGCCCGCTCGAAAGCGGCGCGACGTCTGTGACGGCGACGGAATCGACTCCGGGCAGCGCCGCCACGCGCTGGCGAAGCTGGGAGAAGAATATGGAAGTGCGCTGTGGGGTATAACCGTGAACCCGCGGATCCACGGAGAGCAGGAGCCGATCGCGCGAAGCGAAGCCGATCGCGATATTGGACGCGCTTTGCAGACTGCGCAAGAAGAGCACAGTGACCGAAAGCAGAACCACGGCCATCGCGATCTGGGCCACGATCAGCAGGTTGCGCAAGCTCACGCGGCGTCCCGGCCGCGCCAGGGCGTCTTCTCCTTTGAGCGCATTGGTCAACATGGGACGGGAGGCTGCCCATGCTGGCCCCAAACCCAACAGCAGGCCGCTGATCACGCTGAGCCCAAAAGCAAACAGCAGCACGCGCCAGTCCACGCCGACGGCAATATCGAGAGGGACGGGGGCGGGGAAGCGGAAGCTCGAAAGTCCGCTGGTGGACCAGAGCGCCAGCACCAGACCGGCGGCGCCTCCCCCGATAGCGAGAAGCAGGCTCTCGATCAACAACTGACGGCGCAGCCTTGCGCGCGTGGCGCCGACGGCAATGCGCACGGCCATCTCGCGCTGCCGGCTTGCCGCCTGCGCGAACATCAGGTTGGCCACGTTCATCGCCGCGATCGCCAATACCAGCAGGGCCACCATCAACAGCCCCATAAGGAACAGGGTCACCGTTTGCCGGATAATCGACGGCAATTCACCGGTTCGGTCGACCTGGAAACCGTTGTCCTTGTCGGTAGCAGGAAAGCTTTTCTCATAGCCCTTGGCGAGCGTGTCGAGTTCAGCAGACACCTGGCTTCGGGAGATGCCGGGCTTCACTCGGCCGACAACTGCCAGCCAGTGATAGTCGCGTTTGCCTTCGAGCGGCAGGTTGGGAACGAGCCCGTAGGCGCTGCCCAACGGCACCCAGAATTGAATGTCGAGAATCTGATCGATGCTGTGGAATGCAGCAGGAGCGACGCCGACCACGGTATAGGTTTTTCCCGAGAGCTGCACCGGCCGGCCGACGATGGCTTCGTCGGCGTTGAAGCGCCGTCTCCACAGCCGCTCGCCCAACACAATCATGGGCTGCGCATCTTCGCTCGCCGCAAAGCCGCGGCCGAGAATCATTGGCAGCTCGATCACATCGAAGAAATTCGTCGTGACCGCTTCGCCCCAGACGCGCTCCGGCTCGCCGCTGCCGCTGATCGACGCGGGTACCTGCTGATAGTAGGCGGCGAGACCGGAAAAGGACTTGGCATCCCGGCGCAAGTCGGCGTAGACCGGCCAGGGAAAGTTGTTGCAGCACCGGTCGCCGACATGCGTGATCAGGATGGAAACGAGCGTCGAAGGATCGCTGACGGGCGCCGGCCGCAGCAGGAACCGGCTCACCATGGAGAAGATCGTTGCGTTGGCGCCGATGCCAAGCGCGATGGAGACGATCGCAATCGCCGTTACCGCAGGATGCTTAGCCAGCGTACGAACGCTGTATCGCAGGTCGCGCGCCAGCGACTCGATCCAGGGCAGTGTCGCGCGCTCGCGATACGCCTGCCGCGCCTGCTCCGCGCCGCCCAGACGAATGAGCGCACGGCGGCGGGCTTCGGCTTCGCTCAATCCCTGACGCATGCCGTCGGCGATGTGCATCTCCAGATGGCTCTCGAGCTCGGCGTCGAGATCGCCCATCCCACGATCGCGTCCAGGCAGAGACCGAAGGCGCATGCAGATGGCGCGGAGTTTGGCTCGCAGCGAATCCATCACCGTCTCCTCTTATCCCTGTCGCGCCGGCGCCAGAAATCGCGCCAGGATCTCCGTGGTCTGCTCCCAGTCGGCCGCGGCCTTGCGCACCTGGCGCTGGCCCGCCTTGGTCAGCTCGTAGAACTTCGCTTTGCGGTTGTTCTCCGACGCCCCCCACTTCGACTTGATGTATCCCTCCTGCTCGAGCTTGAGCAGCGCGGGATAGAGCGTTCCGTAATTCAACGCCAGCAGGTCGCCGCTGGTCTGCTCGATGCGCCGCGCCAGCCCGTAGCCGTGCTGCGGCCCCATGGTTTCGAGCGTGCGCAGGATCATCAGCGCCAGCGTTCCCTGCCATACATCGGTCTTATCGCCCACTTTCCCCTCCTCTGGCGAACCCATAGGAGCACTCTACGCCGGCTTCTATGGGAACGCAATAGGAAGGCCGGAGGTTCCCGGCAAAATGTGACGAATGGATGGTGCGCCGTGGTAGCCTTGCGCAGAATCCACTCCCACTTCGACACCGATCGGAGGAGCTTGTCGATGCCGGTCCGTTTCCCTGCAGCTTTGGCTTTGGCCTGTGCGACCTCAAGTCTGGCTGCGCAAGCGCCCGCGCCCCCCGCCGATCTTGCCTCATCGGCCGAGCAACAGCTCCCCGCCCTCACCGAGGTCTACAAGCACCTGCACCGCAACCCCGAGCTCTCGCAGCACGAGGAAAAGACTTCAGCCTTTCTGGCTGCCGATCTGCGCAAGCTGGGTTACACGGTGACCGAGCACGTAGGGAAGTATGACGATGGCTCGCAGGCCTTCGGAGTTGTCGCAGTGCTGGAAAACGGACCTGGCAAACGCCTGTTGCTGCGCACCGACATGGACGCGCTGCCAGTGGCGGAAAAGACCGGCCTGGATTACGCCAGCACCGTGAAAACTACCAACGCGCAAGGCCAGGAAGTGGGCGTGATGCACGCCTGCGGACACGATCTGCACATGACCGTGATGCTCGGCGTCGCCAAACAGATGGCGGAGCGCAAAAGTCAATGGCAAGGCACGCTGATCCTCATCGGCCAGCCCTCTGAAGAGGTCATTCAGGGCGCAAGGGCGATGCTGGCCGACAATTTATATGGGCGCTTCGGCCGGCCGGACTTCGTCGTCGCCGAGCATGACAGTCCCGACGTTCCTGCCGGCTCGGTCGCCGTCAAGGGCGGAGCGATGCTGGCCAGCGCAACGTCGCTGGCTGTGACCATCCGCGGCATCGGCAGCCACGGCTCGCGACCGGAGGCGGGCAAGGACCCCATCGTGCTCGCAGCCGAATTCATCATGACGGCGCAGACCATTGTCAGCCGTCAGATCGACCCCCAGCAGCCGGCCGTGCTCACCGTGGGCACGATTCATGGAGGCACAAAGAACAACATCATTCCCGACGAAGTCACGATGGGTCTCACCCTGCGCAGCTTCTCGATGGCGCAGCGCGACCAGATCGTCGCCGATATTCGCCGCACTGCAAACGGGCTCGCCGAAGCCTACGGAATCCCGGCGGATCGCATGCCGACTGTCACCGTCTACGAATCGACGCCCGTGACACTGAACGATCCGGCTCTCGCCGAGCGCATTCAGGCCGATGCGTCGGCCGCCGTCGGCAAGGACCACGTGCTTGACGCGCACGCCGCGATGGGCAGCGAAGACGTTGGGGCCTTCTCGCTGGACAATCAGATTCCCGCGGTTATGTATTGGCTGGGAGCGGCCGACCTGGCGAAGCTGGCCGAGAGCCGCAAGACCGGCGTGCCGCTGCCCAGCCTGCACTCGGCGCTGTTTCATCCCGAATACCAGAAGGCGATCCCGGCCGGCGTGACGGCGATGACGGCGATTGCGCTGGATTTGCTGCACTGACGGAGGGAATTGTTCACCGGGATTGGACCATGCCGACCCTCTACAACCTGATCCAGGGCCGCAATCTCGACCGGCTGGCCGCTCTAAGCGACGGCATCTTCGCCGTCGCCATGACGCTGCTGGTGCTCGACCTGCATATTCCTTCGGCAGCGCAAGTGCACTCTGAGCGCGAACTGTTCGCCGCGCTCGGTGCGCTCGGGCCGCAATGGGTGGCCTACGCCATGAGCTTCCTCACGCTCGGCATTCTCTGGGCCGGGCAGCAAACGCAGCTCAACCATCTCGAGGAAGGCACGCGCGACCTCACCTGGATTCATCTCGGATTTCTATTTACGATCACGATGTTGCCGCTCTCCACGCGGCTGCTCGCCGAATTCATTTCCTACCGCGGAGCGTTGGGCATCTACTGGCTGAACATTCTGCTGCCCGGCGCCATGCTCTATTGGAGCTGGTCGTATACGATGCGCGCCGGACTTGTTAAGGCTGACACCCCGGAAGAAGTGCGCGGCAGCATCTGCCGCCGCATCCTCGTCGCGCAGTCGCTCTACGCCGCCGGCGCCGCGCTTTGCCTTATCGATAACTGGTTGAGCGTTGCGGCCATTGTGCTGGTGCAGCTGAATTATGCGATCGCGCCACGGCTGTGGTGGCGCAACGTCGATCGCTGACAGCGCAGATGCAGAGATCTTTTCTTGCAGGCCGATTATCATCGATGACGCGTTCAGTTTGAGCCGAGGAGGTTGTCGGATGGAAGAGCGCTTCAGGGGAAAGACAGTTTTGGTTGCTGGCGGAACCGGGGGACTCGGCCAGGCGGTGTCGGGCGCGTTTCTCAAAGAGGGCGCATCGGTTCACGTAACCTACCGTTCCGAAGGCGAGTACGCGCGCCTGAAGGCCGGGGCAGGAGAGTCTGTGGGTTCACTGAATGGGCATCGCGCGGACGTGACCGAGGAGAAAGAAGCCGCAGAGCTGGTGCAGAAAATCGGCGCGCTCGATGTTGTGGTGAACGCGGTGGGAGGCTACGCCGGCGGAACTCCTTTGTGGGAGACGCCGCTCGAGACCCTCGATCGAATGGTGGCTCTCAACGTGCGATCGGGATTTGTGCTGGCGCGATGCGTGGTTCCCGTCCTGATTCGGCGAGGATCCGGCGTTTTCGTCAACGTCTCTTCGCGGGCGGCGGTGGATCACGCGGCCGGCGGCAGCGCGTATGCGGCATCGAAGGCGGCAGCCCTGGCGATGATGGACTCGCTTGCCGCGGATCTCAAAGGCACGGGCGTAAGAGTGAACACGGTTCTGCCCAGCATCATCGATACTGAAGCCAATCGCAAAGCCATGCCGGACGCCGACTTCGCCAAGTGGCCGACGCCCGAAGAGATTGCCGATGTGATCCTCTTCTTGTCGAGCGAGAAATCGAAATTGATCCACGGCGCGGCGATCCCGGTGTACGGCGCAAGTTGAACCGCGGGCAGAAGCTGAATCCGCGCGTTGGTTCAGCCGGGCCGCGGCGATTGTTTTTGGTGGCAACTGCCTCTGCCCAATCGCAGCCTTACTTTTTCCGAGCGTTCCAGAACGAGGTAATTCCCAGATACAGAAAGAGCGCCATGATCGCGGCTGCGGCCCAGAACGACCGGTGGTCGGGACCGTGGGCGTAGCTGTGCCGTGTGCGCCACGCGACGGGCGCAAACACCACCACAAACAGCAGAAAGAAGACGCCGCTGACCTCGAGCCACAGAATTCCGCCCACGCGGCGAAAGGGACGCAGGAAGCCGGCCACGCCGCGTCCCACGCCGCCCGCGGTGCGAGCCGCCGCTTCGCGCGCCGCGCGGCCCCTGGCGGCCGCATCCGCTTGAAGGGCCGTCGTCGCGGCGGGAGCGCCGGCCGGCGGCTGATTCGGCTCGACCTGGGCTCCGGTCGCAACCCTCTGCCCGACAACGCGACCGGCCACGCGCAGCCCGATGCCCAGGGTGCGGCCGATGATGTGAGGCTTCATTCCGATTATGATGGTAGCAGCGACCTGGGGTGACCGGCCCGATGCGGCCGAACGCCGTTTCCCAGTTGCCCTCAGTCGGCGTCCGACGTAAGGTAGATGCATCCCTTACGCCGCATCCCGCGCTGAAACTCGCGCTGGCCGCTGCTTCCGGAGGCACCTTGACATCCCGTCTACGCGAACTGATCCAGCAACTCGGCGAGGCGATTCACGAGTCGGTAATCGAGAGCGAACAGATCGCCGGGGTGGTGCAGGACATCCGCCGCCACGGTTTCGACGTGCTGCTCATGCTCGAGGCCACCATCGGCCTGAATGAAGTTTCGTCCAAGGATGCCTCCGATTCCGAGACGGGCGAAGCCGGTGAAGGCGGCGCCTTCACGCCCAACGATCTGAGTTTTCTCCGCTCCCTGCGCATCTCCGTGGAGGGCATCGACGACGAAGGCGCGGACAAGGATTCGAATTGATCGCGTGCCTGCCGGCCCCGATCCGCCGGCAATTCCA
>Ga0335078_10015063_pt1 | contig 11475 bp, 10 predicted proteins | sample Lox_Sample_32_FD_206711 | JGI IMG/M metagenome (GOLD analysis project Ga0335078, IMG submission 206711) | Soil microbial communities from Loxahatchee National Wildlife Refuge, Florida, United States - Lox_Sample_3.2 | ecosystem: Environmental > Terrestrial > Soil > Wetlands | place: USA...
AGAAGCTGGGACGGATCTCAGAGCGAAGTTCTCGTTGCACAAGACTACTCTGGCGATGCTATCGAGCGATTTATACGTGACATCATTCCCATCCTGAAGGATCCGCGCTACATTCGTGTGGGCGGAGCGCCGATGCTCCTAGTCTATCGGATTAATCTGTTGCCGGATCCGCCGGCAACTACAAAAAGGTGGCGGGAAATCTGCGCGCAAAACGGAGTACCAACGGTGCATATTTGCGCGGTACAGAGTTTCGGTATCAGCGACCCCCGGCCATATGGCTGTGACGCGGCAGTCGAATTCCCTCCGCATACGCGGCGCGCATTGATCGACCCGAGAACATACCCGGGAATCCGGCCGGATTTTGAAGGATATCTAGAAGACTACACGACGATCATGCGGAACCAGTTGAGCCTTCCGCGGCCCGATTATGCTTGGTATCGCGGCGTCATGCCTGCGTGGGACAACACAGCTCGGCGCGGAACCAAGGCGCACATTCTGATCAACTCCGATGTACGGCAATATGAGGACTGGCTGGCGGGGCTGGTGGAACAAACACTCGATCATCAGCCTGCGCAGGAACCCATTGTATTCATCAACGCCTGGAATGAGTGGGCGGAAGGCACCTACCTGGAGCCCGACCGGAAGTGCAAGCACGCCAGGCTTCTAGCTACACGTCAAGCCTTGATTCGGGGCGAAGATAACTACCAAAAGAGACGTACGCTTTGCAGCCCTCCTGCTCTCGTTCAGCAGCACGAGGCAGCCAGTACCAACGGGACGCATGGGAGTCAGGGTGAGAATCTCATCCATGCTTATCAAAGTTTCGCTGTCCGCACGCTGAGCTACGCCACCGTGGCGGACTATTGCGACAGTTTTGAAAAGTTGCACGTACTTGCGACTTCCAATGGAGATTTGAAAGACAACCAGAGGCCCTGGATCGTCAAAGCACTGCTCGCCAAGGTTCCGCCGCCGGCGCGCATACTTGAAATCGGGGCTGGCGAACCTTTGGTTGCAGACCTACTATCCAAACTTGGATACGAGCCGTGGATTGTCGATCCATATGACGGGTCTGGGAACGGACCAACTGACTTTGCAAAATTTCGGACGCAATATCCGCACTTGCGTTTCGTCAGGTCGCAATTCCACGATCAGCTGGAAGACTTGCCCGCAAGTCAATTCGATTGCATTTACTCGATTTCAGTTTTGGAGCACGTTCCGAGTGTGAGTTTGCCTGGTCTTTTTCGTGGAATGCAGCGTTTCTTGAAACCAACCGGCATGTCGATTCACGCGATCGATCACGTCCATCGCGGAAACGGGGCGCCGGAGCACCTGGCAAATCTTCAGCTCATGGCGTATGGATTTGGCTTCGACCGACAGGAATTAGATCGCCTGCTCGAAACAATGACTTCCGACACCGAAACCTATTACCTTTCCGCTGAGAGCCACAACCGGTGGCGGGCGGGTGTGCCTTATACACAGTTCCCCATGCGTGTATGTGTAAGCATCCAGATCGCGTCCAGCGCATCGGCAATACGGATTCCGAGACCTACGGCGGCCATGGCGCAGAGCGATTGATTTCCCGCCGAAAGCGCTGGGCAAACGGTCTGGCTTTGAAAGTTCTCGGGCGAGCGACTCACCGAAATTCGCCATAGTGGTTCTCGTATGGGCCTTGGCGCGTAGGGCACAGTCTTTTGACGCCACCCGCGGCATCAACTTTCTGTTTGACGATAAGGCCAAGTCTTGACTATGCTCAGGAGAGCGTAGCTGTTCACGCCATCTCCCCATTGCCGTTAGGCTGTGCGGATTTCCTGGTTGTGCGCCTTGGTATCCTCGCGGGAAGGCCGCATCAATCGGGCGGTGCATCGAGAGATGATCGCGAAAGTTGAAGTTCGTTTTGCAAATGTTCAGCAGATAGGCAGGCATCCTTACTACGGCACATGACACCCCGCCGCATCCGTCAAATTATTCTCGAGCAATCCAAGCGCGCCAACGTCGGACACATCGGTTCGTGCTTGTGTGTTGTTGAGATTCTTTGCGCTCTTTATGATGGCGTGCTTCGAGTCAATTCGCCGGACGATCTGGATCGGGACCGCTTCGTGCTATCAAAGGGGCACGCCGCGCTGGCTCTCTATGCCGTTCTCGCTTTGAAAGGCTGGCTGGCCGAATCAGATCTCAACACATTTTGCGGCGATGGGAGCTGGTTGGGAGTGCATCCCGAGCGGCCCGTGCCTGGCGTCGATTTCTCGACCGGTTCCCTTGGGCACGGCCTAAGTCTGGCGACTGGCGCTGCGTTGGCGGCCCGTCTCCAACAATCTCAGCGCAGAGTGTTCTGCCTTCTCAGCGACGCCGAGTGCAACGAAGGGTCAGTGTGGGAGGCGGCCATGTTCGCATCCCACCACCAGCTTTCCAATCTCACCGCGATCGTCGATGTCAACGGTCAGCAGGCCTTTGGTTTGACGCGCGACGTGATCGCCATTCCGAATCTCAAGGAGCGATGGGAGGCTTTTGGCTGGCGCGCTACGGTTCTCGACGGCCATTGCGTCCGGGATCTTGAGAACGCCTTACAAGACCACGCTGCTCAGCATTACGCGCCTCATGTCATTCTGGCGCAGACGACTTTTGGAAAGGGCGTCTCCTACATGGAGGAAGGGCGGCCCCTAACGCAAACACACCTGGAAATACACTCCATCAATTGGCACTATCTGCCAATGAGCGACAAGGAGTACGAAATTGCGGTGGCCGAAGTGGGGACCCAAGATTGAGAAAGGCTTTCGTAGAGGCACTCTGCCAAACTGCTGCCATCCACCCGAACATTCTCCTGCTGACGGGCGACCTTGGATACATGGCTTTGGAACCGTTCCGCGATTGCTATCCTTCGCGTTTTTTTAACGTCGGCGTCGCCGAGCAGAACATGATCGCGATGGCCACCGGACTCGCCGAGGCGGGCTTTATTCCCTACGCTTATTCGATCGCAACGTTTGCGTCCCTGCGCCCGTTCGAATTTATACGCAATGGGCCGGCCTTGCAGCGCCTACCGGTACGAGTAGTGGGCATGGGAATGGGGTTCGAGTACGGTCATGCGGGCCCCAGTCATCACGCGGTTGAGGACGTGGCAGTCATGCGGACACTGCCTGCCGTGACCACCGTAATCCCGGCGGATTCGGCGCAGGCCCGTTCCGCCATCGCCGGCACGTGGAATCTTCCAGGAGCCATCTACTACAGCCTTGGCAAAGACGACCGCCTCACGGTTCCCGATCTCGACGGTAGATTCGAGCTCGGCCGTCTCCAGATCCTGCGCTCAGGCGGTGATCTGGCGATTGTTTCAATGGGGTCCCTCACTGGGGAAGCCGTCGCCGCCGCGGATGAACTCATGCAGTCGGGAGTTCGGGCGACATTAGCGGTGGTTTCGAACTTCAATCCCGATCCGGCCGACGACCTGGCCGCGATACTGGAACAAGTGCCGCACGTGATTACGGTAGAGGCGCAAGCGGTATCCGGCGGATTGGCCGCCTTTGCAGGGCTGGTAATCGCTTCGCGAGGTATAGCCTGCCGTCTTTGGCCATTAGCGGTCCAGAGTCCGCCGGATGGCACGAGTGGGAGCCAGGCTTATTGTTGGCGACACCACGGGCTGGACCGGTCGGCGGTGGTTCGTTGTGCCCGGAAAGCGCTGGGGAGTCAAAAGAAGTGAGCATTGAGCTGGCTTCCGTTATCTTGCCCGTTTACAATCAGGCAGCCCATATTCAGGACGTCCTCCAGGGATATGCGACTAGCTTGCAGCAAACTCATCTGCGATTCGAACTGCTGCCTGTGATCAACGGGCCGCGCCGCGACGATTCTCTGGAAATCTGCCGCAAGATGGAATCGGAAATACCCTGCATCCGCCCACTCTGCATCGACGAAGGAGGCTGGGGACGCGCCGTGCGCTACGGAATATCGCAAGCGCGGGGCGATCTGCTGTGTTACACGAATTGCGCGCGTACTACGCCCCGCGACCTGATGCTCGCCCTGATCTACGGCTCCATTCATACCGATTCGGTGATCAAAGCCAATCGCAAAATCCGCGACAAAGCCTCGCGGCGGCTGGGATCGCTGATTTACAACCTGGAGTGTCGAGCTTTGTTCGATCTGCCATATTGGGATATCAACGGTACTCCCAAGGTATTTGCACGCGGACTCTCGCATCTCCTGGATTTGACCAGGGACGACGATTTAATCGACTTGGAGTTCAACATCATCTGCCGGCGTAAGGAGTATCCAGTCATTGAAGTTCCGATTCTGAGCTCCAGGCGTCATTCCGGAAGAAGCACCACTTCGCTAACCTCGGCAATTCGAATGTATTGGGGAGCGTGGCAGATGCGCCGGGCGTCCTCCGCCCAATGACTCGCCGGAACAGCCAACTCGCGAAAGGGTGGGGGCGGGAGGATGCTGCCTGGCGTCGTCCCGCTCAGATCACCAGCCAATGGCGGGAAGCCTCCGCGTTGGATCCTCGTCTGCTGGAATTCAAGGTTCACGGCAATTGGTGGAACCTGCTGCAGCAGCTTGGAATAACGCTCTTGATCACCCGCGAGTATGAACATCTGGTGGTCGGTTTGAGTGTGCAAAACGGGCGCCCTCATGTCACTTTTTTTCCCGTGCCCCACCCGTCCGGGCTGGTGGTGGATCGCCGCTCACACGGGCTTTTTCTGGCGAGCACCAGGAACCCGAATCAGATTTTCGTGCTGAAGCCCGCGATGCCGGCGCTGCAGCGTTCCGGCGCCAAAGGCAAGGTTGCCCCCGCCGCTCCGTTCGTGCCGTTGTCGTCGACGTATTATCCCGGAAGCCTGTATATCCACGATTTGGCGCTAATCGACGATGTTCTCCACGGGAACGCGGTGGGCCACAATTCCATTGTTCGCTTCGATGATGCCGGCAAATTCCACAACGTCTGGTGGCCCAAGTGCGTTGAGCGCAATGGCGACCCGGCGCTCGATAAGAATTACATCCAGCTCAATTCCATTGCTGGCGGAAAGTCCGTGCGAGATTCCTTTTACTCAGCTTCATCTGCCAGCATCGGCCGGCTTCGTCCCGGCCATTTACGGTATCCGGTGGACCGTCAAGGCGTCATTTTCTCTGGACGAACCCGGCAGCCGATCTGTCAAGGATTGACCCGCCCCCATTCGGCAAGGCTCCACAACGGCAAGATCTGGGTGGCGAACAGTGGATACGGCGAAGTTGGCTTCGTGCAGGATGGATTCTTGGAAGTTGTCCATCGATTTCCTGGATGGACTCGCGGCTTGTGCCTTACCGGCGATTACGCTTTCGTCGCCACCTCCCGCGTTATCCCCCGTTTCGCGCGCTATGCGCCCGGGCTGAATTTCGACCAAAGCCGCTGTGGCGTCCAGGCCCTGTCCCTAAAGACTGGACGTCCGGTTGCCAGCCTGGAATGGCCTTACGGAAACCAGGTATTCGCCATTGATTGGATCGACAGCAGCATCAGCGCTGGATTCTTGTTTGAAAAAGGCCACCGCCGGTCTCGCCAAGAGATCGCGTTCTTCTATCGTTATTTCTTCAACAACACTTCTGGAGCGCAATGAACAACGACTTTCGGTTTTTGATGATCGGAGCGATGTATGAGAACGGCGGGAACACGACCCACCGGTTTTTGGACGGACATCCGGAGATGTTCGTGTATCCATTCGAGTCTCAGGTTGGCACGAAATACGTCAACGACATGCTGAGCAGCGTTTTTCCCCTCAAATATCGCTGGCCGGTTTTTCCCCTGGATGCTTCTCCTCGCCAGGACTATCAGGCGATCATCGACGAAGAATGCAAGGTGAGGACTCGAACGCCCCAAGTCAGCAAATTTCGCCACATGCCATTCGATTTAAGCGACGATGGACGCCGCGATCTGTACGAGCGCTACGTCGCCGAAACGGGGCGCGGCACCGGCGCGAATATAGCCGCGTTTTTCCGCGCCACTTTCGATGCCTGGAAGGATTTCAAGCGCACCGGCAATGAGAAGATTTACGTCGGATATAGTCCCATTATCACCGTGGATGCCGACAAGATTCTTCGCGATCTGCCCGGAGCTCATGTTCTGCACGTAGTGCGGAACCCATGGTCGGCTTTCGCGGACACTTCGAAACGGCCGGTCCCGCTGTCTCTCGCCAACTATCTGCTCGGTTGGACGCTCAACCAATATTACGCGCTGCTTTACAAGGAGCAGTATCCGGATCGTATGCACATCGTCCGAATCGAAGATGTCATGGAGAACCCGGTGTCCACTCTGGGCGGGTTGTGCGCCAAACTCGGCGTCGCCGCTTCCGATTCACTCGGCGCCGTATCGTGGAACGGAAGCGCTCTCGATCAGGTGTATCCGTGGGGAACGATCCGGACCCCGACGCCAGCAGCCAACCGTCAGACCGCGCGGGAACTCACAACGGCCCAGATCGACGAGATCCGAGTGCGCGCCCGGCCCTATCTGGAAGCTTTTGGTTACGAGAATTTCATCTAACCGTCGGCGTTCGATGGAACTGGCGCTGATGAGAACTGACTTAAGCCGGTATTCGCCCTAGCCGGTTCTATCGGCGAGCAACCTGGTCATGGCCGGATGCGCCAGACCGATCGCTGCAACCCGCGCGGTGCGTGAGTTCCTGATACAAGCTGGCGATCGGTGCGGGAACTTGGCAAGTCGATTTCTCGATGTCGGCTGGCGAAGAGAACCGGCGCTCCTCCGGAATGTAGAACGCGTCGAAGGCATTCGGGTCAAAAGTTTTTCCCATTTGGCCGATGACGAAGGACAGGCGCTCTTTGAGGAAGTGAACGGGTTCATCAAAAGAAACCCAATAACACAGAAACCGATTAGCAAGGTCGAGCAGGCGCCGGTTCGCGGCGGCCCAAATCCGGAACTCAACGTCATCCCCGCCGCCAGCCGAGAAATCCTCTGGCCAGACATGCGCGATGGACCGGCGGAAACCCGAAGGGTTACGAAACACGGCCACCAGCGTCAAACTCGGGAACCACTCGGCCCATAGATCGGCCGTCCAGACCAGGCGCGGCTCCTTGCAGCAAAACCCGTCCGGCACCTTTTCGCTGAGGATGCGCATCTGCTCGCGCACATTTGAATCGAGCTGAAGAGGCAGAGAGCTTGGCGCCGCGTGCCAATCGGCGGAATTCAATGCCAGAATTCTTTGATTAATCTCTAACATCTCGCGGTGTTCCCAATATCCGTTAATATTGCCGCGAGAGCCTTCGTAGATCACCAGCTCGGATTGGGGACCCATGGGAAACCCGGCGGAGTAAAAGGAATGTGCGACCACAGAGGTGCCGCATTTGCCAGATCCAGTGATAAAGATTGCACGCTTTCCCGACATTTATACATTTTATCCCAACCGTGTACCTACCGACCGTCGCTCCCGGCGCGATTTCGAATGACTACTCGATCCAAAGCGTGACCGGCAGACTTTCGAAGAAGAGGTCTTGGTCACGGGAAACCACTCGCAGAGTGAGCTGATGTTTTCCACGGCTCAGCCCGGAAGGTATGGTCGCCTGAAGCCCGCAACGAGCCGCCAGCGGCGACCCCAGGAAACTACCAATATCGGGACGATCAATCCCGTACGTGGCAGCGAAAGGCATTCCGTCCACGGCAACATCTCCGGCCGACCCAGCCCGGCGATCGCGATCCGTGATCCATCCCCGGATAACTAAAGGCTGCCCGGCCTCGGCCTTCAATTGCGTTGCCCCGACAACCCATTTCCCATTCAGCATCTCAATCATACTGCTGGCCGGAAGGTTGTGCCGCACCAGACTGCGGGTCGAGCCCGTCGGTTGTGGCCCCGGATATTCCGTTGCCTTGAGGTCGAAGGTAATCGGTTTTTGGGATAGAGGGCAAGCCGAAAAGCCATCGGCGAGAATCACATACGCGTCCGCAGTCGCCGACTCCAAGTCGCCGGGAATGTAGCCAACGTATCCCGTGTCGTCCCGATCGAAGGCAGGAATCCACTTCCGTACGTCGGGGCGCGAGAATCCGGATCGCGCCGCCCCGATCAGCCGGCCGGAGGTATTGACCCACGCGACGGCCTTTCCTGGCCTGTGGTCGTGGTAATCCCAGGTCCAACCGGAAACGCGAAAGCCCGGCCACTGAGGGTCCTTCATAGGGGCCACTTCATCGATCGTTCCTCGACATAGTGCCGGGGAAACTACTTTATAGAATCTTGTAAATTCCCGGCCCAGCGGAAACTCGTCCCGGTCGGCGAATATCGACCACTTTCGCTCTCTTAGGAAGTCGGCGAAAAGTAGCATGTCCTGTGACATCCATGGCCGGACAATGGGATAGAGAAGCCAAGGAGGATCGTTCACTCCAGCTTGCATCGCCACCTCGGCGTGCATCATTACCTGTTCATGGAGCCGCACGTTATCGATGCACTGGAGCGCTCGGGTACTTGCGACCAGAAAAATGGTCGCAATCACGGTCTGAGACGCCAACAGCCAAGCCTGACGATGCTCCATCCTCGGAATTTGTCGAATGATCAACACCGCCAGGAAGCACCAAAATAACAAGGCGCCAGTCTGGTAGCGTTCGGCGCGGCCGTATTCTACGCCAAAGCTGATCCGTCCAAGTGCCGTCGCGAAGGAACTTCCAAGCATGAATCCTGCCTGCGATATGAGTACAACACCAAAAATGTCATCACGGCGCTTGGTCAGAAACCAAATGGCTGCAAACGCCGCTACAGGCAAGGTGATAGCCGCGAGAACCAAGCCCATGGAATCGTTGATAAACGACCAGCTACTTCCGTACATGATTTGTAGAAATCGTGCCGCTTTGGTGATTGTCGAAACCGAGATGCGCGAAATGTGCGCAGAGTAGCCGATCGACCACAGCACCGCCAAAACAACTGTGATACTGGCGGTCATAACGAATACACGTTTCGGCAAACGCCAAACCAGCGCGAGAACCAGCAAGATTGGCCAGATCAACAACCCGTTGGTTAACGATAGGCCGGATAGGATCGCGGCGCTCCAGGACAGCATGAGATACGCTCGTCTACCGTGGGCTTGTTCCCGCAGGGCCTGGCAGTACAGACCAAAACCGGATATCGCGACCGTTGCTCCCAAGCAAGGGATTACTAAGGGGAGGTCGGATCCGAACAAGAAGTTCTCGACCTGACGAAACGCAAACAGGCAGATGGCTGTGAGACCGACCGCGGTCCGCCATGTTGCACCGGATAGTCGCCCGAGCCGAATGTAGACGAAGCCCAACCAAGCCGCATTTAGCAATTGGATGCAGAAGATTACAACTAGAAGAAAGATGTTCTTTCCATGGAACCAGTACAGGTCAATGAGATAGAAGAGCTTCGGAAGCGGAATGCGATGATCATCGTGTTGTCGCCAAACTAGCGCGGCGCTGTAATGGCCGTGATTCCCCATCAACTCCATGAGGAACGACCACTGATCAACCCAAAACATCGGTGTGTACGAGACCCAAACAATGTACGCCATGAAGGCAATCATTGCGACACCTTGAGCTAGCACTGCATGGGAACCCCAGTCGACCGCGTGTTGTGCCAGGGTTTTAGCAAAGCGGGGTGGAGCGGGCTGGCTAGTTGAGACAGCCTCGTTCGGCGGCGCTTCGACGAGAGGGACTTCGACGACGATCGCTGGAGGTTCCACCGTCCGCGCACTTTTTCTCTTGCTCTTTATCTCTCGTCTGCTGATATAACACCTCCGTTTTACTAGAGAACGAACTTCTCGATGCGCATTTGAAGCGCAGAATCGCGAACTTGTTAAGCACGGCTACCGTAGCGTTATTTTCCCAGCTGGTGCGAGCCAATTATTTAACATTTAGTTCGAACACATAGTCGGACTGTCTAGGTATGTCACTCGCTGTGGGCTTTGGCGACGTCCGGACGTTGGCTTCCGAGCTCACCAGGATGTATACAATATCGTCGATTTTGACCTCGACTCCTCCAGCTGCCGATTGCGAAACGTGATCCACTGCCCATCCCGCGATTGCGATTCTTGCATCGGGGCACATCAAAGCAATTCCATCAGTCGAACCTTTGCGAACCGACCGAACTCCCCACGGCTACCATTGATCCAGTAAATCTGCCCATCAGTTCGATCGGACCTGCAAGCCGGCCACAAAGGCTCGGTTCAAAATCGCCGGTCCGCGTTCCAGGGTTGTTAACTTTTATCCATGAGCAATTTCAACCTGGGAAGATACGCGACTGATAGACGCTCAACCACTCGGGATTTTGCATGAACCAATCGATCATGCGCAGCAATCCCTCGCGCAGACCCACATCGGCTTGCCACCCAGCATCCCGTTTGATGGCCGCCGGATCACCGACCCAGACGTCGGTGTCCCACGATCGCCGCGGCATGACGTTCCATTGGGGCTCGGCGGCAACCTTAAGTAGCGAGCGAACTTCGTCCACAAGCGCCGCCAGGCTAGTCTGGATACCACTCGACACATTATAAGCGCCCCCCACTGGAAGTTCGCGTGCCTCTACGATTGCCAGCAGCGCGCTCACAGCGTCGTCCACATAAACAAAGTCCCGCGCGGTTGCCGGTGAAACGAGTGGCGGAAAGTCGCCCCGCAGACAATGAACTAACAGCGTCGGAACCAGACGCGTGGGCTCTTCCCATGGTCCGTAGACCGAGTAAAGCCGAGCGGTGATCGCACGGATTTTCGAAGTCTTCGCCGTGTAGCTGCAGTAGTGGGTTGCCGCCGCCTTGGTGATCGCGTAGTGGCTGTTCGGTTCCAGCAGTTCGCCCTCTCCGGCGGCGTGATCTTTGTATCCGTACTCGGAAGAAGAGCCAGTCTGCACGAAACTTTCCACGTTGGCCTCGATACAAGCGTCCAGTAGAGCCGCGCATCCGATGACATTGGTTGCGATCATCTGCTCTAAGCCCTTCTGATAAGAATAGGCTCCGTAAGCCGCAAGGTGAAAGGCGGATTGGGGTTTCACGGAACAAATCCAAGACCGCACCGCCTCTCTGTCGGATACATCTCCGTAGGTAATCCGGCAATCGCGGGCAATCTCCCGCAGACGCCAGTTCTCTTCTGGCTTGCGCAAAAGTATATGGACTTCATGACCATCTTGTAAAAGGCGGCGAGTGAGATTCGCACCTACAAATCCACTCGCGCCAGTCACGACAACCCGCTTCATCCTTCGCCACCCAAGGCTGGTCGGATGGGCCGTTCAAGATTCAGATGAGCCAATAAGGCAGAATACCTTTTTTGGCCGTCTCGCGAGAACCAGACAGCTATCAGTTTGCAAGCCAAGAATCGTGTCGGGGGTGGGAGCGACAAAACTCCATCGCTTTGGCGATGGCTGCGGTGAACCGTTGCATTTCTCCGCACACACAGTTGACAGAGCGGGCTGTCGTTAGTTTTTGAAGTTGTCCGGTTTTATTGACACGCTAGTTGTCCGGTCTGAGTTTCATGCTATCCTCTGCGCCTTGGTTTTGGGAGCAAGAGGAGAAGTAGTCGAGGCG